>Ga0075029_100000228_pt1 | contig 30802 bp, 23 predicted proteins | sample LitLauG_LLR_2013_FD_71391 | JGI IMG/M metagenome (GOLD analysis project Ga0075029, IMG submission 71391) | Freshwater sediment microbial communities from North America - Little Laurel Run_MetaG_LLR_2013 | ecosystem: Environmental > Aquatic > Freshwater > Creek > Sediment | place: USA... | reverse complement strand
AGCGCGCTCGCGTCGTCGACGGCGTGCTCCATCGTCGGCGCACCGGCGGCGCCGACCGCAACGACGATCGCGTCGCCGCCCTCGCGCAGCGCCGCGATGCGATCGACGGCGCCGTCGATCAGCACGAAGCGCGCGTGCGCCGCGAGCCGCTGCACGATGCGGCGCAGCGAAGCCGCGCTCGGCGGTCCGGCCACTTCCACGAAGCCGGGCGCGCGGACGCGCGCCAGCACGATCGCGCCGAGCGCGCTTCGTTCGCGCGTCACTTCCAAAATTTCGAGCGCGGGCGAGCGCGGCACGAGCGCCGCCGCGGTGGCCACGATCGCGCCCGCGCGCAAAAAGAACCGGGGCTTGGCCGAGGCGTCGAGCGCGTCGAACGCTTCGCCGTCGCGGCCGATGGAACAGAGGCCGTAGGGCGCGCCGCGCGCGCCGAGCGCGCGTGCCACGTCCCCGATCGCAACCGATTTGCCGGCGTTCTTACTCGTACCGACGACCGCGAGCGAGGACGCGCCGATCGCGTCCGCCCGCGCAAGCAACGCCGCTGCCACGTCCATGCGGGGCGCTTTCCGCATCGCTCGCGCGCGCTCCGTCCGCACGTTCGTAGAGTTCCACGTCGTGGTCGGCCCAGAGCAGCCGGTACGGTCCGATGCGGGCGTTTCGCACCGCGAGCGGCTCGTGCCATTCGGCGTCGAACCACGAGTGCGCGTTCTCCTCGTCGACGAGCACGTAGCGCGGCCGGCTCCGCAAGCCGAGGTGGGCGCTCGGATCGAAGCCCAAGTGCGCGTAAATCTCGTCGGACGTGCCGACGAAGGCGCCCGGCCCCAGGCGCGCGATCGAGCGGTCGAGCGCCGCGTCGTGGGCGTTCCGGGCGCGTAGATAGTGGCCCCAATGCGTGGGGCTTGCAAACGCGAGCACGAGAATGCACAGCGCCGCGGACGTGGCCGTCAGTCGCACGGCGAGCGCGGGCGAACGTTTGTACGCGCGCGCCACCGCGAGCGCGTACGCGAAGAGCACGTAGGGAATCCAGACGGCCGCGTAGTGCTGTCCCATCGTGTACGTGATCGATTCGTGCGATCCGAGCGTCTCCGCGAAGCCAGGCAGCGCCAGCACGAACGCGGGCGAGAACAGGGGCGCGAACGCCAGCGGCACGAGCGCTTCGAGGAAGTACGCGGGGCGTCCGATCGAATACCACGGTGCGCTGCCGCGCGGATCGACGATGCGCGTCCACGTGTAGAAGTGCGTGGGCGACCACAAGTCGTGCGCGCCCGCGAGCGGCCGCACGAGCGCGAAGAACGCGACGAACGTCGCCACGGCCGCAACGCCGAGCCCGGCGACGAAGCGCGCGCGGCCGCGATCGTTCGCGCGCGCGAAGTACGTCCAGGCCGCAAGCGAGCCGAAGGCCAGGATCGGCGCTTGATCTTCCTTGATGCCGAGCGTGAGTGCGGCGAAGACGGCCGCCCACGCGAAGCGCCGCGCGTCGAGCGCGTCGATGAGCCACAGCGTCGCCGCCGGCGCGAAGCCGTTTTCGTGGAAATCGGTGAACGTGATCCCCGCAAGCGGCGGATACACGAGCGCCACGCCCGCCACGGCCGCCGCCAGCCGGTCCGGCATGCGCCGCCGCGCGATCGCGTAGAGGGGCGGCGCGGTCAGCGCCCCGGCTACGGCCTGCACCGCCACGAGCGCCAGCGGCGAGTGCGTCATCAGTAAGAGCGGCGCGCAGAGATACAGGATGGGCGAAAAATGAAACGTGAAATGGTTGCCGCCCTCGGGCGTGTTCGCAAAACCGGCGAACGCGCTCGAAATGCTTTGCGTGAACAGCCCGAGGTCCGAGCCGGAGTGGTACGTGACGTAGCGATCGATTCCGAGGACGAAGTACAGCACGGCGTACAGCGCGGTGCCGGCCCACACCAGTCGCGCCATCAGCCGACGCGAAAAAACTTGAGCGCGGCGAAGAGCGCGCCCGTCAGCGCCAAGACGATCCCCGCGAAAACGCCCGCGCGTTCGCCCACCCGCGCACCGAAACGCTGCCCGAAGGCGAGTCCCAGCGACGTCGACGCGACCGACGCGACGGCGATCGCCGCGAACGTCACCAGGAACGGCACGCCGATGTACATGATCGAGAAGCCGACGCCGAGCGAATCCAAGCTGATCGACAGCGACGCGATCGTCAAGCCCCAGCCGCGCGAGAGATCGAAGCCTTCCTTCTCCGCCTCGAGGCTTTCGAGGATCATGTAGGCGCCGACGCCGATCAGGGCCGCGAAGCCGATGTAGCCGGCGGTGTCGCCGAGCGCTTTCCCCACGAGCGCGCCGAGGCCCGCGCCGACGGCGTTCATCGCCACCTCAGCGGTCGCGAAGGCCGCGCCGATGCGCACTTTGGCGCCCGTGGTCGCGCCGCGCATGCCCACGCCGACGCTCACCGCAAACACGTCGAGAGCGAGCGAACACGCGATCAGCGCGACGCGGAAGAGCGCGGAGAGCATCCCGCGGCTCTACGCCGCGGGCCTGCCAAACCTCTCGCGCGCCTCGCCGGCGACTACGACGAACGAGCCGCGGAGGCGAGCAACTCGCCGACGGCGGCACGCAACTGGGCGAGCGTGAACGGCTTATCGAGGAAGGCGTCGACGCCGGCCTCGAGCGCCCGCTCGCTCACCTCGTGGCCGCTTATCATCAGAATGGGCGTGCGCGCGCACTCCCGGTCGCGCCGCACCCTGGCCACGAACTCGAGCCCGTCGAGGTCGGGGAGCATGTAATCCGAGATGATCGCGTCGTAGGGCTCGTGTGCAACGAGTTCGAGCGCCGAGGCGGCGTCGTGGACGGTCGTGATCCGGCACAGCGGCGCGAGCACCGCCGCCAGCAACGCACAGACGCCGTCGTCGTCGTCGGCGACGAGGACGCGTTTTGAATCGACCGGACATTCGCGGCGCGCATCCACTGCACAGACGCTTCTGACGGGCCGGAGGCCGCGCCTCGCCCGGAGCGGGGACGGCGCGTTAACTTTTCTTTGCAGGTATTGCGAACGCGAGGGAGCGAGCGAGCCGGATGCTCTCGATGCGCTCCGCGCTCGCCGTGCTCCTGACGCTGCTGCTGTTACCGCTCCTGAACGTGGTGCTCACGGTCGCGCCGCGCGATTTCCTCGCGGCGCTGGGCGCGCCGGCCACCCTCCAGGCGCTCGGCACGTCGCTCGCGGCGTCCGCGGCCAGCACGGCGCTGGCCGCCGTGCTCGGCGTGCCGGCCGGCTACGTGCTCGCGCGGGCGCCGAGCGGCGGCCGCACCGCGGGCCTCTTGGCGCTGGCGCTGCCGCTGGCGCTGCCGCCGGTCGCCTCGGGCATCGCGTTGCTCGGCATCGCCGGGCGAGCGACGCCGCTCGGCGCCGCGCTTGCCGCGCGCGGCCTCGCGCTCGTCGATTCGCTCGCCGGGGTGACGGCCGCCGAATTCCTGGTCTCGGGCTCCGTGGTGGCCATCGCCGCGACCGCGGCCTTCGGCGAAGTGGACCGCCGGCTGGAAGACGCCGCGCGGACGCTCGGCGCGAGCGCGACCCGCACGCTGCTGACGGTGGCCCTGCCGCTGGCCGCGCCGGGCATCGGCGCCGGCGTGCTCCTAGCCTGGCTGCGCGCGCTCGGCGAGTACGGCGCGACCTCGATCGTAGCGTACCATCCGGCGTCGCTGCCCATCGCGCTCACGGTTGCGCTCTCGGCCGACGGCGTGCCGCGCGCGCTCGCCCTCACCGAAGCGTTCTTAGCGCTGACCGCGCTCGCCGTGGTGCTGGCCGCGACCGTCCAAAGGCGGCTCCGGTAACCCGTCGAACCGCTACCTTTCGATGGCTGTCATCGACCGGTTTCTCGCGCCCGACTCCTCATTTCAGGCGCGCTTCTACTTCTTGGCGAAGCGCTTCGTCGCGGGCGAGACGATCGACTCGGCGCTCGAGGCCGTCCGCGAGCTCAACGCCGCGGGCCTGACCGCCACGCTCGACTTTCTTGGCGAAGACGTCACCGACCCGAGCGAAGCGCGCCGTACGCGCGACACGTACCTCGACATGCTCGCCGCGATCGAGCGCTCGGGCGCGGCGACCAACGTATCGGTCAAGCTGACCGCCCTCGGGTTGCTGGTCGACGAAGCGCTGTGCACCGGCTTTCTCAGCGACATCGTCGAGCGCGCGGCAACCCTCGCCGACCCTTTCGTGCGCATCGATATGGAAGGGTCAGCCGTCACCGCGCAGACCCTGCACGTGTTCGAAAACGTCTTCGCGCGGCACCGGAACGTCGGTCCGGTCATCCAGGCGTATCTCAAACGTTCGCCCGCCGACGTCGAGCGCGCGATCGAACTCGGCGCGCGCGTGCGGCTCTGCAAGGGCGCCTATCGCGAGCCGGAGACGATCGCGCTCGCGGAGATGACCGAGATTCGCAAGGCCTACCTGCGCATGGCCGAGGCGCTGCTCGCGCGCGGGAATTACCCCGGCATCGCGACCCACGACGATCGCATCATCGAAGCCGTCAAGGCGTACGCCGCGACGCACGGCGCGACCAAGGAGCGCTTCGAGTTTCAGATGCTCTACGGCGTGCGGCCCGAATTGCAGCGCGCGCTCGCGGCCGAGGGCTACCGCGTCCGCATCTACGTGCCGTTCGGGACGCACTGGGCGGGGTATTTCTATCGCCGCGTCACCGAGCGCAAAGAAAACCTGTTCTTCGCGTTGCGGTCGCTCGTCAGCCGCTAGAAGCGCACCTCAGTCGTCGGCGATCGGCCGGACGACCGTCATCGTGTCGCTCTCGATCAGGTTGGCGAGCACGTCGAATCCGGATTCGATTTCGCCGAAGACCGTGAAACTGCGGTCGAGGTGCAGTTGCGGCGAGAGCGTCACGTAGAACTGCGTGCCCGCCGAGTCGCGCACGGCTTTGGAATCCTTGTAATCGAGACCCATCGCGATCACGCCGATGCGCTGTTCGACGGGATTTTCCTCGGCCGGAATCGTGTAGCCGGCGTCGCCGTCGCCGGTATTGGTCGGATCGCCCGTTTGCACGACGAAATCCGGCACGATGCGGAACCAGCGATTACCGTCGAAGTAGCCGCTGCGGGCGAGCGCGATGAAGTTGGCGACGGTCGACGGCGCCCACTCGGGGTAGAGCCGTACGACGACGGGTCCGCGCGAGGTGCAGATTTCGACGCGCGGATGCTTGGCGATCTGCGGCCCGTTCATGAGCGCGGCGGTCGTGGCGGGCACGTACGACGGCAACGGGAAGGTCGCGGGCGGCGGCGCCGTTTTCGGCTTCGGCGGCACGGCCGCGACGTTCGCGACCGCGCAAGCGGCGGACGCGACGGCGGGCAGATGGATGCCGGGCGGCATCGCGGTCAAGTGCTCGGTCGGCGGCGTCTTGGCCAGCCGCTTGAGCGCTTCGCGCGCTTCCAATTGCACGCGCCACGAGGCGTCGTTCTGGGCGGCACGGGCGGCCGGCGTCAGGCGCGCGTCGCCACGCCGGCCGATCGCGCGCAGCGTTTCGACGCGCACGAGCTCGTTGCGATCGCGGGACGCGCGCACGAGGAACGTTTCGTCCGCGAGCGCCGCGTAGCCGCGATACAGCGCCCAGGCGGCGTGCCAGCGCACCTCCGCGTTCGGGTCGCGGCTCTCGATGCGTTCGAGCGCGCGGGCGACGTTCGGAGCCAGCGGCGTTGCGGCGAACGCGGCGAGCGCGGCGACGGCGTGCGCACGCACGACCGGATCGGCGTCGGCCCGCGCGACGGCCAGCACGTCGGCTCCGACCGGACGCGTGCCGAGCGCGGGCGTCGCTTCGACGATCCGCCCGACGGCATCGGCGGCGGCGTAGCGGACGGCGGAATTGGGGTCGAAGCGCGCCATCGAGCGCAAACGCTCGAGCGACGGCCCGTCCTCGAGCAGTCCCAGGCCGAACGCGGCCATCGCTCGCACGGCGTCGTCGTGGCGGTCGAGGGTGACGCGCAGCGCCGCGGCGCCCGCCGGATCTTTCGTGCGGCCGACCGCCAGCGCCGCGCGCGCTGCGACGTCGGGCGGCCCGCTGAGGTTTGCGAGCAGTACCGGATCGACTTTCCGATGGAGTTCCGCGATCTCGATCAGGCGCAGCGGCGCGTCGGCGGCGCGGCCGCTCGCGCGGCACGTCGCCAACACGACGGCAACACACAAAAGAGCGCGAAACTTCACGTTATCCTAACCAACTTTCCGTACGATACCTACGTTGTATTGATAGGCGCTACGCTCGCGTCCCTCTCCGACGGGTCACGCGCCGTTCCAACGGAAGGTACCCCTCTTATGTCGACCCCCAAGCGCAAGACCGGTGGCGGCATGACGGTGCGCGAAGCCGGCCAAAAAGGCGGCGAAACCGTCAAGCGCAAGTACGGTCCCGAGTTCTACGAAACCATCGGCCGCAAAGGCGGCGAGGCCACGAAGCTTGCCCACGGCCACGAATTTTACGAGCAGATCGGAAAGAAGGGCGGAAAGAAAGGCGGCGAAGCCACGCGCGACCGCTACGGCCCGTCGTTCTACGAAGAGATCGGCCAAAAAGGCGGCCAGAAGGTCAAGCAGTTGATCGAAGAAGGCAAGAAAGCCGCGGCCGCCGCCTTGGAAGCGAGCGCGAAGAAAGCTTCGTAAGCGCGGTGCGTTTCGCATCGACTCTGAGTCTCGCGGTCGCGGCGCTCGCGGGCGTCGCGACCGCCGCTCGCGCGCTGCCGCCGCCGGCGGCTCCGCGCGGCGCGCCCTCCGCGTCGCCTTCGCCCTCACCGACGCCGGGTTCGGTCCTGCCGTTCGGGTCGACGCTCGCGTTCGTGCTCGACGACAAGATCGATTCCGGCTCCACCGCGCCCGGTACGAAAATTCGCATGCACCTCAAGGCGCCGCTCGTCGTCAACGGCGTGGTGCTCGCGCCCGCAGGCGCGCCCGCGAGCCTGACGGTGCTCGCCGCGCGCAGAGCCGAATCGGGCGACGTCGACGGCGCCGTGCAGATCCACCTCGACCCGCTGCCCTTGCCGGGCCGCGATACGCCGCTCCCGCTGCGCGCCTTCCACGAGTATTTAACCATCGAACTAACCGCGGGCCAGCAATCGACCCGCGGCACGACCGACGAAATCGCCGACATCTTCATCCCGGGCCACATCATCTACCACGCCTTCCGGCGCGGCCGCCAGCTGATACTGCCCGTCGGCAGCGTCCTGCGAGCCGAAACCGCCGCCACGATCGACGCGAGCGACCGCCGCGCGATCGTCCTCTCGACGCCGCCGCCGTTCACGAGCACCTACGACGTGCCGCACGCCGACTTGACGCCGGCGCCGATCTACACGCCCAACCCGGAACGGCCGCATCCGCTGCCCAAGGGCAAGCCCACCTTGCCGCCCACGCCCAAACCGACCCCGACGCCGACCGAGACGCCGTCGCCCGCGCCGACCGCCTCGGCCTTAGCCTCGCCTGCGACCTCGCCCTCGCCCGCCGCGACCTAGGGAAGCGCCGCTTCGGCCTTCAAGAGTCGCGCATGAAGAGACGTACGGCCTTCGCCCTGTTCGCCTGCGCACTGTGGCTCGCGCCCGCCATCGCCGCAGCCGACGACGAACCAAAATTGAGCGGAAAACCGCTACCCACCGAAACCGCATTCGTCGATAAGATCACGCAGGACCTCAACGCCCGCTTTCCTACGCCCGCAGCGGCGGAAAAAGCCGGCTACCTCCGCTACGGCGACGAGGACGAGACGGGCGCGATCAGTTACGCCAACCGCGAGTGGACGAGCGCCGACGAAGCGCACCCGAGCCAGCTCTGGTACGACGTGAAGGGCCGCCTGCTCGGCGCCGACTACTCGGTGCCTTACGACGCCGCCAAACGGCCGGCGCTCTTCGGCGTCGATCCCTTGCGCTGGCAGAAGTTCGGCGCGCACGTGCACTACGGACTCGTCGGCCCGAACGGCACGACCGTCTACGGGGCGACGGGTGCCAAGACGCTCGCGAAGGTCGGCGGAAGCATCGACCATCCCACGGCGGACAATCTGGTCGCCGCGGGGCTCGCGAAAAAAGCGAGCGACGTGCGGTTCGTCTTCACGTTTCCCGCGATTTGGGATCTCGAAGTCTGGGTGATTCCCAATCCCGACGGCGCCTTCGCCGAGAAGAATCCCGACGTGAAGCCGGTCAACCCCAAGAAAGACGAAATGTAAGGTCGAGCTACTCGCTCGACCAGTAGTCCTTGAGCGCTTTGCCTCGCGAGGGGTGGCGCAGCTTACGCAGCGCCTTCGCCTCGATCTGGCGGATGCGTTCGCGGGTGACCCCGAACTCTTGGCCGACCTCCTCCAGCGTCCGCTGGTGGCCGTCCTCGAGGCCGAACCGCAGCACGAGCACCTTGCGCTCGCGCTCGGTGAGGTTCTTGAGGACGTCGGCCATTTTTTCTTTGAGCAACATGACGGACGCCGCTTCGGCCGGCGCGATCGCTTCCTGATCCTCGATGAAATCGCCGAGGTGTGAGTCTTCTTCCTCGCCGATCGGCGTTTCGAGCGAGATCGGCTCCTGCGAGATCTTGATGACTTCGCGGACCTTTTCGGGCGTCAGGCCCATCTCGTGCGCGATCTCTTCGACCGTCGGGTCGCGGCCCAGTTCCTGGAGCAGTTGGCGCGAGATCTTGATCAGCCGGTTGATCGTCTCGACCATGTGCACCGGAATGCGAATCGTGCGCGCCTGGTCGGCGAGCGCGCGCGTGATCGCCTGCCGGATCCACCAAGTGGCGTAGGTCGAGAACTTATAGCCTTTGCGGTAATCGAACTTTTCCACCGCGCGGATCAAGCCGAGATTGCCCTCCTGAATGAGGTCGAGGAAGAGCATGCCGCGGCCGACGTACTTCTTGGCGATCGAAACGACGAGGCGTAGGTTGGCCTCGGTCAATTTCCGCTTCGCTTCGAAGCCGTGTTCGATCACGCGCCCCTGCGCTTGACCGTTTTTCTGGGCTTCCAATTCGCCCGCTTCGATCGCCATCGCGAGCTGCTTCTCTTCGTCCATCGAAAGGAGCGGCACGCGGCCGATCTCTTTGAGATACATCCGGACGGGATCGTCGAGCGAGAGCCCGGCGGGCAACGACTCGGCGGCCTCGCCCGAGGCGCCTTCCTCGGCGGCGGGCTTCTCTTCTTTTTGTTCCTCGACGACTTCGATGCCGAGCGAGGCGATCTCTTCGAAGAGCGCGTCGATGCGTTCGGGGTCGACGTCCTCGACGTTGTCGAAGACGGCGTTGATTTCTTCATACGTCAGCGATCCGCGCTTCTTGCCGCGCTCGATCAGCTTCTTGATGGACTCCTCGGGCGGCATCGCCGCGACCGCGGTGTCCGTAGCGGCGCTCGCCGCGCTCTTCTTCCGTGCCATGATGTTCGAGCTCACCTCCCTTCTAACGGATTCCCTGACGCTTACGTCGTTTCGCTTCCAATTGTTCGACCAGGTGCCGAAGTTCGTCTCTTTCGGCAGCCGAAACGGGCTCGCCGGTCGTAAAGGCCTGGTCGATTTTCCGGTCGAGTTCGTTCTTCCGTTTCTCGAGACGGCTTTCTATAAGACCCTCGACGACGCGGTCGAGATGCGCCCGCCGCGCCGCCGAGTCCTGGAAACGGACTTTCGACGAGCGGTCGGTCTTCTGGAGCAGGACCAGTAATTCCACCGCCTCGCGGTCGTCGCCGAGCGCCGCATAGACGTCCGACGCGGTGGCGAGCGTTCCCGCGTGCGCGCGCATCACCTCGTAGATCGCGCGGTAGCGAGCGTCGCGGAACGCCTCGGCGCCGATGGCGTCGCCGTACTCCGCCACGAGGCCGGGCTCGTCGATGAAGGCCGCGAGGATGTCGCGCTCGATCGAGGGCGGGGCCGCCGCCGGGGCCACGTGACGCGTCGCGTACGCGCCCGCGCCCGGCCGCGGTGCGAAATTGGCGAGGTTGCCGGCAAACGTGCTGTTGCGCACGTCGTTGACGGAGAGGTCGAGGCCCTTGGCGGCATAGACGATCCACTTATCCCACTCTTCGGGCGGCGCGAGCGCGCGCACGAGCCGCGCGCACTCGCGGGCCGCGTGCGCGGGCGAGAGCCGCCGCGCGCGCACGACGTCGATCTCGCCGTCGAGCTTGAACTGCACGGCGGGGACCGCTTCGTCGACGCGCTGCCGGAACGCATCGGCCCCGAATTCGCGCACGTAACTATCGGGGTCGTGGCCCGCGGGCAGGCGCACGACGAACGCTTCCGCGCCGGCCGCGGCCAGCGCGTCCAGACTTTTCACGGTGGCGCCGTAACCGGCGGCGTCGGCATCGAAACACACGAAGACGCGTCGCGCGTAGCGCCGCAACTCCGCCGCCTGCTCCGGCGTGAACGCGGTGCCGAGCGACGCGACGGCGTTGGAAATGCCGGCCTGGTGCAGCGCGATGCAGTCGAGGTAGCCCTCGACGACGATCAGCGAATCGCTCGCCGCCGCCGCGCGGCGCGCCACGTTGAGCGCGTAGAGGCCGCGGCCTTTCACGTAGACGGGCGTCGTCGACGTGTTGAGATACTTCGGCTGCGCGTCGTCGAGCGCGCGGCCGCCGAAGGCGACGATTTCACCCGTCGTGGCGTACGTCGGAATCATCAGCCGGGCCCGATAGAAGTCGTAGTAGCCGCTCTGGCCGCGCTTGACGAGGCCGGCCTTCTCGGCGAGGGCGAGATCGACGCCGCGTTCGCGCAGTTCGCGCACGAGCCGGTCCCAGGGCGGCACGGGCGGCGCGTAACCGAGCTTGAACGCGTCGACGGTCGCGGGCGTGATGCCGCGCTGCGCGACGTACGCGCGCGCCGCCTCGCCCTCTTCGCCGAAGCGCAGCGCGGCCGCGAAGTAGGCGGCCGCGATTTCGTTCGCCGCGTAGATTTGCTCTTTCTCGCCGCGCGCGCGGGCGGCCGCCGGATCTTCTTCCTCGAGCGCGATGCCGGCCCGGCGTGCGAGCACCCGCGCGGCTTCGGGAAACGTCAGGTTCTCCTGTAACTGCACGAACTTGATCACGTCGCCGCCTTGCCCGCAGCCGAAACACTTGAAGAAGCCGCGATCGGGATGGACGTGGAACGACGGCGTTTTCTCACCGTGGAACGGGCACAGGCCGACCAGATCGTTCCCGCGCTTGCGCAGCGCGACGTAGCCGCCGATGAAACTGCCGATATCGGTCCGCGCGAGAATTTCGCGGATCGTTCCCTGATCGATGCGCACGGTTACCGCTGCGGCTCGGCGGTTACGCGCGAGCGCGCGTCTGCGTCGCCTCCAGCGCCGCCTGCGCCGCCGCCAGCCGCGCGATGGGCACGCGGTAGGGCGAGCACGACACGTAGTCGAGCTTGAGCGTTTCGCAGAAGGCGATGCTCGACGGTTCGCCGCCGTGCTCGCCGCAGATGCCGATCTTGAGCCCGGCGCGCGCCGCGCGGCCGCGCTCCACGCCCAGGTGCATCAGCCCGCCGACGCCCGCACGATCGAGCACTTGGAAGGGGTCGTCGGCGAGCACGCCGCGCTCGAGGTAGCGCGGAATGAACGACGCTTCGGCGTCGTCGCGCGAGTATCCGAACGTCGTCTGGGTGAGGTCGTTCGTGCCGAACGAGAAGAACTCGGCGAACTCCGCGATCTCGCCCGCCACGACGCAGGCGCGCGGCAGTTCGATCATGGTGCCGATGCGGTACGGCACGGGCGTGCCCGCCGCCGCGATCGTCGCTTCGGCGACCTCGCGCGCCGCGTCGCGCGTCAGGCGCATCTCCTCGCGCGAACCGACGCCGGGAATCATCACGTCCGGCCACGCGTCGACGCCTTCCTTGCGCAGCGCGCAGGCTGCCTCGAAGATGGCGCGCACCTGCATCGCGTAGATTTCGGGATACACGATGCCGAGGCGGCAGAAGCGCAGGCCGAGCATCGGGTTTTGCTCGTGTAACTGGCGCACGCGCGCGAGCAGCGCCGCGCGTTCGCGGTAGCGCGGGTCCGCTTCGCCCGCCGTCAAGCGCAATTCCGTCGTCTCGACGAGCAGATCTTCGAGCGAGGGCAGAAATTCGTGCAGCGGCGGATCGAGCAGCCGGATCGTCACGGGATACCCGGCCATGGCGGTAAGGATGCCGCGGAAATCTTCGCGTTGGAACGGGAGCAGTTTCGCGAGCTCGGCGGCGCGCGCTTCGGACGAGCCCGCCATGATCATCGCCTGCACGATCGGCAGCCGCTCCGGCTGCATGAACATATGCTCGGTGCGGCACAGCCCGATGCCGGTCGCGCCCAGCTCGCGCGCCTTGCGCGCGTCGAGCGGCGTATCCGCGTTCGCCCACACGCCGAGGCGCTTGCGATCGTCCGCCCAGGAGAGAAACTCCGCGAGCCACGGCGGCAGATCCGAGGGCGGATCGATGAGCGGCAGCAAGCCGCGCGACACGGTGCCGGTCGTGCCGTCGATCGTCAACGGATCGCCTTCGCGCAGCGGTTCGCCCGCGAGCGTCGCCGCGTGCGTGCGTTCGTCGATGACGAGCGCCTCGCAACCGCTGACGCACGGCAGCCCCATGCCGCGCGCGACGACGGCCGCGTGCGACGTCGCCCCGCCGCGCGCCGTGAGCACGCCTTTCGAAGCGTACATGCCGTGCACGTCGTCGGGCGCGGTCTCGTTGCGCACGAGGATGACCGCCTTCCCCTCGGCGGCCCGCTTGACCGCGGTGTCGGCGTCGAACACGACCGCGCCCGCGGCCGCGCCGGGCGACGCGTTGAGCCCCTTGGCGACGACCTCGACCGTGTGCCCGGGATCGACGCGCGCGTGGAAGAGCTGGTCGAGCGAAGCCGCCTTGACGCGCCCGATCGCTTCGTCGCGCGTCAGCGTGCCCTCGCGCACGAGGTCGAGCGCGATGCGCACGGCGGCTTCGGCGGTGCGCTTGCCGCTGCGCGTCTGCAGCATGTAGAGTTTGCCGCGCTCGACCGTGAACTCGAGATCCTGCATGTCGCGGTAGTGCGTCTCGAGCCGGTGCGCGATCTCGAGGAATTGGCGGTACACCTCGGGCTGCGAACGCTCGAGATCGGCGATCCGCTCGGGCGTGCGAATGCCCGCGACGACGTCTTCGCCCTGCGCGTTGCGCAGATACTCGCCGTAGAGCTTCGCTTCGCCCGTGTTCGGGTTGCGCGTGAAGGCGACGCCCGTACCCGAATCGTCGCCCATGTTGCCGAACACCATGACGACGACGTTGACCGCCGTGCCCCAGTCGTCGGAGATGCGGTTGAAGCGGCGGTAGTCGATGGCGCGGCGCGAGTTCCACGAATCGAAAACCGCGAGCACCGCGAGCCGCAACTGCTCGTCGACGTCCTGCGGAAAATCGCGGCCCGCCGTCGACCGCACGAGCGCCTTGAAGCGCCCGACGACGTCTTGCCAGGCCGCCGCGTCGAGTTCAGGATCGCTCGTGACGCCCTTCTCGCGTTTCACGTCGCCGATCGCGTGCTCGAAGGGCTCCTTGCTCATGCCGAGCACGACGCTCGCGAACATGGCGATGAAACGCCGGTAGGCGTCCCAGGCGAAGCGCGGATTGGCCGTCGCGGTCGCGAGGCCGGCGACCGTTTCGTCGTTGAGGCCGAGGTTGAGGATCGTGTCCATCATGCCCGGCATCGAAACGCGCGCGCCGCTGCGCACCGAAACGAGCAGCGGGTTTTCCGGCGCGCCGAAGCCTTTGCCCGTCCGCTGCTCGAGCATCGTCATCGCCGCTTTCATGTCTTCGGCGAGCCCCGCGGGCATCGTGCGCTTGACCCGATAGTACTCCAGGCACTGCTCGGTCGTGATCGTGAAGCCCGGCGGAACCGGCAACCCGGCGTGCGTCATCTCCGCGAGACCGGCGCCCTTGCCCCCGAGCAAGGCCGTCATCGTGCCCGAGCCTTCCTCGAAGAAATACAGGCGCTTCGGGGCTACTTGCGGCGTCGCGTCGGCGCGCGGCGCCAATACCTCGGACATCGATCTCCTATTCCACGACCCGGCGCGGGACGGGGAAGAATCTGATTGGCCTCTTCCCAGGACTCTCCTGGAAGATTCTTTCCACTTAGGTACGGGTGTGCGGGGGGTCAGTAAATCGAACCATAAGCCCGCTGCTCCGCGTGGACTTCCTCGAGCAGCGTCATCCAGCGGATGTTGTAGTAGCGCGGATCGCCGAAATCGCCCGGCCGGTCGAGCGGCAGTTTTTGCAGCATGTCGCCGATCGATTCGAGCACGGTGCGCGACGGCGTGAAGCCGAGCGCTTTGCTCAGCTTCGCGTTGCTCATGCGGTAGTTGCGCACGAGCGACGGCAGCGGCGCTTCCTCCAAATCGACCCGAATCGGCGGCTCGACGAGCGCGAGCGAACCCGCTACGAGCATCGCGAGCTGGCGGATCTGATAGTTCTCTTCGAGCACGTTGAAAATCTGGCCGCGCACGGCGTCGAGCGGTGCCGCGAGCGCCGCGACGTGGACGGCCGCGACGTCTTCCACGTCGACCAGCGGCCGCCACATCCAGCCGCCGCCGTGCAGGTAGAGCCGCCGCAGCACGATCGCATCCTTGACGAACGTGTTGACGACGAGGTCGAAACGCATGCGCGGGCTGTAGCCGTACACGGTGCCCTGGCGAAAAACGACCGGCGCGAAATCGGCGCCTGCCGAGCGCAACACGACGTCCTCCGCGTACTTCTTTGAGAGCGAATACGCGCCGCGCGGCTCGACGGCCGTCGTTTCGTCGCACATGACGGGCGACCGCGAGAGCTCGTGCGACGACGTCTCGCTATCGTAAATCGAAGCGCTCGAGGCGAACGTGAAGCGTTCGATGCGCCGCGCCTTGCAGGCCGCGACGAGCCGCTCCGTGCCGAGCGCGTTCATCTGCCAGTTGGCTTCGGTGTTGTACTCGGCGGTCGGATCGTTCGAGAGGCCCGCGAGGTGGCAGACGGCGTCGATGCCGTCGAGCCAGGCGTCGTCGAACGCGCGCAGGTCGCCGGCCAGATACTCGACGTCGAGCCCTTCGAGCGGTTTGCGTCCCCAGAAGAAGCGATCGAGCACGACGGGACGGTGGCCGGCCTCCTGGAGTTGCCGGCACAGCACGGCGCCGATGTATCCGGCGCCGCCGGTCACGAGAACGCGCATTCCGCGAGGTTAGCCGCGCACGAGCGTCGTCCCGTCGCCCGCCAGCGCCCGCCCGAGCGAATCGCCGATGTAGGCGACGCGCGCGCCGCCGGCGAGCGCGTCGAGGGCGCTCGCAATCTTCGGGCGCATGCCGCCCGAAAACGTCCCGTCATCGAGCAGCGCGCGCGCTTCCGCAACGCCGAGCGCTTCGATTCCCGAGCGCGGGTCGGCGAGGTCGCGCAGCACGCGCGTCACGTCGGTGACGACGACGTAGGCGTCGGCGCCGAGCGCGCCGGCGAGCGCACCCGCCGCCGTGTCGGCGTTGACGTTGAGCGCGGTGCGGCCGTCGCGCGTGACGCCGACGGGCGCGACCACGGGCACGAAACCGGCGTCGAGCAGCGCGACCGCAAGCGCCGTCGTCACCGCTTCAATCTCGCCGACGAACCCGAGCGAGGTGCCGTCCGGCGCGTCGATCGGGCGCGCGACCAGCAGCGCGCCGTCTTCGCCGCTGACGCCCGCGGCCGCGACCCCGCGCGCGAGCAGCGCGCGCACGAGCGCCTTGTTGACGCTGCCGCACAGGACGCTTTCCGTGACCGACAGGGTCGCCGCGTTGGTGACGCGCAGCCCGGCGACGCGCTGCGAGGCGATGCCGCGCTCGCGCAGGGCCGCGTCGATGTGCGGACCGCCGCCGTGCACGAGCACGACGCGATCGCCCGCGCCGATCCGCGCGGCGACGTCGTCGAGCAGCGCGTCGTCGGCCGCGGCCCGCGCCATCGCGTTCCCGCCGTATTTGAGGACGATGAGCACCGCGCGCCATTCGGCTCGCGGCGACGCCGCGCCCGCCGCGGGGGCCGCGCGCGCCGGGAGGCGAACCCCGCCCGCAATGACGGTCGTGAGCGGCGGACCATTTCGCATCGTATTCCTGGATACGAAATCGTCGAACGGCAACCACTACATGTTCGACGCGGCGGCTCGAGCGCTGCGCAAGCACCCGTCGGTCGAGAGTCTGCAGGTGGCGGACTACGGCAACGCCCTGCCGCTCGCGATCTCGGGAAACGCCAATCTCTTCGTGGCGTTCGACGGCGAATCGCTCGAAGACGAAATCTGCGCGCGGCTACGCCAGGTGTGCGGCCGTTCCGCGCTTTGGGTCACCGAAGACCCGTACGAGGTCCCGTACAACCAGAAATCCTCGGAGCTGTTCGACCTCGTTTTCACCAACGACCTCGCGTGCGTTCCGCACTACGGCGCCAAAGGGCGCCACTTGGCGCTGGCCGCCGATCCGGCGCTGCACTATTTCCCCGTGCTCGCCGACGACGATCCGCGCATGCGCTACGATCTGTGCTTCATCGGCTACGCCTGGCCGAACCGCGTCGACCTGCTGCGCTCGCTCCTGGCCGCTCGCCCCGGGTTGCGCGTCAAACTCGCGCTGGTCGGAAACGAGCGGCTTCCCATCGACCTTCCTTTGCCGCCGAGTTCGTACACGTTTCGCACCTCGCCGCGCGAGTTCGCGCGGCTGGCGAATGCCGGCCGCGTCACGCTCGGGCTCTGCCGCGATTTCACGACGAATCCGGAGGGCCTATCGCGCGGTCTGACGCCGCCGCCGCGCGTCTTCGAGGCCGCGGCGGCGGGCGGTTTTCAACTCTACGACGGCGACCTCGAGTCGCTTGGGAAATACTTCCGCGCCGGTTCGGAAATCGTCCCGTTCTCGAGTCCCGAGGAATGCAAAGCGCGACTCGACTGGGCGTTGAGCAATCCCGCCGGACGGACGGCCGTGGCACGTGCCGCGCAGCGCCGCACGCTCGACGACCACACCTACGACAACCGGGCCGAGAGTCTGCTGGCCGAGTGCGCGCGATTGACGACGAGGCCGCGCGAGCGCGCTGTCGCGCCGCGCCGCAAACGCGTGCTGCTCGTCACCGGCCTCGCCTCGGCCGGCCGCGATTTCGGCGCAAGCGCTCTCGCTGACGGCCCGGAATTCGAATTCCTCACCTACGCTCCGGAAGAAACGCCGCGACACAATCGCTTCCGCCTCACGAACGAGGCCGGCACCGTCCTCGAGCACGTGTCGTTCGACGGCGATTGGATTCCCTTCGCGTTCTCGAACACCGCGAAGGAACGGCGCTTCGCCGACATCCTGATCGAGCATCGCATCGACCTCGTTCACTTCAACCATCTCTTGGGTCATCCGCTGTCGCTGCCCGTCATCAGCCACGCGCTCGGCATCAAGAGCGTGGTTGCATCGTACGATTATTACGGGCTCTGCGACAGCTTCAACCTGATCGACGACCGCGGCCGCTATTGCGACGTCTTCCGCTTGGGCGACGGCGGCTGCGACCTCTGCACGTCGCGGCGCACGGGTAAACCGCATCGGGCGCAAAGGGCGCGCCGGGCATTCCTGGATACGGTCTGGAGCCGCGTCGATCACTTCATCCATTTCAGCGAATCCGCGCGCGAGCACTACGCCCGCTTCTTTCCCGAAACCATGGCGGGCGCGCGCGTCTCGGTGCTCGCGCCGCCGGCGGCGGAGCGTGCGCCCCGCGCCGCGCGGCACGATAACGGCGGAACGCAAAACGCGCCGGGCCGCGACGGCAGACCGCTGACGGTCGCATTCCTCGGCGACTTCACGCACGAGAACGGCGGCGAAACGCTGTTGCGAGCGGCCGACGCGTTGCGCGACGAGCCGATCCGCTTCCACGTGCTCGGCCGTGCGGAACCGCGACTTGCGAGCGCGCTCGCGGCGGCACCGAACGTGACGCCGCGCGGCGCGCACGAATCGCACGCTCTCGACGATTCGCTCGCCGGCGTCGACGTCACGCTCCACCTGGCGCTCTGGCCGGAAACGCTCGGCACGACGCTCGCCGCGGCCTGGGCGAACGGCTGCGTTCCCATCGTGACCGATGCGGGCGCCCTCGCGGAGCGGGTTGCGAATCGCGAAACGGGTTACGTCATTCGACCCGACGATGCCGGCCGGCTGCAAACGACGCTCTTAGAGATTCTTTCCGAACCGGAACAGCTCGCGCGGCTGCGCGAAAACGTTCGCGCGCTGCGCGTTTCCGCCGCGGCCGAGTATCGCGAGAATCTCCTCGCCCTGTATCGCCGGCTCGCCGATTCGGTGCCGGCGTACGAGGGCCGGGGCGCGCGCGCCTGGCGCGGCCCCGAAATCAACCTGTTCGCCTGCGGCCTGACGCTTTCGCCGTGGGCGCTCAAAGACGTCGGCGAGTCTTGGCGTGACGCGAAGCAATCGGAGGTCGCAGGGCGCGCGGACGACGCGGCCGGCACACGTTTCACGCCGACGCACCTGAAGCGCCCGCGCCCGGGAGCGCCGGGCGCGATTCGCGTGCTCGACATCGACGGCGCCGGCCGTAACGCCGGAACGGTGCCGAAATGCAATGGGGATACGCTCTCGCTCGTCGCGGTCGCGAGCGTCCACGCGAACGACCTGTCCGCCGAACTGCTGCTGGTCGGCGAAAACGGCCGCGCCGCTTACGCCTGCAAGACCGCATGCGAACTCGCACAGGAGCGCGAACCGCTCGCCGCTGCGGATCGGCGGCGGGCGAGATTATCGGGGCACGGCAGCCTCGCAGCGGTCGTTCCGGGGCGTTATCGCGTCGCCGTCCGCTACGACGACGAGGTGAGGCTTGCCGAGGGCGGCCCGACGATCGCGATCGACTCGACGGTAGCCGGCCCCGCGGATTTCTCCGCGCTGCAGGTCGCGAGCGTCGGCGCGCGCTATTCGATCGACGACCTCGGCGGCCGCGCCGTGACGGCGAATCCCGCGCCTGTAATCGTAAGCGGCCGGACGAGCATCCGCGGCTGGACCGACCTCGCCTCGCACAGCGCGAACGCGCAAACGCCGTGGATCGTGCTCGACGACGTGCGCAACGGCGAGCGGCACTTCGCCCGCGCGACCGTGCAGCATCGCCCGGACGTCGCCGCGGCTCTGAGCTCGGAACGGCTCGCGTACAGCGGCTTTGCCGCCTCGCTCCCGCCAGGAGCGCTCCGCGCGGGCGCCTACGAGCTATCGCTGGCCGCCGAAGACGGCACCACGCTCTGGATTTCACAGCCCGTGCTGCAGATCGCGATCGAGGGCTAGCGCGTGAACGTTCGCAAGCCGCGCGTCGCCGTCGTCTCCGCCTGCCGCGACGAACTGAACACCAACCGCGACCTGCGCACGCACCTCGCCGAAGGGTTCGCGGCCGTCTGCGGCAGCGAGAACGTGCTGTGCGTCAGCGAAGCGTCCGCCGAGCGGAGCATCCCGCCGCACGAGCCGAACCTGATCGTCGTCTTCGGAACGATCATGCCGGACGACGTCGACCTGCGAACCTTCAGACGGCTCGCCGACCGTTGCGGCGCGCACCTGTGCGTCTGGGTGCACGACGATCCCTACGAACTCGATACCGGCTATCGCGCGTCGGCGGTCGCCGACACGATTTTCACCAACGACTCGGGCGCGGTCGACTTCTACCGGCACCCCGCGTGCTTCCATCTGCCGCTGGCGGCTTCGCCGACGGCGCATTTCCGCGAACTGGGCGAACGCTTCGTCTGCGACCTCTTCTTCTGCGGCTACGGCTACGCGAACCGGATCGCGCTCTTCAACGATCTGCGAGGGGACTTGCAGCCGTACCGCACGCTCGTGCTCGGCGACGCCTGGCCGGGCGACGACGCGCTCTTCTCGAATCGGCGCATCTCCAAAGAATTGCTGGTCGACTTCTACGCGCTCTCCCGCTGCACCATTTCGATCGGCCGCAACTACGATATCGGAAACGCCCGGTACGAGCTCGCGTCGTCCACGCCGGGGCCGCGGACCTTCGAAGCGGCGATGTCGGGCTGCGCCCAGTTGCACTTCGTCACCGGTTTCGAGATCTGCGATTATTTCGAACCGGATTCGGAGATCTTGCTCTTCGATAGTCCCGCCGACTTCAGCGCGCAGATTCGCACGCTCGTCGAAAACCCGCCGCGCCTGGCAAGTATCAGGAAGGCCGCCCAAGCGCGGGCGCTGCGCGATCACACCTACGCCAATCGCGCCGCGACGATTCTCGCGAAGACCCTCGGCGTGACGGTGCGGCCTTGAAACGGATTTTCGATCCCATCCACCACTTCATCGAGCTCGACGCGGGAGAAGTCGCGCTCCTCAACGTGGCGCCCGTGCAACGGATGCGGCGCTTACGGCAGCTCGGCCTCGCGTACCTCGCCTTTCCCGCGGCCGAGCACTCGCGTTTCAGCCACGCGCTCGGGGCGCTGGCCGCGGGCGATCGCGTGCTCGAAGCGCTCTCGCGCCACGACCCGGATTATTTTTCGAGCGCCGACGACGTGCGCGTGCAGCGGCGGCTCTTGCGCGCGAGCCTGCTGTTGCACGACGTCGGTCACGGTCCGTTCAGCCACGCCTGCGAAGCCGTGCTCGGCACCCCGCACGAGGCGCGCACGGCAGCGATCTTGGCGCTGCCGGAGATGACGGCGGCGCTCGATCGCATCGGCGTGGCCCCAAGCGACGTGCTCGCGCTCGTCACCGGCGGCGACACGCGGTATCCGGTGCTGCGCGAACTCGTCAGCGGTCCCAATCTGGACGCGGACCGCATGGACTACTTGCTGCGCGATTCGTATTTCACGGGCGTCGCCGGCGGCCGCTACGACGTCGACCAGTTGATCGCGTCGCTGCGCGCGTTCGACGTGCGCGGCACGCCGGCGCTCGGCGTCGACGCGCGCGGCGTCGTCGCGCTCGAATCGTTCGTGCTGGCCCGGTACATGATGTTTTCGACCGTGTACTTCCATCACACAACGCGTCAATTCGAGCGTATCCTGCAGCGGGCGCTGGCCGAGATTTGGCCCGATCCGCAGGCGCTCGCGCCGATCGAGGCGTTTCTCGAGTGGGACGACTTCCGGGTGATCGAAGCCTTGCGCACAAGCGATACGCCGAGCGCCCGCGCCATTCGCAATCGCACGCCGCTCTACGCGCTCGTCGCCGCGTTCAACGCCGAGCGTGACCTCGCCGCCTTCGACGCAACCTACCGGGCTCTCGTCGAGCGATACGGGGATGCGGCCTGGGCCGACGAACAAGAGCAGCTCATGCACCGTCTTCCCCTCGGTGCGGGCGACGCGAAACCGACCGTCCACGTCCGCACGCATCTCGGCACCGTGGACGCGCGCGAGGCCTCCGATCTCATCCGGCGGCTGACCGGCAAGTCGCACTGGCGCAAACTCTTCGTGGAGCGCGCGCGCGTCGACGTGGCGGAAGCGCGCGCGCTGGTCCGTTCGGCCGGCGGCCGCGGCGGGCGCTCGTGATCGTTCCCAAAGACAAGAAGGCCGCGAAACTCGCGCGGATCGCCAACGTGCTGCAGTGTCCGTTGTGCGGCACGCGCGCGCGCCATAACGGCCGCGCCATCGTCTGCGCGTCGTCGCACACGTTCGCGATCCGCCCGACCGCCTACGATTTTCTGACCGACGAGTTGCGCGCGGCGAGCGGCGTCCAGCCCACCGATAACGTCTCGGCCCACGGATACGACCCGATCGCCCTCGACATCATCGCGCGCAACGGTTTCGTGCTCGACGCCGGCGCCGGGCTGCGCAACGAGTACTTTCCGAACGTCGTGAATTTCGAGATCGTCGGCTACGAAACGACCGACGTGCTCGGCGTCGGCGAACGGTTGCCGTTTGCCGACGCCACGTTCGATGCGGTGCTCAGTCTCAACGTGCTCGAGCATTTGCGCGATCCGTTCGCCGCGGCGCGCGAGATCGTGCGCGTCTTGCGCCCCGGCGGCGAGTTATACTGCGTGTGGCCGTTTCTGCAACCGTACCACGGCTATCCCAATCACTACTACAACGCGACGTTAGCCGGGCTGCGCCACGCATTTTCCGACATGGACATCGAGCGGGCGGAGGTGGCGGGTGCGGGCGTGCCCGTCTTCGCCCTGACCTGGATGCTGACGTGGTGGCTGAGCGCGCTGCCGCCCGAGACGGCGGAGCGCTTCGGCGCGATGACCGTGCGCGAACTCGCTACGGACCCGTACCCGTTTCTCACGCAGCCGTTCGTGACGGAGTTGCCGCCGCAGATGCAAGAGCTTCTCGCGTGCGCGAACATGATCATCGCGCGAAAACCCAAGCAATCGAGCGAGCCGTAGGAACGTGAACGTTGCGTTAAAATAGGCAGGTTCGAGGCCGAATACCCTTACAGGCCGGAGCACCTGTGGAGACGGGATGAGGGATACCAAGTTCGTTTGGGCGGCCCTACTGACGCTCGCCGCGTGCAGCGGCGGCGGCGCAGCCGTGTCGTCTTCAGCGGGCGGGACGGGGTCGCAACTCTCAGGCTCGACTCCCACCGCAACGCCGACGCCGAAGCCGCCGACCCCCGCACCCACCAAATCGGGCGCGCCCCCCACGCCCACGCCGTCGCCGACGTCCTCGCCGACCCAAGCGCCGATCGGTCAGTACATCAAGCACGTCGTCATCGTCGTTCAGGAAAACCGCAGCTTCGACAACATGTTCGCCGGCTTTCCCGGCGCCGACACCGCGCAGAGCGGCCTCATGAGCAACGGAAAAACCGAGCCGCTGCAACCGGTCGGCCTGGAAGCGCAGACCGACATCGATCACTCGCACTCGAATTGGGTCAAACAATACGCCGGCGGAAAAATGTATTTCGATCTCGGCTCGCCCGGGAATCCGACGCTGCCGTACGCCTACGTGCCGCAGGCGGAAACGCAGCCGCTCTGGTCGCTCGCGGAACAGTACGGTTTGGCCGATCGCATGTTCCAATCGAACACGGGCCCGAGCTTCGCGGCGCATCAATACCTCATCGCGGCGACCTCCCAAGTGGGTTCGCTCTACGCCGACGATAATCCGTACTATGCGAATTTCACGCCGATTCCGATTACCGGTTCGTGGGGTTGCGACGCGCCGTCCGGAGCGTTCCTCACCATGCTCAATCCGAACGGCGGCCCGGACCTCGTCGGTCCGTTCCCATGCATCAACAATACGACCGTCGCCGACGAATTAGCCGCGAAGGGCGTCTCGTGGCGCGAATACGCGCCGGCGATCGGCTCGGCGGGCGGGTCGTGGTCGGCGTTCGACGCGATCAAACACATTCGGTACGGTCCCGGGTGGAAGAGCGTCGTTTCTCCGGAAACCACCGTGCTCACCGACGCGCCGGCGGGCAACGTCGCGAGCGTCACCTGGGTGATACCGACGGGCAAGAACTCGGATCACTCGGGAAACGGCAGCACGACGGGTCCGCAGTGGGTCGCCTCCGTCGTCAACGCTTTCGGCACGAGCCCGCAGTGGAATTCGACGGCGATCTTCATTCTTTGGGACGATTGGGGCGGCTGGTACGACCACGTCGTCCCGCCCCAACTCGACGCGATGGGGCTCAGCTTCCGCGTTCCGCTGATCGTCGTATCGCCGTACGCCAGGCACGGCTACGTCTCGCACGTGCAGCACGAGGAAGGCAGCATCTTACGGTTTATCGAGGACGATTTCGGGCTCGCGCGCTTGGCGGCCAGCGACTCGCGCGCCGATAACCTGCAAGACTTCTTCGACTTTTCGCAGCAGCCGGCGCGATTCCACGCGATCGCCGTGAAGCGCTCGCCCGCCTCGTTCTTCCACGCTCCCGAACTCAGCGCGCCCGATAACGAATAAGCGCGCCCGCGCGACCGCGCAACGCGCCGAACGCTGCAAGCAGAACGACGATGGCGAGAGAGACGACCGTCGTCGCCGCACCCGCCGCCGCCGAGCGCGGCCGATACCGGAACTCAAGCTCGTGGCGGCCTGCCGGCAGCAGAACGCCGCGAAAGAGCACGTTCGCGCGGACGATCGGCACGGCACGCCCGTCGACCGTCGCCGTCCAGCCGGGGAAGAACGTGTCGTCGAGCACGGCGAGCGTGGGCCCCGGCGCGTCCGTCGCGGCGATCACGCCGTCCGAGCGATACGAAACGATCGAGCCCGCGCGCACGGGCGCGGACTGTGCGACGGCGAGCGCGCGAAGGGCGGGGTCGCCGCTTTCGACGACGGCTTCGCGCGAGGGATCGAAGTGCCACGACCGCACCGCGCGCAGCGCCTCCGCTTCCCCCGCAACGGGCCGCACGCGCGCATAGAGGGCGACGCGCGGAAGCGGCGACGAGTAGGTGGAGACGCGCACGCCGGGTCCGGAAAACGCGACGGGGAACGGCGCCTTTGGCGGACCCACCGGCCCTTGCGAGACGATGAAACGGATCGACGAGAGCTGCAGAAAGCGCTGCTGCAACGGCGTCGCGAAACGTTCGGCAGGCGCGCCGACGAAGCGATCCGTCAACTCGTCGCCGGGCCCCGCCGTCCCTTCGGGTAAGAACCCGCGCACGAACGGCAAGAATCGTTCGGGATAGAACGCGTCGAGCGCCTCGACGCCGAACAAGCCGAACGCGTCGTTCCAGTTCGGATACAAGACGTCGTCCTCGCCGATCACGCGTTCGGCACCGCGCGCGGTCGCGCGCCGCAACATTTCGACGTAGGACGCGCCGCCGAGCGGCGAGGCCGCGCGCGGCGGCTCGTCCACGAGACGGTAAAACATCGGCACGATGTAGGCGGCGTGCAATTCGAGGACGACGATCGCGAGCGGTGCCCAGCCGGCAAGCGCCGGGGCGGCGCCGCGACGGCGGAGCGCCGCCACGACGAGCGCGAGCGCCAGCGCTCCGAGCGCCTCGCGCAACCCCAGCGCGTAACCAAAAGCACGATCGCCGGCCGCCGGCAGCAGCGTATGCTCCGTCCAGGCGAAGACGGAGAGAACCGTCAGCGGGACGGCGGCCGCAGCCGCAAGCGCGAGCGCAGAACTCTTACCGCGCGCCAGCCGCGCGACACCGAATCCTGCGAGCAAAGCGACGCAGCCCTCGATCAGCGCTTCCTCGTATTTCGGAAAGTTGACGAAGCGAAAGCCGGGAACCACACCCAGCCACTGAACCGCATTCGAACCGAACCGTTTTGCGAGCAGCACGGCCGCGACCGCGGCGAAGAAAAACACCGGTTCGCCGCCGGCACGCCGCCGCCGCAGCAGCGTTTCGAGTTCGGACGCGACGGCGACGAGCGCGAAGAACGTCACGCTCGTGCCGAAGAAACCGCGGATGCCGGTCCAGCCCGAGAAATTCGAGAAGATCGCGTTATACGGCGGTCCGAGGGCGAGCGGCGCGAGATACGTGCCGGCGATGGACCAAGAAAATCCGTCCGAACGCAGTCCGATCGCGGTACCGGCATGCTGGTTGAGCGAAAGCGGCAGGTACTCCGCGAGCGGCAGCACGACGATCGCTCCGATGCCCGCACCGAGCGCGTACGCGCAGCCGAGGGCGACGAGCGTCCGCGCGGCGCCGGGAGCGCGCGGTCCGCTCGCGAGGCGCACGAGCGCGTACAGCGCCGAGAAGGCGAGCGCGAGCAATGCCGTCTCCGGCATGCCGCCGAGCACGCTGCACCCGGCGGCGACGGCCGCGAACGCGACCGCTATCGGGGAGCGATTCCGTACGACGAGTTCTACGCCGAGCAGCAGCGCCGGCACGAGCACCGCGACGCTGAGCTCGGGCATCGTGAGGTAGAGCCAAAAATATCCGGAGTACATGTAGGCGGCGCCGCCCGCGAGCGCGGCGCGCACGCCGACGAAGCGCCGCAAGAAAAGAAAAGCGAATAAGCCCGCCGCGTAGAGCCGCGCCAATACGAAGAGCGCATACCCGCGCGGCGAGTTCCAAACGATCGCGATCCACGCGAACGGCGAATACGGCTGCGATTGCATGTTCGCGGCCAGCGGCACGCCGTAGGCTTCGTAGGGATTCCACAACGGCAACGTGCGCTCGCCGAAAACGAGCGCGCGTTCCAGCGGAAACCAGGCTTCCGTCTGCCACGCGGGCGCTCCCGGATCCAATTCGCGGGGGATAGCGGGCGTGCCGGTTTGCACCGGTAAGCCGCCGGTCGCGTAGAGGCTGGGTTCGGTCGCACTATCCTGCAGCGTGCGATCGCCCAGGACGAACGGCCCGAGGGACGATGCGATCAGCACGAGCAGGAGCAGCGCGCCTGCGACGTCGAGCCGCCGGTCGCGATTCACGAAACCGAAGGTTCGAATTCGCGCAAGAATTTCACCGTGCGTTCCACCGCCTGACGGATCGAGAGCGTCGGTTTCCAACCGGTCGCGCGGATGCGTGCGGTATCCAAGAAGATGAACGGATTGTCGCCGATCCAGCCTTGACGCCCGCCTGCGTAGGTGATCGCGGGCCGCAAGCCGAGCTCTTCGCAAATCCAAGCGATCGAGTCGTTGACCTCGCAGTACTCGTCGGTACCCAGATTGTAGATGTTGACGCGCTCGGAACTCGTCGCCATCGCCTGCATCATCGCGTCGACGCAATCGAAGATGTAGAGATACGATTTCCGCTGCTTGCCGTCGCCGAGGACGTGCAGGCGATCCGGGTGTTCCCGCAACTGACGGAAAAAATCGACGACGTGCCCGTGCGTGTACCGCTCGCCGAGCAGCGACACGAAGCGAAAGACGAACGACTGAATCCCAAAACCTTCGGAGTACGCCTCGATGAAGGATTCCGCCGCCATTTTCGAGGCGCCGTACAGCGAGGTTTGAATCGGCAGCGGCGCGTCTTCGGGCGTCGGGATCACCTTCGCTTCACCGTAGATCGAGCCCGTGGACGCGAACGCGATCCGGCGGGCGCCGCGGCGCCGCATCGCTTCGAGCACGTTGAGCGTTACCCGCGCGTTCTGCTCGAAATCGCGCGTCGGATGGTCGGTTCCGAACCGGACGTCGGCGTTGGCGGCCATATGGAAGACCGTATCGACGCCCTCGGCCGCTTCGAAGCTCGCCGCCGGGTCGAGCAAGTCGGCGCGCAGCAGCCGGAAGCGCGGGTTCGCGAGGGCCGCGGTCAGGAAATCCTCGCGGCCGGTCGAGAAATCGTCGATACCGACGACGTCGTGACCGTCGCGCAAGAGGCGGTCGACGATCGTGCTGCCGACGAAGCCGGCGCAACCCGTCACGAGGTGACGCACGCTCATTGGAACGTCACCGTTCGCGCGCCCGGAAGCTGCAGCAGCGGCCCTTCCGTGCCGCCCTCGGCGATTGCGAGCCGATGCTTGCCGCGCGGGAGCGCCGACGGATCGAACGTCACTTCGAAGGCCGAGTCGACCACGGCTTGCGTGCCGAGCGCGGTCGCCACGTCGGGACGCGCGCCGCCCAAATGAACGGCCGCGTGGGTCGAGATCCGGCCGTCGACGAGCAGACACACCGCGGCCGCCGGGCGAGGCCCCGATTTATCGACGGCCCAGCCGCGCAAGACCAGCATCGTCCCGGCGGGCGACGTGCCGCCGTCGGGAATCACCGCGCCGTCGGGTGCGGATAAAACGTCGAGCGATCCCGTCCCGTCGCCGGCCGCAAGTTGGCGTTTCTCGCAACGCGACGAAAAATCGCTCGCAGCGGCCGTGGCCGCCGGGCCGGCGGGAGCGACCGGCGAAGCCGGCGTGGCCGGCGCCGGCGTTTGCACGGCGGCTACCGGCGCTTGCGACGGCGGTTCGAAACGTGGCGAGAACGGCCACAGCGCGCCGGCGGTGAAGGCGACGACCACCGCTGCCGCCGCCACCTCGGCGCGCCGCGGCTCGCGAAAGAAACGCAACGCGACGACGCGCAGGATGAAGAATCCGACCACCATCCAGAGGACGGTGAAGAGAACGTTCACGATAATCACGAGCTTTGGTCTCCGTTGGCGATCGAGGAACCGTTCGACGGCCTCGGCTTGGTACCGCGGCCCTTGCGGCGGCGAACGAAGGGCAGCGCGACGACGAGTGCGAGCGAGGCGAGCATCGTCTGCGACCCGAGTGCAAACGAGCGCGGTTCGTAGTCGAATTCGACCTCGTGCCGGCCCGCGCCGACGAGGACGCCGCGAAAAAGATAGTTCGCGCGCAGGATGGGGACCGCACGCCCGTCGACCGTGGCGGTCCAACCAGGGAAATCGGTGTCGTTGAACACGACGAGCGCCGGGGCGGGCGCGTCGACCAGCATGCGTGCCCGCCGCGAAGCGTAATACTCGAGCGATCCGGCGATGACCGGCAAGCGCGGCGTTCGCTGCAACGCCGCCAGGCCCGCCTGCACCGCGCTCGCCGGCTCGACGACCGCTTCTCGCTCCGGGTCGAAATCCGGTGCCGCGACAGCGCCGAGCGCTGCCGCATCGTCGGCCGCGGCGACCACGTGCCGATAGACGGCGACGCGCGGTAAGGCCTTCGGGAATTCCGAGATCGTCGCGTACGGATCCCGGTAGACCAAACGGTACGCCTGCGGCGGCTCGCCGTTCGAACGAGGAGTTGCCGCACGGATCTCGCTCCACAGGGCCCAGTCGGCGCACGTACTTCCCGACGGCCCGGCCGCCGTCGAAAGCAACAGCGTCACCTTTTGTCCGCGATAGCGCGCGATCGGCACGGTTTGATCGATCCAGCGCCGCTGCGCGACGTCGTGCTTCGGATCGATGTAGCGCTCGAAAACCTTGCGCGTGCCGTCGCGCGCGCGAATTTCCAGCGTGTAGCGCACCCCGTCGCCGCAAATGGGACCGGCCCACACGGCCGGCGCCATGCCGATGCCGAAACGCAGCGCGACCGCGTCGGCGGGGACGTCGAAGTCCGCGGGCACGCGGTTCGCGGGCGGATGGATGAAAATCCCGGCGCGTACGTCGTTACCGATGACGAACGTTCCGGGCCGAAGGGCATTCGCGATGAGTTCGGGATGCGAAGTGAGCGAGCGCGCGAGCGCCCCGCCCGCCCGGACGGGATCGCGGCTGAGGACGTAACGAATCGAACCCAATTCGAGGAAGCGCTGCCAGAGCGGCGCGCCGAAATCGAGAAAGTCGCCGGTGAAGCGGTCCGCGAACTGAACGTCGCCCGCCGTTCCGTAGAGCGCTTGCGCCAACTTCAAATAATGGAGATCGTACAGCGCGTCGAGGCCGCGCGCGTCGGCGACGCCGAACGCCGCGCTCCACTCGGGGTAGAGCAACCCGTCCTGGCCGATGACGCGATTTGCCTCGCGCGCGCGGCTTTGGAGAAACGATACGTACGGCGCACCGAGCAGGGTCGAATCCGCCAGCGGCGCTTCCTTGTTGAGCCAGTAGAAGATCGGCACGACGTAGCCCGCATGGGCTTCGAGGACGACGAGCGCGCAGGCCGCGGCCGCGAACGCCCCTGCGGAGAGCCGCCGAAAGCGCACCGCCAGCGAGAGAGCGAGGGCCGTCGCGAGCGCGGCGAGCGCGCAGCCCATGGCGAACGGAAAATACCACTGATTTGCGGTGAGTTGCGCCAGCGGAGCCGCATCGACGCAAGCGGCAACCGTCATCGCGCTCAGCGGCACGCCCGCGGCGAGCGCCATCATCGCAACGGACGCGCGCCGCTCGAGCGCGGCGGCCACGCCGAACCCGGCGAGTAGCGCGACGGCGCATCCGAGCGTCGCCTCGCCGTACTTCGCGAAGTCCACGAGCGAGAAGTACGGTAACGTTCCGAGCCAATTCACGGCGGGGGCGCCGAAACGCTTGGCGAGCGCGACGGCGGCGAAGAGCGCGAAGAACGCGATCGGCACGCGGGAAGCGCGCCGCGCGAGCGCGTCGGCGGCGCGTCCCACGATCGCCACGCCGGCAAAGAATCCCACCGCGGCTCCGAAGTAGCCACGGATTCCCGAATAGCCGGAGAATCCGGTAAAGATGTTGTTCGCGGTCGGGCCGTGGAGCAACGGCGCGAAGTAGAGCGCCGGCCACGCCGGCTGGAACGGATCGTGGCCCGAGCCGATCGCCGCACTCGCATGATCGCTGTGCGCGAGCGGCAGATACTCGAAAAAGGGAAGCAGCAGAATCGCCGAGAGCCCGCAACCGAGCGCCGACGCCGCGGCGACGGCCGCCACGATCGGGAACGCCCGCGGGCGAAACTCCGGCTCGCCGGCGAGGCGCCACACGCCGTACGAATACGCAAAAGCGCAAGCCAGCAGCAGCGACTCCGGCATGCCGCCGAAGACGGCCAACGCCAGCATGACGGCCAAGAACGCGATGCGCGCACCCGTCTGCCTCCGAAGCAGCAGTTCGATCGCCAAGAGCAATCCCGGGATGACGACTTCGACGCTGACTTCGGGCATGGTGACGTAGAGCCACAAATAGCCGAGGTACATGAAGGACGCGCCGCCCACGAGCGCCGGACCGAGCGACACGAACCGGCGCATGAACAGAAACGCCAGCAAGCCCGCAACGAAAATCCGCAGCGCGACGAAGCGGCCGTACGACCGCGCGTCGTTTCCGAAGACGGCGACCCAGGCAAACGGCGAGAGCGGTTGCGATTGCATGTTCGCCAGCAGCGGCTTCCCGAACGCGGAGTAGGGGTTCCAAAGCGGCAGCGTCTTTTCAACGAACAACTGCGCGTGCTCGAGCGCGAACCAGGGTTCCGTCTGCCAGGCTCCTCCCGCTTCGTCGACCTCGCGATTGACGGCGAACACGGGCGGGTCGACCGGACGGCTGCCGGACCGGTAGAGGCTTTGGATCACGACGCTGTCCTGAATCGTCGCGTCGCCCCAGAGAAACGGCCAGAACGTCAGGTTGACGAGCAACGCCAGCACCAGGATGCCGATCGCGTCGGCGCGCCGTTCGGCGTCGCTCGCGCGCGCCGAGCGAAGTCGCGCGATCATCGGCGCGACCCCGCGCGACCGCGCCGGCGAACGAACGGCAAGGCCACGACGAGCGCGAACGAAACGAGCGACGCGTCGCGCCCGATCGCATACGATCGCGGCTGGTAAACGAATTCGAC
>Ga0075029_100000227_pt1 | contig 30805 bp, 34 predicted proteins | sample LitLauG_LLR_2013_FD_71391 | JGI IMG/M metagenome (GOLD analysis project Ga0075029, IMG submission 71391) | Freshwater sediment microbial communities from North America - Little Laurel Run_MetaG_LLR_2013 | ecosystem: Environmental > Aquatic > Freshwater > Creek > Sediment | place: USA... | reverse complement strand
CTTGGCCGTGCTCAAGACCAGGAGCCCAACATCGACTCCACCATCGCATTAGTCAGGGCCAATATGCAGGCAGACAGGACCGTCCTCATCACAACAGGAATGAATTTCAATGACAAAGAGAGCGCGGCATTCTGGCCGGTCTATCAGCAGTACGAGTACGAGCGGTCCAAGTTGGATGATGGTCGCGTCGTCGTCATCAAGGAGTACACGCAGAAGTACCCGACGCTGACCGACGCCGAGGCCAAAGCGATGGCGGAAAAAATGTTGGAGTGCGACTTTCGTCTGGCTGAGTTGAAGAAGAAGTATTACAAGAAGTTCAACAAAGCGCTTCCGGCTCTTACCGTGACAAAGTTCTTTCAATTGGAGCGTCGCGTCGACCTGATGATGGATATGCAAGTCGAGTCCTCGCTTCCTCCCCTCACGCAGGCAAAGTACGCCGGGCAGAGTAGCATGGCGGAACCGCTTCAGGAATGAGGCACGCTGCTCTTCGACCGCGAATCTCATCCAGGGAGCACTCGATGTTCAGCATCGTCATGTTCAGCATCATGAAGCGGCCCGTGATAGTCGGGGCAATGGTAGTGTCGGCGGTCATGGCGCTGGCGCAAACGCAGGTCCAGAGAGAAACGCTCTCGGTGCAAGGCTACCAAGGGCAGGCGACAGTCATTCGAAACCATGGGCGTGTGTTCGTGGACGTGCAGGACCTGGCGCGAATCACAAAAGGATCTCTCAGCTTTGAGGAGGACCGAATCATTCTGACACTCGCTCCGAGCGACGCTTCGGAGCCGGCCCGCGACACCGCCGCGAAGGCTGGATTTTCACCCGCGTTCATGAGGTCTGCGATAGAGGCGATGGCCTCGATAAGAGAATGGGGCGGGATGCTGCAGGTGATCGTTCAAAATGGGTATCCCGTGGGGAAGGCCATGGCTGGAAACACGATTCGTGCGTACGAGGGTAGGGCCGCCGACAACGTCGCATTAGCCTCAGCCGCGGCATCGACGGATGATGATCACCGCGGACTCGACTTGCTCAGGAATGAGTTCAACAATCTGCAGGCCTGGGCTGACAGCTTTGTTGAAGCTCGGAATTCGTTGAGCGCGGCCGACCTGTCGACATCGGAAAACCCGCTCAAGGATGATCAGGACGCCCAGAAGATCATCCGTTGTGGTCAATTCCTGGCACAGATGTTCGCCGGCGGTACCTTCGAGGACGATGCGGCGTGTCATTAGGCTCTTAACACGTGAAAAACACTCTTCCCCAATCCATCGCGGGCAGCGACTGCGCATCTGACGCAGCACCCGTCTCAGCAACGTCGCCGCAAAAACGTCGCATGTGGGCACACACTGAGGGGCTTCCATTGCCGCTGGGGGTTACCTGGATCGAGGAAGATCAGGCCTTCAATTTTGCGGTGTGTGCTGAACATGCCGAGAGCGTAAAACTGTTTTTCTATTCCCCTAACGACTTGGCAAAGCCAGTTTTTAGTTTTCAGTTCGATCCTATCCGCAATAAGTCAGGGCGGATCTGGCACTGCAGGATCCCGCTCGATCAAATGTGCGATGCCCGCTATTACGGTTACTCGGTTTCAGGGGTGGCGGTTGCTGGTCTCCGCGGCTTCGATCATGAAAAGGTTCTCCTCGATCCCTATGCCAAAAGTGTTTTCTTCCCGCCGGGGTTTGATCGCAAGCAGGCGATGAAGCCCGGCCCCAATCGAGAAAAGGCGCCGCTGGGAGTCTTGCCCACACAACACGCCGCTTTCGATTGGGCTGAAGATCTCCCGCCCCGACCTGAATCGGACGCGATCATCTACGAACTTCACGTCAAGGGGTTCACCAGGAATTCCAATTCCGGCGTGCATCCCTCGCGAGCCGGCACCTATGCCGGATTGATCGAAAAGATCCCGTACCTGAAAGATCTGGGGATCACCGTCATCGAACTCATGCCCATCTTTCAGCGCGATCCTCACGAGGGCGACTATTGGGGATACATGCCTCTGAACTTCTTCGCACCTCATGCGCAGTATGCATCGAGTGTTGATGATGAGGGGCAACACCTTGAGTTCAAGAATATGGTCAAGGCTTTTCACAAAGCCGGGATCTTCGTCGTGCTCGATGTTGTGTACAACCATACCTGTGAGGGGGATCACTTTGGCCCTACGTACAGCTTCAAAGGTTTCGACCCCTCAGGCTATTACATGCAGTCCTCCGACCCGACGAGTCCGTACGCCAATTACTCGGGCACCGGCAACACTTTGAATTTCAACCAGCCTCACGTGCGCAAAATGGTTATGGACAGCCTGCGCTACTGGAAGAACGAGATGCACATCGATGGGTTTCGCTTCGACCTGGCATCGGTGTTCAGCCGCAATGCAGACGGATCACTGAATTGGGGAGATGCTCCGATATTCAGTGAAATCGCCGCAGACCCCGAGTTGGGCCGGTTGGCGTTGATCGCGGAGCCTTGGGACGTCGGAGGCTATCAACTCGGACGTGGATTTCCGGGTACGACCTGGCTGCAATGGAACGCGCGTTATCGCGACGATGTCCGCCGGTTTGTGCGGGGCGATGCGGGGATAGTCCCGGACCTTATGCGTTGCATCTATGGCAGCGATGATTTATTTCCAGACAGCCGCGAGCATGCCTATCATGCCTTCCAGACCGTCAACTATATCGATTGCCACGACGGCTTCACGCTCTACGACCTGGTTGCTTACAATCAGAAACAGAACTGGAAAAACGGTCATGACAATCAAGACGGCATGGACGCGAATTACAGTTGGAACTGCGGACACGAAGGAGACGGGGGCGCGCCCGCGGGGGTTCTGGCCCTTCGCCGGAAACAGGCGAAAAACTTCTTTTGCCTGTTGATGCTCTCGAACGGCATCCCGATGTTCCGGGCGGGCGATGAGTTCCTGAATACACAGTTTGGTAACAACAACCCGTATAACCAGGACAACGAAGTCAGTTGGTTGGACTGGAGTCGGCTCCAGGCGAATCAGGACATGTTTCGGTTCTTCCAAGGCATGATCGCATTTCGCAAGTCTCATCCTTCTTTGTGTCGCAGCAGGTTCTGGCGCGAGGATATCTCCTGGTACGGCACTGGGCCTACGGTTGACATGTCCCCCGATTCGCGGAGCCTGGCATTTTGCTTGCATGGCGCATCCCAGGGTGATGACGATATCTATGTAATGATCAATGCATATTGGCAAGGGCTGCAGTTCCAAATTCAGGAGGGGAACCCGCAAGATTGGTTAAGAATCGTGGACACCGACCTGCCGGGTCCAGACGATTTCCCAGAATGCGGTTTGCCGCTACAGCAGTCGATCTATCAAGCGGCCCCGCGATCCATTGTCGTCCTAGTTCGTTCTAAGTAAGGAGTCATATATGGCTAAGAAGCGTATCGGCATACTCACGGGAGGCGGCGACGTTCCCGGGCTGAACTCCGTCATCAAGTCGGTGGTCTACCGCGGCGCAGAAATCGGATGCGACGTCATCGGCATTCGCCGTGGCTGGGAAGGATTGACGCACGTCGATCTGAATGATCCGGCGAGCACGACGAGGTATATTCTCCCCCTGAACCGCGACAATACGCGCACCATCGATCGCACGGGCGGGACTTTCCTGCATAGTTCGCGCACGAATCCCTCGAAGATGAAAAAACTGCCTCCCGTTCTGCAGGGACAAAACTTCGAAGCTAAGGAATCGAACAAGAAGGGCATCACCAGCACCGTCTTCGATGTGACGCCGGCGGTGCTAAGAAACATCGAGACGCTCCGACTCGACTACCTGATCGCGATCGGTGGTGACGATACTCTCAGTTATGCTGCAGAACTCGATCGTAAAGGAATGAAGGTGCTCGCGGTCCCAAAGACTATGGACAACGATGTCCGCAACACGGAGTATTGCATCGGATTCTCGACGGCGATTACGCGTGCCATGGACGCCATCGACCGCCAGCGCACCACAGTCGGGTCGCACGAGCGCATTGGGATCTTCCGTGTGTTTGGCCGTGATGCCGGCTACACCGCGCTCTACACGGCCTACGTCTCAGCCGTGCGTTGCTGCATTCCCGAATATAAGGTCGATCTGCAACATCTGATCGAATTGCTTATCAACGACAAACGCAACAACCCGAGCAACTACTCGCTGGTCATTCTCTCCGAAGGCGCTGAGTGGCTCGGTTACGCGGTAAAGGAATACGGCGAGCCGGATGCGTTCGGCCATCGCAAAAAGATGAGCGTCGCCGAAGATCTGAGTGATGAGATCAAGCGAACCACCGGCGAAGAGACTGTCGTTAGCGATCTCACGTACGACCTGCGATCCGGCAGCCCAGACTTCGTGGATCGCATGGTCGCATTTACCTTTGCGGGTATGGCGATGGACGCGCTGGAAGAAGGCAAGTCCGGACTGATGACCGCGATCCACGAAGGCTGCTACACGATGGTGCCGATTCCTGATCCAAAGCTGGGCCCGCGGAGGGTAGACATCGCATCGATGTACAACACCGAGCGCTATCGACCCAGGTACGACCACAAGCTCGGCCTGCCCATCTTCCTGACGCGGCCGTAGTGAGCGGATCTATTGTTGCTGTGGTTAGACCTGAATACACAAAGCGTTCTAATGCGAGCTTGTCGACAGACCAGGATGACTGACAAGACGCCAGTGAGAGTGCTACATTAGCTCGCACAGGGGGCGCTGGTCAGTGCCAAAGAACCTCCTTTCGTTTCTGTTGGAGTGCTATTAAAGAGCCATGGGTTTGTTCGAGCTCATTTTCGGCTCTTTTCTCTGATAGCGGGATCACGGTGTGTAGTTCGTTCTCTTGTTACGCGAAGTAGGCGCATCTGAATGGGACCACACCATCTGGGCCGTTTTCGGGAAGATGGCAAAATGGCTTCTCTCCGAGCTCATCTGCTTCGCTTTAACACACGACCCACAACGATTGCCACGTTGGGCTGTTACCTCACCTGCGTGTTATTCATGGCAGGCGCGGTTCACGCCCTCGATCCGAATAAACGTCTGACCCAGTACATGCATGCATCCTGGCGCACCCAGGATGGTTCCGCGCCCTCCGGCATGTACACGATTGCGCAAACGTCTGATGGTTTTCTCTGGTTCCTGTCTTCTCGCGGCGATATCTACAGGTTCGACGGTGCCCAGTTTCGTCTTTGGCGTCTGCCTGCTGACGCCGCCTCCATAGGCAGAATTCGGAACATCGTGGGCGACCAGGCAGGTGGGGTCTGGGCACTAGGAGCCGATGGGGTCGCTCACCTCAAAGACGGGGTTGTCACGTCTCATGTTCAGTTGGACGGGCTCGAGGCGAATCCGCTCAACATAAGTGAAGACAAAGACGGCTCGATTTGGGTGGTGCGAGGCGACAATGGAATTGCGGAGCCCGTTTGCCACGTCAACGAGCACGCGGTCAAGTGCTACGGCAAATCGGATGGAATTCCGATTGCCCCGATTGATGCCATTTTGGCAGACGGGAGTGGAGGCTTTTGGCTCGGAGGACAGGCTGCCCTTGTCCACTGGTATGCCGGCGCGTCGGAGATGTACCCGATCAAAGGTTTGAAAGCCGACATGGGGGCACCTGGGGTAATGAGCCTGGCACGTGGGCCCGATGGATCGGTGTGGGTCGGCATATTTTCAGACGGACCAGGGCGAGGACTTGCCAGATTCGTGGAAGGCACCGTCAGATCGTTCGTGACTCCTACTTTTGATGGAAGCAAGGTCACGGTCTTCTCCCTCCGTTTCGACCGCGACGGCAACCTTTGGGTTGGCACCGCAAACGGCGGGGTCTTTCGTGTGCATGGAAACGCTGTGGACCATTATGAACGGACCGAAGGCTTGTCTGGCGATTATGTCCGCGCTTTCTTTGAAGACCGGGAGGGCATTGTCTGGGCTGCCACCAACAATGGAGTAGACAGGTTTCATGATCCACGCGTCACCACCTTCTCAGCGGCGGAGGGCTTGGGAGCAGACCAAGCGGTAGGCATTTTGGCCAGCAGAGATGGCACGACGTGGGTAGCGAACGCCTACTCGCTCGATCACATCGTTAATGGCGCGGTCTCCTCAATTCGAACCGGGCATGGTCTCCCGGGTCAGCAAGTCGCTTCTTTGTTGGAAGACCGCGCCGGAAACATGTGGGTAGGAGTGGATGACGGGCTATATTTATTTAAGAATGGGAGCTTCCTGCGGCTTCCCGAACGGAATCACCGGCCCCTCGGACTGGCATTTGGATTGGCCGAAGACAGCGACGGAAGTATCTGGGCAGTGTGCGCAGGCACGGCACAGCTCGTGCACATTCGTGATTTCCAGGTGCAAGAAGAGTTCACTCGTGCGCAAATTCCAGCCAGCCGTATCGCGCCAAATCCGCAGGGAGGAATTTGGATTGGCACTCGCAACGGGGACCTTGAGCTGTTTCGCAACGGTGCTCTGCAGAAGTTTCCTATAAATCCGGATTCAAAGAGCCCGCTTGCCAATCACATAATCGCCCAGCCGGATGGTGCTGTCCTTGCTGCTTTCGACGACGGACTGGTTGAAATGCGGCGAGGAAAAGTGCAGCGAATGACGACGAAAAATGGTCTGCCCTGTGAGGGCATCTTTTCCTTCGTTGAGGACAAGGAGAAACGCTGGTGGCTCAATACCCAGTGTGGGATTGTCGAGTTTTCAGATTCGGAGCTTGAGCGATGGTGGACCAACCCTGAGGCCGTAATTCAGACCCGTCTTTACGACGTGCTGGACGGCGCCCGTCCATCCGCGCGGGCGCCTTTCAATTCGGCGGCAACCTCGCCCGATGGGCGCGTGTGGTTTGTGAACTCAGGTGTCGTGCAGATGCTGGAGCCATCCAGCTTGTCGCAAAAGGCGCTTCCAGCGGCGACATATATCGACTCAGTCATCGTTGATCGGAAGGAATTCGATGCAACCGACCACCTCAAGCTATCTCCGCACCCGCGCGACTTGCAGATTGATTACACGTCGCCCACGTTTCTGATTCCACAGAAGGTGATGTTTCGTTACCGGCTCGACGGCTATGACCGTGATTGGAAAGACGCCGGTACGCGTCGACAGGCGTTCTACACGGATTTGCCTCCGGGGAAGTATTCCTTTCGCGTGATCGCATGCAATAGTGAGGGCTTCTGGAACGATAGTGCCGCGAAGCTGGATTTCTCCGTGGCTCCCGCGTACTACCAAACGAACTGGTTCCGCGCCGTTTGCGCGGCAGCCTTCTTGGCGCTGCTCTGGGCGGCGTATCAGCTGCGCGTCCGGCAGCTTCATCGGGAATTCAACACGGCCATCGAAGCACGGGTGAATGAGCGAACGCGTATCGCTCGCGAACTTCATGATACTTTGCTCCAAAGTCTGCAGGCCCTGCTGTTTCAGTATCAGGCGGCACGTAACCTTTTTGCGGCCGGCTCGGAACGCGCGATGCAGGTCCTCGATGCTAGTCTTGACAGGACCGAGCAGGCAATTGCCGAAAGCCGTGATGCTATTCGCGACATACGTTCCGACATTGTTGCCCAGAACGTCTTGCCGGAGTTGTTGACCCGAGCGGGAAGTGAATTGGCCCAATCGCAAGCGGATCAGGATGCGCCTACATTCGGGCTGACAGTGGAGGGCGAGCTGCGAACGCTCTCGCCAGCCATTCGGGAAGAGACTTATCGAATTGCACTCGAACTGTTGCGAAACGCCTTCCGGCACGCGAAGGCTCATCGCATTGAAACCGAGATTCGATACGATGACGACATGCTTCGTCTCCGTATTCGTGATGATGGAAAGGGCATGGACCTAAACATATTGCAGGGAGACAGCAGCGGTCATTGGGGGCTGCGCGGTGTCCGAGAGCGCGCGCAGCGGATCGGAGCAAAGCTGGATGTTTGGAGCGAAGCGGGAGCCGGCGCCGAATTCCAGTTAACTGTTCCTGCCGGCCTTGCTTATGTTGGGTCTGGTAATAGCCTTCCATTTCGACTACTTCGCAAGGTAAAAGGTTATGCCTACCGGAACTAAAACGATCCGAATTCTGATATGCGACGATCATGCCATCCTGCGCGAGGGCGTTGCGACCCTGCTAAGCACCGAACCTGACATGAAGCTGATCGCGGAGGCGTCGAATGGCGAGGAAGCTGTCGAAAGGTTCCGAATGCATCGCCCAGATGTGACCCTAATGGATTTGCAGATGCCAGGGTTGAGCGGCATCGATGCCATCGCTCGCATTCGCAGCGAGTTTCCTGACGCTCGCGTCATCGTGCTGACGACATACACAGGAGACTCCCAGGTGATCGGCGCTCTAAGGGCGGGTGCTCGGGCCTACCTTTTAAAAGCGCACGTCCATCGCGAGCTTCCGGAAATTATTCGTGCCGTTTACGCTGGACAAAAGAGAATCCCGCCAGAAATCGCGGCTGAAGTGGCGGAACATCTGACGGATGAGAGTTTGACATCACGCGAGGTCGATGTACTGCGCCTGATCGCGGCGGGCAATGCCAACAAACAGATTGCCGATCAACTCTCCATCGGCGAGTCAAGCGTCAAGAGCCACGTTGCAAGCATACTCTCCAAACTTGCTGCGAACGACCGCGCTCACGCGGTTACCCTCGGATTAAAGCGCGGAATCATAGACTTGCAGGTCCCCTGAATGGGGGAGAGATTCTTCCCCCTTTTGCCCGTAGCGCTTTGGTGGCGAATATCCTAGCTTAAATTGTGCAACGTTTATTCTCGACCTTCGCGGCCGGGTGGCCCGGCGTCGGTCTCCTTATCCAACGATTTCTCGTTGGAGCCATTCTCTTGCGTGAGGCATTCCTGCAACGGGGGACGGCGGGCCCTCATTTCACGCTGGTCGCACTGCCACTAATCGCATCGGTCCTCCTTGCAATCGGATTGGGCACTCCATATATCGGACTTCTCGTCGCAGCTACGCAGCTCTGGCTCGTTTTCGCGGGGTCCGCCGATCCATGGACCGCGATCATCCTTTCTGGCTTAGGAGCCAGTCTGGCAATGATCGGCCCAGGTGCCTGGTCCGTGGATGCTCACTTCTTCGGGCGAAAGCACGTTGAGATCGTCAGGAAATAGGCGTATTTTCTTTTCTAGCTTCAGGCCGAGAGCCGCCGTGACGAGCCTAGCCGTCATTCCGAGTCGGTGTTAGGAGTCAACGACTGGTTTTCGTTTTGACGTATGACATAATTCGCGTCAATTTAAACTGAGAATTTTTCTACGCCGTTCGGCTGCGAAGGTGCAAGAATGGCTTCTTGCCCATCTCGTCCGTGTCGCTTTGATTGGGCTGGCTGCGCCATTCTGTGCGCAATTTGTCTCCTCGTCCTTTCGGCAGCACAAGGTTGCAAGAAGACAAACCAGGCTGCTCCGGAAGTGGTTCTCACAATCATCGACCAGTCCTGGCTCGACAAACCATCTCAAGCGCTCCTCGGAGAAGAACTCAACCAGTTCACCAAAGAGACTGGTATTCGGGTTCAGATCCTGCCCGCACCGGAAGTCGCAGTAGATCAACTGGAAACATGGCGCAACCTGCTGGAAAGCGGAAGCAAGGTCCCGGACGTTTATGGCATCGACGTTATCTGGCCGGGGATTCTGGCAGAGAATCTCGTCGATCTTAAAGCCTACGTGACTGAGCAGGAAGTAGCAGCGGACTTTCCGGAACTCATCAGGAACAATACCGTCCATGGCAGGCTAGTGGCTTTGCCGTACAACCTCGGCGAGGGCCTGCTTTTTTATCGGGTCGATCTGTTGCACAAGTACGGCTACGCTGCGCCGCCGAAGACATGGAACGAGCTTGAGAGAATGGCGAAGCGGATTCAGACTGGCGAGCGCGCTAAGGGGAATACAGACTTTTGGGGCTATGTCTGGCAGGGCGCACCCTCTGAGGCTCTGACCTGCAATGCTTTGGAATGGCAGGTCTCGGAGGGCGGTGGGACTATTCTCGATGAGAACGGAGGGATTACAGTAAACAATCCGCAGGCCATTACTGCCTGGGAGAGGGCGGCGCGCTGGGTCGGGTCAATTTCGCCGCCGGGAGTAACCGCTTACAACGAGGGGGATGTTTTCAACGTTTGGCAAGCGGGAAGGGCTGCCTTCATGCGTAACTGGCCGAACGCCTACGTGGCCGCCCGCGATGAAAACTCGCCCACCAGAGATCAGTTCGATATCGCGCCTCTGCCGGCGGGGAGGGCTGGTTCGGCCTCAACTTTGGGAGGACAAGGCTATGGTGTTTCGCGCTATTCGTTGCATCCGCGCGAGGCCGCGATGTTGGTTCGTTTCTTGACCGGTCGCAATGAGCAAGCCCGGAGATCCCGCAAGTCCTCTAACCCGCCGATCATCGCTGAGCTATACAAGGATCCCGAGATTCTGGCGCGAAACTCTTATTTCTCCACGATATTGGTGGCTTATCGCCAAGGTATAGCGGTGCGGCCGTCTACGGTGGCCGGGAAGAGGTATCCCGAAGTGTCGCGTGCATACTTTGAAGCAGTGCATGCCGTGCTCAGCCATGAAAAATTGGCGCCACAAGCTGCAGCTGCGTTGCAACAGAAATTAGCGGAGATACTCGGAAAGTCTGGGGTTAGCACGCAGGCAAATCTCCCCCAGCAGCCTTCTGTGGCTCGACGTTAGTGAAATCCGAGGATGAATGTTTAGGCAAGTCTCAGCCCTCATCATGGCCCATTGGTTAGAACTGTGAGAGACGCGCGCCACCCATTCACGAAGTTGTTATGTGGAAGCGATTTGAAGATAGGCGTACGTCTGACTGCGTGTTTTCTGACAATTTTCGTGTTGATGATCGCTGGCGATGCTGTATCTATCTGGCAGCTGCGGCAACTCGAGGCGCACACGAAAGTGGTGAAAACAGCTGATAAGGCATCCTCGGCCATTGTACGTCTGCACCTAGACGTGAATAGCTTCAGCGGTGGGGTGGCCGTACTGACGCGGAGTCACGACGCTCGCCAGTTCGCAAACCAAGCGGCTGTGCTGCGAGAGACGTTTCTGCGGCATGTCCGAGACGCAGAACAAATACTCGACTCTTCGCCGGAGATAGCGCAGGACGCCTTTACCTCAAGCACCCTGAAAACTCTCAAAGCGACTCTGCCCTCCCAGATTGACAGTGAGATTGAACTGGCGAACGTGGGCGATTGGCCTGCTATTCAGCTCCGATTGACGGGACAAATCCAGGATCTGATCGATCTGAGTTCGTCGCTGGTGGAGGGCGTGGAGGAACGAGTATTTCAACAACGGGCGACCATGAACGAAGAGACCGAGCAGGTGCGCCGTCGGCTTTTTCTAGTAGTCCCCGCAGCCTGGCTGCTAACTTTGCTCGTAGCCGCCGCGCTCGGCTGGTACGTTACCAGAACTATTACTTTCCCACTCTCCGAACTCACCATTGGCGCGGAGGCGCTGGCGCGCGGCGATTTTCGGCACGAAGTCAATGTCGGTGGAAATGACGAATTGGCCGTCTTTGGGAAGGCATTCAACCATGCGGCGCGACAACTGGATCATCAGTTCGAGATGACCCTGGAGGTGCGCGTCGCCGAGCGCACACGCATCGCGCGGGAACTTCATGACACCCTGCTGCAAAGCTTCCACGGGCTGTTGTACCGCTTCCAGGCGGCTCGCAATATGTTTCCTCAGCGCACGGCGGAAGGAATTCAAGCCCTCGATGCCGCACTGCTTCGCGCAGAGCAGGCACTGGAGGAAAGCCGGAACTCGATTCAAGGATTACGTCTTGGCGTTTCCGCTGAAAGCGAGTTGGATGAGATGTTGATCGCAACGGGTCAGGAACTAGCTTCCAGCCACCGTGGCGAGGACGGCTGGCCGCACTTCAAGGTGATCGTGGAAGGCGAGCGTAAGGGCCTTCCTCCGACGATCAAGGATGAGATCGGTCCAATCGGGCGAGAGCTGATCCGCAATGCCTTCCGGCACGCACGTGCGCATAAGATCGAAGCCGAGATACGTTATGACGAGGATGTTTTCCGTCTGATTGTGCGTGACGACGGAACGGGCATCGACCCAAAGATACTGAAAGATGGTGGGCGTCCCGGGCACTGGGGGCTACAAGGCGTCCATGAACGCGCACGTGGAATCGGCGCTCGAGTGGAATTTTGGAGCGAAGCCGGAGCGGGTACAGAAGTTCGATTGACGCTCCCATCAGCAATTGCTTATGAAAAATCCCGAAGTGGACCTCGATTTAGAGTGTCGCCTAAACGGAGGGTTGATGAACACCAATCCTAATCTGATTCGGATCCTCACCGTCGATGATCATGCCTTGTTGCGTGAAGGGATTGCCGCTCTGGTCAAGGCTGAACCGGACATGGAGCTCGTTGCCGAGGCCTGCGACGGCGAGGAGGCCATTGAACAATTTCGACGGCACCACCCGGACGTCACATTGATGGATCTTCGGATGCCAAATTTAGACGGCACGGAAGCAATTAGCCGCATCAGGGACGAATTTCCCGATGCCAAGATCATCGTTCTGTCGACCTATGGCGGTGATGTCCAAGTGCTGAGAGCCATCAAAGCAGGCGCTCGCGGGTACATAGTCAAGGGACACGTACACAGAGAGCTGTTGGACGCGATCCGGAGCGTCCATGCCGGGCGCAAGCGAATACCGCCCGAAATTGCGGCGGCTCTAGCTGAACACGCCGCCGACGATGCTCTGAGTTCGCGCGAAATTGATGTGCTTCGTTTGATCGGCGAAGGCAATGCCAATAAGCAAATCGCTGACAAGCTCTCGATCGCAGAAACCACAGTCAAGAACCACATCTCGAATATTCTCTCCAAGCTGGGCGCAAACGATCGCGCCCACGCGGTCACCATTGCGCTCCAGCGCGGGATTATCGAGCTGGATGTCCGCCAACGGTAGGACTCGAAAATCCTACTTTTGACCCTTTCGGTCTGTTTCCAGGATCTCTAGCATGAGACCAGCATCGGAGGACGTCTCTGCAACGTCTGTTTTCCACATTCGCCGAAGGCTGGCCCGGCGCTGGTCTTTTGCTTCAGCGCGTGCTGACGAGCACGATTGTGGTCTGTTACGGGGCCTCGCATCTCGTTGAAAACGCCAGATTGGCGCCGAGCCTCCCTTATCTAATTGCGGCTATTGCGGGCGTACTTCTGCTTCTCGGCCTGTGGACGCCACTAGCCGGTATCACGATTGCCCTCGTTGGCGTCTGGCTATTTTTTGCGTGCTCGACGCATTCGCTGACAGCAATCATAGTGGCGGTCCTTGGAGCCACCGTGGCGATGATCGGACCCGGAAGGTGGTCGATTGATGCCCGACTCTACGGCAGAAAGCACCTCGAAGCCCCGCGACGCTAGCCAACGTTCAATCCCCCAAAAGTACTAACGCTCTCCTCTCCGGGAAGTACAACCTGGAACCCCCACCATATACCAAGACCACGATCACCCGATTAACCGTTGTGAACCAAAGGCAGGTCGTTGCAGACTCATCCCGTAAGCAAGGCCTTACTTGAGTTTCGCTTTCCTCTTTGGTGGCGCTTATGTGGAAGATCACCACTCGCGGTTTCACACTACAGGAAGTCCTAATCATGGCTGCAACGAATGTTGCAGCCGCCCTGATAGCGACCAGCAAAAGCGAGCGGACGACTGGCACAGCCCTGCGCACCGAGATTCAACAGGCTCCAGGAGATTGTCATGGCAAAGGTGATTGAGTTTTACATACCAAAAAACTTTCGGACACCGTTGAGGGCTGCGGCTCAGCCGCAACTCGGAAAAATCATCGAGTTTTGCCCACCGACGAAGAGATCAGCTTAGCTGTTCGCAAAGCAGTGCAAGTGTAGAAGGTATGGGAGGAAACTATGGGCGCGACTGTTGCTTTCACCGACCTCGGGAACCTCGCAGGAGCGGGTTTTCCCCACATCAGCGATCTCGCAAACCAGCAACTGCATCTGGAAACAGAAATTGGCTCTGAGCACTGTTTCGAAGACATCGTCGGCAAGAGCCCGGCCATTCAGAGGGTGCTGGAACAAGTTGCGATCGTCGCGCCCACCGATTCGACGGTACTGCTTCATGGAGAGACAGGAACGGGGAAGGAGCTGATTGCGCGGGCGATACACAAACTTAGCTCTCGACGCGAACGCCCCTATGTGCGCATGAACTGCGCCGCTATTCCCTCGGGACTGCTGGAAAGCGAACTATTCGGGCACGAAAAGGGAGCCTTCACAGGAGCGCTATTGCAGAGAAAGGGCAGATTCGAGTTGGCGGACGGAGGTTCGCTGTTTCTGGATGAGATCGGCGACATCAGCCTGGAGCTTCAGCCGAAACTATTGCGCGCCATCCAGGAGCAGGAGTTCGAGCGACTCGGAAGCTCAAGAACGATGCAGGTTAACGTGCGGCTCATCGCCGCTACTCATCGCGATTTGCGAGCCATGATTCAAGAAGAGCAGTTCCGTGAGGATCTCTTCTACCGTTTTAATGTCTTCCCCATTGAGATTCCCCCACTGCGGGAACGGCGCGAGGATATCCCTCTGCTCGTGAATTACTTCGTATCTAAGGTATCCGGCCGAATGGGGAGACAGATAGAGTCCATTTCTAAACGGGCCATGGAGATGCTGACAAATTGTCCGTGGAAGGGAAACATCCGGGAATTGGCGAATTTTATCGAACGCGCTGTCATTCTCTCACGCGGTCATGAGCTGGACGTACCGGTTTGCGAGCTTCCCACGTCATCCGAGATCAGTGTTGCTTTGGGAACGCGCTCTACGTTTCGACAAGCAGAGTCCTCTGTGATTATCGACGCTTTGAGAGCTGCATCGGGACGCATCGCAGGCAAGGGGGGAGCCGCCGAGCGCCTCGGATTGAAGCGTACGACGCTGCAAAACAAGATTCGCCGACTGGGGATTTCGAAGGCGAATTATTGCCAATAGGTTTATTCCATGTTGTCCGGAGTGGCACTCGCCTCGAGCAATCAGTGGAAGCTGGGTTCCGAGGGTGGCTTCAGGGATGCCCTGAAGAGCCATAAGGAAGTGGGGGCAAGGCAATGGCCGACAAGAAAGACAGAGAACGCGTGATCGCTGAAATCACACTTTCGCATCTTATGCGCCTGGGGAACGAACAAGGCTACCCTGTGAGCCGAGAACAGGCTCTCGCATTTCTCAATCAGGAAGGGCGAGCCTTCGAGATGTGGAAGTACATGATGCAGGCGGCCGAGGAGTTCATCGCAGGCAGCTTGTTCCAGCATTCCTTCGTCTCAGGAGGACACAACGGATTCGCGTCGCGGCCTCGCCCAATGCGATCAGTCGGCAATGCCCCGCTGTAGCATGTTGTCGCGTTCATGCAGTCGTTATGTTTGCTACTTCTCTACCGCGGCTCTCGAATCTGGTCGCCAGTCTGTATAGTCTCTCGGCTACCTCGGAGGTATCCGTATAGCTCAAGTGTTCCTGTACTTGCTCGAGAAGGACCGTACGCAGCAATCGAGTGTCGTCGTCGTTGAGTTCGATAATCATGAGATCCTCGCTAAAATGAGATTTTCCTCCGCTGGCTTCTCCTGTCGCTTTTGAAGCCAGGTCAAGGCGTGACAATTGGCGGCGAGCACTGCCGTGCGCGACACGTTCAGGCGTAAAGCGCAATCTTGGATCGACGATCGGATTGCAACTCTAAGTACCAGGACGGCCCGGCACAGCGGATCCAATTCCGCGATCAATGTTTGGGCGTCGGTTCCAAGAATGAGGTCGAGGCTAGCAGCGCGTTCTTCGGTATCGCCCTGCGATAAGTGCTCGACATGTAGGCATCGTTGATCCTTGTACGTGGGTTCACAGATCCGAATCGCCTCCGTCCCGTGTGATATCGCCCTGGCAATGGTCGCAGCCTTGGCCCACTCGAAAAGCCAATCGCGGAAAGGACGGTTTCCTTGAAGCGTGACCTCACAAGCTTGGGCAACTGCTAGGGTCGCCTTAGCGTGATCGCTAGTAATCAAGAACGCAAGCCTACCCAGAAGATTTGTTTGATCCTGGAAGCAGGCCACGACTTCGGCTGGCGATGCATGATTGCGGGCATCGACTGGGGCCATGCTCGAGTGAAACCAGGACATAATTCTCCTCTTTCTGTAACGCCCTCAAATGGCCTCAACTGGATGGGAGTATTTAATGGAGGATTTCTCCCCACTACTACCATGCCGCCGCTTGCTTCGCTCGGTTATCTCCTGCATTGGCGGTAAACGCAGTCGATCGCATACGGTAAATGCGTAGACACTGCCAGCGATAAACACTGCGCCGGCACTAGCCAACCACTTCAGCAGCTGTTCGCCTGCTGAATCGATGTAGCTCACCTCAGTGAGGTCGACGATCAAACCCTTGGGCAGTACGTTCTTCGTGACCAGGGACCTGGCCTGCTCTGCCCAATCAGCGACGAGTCTGCCTTCGAATTTCAGTGTTGGACCACTCGCTAACCACTGGATTTCTGCGCGACACATTGCCTTTAGCCTCGAAACGCCTATCGTGCCCCCCACATATCCTGGAGCGCACGTTTCGTGCCAATGCTGCTGTTGTTATCTGATTGATGTAGTTGCATCATCGAGGAGCGTGGTTCCTTCGAATTGCCGCAATGCGGTCATTGTCCGCATGCGGGCAGGGGACCTCGGGGAGAGCCTGTTCTTTTGGAAGAACGACTTCGATGAGTGTGACGCGAACGAAGATTCGGGCGCTTCATGGCAGGAGCTTTTCGGCCGAGAGAGCCGAGAACACAAGTTGCGAGAAGGCTCTCGTCGACGATGTTAACGCGAAGCAGAACTTCGATCGGTAATCAGCGCTAGCACATTCACCATCGTTAGCACCGCCCAAAACTCTGTGGTTGGCTTGTTCGTCTTCATTTCCAGAATCTCGAATAGGTAGCGCGGGGGGTGAGCTCGTTGTTTGTCATTTGTTTCCTGGCCTTGTCGTCGAGTACCAGTTCATTTATGAGGAACATGCTCATCCTGCAATGGCTGTTGCTACAGACCATGTGAGCCAGTTCCTCGGGACCGCATAACTCCAGGTTCACGCAATGGGCAGTTCCACAGGCCCAACAATGAAGCACGATTACCTCTCCGTGAACCCGAACTGCTCCCGAATTTGGCTCTGAATCCATTGCTGATCACCCTCATATGCGTCTATCGAGCTGTGCACGTTTCTTGGTTCGTGCTCATTTCCCTCTCAGGCAATTCGAAACCGGGTCAAGAGAGGAGTGAGTGGCAGGCGGTGCTCAATCGACATGGTCTCGAGTGAATATGCAAACTTCGCGCCACAATCACAGCACACCCGGTAGGTTTCGTCTTGCAGTGTGAACACACGGCTAAGATGAACGTGGTGACACCCAAAGAGGAAATCAAGGATAGCTAAGAGGATCTCCATAGACTCTCCTTTGTGAGTTTCATGGTTTATTTTGGTCGCGTGATCCCTTGCCAACGTCGAACGGTTCGCTCTCCGGTAGATCGATTGGCTAAGAAACAAGCCCGACTCCCGTTACTCGGAACTGAATTCAACCTTGTGCCCTTGCAGGCCACCAACCACTTCGGTCATCTCGCTAAGCCGTTCGTTCTTGGTGTAATCCCTGCATTTCGCCCGCCGGTTGTCGTGACCTTTCGAGGTCACTGCCGCAATGTGGGCACCAATCTCCAGCCCGCTGCTCGTCCATACTCCCGGCAATTCAGTGATTTGCCGTGCTGCGCCTTTGGCGAGCTAAATGCCTTAATACGGCTGAGGTGCATCGACGGCTGAACCGCTTCAAGCGGCAATTCCGGCAGAGCTACCAGGGCATGCGAGGTCAAGTAGGAACAAAGGAGTCGACATGTACGCCACAAAAGCAGTCAATGGCGTCCCCGCGATCCAGCGCGATGGACAAAGTGTGTTGAATGTCTGCGATCAGAGTTGGGAGTTTGCAAACTGGCTATGCGCACTGCTCAACGAACTGGGCCGCAAGTCCGAATTGTTGCTGAACGAGCGGGACCGCGAATGGGCCAATGCGAACGATCGCGCCTTCAGAAGGACGGCACACCATGCCTGATATCAAGACAGCCCCCACGATTTCGATCGTTGTTCCTTTTCATAACGAGGAACCTAATGTCGTCGAACTGTATGGCCGCCTGCAAGGTGTCATGGAGGAACTTGGTCGCAGTTACCAGTTCGTCTTTGTCGATGATGGCAGCAGGGATCTTACTTACAAGTTGCTGAAGGAACTTGCCGAAATCGACCCTCATGTAGTCGCCGTTCGGCTGCGTCGAAACTTCGGTCAGACCGCGGCGCTCGCGGCTGGGTTCGCGCACAGCACCGGCGAATATGTGATCGCTATGGATGGCGATCTTCAGCATGATCCAGCAGAGATCCCAGTCTTTCTGGCAAAGATCGAAGAGGGCTACGACATCGTGAGTGGGTGGCGCAGCCACCGCATCGACAATTTGTTGCTACGGAAGATCCCTTCCCGCTGCGCCAATTGGCTGATGGCCAAGCTCAGCAGCGTTAACATTCATGATTTTGGTACTACGTTCAAGGCGTATCGGGGCGACCTGCTACGACAACTACCGCTCTATGGCGAAATGCACCGTTTCATCCCGGCTCTGGCTTCAGCCTACGGAGCCTCGATCTGTGAAATACCCATTCAAAACAACCATCGCAAGCACGGCGAATCGCACTACAACATTTCTCGTACGTTCCGGGTATTTTTCGATCTCATGACGATCCGGTTTCTTCTGCGCTACATGTCGCGCCCGCTTCATTTCTTCGGCCGGCTGGGCGTGATCAATATGGGCCTAGGATCGGCCGTTGCGCTCTGGCTGCTGGTATGGAAGGTCCTTACCCGGACCGACGTTCTGCAGCAACACGGGTTGCTGCTGGTCTTTGCCGCGGTGCTGATCCTGGTAGGACTCCAACTCGTGGCGCTCGGACTTCTCGGTGAGTTGCAGGTGTGGCAGTACTTCAATCCATCCGCTCGGAGACCTTACGCCGTTTCTGAGGTACGTGATCTGCAGGCCAACCTGAGGGTTCCCCTGACATCAGAGGTGGGCGCCGTAAGCGGGAGCATCTGTGCTGACTGAGGTCAAATATCGATGGGTTGGCCGGCATCGGGAAGCCGTGATCGTACTCCTATTGACCGTCCTGGCATTCTCAGTTCGCCTTTACCGGGTCGACTTTAACAGCCTGTCCGAGGATGAGGTGGCCAAATGGGCGGCGGTTCAAGAGTATCGACACGGACACTTTATCGGCGTCAATAGCGAGCACCCGATGCTGCCGAAGATGCTGGCTTGGGCCAGTCTGACAATGGGCGACCGATGGAGCCGAGTGGCGGCGAAGCATGGCTGGCCCTCGCTAAACCCTGAGGGCTGGCTTCGTCTGCCCAACGTGCTATTGGGTGCCGCCAGCGCCGCACTCCTTTATTTGCTTTGTCGTCGAATGATGGGTGTTGCCGGGTCTTTCGCGGCAAGTTTCTTCTGGGCAGTCACTCCCTTGCCAGTGGCGTTGAATCGGCTTACGAAGGAGGAAACGCCGCTCACGTTCTTCACCCTACTGGCTTGTTATTTCTACTGTCGCGCCCAACAGGCAGATGAGGGCCGGACGGAACGACGATGGTACGACCTCAGCGCAATCGGCTTTGGCCTGGGCCTTGCCTCGCAGTACATTCTTCACCTTCTTGGATTGAATGCACTTGTCTGGTTTCTTGCCGGGAGAATGGGGCTGACTCGCAAGCCGTCTCAATTCAGCTATAGACGGTTTTTCCTCGTGATGCTCCTCACCCTTGTTGTGGTCAACCCGGTCATTCTCTCTCCGGCCAACTTCAATGCCATCGTGCATTGGCTCCATCATGGCGGGGTCAGGCACAGTGGCTACGATTTCGACGGCAGGCTGTATATGAACTTCCCCTCGCGTCTGTTTGCGGGAGTTCCGTGGTTCTACTATCTCTGGCTGGTGCTGGTAAAGACGCCGATTCCGATCCTCATGGCCGTGATTGTTGGCTCCGTACTGCTTTTACGAGATCGGCGGACACTCGCGTCATGTTTTTTTCTGGCGCTCGGGGTGGTTCAACTAGCCGGGCTGTCTGTCAGTGGAGCTAAGTGGATCCGATATTCCCTTCCGCTCCTGCCCTTCCTCTTCCTGGCAGGCGGATATGCGGTGCAACAAACACTGAAGGCCGCGAAAGGAAAAGTCCTATTCCAGGCCCTTGTGGGTCCTGCCGCCGTCATTTTGCTTGGATGGCCGCTCCTGGAATTGCAGTCTTGGGCACCCTACTATTCGTTCTACCTGAACTCAATTGGCGGAGAGAAACAGAACATCACACGCTACTTTGCAATGGATGAGGTGTCCGAGTTTGACACGCGCGAGGTAGCACAAAAGGTGTGTCCGTTCGCGCCCGCTGCGGCGACGGTCGCAACCGCAAGACCGATGAGCATGGCTTATTACCTGCAGGCCTGCGGGCGCGCGGACCTGCGGATTGTGCCGCTCTACGACCCGCATTATGCACCGCAGGACGGAGATCTGATCGTGCTTGAGCCTTCGCGCCGCTTCTTTGAGACGCAGAGGTTTTTCGATGCCTTGGGAAACTCTGGGATGCTCCACAGTGAAATCCGCGTCGGACCGGTCTTGGCGAGCACCATCTATCTTTTCGACCCGTCGGTGCAGGGGCGAAAGAACGGGAAGGAAGAGTTCACGCTAACCCAGTTGCGGGGAGCGCCGCCTCGGTTCGAGAACGATGCTCAAGAAACCGCATCGACAAACACGAGCAGGTTTGGATTGTCAGATCTTACCAGGAGACTCATACAATGACTCCGCTTTACCAAGCGTGGAAACCTGATGTGCGCTGGTTTGTGCGCGCATTCGCTTTGTTGATGATCGCCGTCCCGGCAGTTGCACAGCAGGCAATTGTATCTGCGCCTCTGAGCGCTGATGAAGTGATGCAACGTGTCGTAGAGATGAACGACGCGCGCGCCAAGGCGCTCGAAGGCTACTCCAGTGTCCGGACGTATCACCTGGAATGCCATTGTCTGAAACATAAGAAGGCCGACATGGTCGTGCGTACTGACTACCAGGCCCCGAACAAGAAAGAGTTCACGATCGTTTCCGAGAGCGGTTCGGGCACGGTGCGGGACCGCGTGTTCAAGAAACTCCTGGAGGCGGAACAGGAGTCGATGCGGGATGAGAATCAGCAGCGTTCGGCGATCACACCCGAGAACTACACATTTCAAGTGTCCGACTACAAGAAGAGCGATGCGGACGAATTCTATGTGCTCGATGCCCAGCCGCGAAGCAAGAACAAGTTTCTGTTTCGAGGCCGTATTTGGGTGAATGCAAAAGACTTCGCGATCACTCGAGTCGAGGGCGAGCCAGCTGTCAACCCTTCCTGGTGGACTGTCAAAACTGACTTCAAACGCCGCTACCAGAAAATCGGTGACTTCTGGTTGCCGGAATCGAACGAAAGCGAAACGAAGGTGCGCGTTTTCGGCACCGCTGTTCTAGGCATTGAATATCGCGATTACCAGATCACGCAGGCTGGAGGCGCAACCGTAGCGTCGCCCCGCAGCGAAACACTGGCAGCTACAGTTGCCGAAGAGTTTTAGAGCTAAGGGTCTCTTTTCTATGTCACTCACTGAAATGAAAGACGTCATGATTCCCGACGGCCAGACGCGGCAGTTGGCCAGGAAATTCCACGCGCCCAGAACCAGAACGACCTTGGCGATCCTACTTTGTCTGCTGGGTGCTGCGCGATCCGACGCGGCAGAGCTCAAACAAAAAACACTTCAGGCTTGGGAAGCTTATGTTCAAACCGCCAACCAGACCATGGAGCAGCGCGCCGCCGGGCGCAGCCCCTTCTTGTGGGTGGATGAGTCGCCGGATGTGTTGCAGCGGGTGCGAAGTGGCGAACTGGTGGTGGCGAACCGGGATCACTCCGACGTGCCTTCAGGACTCATCCATCATTGGGTTGGCGCTATGTTTCTTCCGGGCGCCACGCTCGATGAGGTGAACGCGGTGTTCAACGATTACGACCACTACCCGAATTTCTACCGACCGCGCGTCGTGAAGGTGAAGGTGCTCAAGCAAACAGATGACTATCAGAAGATAACTACGTTGGTGGTCCAGAGGAGTTTCGGGGTGACCGGCGCCGTGGAGGCCGACGACGAAATTCACATCGTCAGGCTGGATGCTCGCAGGGTATACAGCTTGAGCAACGCCACGCGCGTGCAGGAGATCGCTGACTATGGTCAGCCTGAGGAACACCTGCTTTCGGAAAATCAAGGGCCGGGTTATGTCTGGCGCACGGTCAGCATGAACCGGCTCGAAGAGCGCGATGGTGGGGTGTATATCGAAATGGAAATGATCGGCCTGAGCCGCGGCATTCCCGTAGGGCTTCGGTGGCTGATCAAGCCTTTAATCGAGCACATGCCCCGAACCATCATGCTCGAAACCCTGCAGGATACACGGAACGCCGTGGCCGAACGGATCAAACGAGACCCGGGCCAGGATCAGACAGTCGCGCAGAACGGGCCGCGTCCATGATTCAGGGCCAGATCGAGAACAGTCGAGAAAACCATCTCCAGTGGTGAATCAATCCGGGATAGTTCCAACGATCCATTGCGGAATCCGCTGCCCTCCACGCACGAGACTTGTTGCTCCCTTCCGTCCTGCTTCAGTTCTCTTTCCTTTCTCCTGAACACATCAAAGCAGAAGCGCGCCGAATTGAGGGTGGATCTGGTCACGGCTGTCGACCCTCAGTCTGTGCCCCAAACCTGCATCTGCTGATGACCTTTTGTAGGCAGCTGCCCTCATCTGGGCACATCGGGATGCGCTCGCAATCGTCCATCTCCCATCCCTGCAAAGAGTTCCGCTTGGCCCACAAAATGCCTTTATAGATGCGTAAGGCAAGACCAAGTACCTGACGTGATCCGCGTGGCAATTCACGACAGGGGAGAGCGATGCTGCTTGGAAAGGGACTAATGTAAATGGCGACTTGTGACCATCCTTCGGACTTAGTTCAGCGCATCGCATACCCGATCCTTCAGAGGCCGGGGCTGCGAATTGATTTACGGGTTGCAGCATTGCCCGCGGAAGAGGAAGAACAGCTTCCCGTTCGCCCCAACCTGCAAGGAGAAGAACTCGGCGACATTTTTTACTTCATCGAACCGAGACCGCGAAATCCCTTTGCGGCATCTGGATCGCTGGCGTTCTTGTCGCTCCTTCTGCTCGCGCTCATTATCATCCCTCTGTATCGCACGGAACCACTCCCCAGGATGCAGACGCTGACGGCGTTATATCTACAGCCGCCGGCCGCGGCTGGCAATGCTACGAAGCTTCGAGCTCCCACACCTCCGTCTCCGTCGATATTTACCCCGACAAGCACTGGCATTCTATCGCCAGTGCATAAAACGCAAGAAGCGCCGCCACCTCCGGTCGGCACAACGGGCGGTGTCGTCGGAGGAGACCCTGGTGGAGTGGTGGGCGGCGTTTCCGGCGGAGTGTTTAGCGAAATGCTGAATAGTGCGCCAAGCGTTCCAGTCCTTGCAAAATCGCCTGTGCCGACGCCGGTAAAGAGAATTCGTGTCGCTGCCCGCGTGGCCGAGGCGAACCTGATCCACGACGTTACGCCGCAGTATCCGCCGGAAGCGGGTCGAGCGCGCCTTGAAGGCACGGTCCTGCTGATGGCAGTGATCGGCAAGGACGGTAGCGTCAAGGACGTGCGAGTTGAGAGTGGTTTGCCAATACTGGCGCAAGCCGCTATTGATGCGGTGAGGCAATGGCGTTACAAGCCGTACATGATCGATGGAGAACCGGTTGAGGTTGACTCACGCATCACGATTAATTTCACGCTGTCGGGAGCTTAGGAGTATCCATAATGCTGGAAAATAGACACACCTCGCACAACCGACGTTGGGCATCGCTCCTGAAGCGGGCACATCTGTTGCTGCTGTTCGTCCTCAGTGGAGTGATCCTTGTAGTACCGATGTCGGCGCAGTCTTTTGAAACGGCAAATACGATAACGGGAAACATCCTCGGTACGGTCGTCGACACTACCGACGATCCGATTCCTGGTGCCAACGTGATTCTTCAAGGGCCCGCTGGCCACCGTCTCACGGCTATCACAAAAGACGACGGAGGGTTTGCAATCGACCAGGCCCCAGCCGGAGTCGCCTATCAGATCACCGTCACCGCTGAAGGCTTTGCTGACTGGAACTCGTCCATTGCGGTGGAACCGGGTGAGAACAAGACGCTACCCGAGATTAAACTTCGCATCCTGGCTGTGCAGCGGGCAGTCACGGTCAGTTACTCCTCGAAGGAAGTTGCTACCCAACAGCTCAAGGCTGAAGAACAGCAGCGCATTCTCAGTTTCATACCGAATACGTATGTGGTGTATGAACCTCATCCTGAGCCGCTTACCACGAAGATGAAGTTCCACATGGCATACAAAAGCCTCAGCAATCCGTTCTTCTTCGGCCGCACGGCAGCGTGGGCGGGCGTCGCTCAGGCTCGTGACAATCCGAGCGAATGGCATCAAGGTGTGGAGGGATATGGCAAGCGGATGGGAGCTGGCTTCGCCGATGCCGTTACCGGAAGCTTGATCAGCAACGCTATTCTGCCATCGCTTCTGCATCAGGATCCTCGCTATTTCTACCAGGGCACCGGCACGAAGAAGTCCCGGGCTTTTCATGCCATGTCGGCTCCATTTGTCTGCAAGGGAGATAACGGGGCCTGGCAGCCGAACTATTCGCAATGGGGCGGAAGTTTAATTGGATACTCCATTTCTACCGCTTACTACCCTAGTTCAGATCGTACCGCGGGGCATGTATTCCAGACTTTTGGGATTGATATGGGTCTGCATGTCGTCGGCAGTTTGGCCCAGGAGTTCATCTTGGGCAAATTCACAAGCCGAGGCAAGCACTAGGTTGCGAGCACTCGCAATATTCCGGGACAGGAGGAACGATCATGTGCTCTTCAATACTCATTCTGCAGGCAGCGTCGACCAGCGCCTTGATCGTGCAAGGAGCTTGCTGTGACATCTGTCCTCCAGTTCACGAGAAGTATGAAGCCGAATTCAATCCTCTACATATGAAGTGGATTCTGTTCGACGACACAAAAGGGAATTCCCGAGCCCAAATGCGATGGGTGGTTGACCGCTAGCATGCCCGCCTCGAATACTCATGTACGATCTGCCTCGGTTGCTCTTTCATCCCCCGACGTCTATCGCGCTTCGAGTGTTTTTGTTTTCGGCTGCGTATTCGTCGTGATCGGCGCATATTGTTTTTGTTCGAGCGCATTTGCGCAGACATCGGATTCCCGAACCGCGGAGGAGCCGTCCAACTCATGGACAGCCACAACGGACTTGAAGAGCGACGATCTACTTCCTGAACGTATTCCCGCGCGCATCATCGAAAACCATAGGCGGAACGGCAACCGGACGCTGGACCAGCGATCGGTCGAGCTCCGCGGGACCGATGGACATTTCGAACCTTACCAGGACATCGAGAGGCAAACCCTGACCGTCGATGCTTCCACCGTGAGAACCACGGCGCGCACGTTCGCTCGGGATGTAAATGGGGTGAAATCCCTCGTGCAGGTAACGGAAGAGGAGAAACACATCCTGCCCGGTGATGACTCGAGTATCGTGCGCGTGACCTACAACCCCGATGTCAATGGACGGATTCAACCAGTACAACGCGAAATCGTGGAGACGAAAAGGATCGGAAAAGATGTGGAAGAAACTAACACGACGGTGATGCTCTCGAGCATCAACGGCGGTCTAGCTCCAGCTTTCAAGACGCGCGAGTTCCGCAAGCGAGCCGCGAACGATACGGTGGAAAGGGAAACAACCACATGTCTTCCGGACGTTAACGGAAAGTGGCAACTGAGCGAGATACGGCAAAATACTACGACGCAACAAGCCGAGCACCGCAGAATAGACGAAAGAGTATTTCGGCCCGATGCGGAGGGAAAACTAGGTCAAATCTCTCGTGTGATGAGTCAGGAATCCGAGAGCACTTCCGGAGAGAAACGCAGCATCGAGGAAAACTATTCCATCGATGTCCCAGGTACCACGCGGGACGGTAACCTTCACCTCGTTGAGCGCAAAGCCAGTACCGAGAGCTCGAGTTCCACTGGTGAGCGAGCAACCGAACAAAAAGTTGAACAGACCAATCCGGGCGATCCCGGCTCGGGCCTCCGCGTGTCCGTGCTGGTCCGCGGCTGGATGGTTCCAGGACCTTCGGGAGAGCAGGCCACAGTAACCATTCGAGCGCGCGACTCGAACGGGAATCTTGGAATCGTCGCGGTTGATACCACTCAGGCTGATCGGATCCCCACCATTCAGATTCAGCAAACGCCTGCCGAAAAGCCGTAATAAAGCGATCTCAGATTGATTTATGGCCACTCGAACTGCAGGCCAGCGGCTGGAACTAACTTCGGCTTGCTGCCCAAACTCGGTCAGTGCCCTTGGCAGGTCATTCGATCTTTGCCGGTAGCAATTGGTAGGCAGGCATTTTCATCCACTTACAACTGGCCACTGTGGCAGCCGGATTGCGAATACCAAGTGCGACCTTCAAATTGCCCCAGGGGAGTAGGCCTTGCTCGGAGAACTGATGAACATCCCGACTGACACGCTCATTGACATGCTGTACCTCATCCTCGCCGGAGAACTCGCTATCGGTGCCAGCGATGCTGCGGAAATCGAACAGATTCAACGAGAGTTGCAACGTAGAGGCGGCGCGCAATGCTGGAGCTTTCAAACTGTTAACTGACAGCAGGCGTGCCCATCAGTTTTTGAATGCGTGTTTGACCTCAACAAAGGCGGGCGGTCGATTAAGCCCAAAATCTCGGAGTTGCACAACGCGGAATGAGGAACTTGACAAATGCCATCGATAACGGAAATTCAAGAACTAGCCGGACCACTGAGCGCCGAAGGAATTGCACGATCAACCGTAGCAGGTGCGCCGCTAAGCGCCGATGAGCTCAATAGAATCGATGCTTATTGGCGTGCGTGCAAGTACCTTGCGCTGGGGATGATCTACCTTCAGGCGAATCCTCTCCTGCGGGAGCCTCTGAAACCAGAACATATCAAGAGCCGGCTGCTCGGCCATTGGGGCTCAAGCCCTGGGCTCGCCTTCATCTACACCCATCTGAGCCGTCTTATCAAGAGAGACGACCTCGAGATGATTCTTCTCGCGGGCCCAGGACACGGGGCGCCGGGAGTTTTAGCGCCTATTTATCTGGAGGGTACGTACAGTGAAATCTATCCGGAGAAAAGCCAGGATGAGAAAGGCCTGCGGGAATTCTTCAAGCAGTTCTCATTCCCCGGCGGCATTGGCAGCCACTGTACTCCAGAAACACCGGGTTCGATTCATGAAGGAGGTGAACTGGGATATGTCCTCTCGCACGCCTGCGGAGCCGCGTTTGACAATCCCGACCTGATCGTCGCGGCCGTCGTGGGTGACGGCGAAGCCGAGACCGGCCCGCTGGCCACCTCGTGGCACATCAGCAAGTTTCTGAATCCCATCCGCGATGGCGCTGTTCTGCCGGTACTTCACCTCAACGGATACAAGATCAACAACCCGACCTTGCTGGCACGGATCACTCACGAAGAACTGGAAGACTTGTTATGCGGGTATGGTTGGAATCCCTACTTCGTGGAGGGATCCGATCCCGACAGCATGCATCAGGCAATGGCCGCGACGCTTGAGCAGTGCATCGCAGAAATTAAAGGCCATCAGCAGGAGTGCCGGAAGAGTGGCCTCGCTACGCGGCCGCGCTGGCCGATGGTGGTATTACGCTCGCCGAAGGGATGGAGCGCACCGGCCCTGGTAGATGGGCATCACATTGAAGCCTTCTGGCGTTCGCATCAGGTTCCCCTGGCCGACGTGAAGACGAACCCAGAACACCTGCGCCTACTCGAGACCTGGCTGCGATCGTTCAAGCCGGAAGAGTTCTTCGATGAATGCGGGAGGGTGCGACCGGAGATCGCGGCATGTGCGCCGAAAGGGCAGCGCCGCATGAGCGCCAGTCCGCACGCGAATGCAGAGCTCAGAAAGACCCCGCGCCTGCCCGATTTTCGTGATTACGCCATCAAGATCGATCACCGGGGAAACACCGAAGTAGAGAACGTCCCGCCACTGGGACGTTTCCTGCGCGATGTCATGAAGTCGAATATGGACAGCTTTCGAGTGTTCGCTCCAGACGAGAATACTTCCAACAAGCTGGACGCGATTTATGAGGTTTCGAAGAAGTTCTGGATCGCTGAAAGTTTCCCCGAGGACCGTGATGGGACAGAACTGTCTTCGGACGGACGCGTTGTCGAAATGTTGAGCGAGCACACGATGGAAGGCATGCTCGAGGGCTACTTGCTTACCGGTCGTAACGGCTTTCTCTCGTCTTATGAAGCTTTTGTGCACGTGATCGACTCCATGTTCAATCAGCATGCCAAGTGGTTGTCCATCTGTAACAATTTATCCTGGCGCCGCAAAATCGCATCGCTGAACCTTCTTATCACCTCAACCGTGTGGCGTCAGGACCACAATGGCTTTACGCACCAGGATCCGGGGTTTCTGGATGTAGTGCTCAACAAGAGTGCGGCAGTAACCCGCATCTATCTCCCGCCGGATGCCAATTGTCTGCTGTCCGTAGCAGATCATTGCCTGCGCTCGGAAAACTACATCAACGTCATCGTCTCGGACAAACAGCGCCATCTGCAATACCTCGACATTGATGCTGCCATTACGCACTGCACCAAGGGTATCGGTATCTGGAATTGGGCGAGTAATGATGAAGGCCAGGAACCCGATGTTGTGTTTGCTGCCGCGGGCGATATCCCCACCCAGGAAGCATTGGCGGCGACGGCACTGCTCCGGGGACGATTCCCTGACTTGAAAATCCGATTCGTTAACGTGGTCGACTTGTTCAAGCTGCAACCTCACAACGAACACCCGCATGGCTTAACGGATGAAGATTTCGATTCGCTCTTTACGGCCGACAAGCCAATCATCTTTAACTTCCATGGCTATCCCTGGCTGATTCACCGTCTTGCCTATCGCCGCACCAACCACCGGAATTTGCATGTCCGCGGCTACAAAGAGAAAGGCAATATCAATACGCCGATGGAACTGGCAATTAACAACCAGACAGACCGGTTCAGTCTCGCAATCGACGCGATTGACCGCGTTCCGAAACTGCAGCGGATTGGGGCGCACGCCAAAGAAGAATTCCGCGATCGCCAGATCGCATGCCGGCGCCATGCGTACGAGCACGGGATCGACAGCACTGAGATTAGCGGCTGGAAGTGGCCTGGCGAAAAACAATGACTGCAATCGTCGAGTTCATCTTGAGGCACGGCTATCCCATACTTTTTGCCGCGGTCTTCGCGCGCCAGGTAGGTTTGCCAATACCGGCGCCCGGTTTTGTGATTGCGGCGGGAGCGCTCGCGTGTTCCGGGAAGTTGAGTCTCGTCCCCGCTCTTGCTCTATCTGTCACCGCCTGTGTTTTGGCCGACTGGTTCTGGTACGAGGCGGGTCGGGCATGGGGCGACAGAGTCTTGCACTTCATTCACTCTTTCGCAGCAGATCCTGATGCCGCCGAACACAGATCGAGAAGACTGTTTGCCCAGCATGGACCTCCCCTTCTAGTGTTCGACAAGTTCGTTCCCGGCCTCGACGCGGTCGTGCCGCCGCTCGCCGGAACTTCGGGTGCCGGCCGTTTTCGATTCATCGCCTTCGAAACCATTGGCGCCAGCCTCTGGTCAACCACATATGGCGTACTGGGCTACGTCTTTAGCCATGACCTGAATCGTGCAGCACGCTATGCCGGAAAAGCAGGGACGCTGCTAGTGGCTCTTCTCACAATCGCGGGACTCACTATTTACGCGGTCCGCAAGCTGATTCGGCGGCCTCGCGGGAGAGGTGAGCGTGCGATGTGGATCGCGTCAGCGAGTCCAGTGACATGTGGGCCGGACCGGCAACCATCGAGAAACCTTGAAGGAGTCAATAAATGAGCGTTAACGCAACAGCCAAATGGCCCGCATTGGCAGAGGAAGCTAAGCGTCTTAGTAGCAAGTATGGATGTGGTCCCGTGCACTTCTCCGGAACGGACGAAGCATTGTATGAACGGCACTTGCTGTTTGACAGTGGCGTCGATCTTGCAGCCGCGACTGCGCGTGACCGGTTCGAGGCCCTTGCCCGGTCCGTGCGCGACGTACTTTCGCAGCGATGGCTTCTCACTGAGAAGACCTATGAGCAACAAAATCCTAAGCGACTCTACTACCTCTCGATGGAATTCCTCATCGGCCGATCACTGGCAAACAATGTTACGAACCTTCTGCTCGCTCCGCTCACGAACCGGTTCACCGAGGACAAGAAACTCAATCTCCTCGAGATCCTGGAGCAGGAGCCCGATGCGGGACTCGGCAACGGTGGCCTTGGACGTTTGGCGGCCTGCTTCATTGAATCGGCCGCGACCATGCAACTCCCGGCCATGGGTTATGGACTGCGATATGAATACGGCATCTTCAAGCAATCTATCCAGAACGGATGGCAGCAGGAAATGCCGGACAACTGGCTCCGTTCTCCCGACCCGTGGGAGGTCGCTCGCCCGAATGAGAAGGTGGAGGTCAGTTTGGGTTGCTCGTTCGAACTCAGCGGAGGCAGTCTGCGTCCCATACCGGGACGTCCATCGACTCTGATCGGCATCCCATTCGACCGTCCTGTCATCGGGTACGGCGGTTCCACCATCAACACGCTCCGCCTCTGGGCCGCCGCAGCGCACGACTACTTCAACTTTGAAGAGTTCTCCCACGGCGATTTCATTGAAGCGTTCACTCAGGCCCTCTCAGGCGAAACTCTGACACGCGTCCTCTACCCCGACGATTCAAGAATT
>Ga0075029_100000223_pt1 | contig 30997 bp, 18 predicted proteins | sample LitLauG_LLR_2013_FD_71391 | JGI IMG/M metagenome (GOLD analysis project Ga0075029, IMG submission 71391) | Freshwater sediment microbial communities from North America - Little Laurel Run_MetaG_LLR_2013 | ecosystem: Environmental > Aquatic > Freshwater > Creek > Sediment | place: USA... | reverse complement strand
GGCTTCGTTGGTGACATAGGCGAACGTCCCATTGGTCGTGTACGCCATCGCCACTCCCACCGGACCGCTCTGCACCGGCACCGTAGCCGTCACGGTTTGAGAAGCCGTGTTGATCACCGAGACGCTGTTAGAAGATCCGTTCACCACATAGGCCGCGGTTCCGTCCGGAGTGAACGCCACGCCCAAAGGAGATGATTGCACCGGAATAGTAGCCACCACGCTGCCGCTCCCAGCGCTGATCACCGAAAGGTTATTGCTGTGATTGTTGGTGACGTAGACCTGGGTTTGGTCGGAAGAGACCGCTACTCCCGAAGGCGCAGATCCTACGGGGATCGTACTGACCAGCGACGACGTAGGAATATTGATCACCGAAACCGTGTTGTCGTTCATGTTGGCCACGTAGGCAAACGGACCCGGAACGCCTTCAGCCGTCTGGATGGTGATCGTACAGCCGTTTGTGCCCACGACGCCGAGGGCATCTGTTACTTCAATCGTGAATGTGCCTGGTGCTGTCGGGGTTCCCGTGACCGCGCCGTTCGAAGTGTTCAGGGTCAGACCCGGAGGCAACGTGCCGCTGCTGATCGAGAACGTGTAGGGTGGCGTGCCGCCCGTGACCGTAATTGGCCCGCTGTTGAACGGTACTCCTACCGTTCCGATGTTGGTTGCCGAGCAGGTCAGTTGCGGCCCGCCCACAATCGTGATCGCGCAGGTGCCGTTGCCGGCTACACCATTGGTATCCGTTACCTTGATCGTGAACGTACCCGGTGCCGTCGCGGTGCCAGTCACTGCGCCCGTGGAAGTATTCAGGGTCAGGCCCGGCGGCAAGGTGCCGCTGGCGATCGAGAACGTATAAGGTGGCGTGCCCCCTGTGACCGTAATCGGCCCGCTGTTGAACGGTACACCCACCTCCCCCATGTTGTTCGCCGAACAGGTCACCTGCAGCCCGTTCACAATCGTGATCGAGCAGGTAGTGTTACCGGCCACACCGTTGGCATCCGTCACCTTGATCGCGAAGGTGCCCGGTGCGGTCGGAGTTCCCGTGACTGCGCCCGTGGAAGTGTTCAGAGTGAGGCCCGGCGGCAAGGTGCCGACAATCGAGAACGTGTACGGCGGAGTGCCACCCGAAACCGTAATCGGCCCGCTGTTGAACGGTACGCCGACCTCGCCCGTGTTCACCGCCGAGCAAGTCACCTGCGGCCCGCCCACGATCGTGATGGTGCAGCCTCCGCCTACGTTGCCCAGAGCGTCCGTCACAATTACCGTGAAGGTGCCCGGCGCCGTCGGCGTCCCCACGACCGCGCCGTTAGAGGTATTCAGGGTCAGACCCGACGGCAAGGTGCCGCTGCCAATCGAGAACACGTAGGGTGGCGTGCCACCTGTGACCGTAATCGGACCGCTGTTAAACGGTGTGCCCACCTCACCCATGTTGTTCGCGTAGCATGTAACCGAGAGCCCAGGATTAATGGTGATCGTGCAGCCCGTAGCCGTGGCTCCGAGCGAGTCCGTCACCCGGATCGAGAATGAGCCCGGGCTAGTCGGGATTCCCGTGACCGCGCCGGTAAGAGTGTTCAAAGTAAGTCCCGACGGCAAAGTGCCAGCCACCGAGAACGTGTAGGGCTGAATGCCACCCGTGACGGTCATCGGTCCGCTGTTGTACGGAACTCCGACTTCGCCTATGGTGCTCCCCGAGCAAGTCAAAATCGGCGGAGGAGCGACCGTGACCGAACAGCTGATCGTACCTGTGTTGCCATCCGCGTCCTTAATTGTGACTGTGTAAGTAAACGTACCGTTTGCCGTCGGCGTGCCCGAGATGGTGCCGCCCGACGAAATGCTCAGCCCCGGCGGCAGGCCGGTGGCTGTGAATGTATAGGGAGGGCCAGCGCCGCCGCTAGCCACAAGCGTCACCGGGGAGATAGGAACGCCCTGTTCGGCGACGATCCCCGGGCAGTTAGCTGTAATCGGCGAACCGGCGGTAGCGAGCTTGAAGACCGTTCCGCAGCTAGAGGAGTTGCAGGGATTACCGCCAAAAAACGTTGTCCCGTAGAAATTCCCACCGGTGCCCTGGATCAGTCCCGCGTATGGCGTTTGGCCATCCGTGCAACCGCTTTGCGAGCAGAAGCTGTAAAGCGTCGTCAGCGTACCGCTCGGGGTGATTTTGAAGACCGTGCCAGCGCCACTGGGGTGTAAGCCCCCAGACTCGGTTGTTCCGTAGAAGTTCCCATCGGTGCCCTGAACCAGTCCCGCGTATGGCGTTTGGCCATCCGTGCAACCGCTTTGCGAGCAGAAGCTGTACAGCGTTGTCAGCGTTCCACTGGGGGTGATTTTGAAAACCGTACCGCCGCCGTTGCTGTTCCCGCCACCCTCGGTTGTCCCGTAGAAGTTCCCATCGGTGCCCTGGATCAGCCCCGCGTAAGGTTCTGCGCCGTCCGTGCATCCGCCTTGCGAGCAGAAACTGTAAAGCGTCGTAAGTGTGCCACTGGGGGTGATTTTGAAGACCGTGCCACAGCCAACGCCAAAACACGACTTGTTGGCCCCGCCATAGAACGTTGTCCCGTAGAAGTTCCCATCGGTCCCCTGAGTCAGCGCTGCGTAAGGGCTAAAGCCATCGGTACAACCGCTCTGGGAGCAGAAGCTGTAAAGCGTCGTCAGCGTGCCGCTCGGGGTGATTTTGAAGACCGTGCCAGCGCCACTGGGGTGTAAGCCCCCAGACTCGGTTGTTCCGTAGAAGTTCCCATCGGCACCTTGGACCAGCCCAGCGTAAGGGAGCGCGCCGTCCGTGCAACCGAATTGCTGGCAGAAGATGTAAAGCGTTGTCAGCGTACCACTGGGGGTAATTTTGAAGACCGTGCCATAAAAAGGTGTTGGCCCTGACCCGCCCTGAAGGGTTGTCCCATAGAAGTTCCCATCGATGCCCTGAACCAGCCCCGCGTTAGGGTACACGCCGTCGGCGTAGTCGAAGCTGTAAAGGGTCGTCAGCGTGCCACTGGTGGTGATTTTGAAGATCGTGCCACAGCCAAAGGGGGTGCCGCCGTTAAGCTCGCACGACTCGCTGGGCGCGCCGTAATAGGTTGTCCCGTAGAAGTTTCCGTCAGTGCCCTGGACCAGCCCCGCGTATGGGTTTTCGCCGTCCGTGCCGTCGAAGCTGTGCAACGTGGTGAGAGTTTGCGCTTGGGCTAGTCCAGTAGCCAAGACCGTTAGCACAAGCATGATCGCCAAAGCCAGCGCAGCGGTTGCCGTTCGCCTGCAGATTCCAAGAATCCAACTCGGATTTTGCGTTGCGCTGTTCATACGTCTCCTTGGCGAATGGTTACTGGGAGAAACAGGCCCAGTCGTCGCTCACTGGCAATGTTGGTTATAAAGTTCTCGGCAAGCACCGTTTGTGACGCCAAAATACCTGCGGCCAACCGATGACGAGGTTAAAAAACGCGGCGTCTTTTGTAAGTCTGGAAAACATGGTTTCTCCGGTCGACTTACTGTGTAATGATCTTTATCCCGGGGCCGAAAAGCTGTCAAAACAGACGAAGGATGTCACGCAAGCGAGGGACGACAGCCTGCAAGTTTTGGCGCCGAATTATGAGTCCCGGCGGCTTGCCTGTCAAGATGAAAGAGTTTGCGCCATCCCGGTAGACTTCTAGCAGGCCTCGGAAAGAGTGTTTCCCGAGCGCGACAGCCCTACCTCGGCGGCTACAAGCCGCCTCTCGAGATGAGCCAGTTATCGCAGCGGTGAACCGCTGCGCCACCCAAAATCGCGCGCGGCAACGACTCTCGGCCTTACTCCACGACTTGCGTCAACGAAGCCGAGTTGGGACTGTAGTTCACGGTTCCTAAATAAGTCGCCGTGATCGGGTCCGATCCTGCCGGCAGCTTGCTCGTCGTGAGTGCGGCTACACCACCGCTCAGCGTGACCGTGCCGAGGGGGGACGAGCCTCTTGTGAACTTCACCTTCCCGGTCGGCACTCCCGCGGACGAACTCACGGTGGCGGTAAAGGTCACAGGTTGGCCCACCGCCGATGGATTCTGCGAGGACATGAGCGTCTCCGTGGTCGGGGCTATGTTCACTACCTGTTCCAGGACCGGTGAGGTGCTGCCTGCGCAATTGACATCTCCGCTGTAGACGGCGGTGATGGCATCCGTGCCCGCTCCGAGAGCCGATGTCGACAGACTCGCGGTGTTGCCGGTCAGCGACACCTTGCCCAGCACGGTTCCTCCGTACTTGAAGGTCACTGTCTTCGTCGGGCTGGCAGCGCAGGTCACAGTAGCGGTGAACGTCACCATTTGTCCGTAACCCGAAGGATTGTTGTCGGAAACCAGCGCCGTGCTGCTCGGGGCCTTGTTGACGAGCTGCTGCAGCGTCAGCGACTTACTGCCGGCGTTGTTCGCATCGCCAACATAAGTGGCGGTGATGGAACGCGTCCCGGAAGTACTGAACGAGGTGTTTACGCTGGCCTGACCGTTCACCAGAGTCCCCGAACCGAGTGCGGTAGCGCCGGCCTTGAAGATCACGCTGCCAGTGGCGATACCAAAGTATTGGCTGGTGACCGTTGCCGTATAGGTAATGGTTTGCCCGACCACCGCCGGATTTGCGGAGGATGCGAGCGAAGTCGTTGTGCTGGCCACCATTACGGTCTGTGACAGCGCCGTCGATGAGCTGGCCAGGTGCGCGCTGTCTCCGCTATAGCTGGCAACAATGGAGTGACTGCCTACTCCGAGCGATGTCGTGCTGAGCGCAGCCTGACCGCCGCTCAGCGAGATCGCGCCGAGAACATTGGAGCCGTCAGCAGTGAACGTAACCGTGCCGGTGGGCGTGCCTCCGCTGGTAGGTGTGACGGTGGCGGTGAAGGTTACGGATTGGCCAAACGTCGATGGATTCACCGACGTCATCACCGCGGTGCTCGTTGGCGTCGGATTCACGGTCACATTGATCGAAGCCGTGGCGGTGATGGCGCCGTTCACCGTGTCGGTCGCCGTTATGGTCTGGGAACCGGTGGTTTGCAAGGTCGCAGAAAACATTGCCGTTCCCTGATTGCTGCTGGTAAATGTGAAGTCTGCAGGAAGAACGACCCCATTGGCGTTATCGCTGCTGATGAAATGTACCGTGCCGGCGTAGGCCGTATCAGTGCCCTTGCTGCCAGCGGGGTTGAGCGCCGTCAGCGTGAAGCCAAAAGACGCGCCCGCGTTAGCTGAGCCGGGTGCGCTCAACTGATAGCTGGGATGTAAGCCAGCAACCAGGCAGACAGCCTCCGCATTGGACCACAACTTCTGGACCATGTAGCTTCCTTGCGGAGTCGAAACTGAAACTTGCTCTTGATTACAAATGTCGCCAATCTCCCCGTTCTGAGGGTCATACCAAGCCAGGGGCGGAACAAGACTGGGGGCGAGACCCACGGCGACATCGGTAACGGTTTCGGCCAATTCGTGCGATGAAACTGAAGTCAGGTTGTCGAACGCATTGGGCGCGGTGCCACAACCCGAAGTGCAGGCCCCAGTGAAAAGATCAGGAAAAATCCCATAGGCCAGGTCCTTGGAATTGAAGGTACCGGTGTTGTGATAGGCGCAAAACCGCACGCAGCTCTGGTCACCGCCAGGATCGGTGATGTTTGCGCCAGACGGAAAATAAATCGCATACTCCGTGAGATCGTTCCCGGCGCTGTCGTATTGCGGTCCTGGCAGATGCCCGGCGTTGATCTGGCCGATGAGTTCCGTCTGGATTTCGGAATCGCTGAGGTTGCAAGTTGGAGGGCAGTCGCCTATGGTCGGAGTGATCATTGTGGCTTGCACAAAGCTGCCTCGTCCGATCGACTGATTGGTTCCCGATCCGCCGCCCACGGGAGTAACGTCCGTGCTGTATTCACTCAGCAAATCGAAGTAAACACTGTCGGTCACCCCCTGGTAGAAACCCGGTATGTTGGCGATGATTTCGGAATTAACGTTGGCCCCCCAGTACACCACCACGACCTGGACATTGGACACTACGGGCCCGCCATAGTAATTGAGGTGAGCGCTGGTTTGTGGACCGTTCTGTTCCCCCGGATGGGTGACGAAGGGCACGATGTGAATCGGCCGCACAGGCTTCGACGGCTCGGATTGCTGTTCGGGCCGCGATGCCTGGTCCAGCTGAGCACGCGCGGGCGCCGCGCTAAAAAAACCGAGCGCAGCCGTCAGCAGGCTGGCGAGAAATGCTCTCGAGGGGGGGACGGTCAGGCAAAAATGACGGCGAGGAGTCAGGTCGATCATAATTCAGGAACCTCCACAGGGCGGGGCCGCGCGGCAAAAGCGCCGCACGACAGTGGGGAGCAATACTCGCCTTTTTCAGGCCTGGATGTCAACGTTTTCTTCGCCCAGGAGTGTCAATTAGCCCGTTCGCGCTAACCCTCGACGGTTTTCGAAGAAAGGAAGAGCGAGCCACTATTGCGGTGAGGAACGGGAGTCAGCCATCACTGCTCTTCAGCCGCGCTGCTCTGCGAGCCTTCGTCATCGCCGCGAATCAGGCCGAATTTCTTTAGCTTGTAGCGCAGGGCGTCTCGGCTGATGTCGAGCAACTTGGCAGCGTGGGTTTGGTTGCCGTTGGCTTGGCGCATGGCTAGCTCGACCATGGCGTGCTCCACCTCTTCTAACGACGTTCCGCCTTCCGGGATATAGAGGCGCGGGAGAGTGCGGCCGTTCGGCAAGACCTGTCCGCCGTCGGCGGGGGAGGTTCGCTCGAAGACGGTGCGGCCTCCGGATTCTCCTACGGAAAAGGGCAGATAGACGGGGCGCAGGAACGGTTCCTCTTCCAGGATCATGCCGCGCTCGATGGTGTTCTTCAGTTCGCGCACGTTGCCGGGCCAGTTATGACTGAAGATAAGGCGGCGGGTTTCATCGGTGATGCCGCGAATCGACTTCTTGAATCGGCGGTTGTAGCGGTCGATAAAAAAATCTACCAGGGGAAGGATGTCTTCTTTGCGGTCGCGCAGCGGCGGGATGAAGATGGCGATGATCGCGAGGCGGTAATAGAGGTCCTGACGAAACTGGCCGTCGCGCACCGCTTTTTCCAGATCGCGATTGGAGGCGGCGATCACCCGTACATCTACCTGCATATCGCGAATGCCACCGACGCGGCGGATGACTTGATCTTCCAGCACGCGCAGCAGTTTCGCCTGCAGCAAAGGAGAGAGTTCGCCGATTTCGTCTAGAAACAAGGTTCCGCCGTCGGCGGCCTCGAACAGGCCTTTCTTCATCTGCTTGGCGTCGGTGAACGCGCCTTTTTCGTGGCCGAAAAGCTCGGCTTCCATCAGCGTTTCCGGGATAGCGGAGCAGTTGATGGCTACAAAAGGCTTTTCCTTGCGCGAACTTTCGTAGTGGATGGCCTTGGCGATGAGGTCCTTGCCGGTGCCGCTTTCGCCTTGAATCAGGATGGTGGTGGCCTCGCTGGACGCAACCTTTTTTACGAAGTTCATGAGCTCGGTCATCTTGGGCGAGACGCCGACTACGCTGTCATAACCGGAGGTCCGGCGAACCTCACTGCGCAAGGCCTGAACTTCGGTGCGCAGGCTGGTGGCCTCGAGCGCGTTCTTGATGGTGATGTGGAGTTCGTCGAAGTCGATGGGCTTGCCGACGAAGTCGTAGGCTCCCAGCTTGAGCGCTGCTTTGACGTCGTCGAGTTGCGGGTCGGCGGTGATCATGATGACGGCTCGGGCGTCGCCGTTTTTCTTGAGTTGATCGAGCACTTCGATGCCGCTGAGGTCGGGCATGCGGACGTCGAGCAGGACTAGATCGGGCGATTCGCGTTGCGCCAGTTTGAGGCCAGGTTCGCCGGAATCGGCTTCGATGACGTGGTATCCCCACTCTTCGCACTTCTGGCGGAGCGACCAGCGCACCAGGCGCTCGTCGTCCACGATCATGATCTTCTCGGCAGGCACGGTTTTTAATTTACTACGAAAGGCGCTTCGGCGGCGTGCTTGAGTGGACTGGCTGGAACAATTGCGGACCCGCGGACGAAGGGATTGGAACACTTGAAAGGCTATGCGAAGGCTGGTTATTTCGATGGCTTGCGGCGAGGCCTCTGCTTCGCCGAAACCGAACGGATGATGAGTTTTCTTTTGCCTTTCGGGGGCAGCGGCGCTTTGGACTTGGCCACGGCAGCGGCGATCAGGGAGTCTACTTCGGGGCGGTCCAGCACCTCGGCCGATGGAATCCGCAGGAAACGAGTTTGCTTGCCGGAGCCGAGCAGCATCTTGTGGGGATCGGGAAGACTGGCCCCACGAATGAAACACATCCCTACACCGTTCGCTCCGGCGGCGATCGAAAGAATGCAATCGGAGGGGCGTTCGGTGGGACCATAACCGATGACGAAGAAATTGTAGTTATCGTAGGCCAGTTCGTTGGCGGACGGCAGCCGCTTGCGTAGAGCCTTGCGCACGGCGCGAATCAGGGCCTGGTACTGCGGCTCGAATTTGTCGATGAAGGTGGTGAGCTGTTTTTCGGCATCGGCCGGGGTGGGAGCAACTTTTTGGGCTGGCTTCATGCGTGTTTCCCTCCTCCGCGGTAATACCTGTCATCAGCCCGCGGTTCAAGAGCGAAGGATTTCAATGGTCGAGCGTAGCACAGTCGCTGCCCAGGCCGACCCGATGGACTGTCTCATCGATCATGGACAGTCTACTGATAATCTGATAATCTGATTTTGTGAAAGAGAACTTCATCAGCGTTACGGAGGCCGCACGCAATTTCGCCGATTGCGTCAACCGTGCTCACTATCAAAACGTCACTTTTGTCCTGCTCAAGAATGGCACTCCTGTGGCCCGCCTGGTGCCGGATGGTGCGAGAGTCTGCACCGGGCGCGACCTGGCTGAGGTTCTGGACAGAAGCGAACTGACGCCGGAGACAGCCAGGGCGTGGCGCCGCGATCTGCAAGCGGCGCGTAAGAGACTCAAGCCGCCGGCCGATAAATGGTGATCATTCTCGACGCCGACGTTATCATCCGCGGGGAGAAAAGTGTCTTCGATCTGGGGAGTTGGGTGGCATCGCTTCCGAACGATCGGTTTGAAATCGCCGCCATCACCGTCGCGGAGCTTTGGCACGGGGTGGAGCGAGCTGTCGAACCGCGAAAATCCAAACGTCGCAGATACCTCGAAAGCTTGGTGGGCGCGCTGCCCATCATTCCCTACACCGCGCAAACCGCTTATGAGCACGCGCGTATCTGGGCGGAATTGCAGTCGGCTGGCATGATGATCGGTTCTTACGACCTGATCGTAGCGGCGACGGCCCTCGAGCGCGGCAGTCATGTGGCGACGTTCAATAAGCGGCACTTCGCGGCGGTGGAGGGACTCCGCATCATCGAGCCGAGATGAGGCCTAACTTCCGGTTCGCGGCTAAGAGGTAGCGACCTGGCCGACCGGCATGTGAAACGGCAGCACAACCTCGAACTTGCTTCCCTTCCCAACCTGGCTGCTCACTTCGATGCGGCCATGATGTTCTTCGACGATACGGCGGGCGAGGGAAAGGCCGAGGCCGGTGCCATTGCCCTTGGTGGTGTAGAAAGGACGGAAGATGTCGGTGAGGTGTTCGGGAGGGATGCCGCGTCCGGTATCGCTGACCACAACGCTGGCGCACTCGTCTCGTGTGCCGATTTCGACATGGACTGTGCCCGCGCCATCCATGGCCTGCACTGCATTCAGCAACAGATTCAGCAGCACCTGATGAATCTGATCGCTGTCGTGTTCGACTTCAGCGAGGTCGGGCGCTTTCTGCAGTTCGATTTTGATGGGCTTGGAGAGCACTTGCTGGCGCGCCAGCATCACGGCGTGTTCAACCGTCGTGTTCAGATTACTGAGACACACCTGCGGCGGATGCGGCCTGGCCGTTTCGAGAAGATCGGTGAGGATGCGGTTGATCTGCGCGACTTCCTGGCGCACATCTTTCAGGACCGCCCGCGCCGGACTGGTCGCAGGCAAATCGCGTCCGATGATTTCGATTACGCCGGCGATTCCGGCCAGTGGGTTGCGAATTTCGTGGGCCAGGCCGGCGGCCAACTCTCCGAGAGTTGCCAGGTGCTCGGCGCGCGACATTTGGGTGCGGTGGAGAAGTTCGATCTCTGCCCTGCTCTCGCGCAACTGCTGCATCATGTAGTTGAAATTGCGGCCGAGGTCTCCGATTTCATCGTTGCGCCGGTCGAAGCTGACAGCAACATTCAGGTCGCCTTCACTCACCAGCGCGATCTTCTCCTGCAATTCGACCATGGGGCGCTGAATGAAAAAGGCCAGCGCGCCGATCGAGACTCCGCAGATGACGACCGCTCCCGCTCCGGCGACCATGAGTACGGCGTGGCGTTCCGGGTCGCGAAAAGATACGGTCGCCACGATGAAGAGCAGCAGCCCTATGAGCAGTGCGAATACTACTGGCAAGATTGCCTTGAGCTGCCAATTGACGCGAACGGAACTCACTTGAAGTCCTCCACTGGACTTGCGGCACGCCTGAAGGCGCGCCCTGATACGACCCTATTTGGGGCACGCCTGAGTCGTGCCCTTCCCACAAATCTCCGCTTCCAGTTTGTTCAGCACTCTAAGCCGGGGCAGGCCCCGGCTGTAGAGTTAACTGCGTCACTCGCCTAGGCATAGGCGTGCAGTCCGGGGAGCAAGTACGTAACGCCGAAGAAGGTGAACATCACTACGGCAAAGCCGGCGATGGCGAAGTAGGCGGCGCGACGGCCGCGCCATCCGCGGGTGATGCGCATGTGTAAGTACAAGGCGTACACCAACCAGGTGATCGCCGCCCAGGTCTCTTTCGGATCCCAGCTCCAATACGAGCCCCAGGTTTGGTTGGCCCAGTAGGCGCCGGCGGCGATCATCAGGGTTAGCAGGGGGAAGGCAAGACAGATAGTTTTGTAGGTGATGCGGTCGAGGTTGTCCGCGGTCGGCAGCAGGCGTCCCAGATCCGGGCGCCGCCACAGTAAGAGGAGATAAAGCAGCGAAATGAATACGCCGCCTACCAGGCCCGACAGTATAAAAGGACTAGCGGCGAGGCTTGTCGGGAATAATCCATCGGCGTCGAGCGATGGATAGCGGCCATCGTTGGCGCGGACCAGGAACATGGCCAGGGTCAGCACTTGAAGAAGGATGCTGAGGAACACAGCGCGGTTGGCGAGGGTCAGAAAGCTGGCGCTTTTCTTCCAGCGTGCCAGCCCGTAGAAGACCAGGGGCGATGCGACCACTAACAGTGTCAGCATCATCAGCCAGCCGAGGTCGGGAACGGTGACGAACAAACGCACGCCCTTGGAGAGGAAGACTTCCGACTTGACTTCCGGATTCCACGCCACCAGGCTCAGTCCGCCCGACTTCTCGAAGCGGGTGAGCACGACGCCAGCGTAAATCGCGAGCGTGCTCGCGCTGGTTACGGCGAGGAAGGTCTCGGTCTTCATATTGTCCTGGATCAGGAACATCGAGGCCAGAGCGAAGCTTAGCGCGCAGGCAGCGTAGGCGAGCATGGCCAGCGTTACATGGACGTGCAGCCAAGTCGATTGCAGCGCGGGGACCAGTGGATGCACTTCGGTGCGCAGCAATTGCATCAGCACCACGCCTACAATTGCCACCGGCATGGTGATCGTGCCAATGACCTTCACGCCATATTTTTTTTCTGCCACCAGGGTAAGCACGGCCAGCGTCCACACGAAGCTGAGCAGCATTTCGTAAACGCTGGAGAACGGCGCATGTCCCGCCTCGTACCAGCGATGGGCAACGGCCGCAGTATTCGCGATCAATCCGAGCCAGGTGGCCAGCGATGCGAATTTCACGTAAGACTCGGTGCCGGTGACTCCAAAGCCCAGATAGAGCGCGCCAGCTCCGGCATAGAAAATCAGAGCGGCGAAGAGCAGGTTCGTCTCGTTCAGGAGATTGCCGCTCTTGACCACATTCAGGAAGGCCATGAACAGCAGGAAGGCAACTGCCAATCCGACCATTACGATCAGGGTCATGCCGGTTGTTGGTTGCTGCTGTTCCGCATTAGCTCGTGACATTTCGGTTCTCCAATAAAGCCGGCTTATCGGCCGGCGACCGTGACGACCTGCTCGCTGGGAGAGGTCCTGCTGGGAATGGTTTTCAGTTCTTCCGTGACCGACGCCAGCAGATCGCTAAAGCGCTGCTCAAACGCATCGCGGTTGCGGTTTGCGCTGCCGCCGATCCACAACGAGTACTTACCCGTTTTCGGGTCGCGCACCGGCGCCGCCCAAAACCGCATGTGCACCACGTAGAACACGAAAGCCAGTCCAACGCCCATTAGAACCACGCCTGACCACACTCCCCACTGTCCCGGCTCGTGCGAGACCTGAAGTCCCGTGAAGTGGGCCATCTTTAAATCAGTGGCCTGGAACTGGTATGGCGATTTCGAATTGTCGGCGACGCCATCCATCGGCGGGAACCATACGTCGAAGTCTTTTCCAGCCTTTTTCGATGTCACCACCAGGTGGGCCGCCGGATTTTCCAACTCATTCGATTTCCGGTAGACCTGTCCATCGCGAACTGCGAAGTCGGGAATGAATTCGGCAAAGCGCACTGTGGTGTCGGCGTCGAGGTCAGAGGCCTCGTTCACGGCCAGCCCAAACTCTTGCTTCTGGCCAGAACCGTTGCTCGGGGCCGCGGCCAGCATCAGCTTGTCGACCTTGCCATTCGGCCCGTAGCTCGACTGATAGAAGCGGACGCCGCTGTAAAGCAGCGGGTCATTTACGACGATTTCCTTTTTCTGGATGTCCCGCCCGTCTTTAACCACGGCCAGCTTCGACCACCATTTCTTCGGGCTGCCGTCCTTGTAGTTTTCCTGACCGGCGGCATCACAGCGAATGGCGAAGGGGAGGGCACGCTTGCTGCCATCGTGCAACACAACGATGTTGGAGGTCTGTCCTTCATCGAGATTGAGGGTGCCGCGCCAGCCCCAAATGCCGTCCACGATGGTGCCAAAGAAAATGAGGAGCAGGCTGGCGTGGACGATGTATACGGCTAATTCGGAGATGCGGCCGCGCTCGGCGAAAATCGAGAAGTGGTCCTCACGGACCACGCGTTCCGGCTTGAAGCCCAGAGAATGCAGTGCGCGCTCAGCCGCCACCAGTCCCGATTCTTCGTCCGCTATGGGCAACGATTTCTGCGGATGGGAAGCGCGGCGGAAGCTTTCATCGGGATATTTGTACGGGCGCGCGAAGTAGCGCCACGAATTGGGAAAACGATCAATGGAAGCGGCGACAATACAGAGGCTGACCAGCGCCACCAGCAGCAGGAACCACCAGGAATGAAATACGTCGGTCAACCCGACCGCGTCCAGAATTCGGAGCGCCTGGGGGGAGTAGGCGCTCTGCATCTCGTCGGGCTCGGTGACTGGCCGCTGTAGGATAATGGTTCCGACCGCGGCAAGAATCACCACCAGGATCAAAAGAACCACGCCGGTTTGTATAGAAGCAATTGTGCGCCAGGTTTTGTGACCTAGCTTGTGCAAATCCAGAGCCATATGCTTTCCCCACTCAGGGAACCTGAAATGCAAGTTCCGCGCCAGATCGCGACCATGTGGCTAACTGGCAGATTGTGTGGGACTTAAAAGGCTAGCCTGAAATGGCTGTCACCGCTGGCTGGGGCCAAATCGCGTATTCCAACCCAGTGCGGCGGGGATTTCACACATCACATGGCGCCGGTGATGACTCTCACTCACCCGTGTGATGAACGCCCAAAGCACATATAAAGGGAGTCCCGGTGAACTTCCTTGGGGCATTTCACCGACGATGATGTGGCAGAAGGCCCATTCGCGGTTCATAATTGTGGCCAGAGATTTCCTAAATAGATCGAATATGTTGCCTAACCTGCGCTGGTTCAGTCGGTTGCTCACGGGTTGCAACGCCCAACAATCTTTTTGTGATACGGTGACCTTCGTGCACACGCACCCTTTGGAGGCCGTTTGAAGTTGCTTCCCCATCGCATCTGGTTCCGTGAGTCAGTCGCACTCGACGACAAGCGTGTTGTTCGCTTCGGTGTTTTCAGTCTCAACTTTAGTTTCAATGTCCTGATTTTTTCTGCTCTGCTCGCGCTGTTGACCTCGGGCGCCACCGCCGCCGTTCACCCGGTTCCGCTCGATCCGAAGACCGACAGCTCCAAGTGCCTCGAGTGCCACGAGGATAAGTCGAAAGGCAAGGCAGTCCATTCCGCGATTGCCATGGGCTGTTTAAGCTGTCACGAGATTCGGGTGAATCGGGATATCACCCGGGTGAAGCTCATCACTGTTGTCCCCTACAAGGTTTGCCTCAACTGCCACAGCGACAAGGACGCCACCAAGATCCAGGGCCACGTGCACCAGCCGGCGATTCGCGACTGCCTGAGCTGCCACGACCCGCATACTTCCGATAACAAGAACCAGTTGCTGAAGGCGACTTCGGGCGATAAAAAAGACAACCTCTGCCTCACCTGCCATAACCAGGGAACGAAGGATCCAGGAAAGAACGGCAGCCGCCACGCCGCGCTGGACATGGGCTGCGACGCGTGCCACGTCACGCATAAGACGGGCGAGACCGGAAAGGCCGAATTTGACTTCCACTTGACCAAAGCGGCGCCTGCGCTCTGCTTGGACTGCCACGATGCGAAGACTGCCGAGTTGCAAAAGGCGCACCAAGGCCAGCCTTTCGACAAAGCGGACTGCCTGTCCTGCCACGACCCGCACGAGTCGGCCGCTCCCAAGCTGATGGCTAAGTTCATGCATCCGCCCTTTGCCGACAAGACCTGCGAGCTTTGCCACGCTCCCGCGAAGAACGGGAAAGTGGTGCTGACGCAAAGAGATGTGAAGTCGCTGTGCGTGACCTGCCACTCCGATAAGACCGATCAGATTGAAAAATCGAAGGTGCAGCATCCGGGGGCGGCGGGGGATTGCACCGACTGTCATAGCCCACATGCCAGCCGTCAGCCGGCGCTTCCGAAGACCAATGCAGTGGACATTTGCCTGGGCTGCCATAGCGACATTGCCGACCTTGCCAAGAAGCCGGTGCATCACCAGCCCGCTTTCAGCGAGGGCTGCGGGACCTGCCACGAGCCGCACGGCGGCGATAACGAACATCTGCTGCGGGCCAGCAAGCCCAATCCGCTGTGCCTGGAGTGTCACGGGCCCGACGCCAAGCCGAAGAAACTGGAGAGCGAGCACCTGGTCGCCATCTTCAACGGCAAGGTGCTATTGCCGGAAGACTATTTCCGAAGGGTGCCGGTCCTGCCGCTGGAGTATGGAGCAGGGCATCCGGTGGAACATCATCCGATTTCGGACCTGGTGGATCCGAATGATCGGAACAAGGTCCTGACGGCTTTGAATTGCCTGACGTGCCATCAGCCGCACTCTTCGGCGCATCCCGATCTGCTGGTCAAGGACCAGGTCAATAACATGGAGTTTTGCCACACCTGTCACAAGGGGTTGATTGGTGCGGGAAAGTGAGGTTGTAGAAATGTCTAAAGCTTTTCAAACAAAGATTCGCAGAGGTTTCTTCGCCTTGGCGGTGCTGGCTGCGGTTTTGATATCCCCGGCTTTCGCCGACAAGAAGAAGAAGGCGGCGCCCGAACCTGAGGTGCCAACCGATCCGCTGGCCAAACTCGATGTCTCCAACGTCGTGTGGCCGCAACCGCCTGCCATTCCGCGTCTCCGGTACCTCGATTATTTCTCCTCCCAGAAGCCGGAGAAAGTTGCGCCCAAAGCCGAGCAGAAGAAATCGTGGATGGACCGCATGGCCGGTGTGACCGCCGAAGACGCGGCCAAGAGGTCGGGCAAAGCTCCGCGGTTCGTGCTGGGAACCCCATACGGCGTTGCCGTCGATTCCAAGGGCATGCTGTATGTGGCCGACACCAAAGTGGGAGCGGTCTTTATCTTTAACCCCGAAAGCAAAGACACGGAAATGCTCAAGCACGGCGTCGACGCCAAGTTTGGCCGGATTTTCGGCCTGGCCATCGATGACGCCGACCGGCTCTTCGTCTCCGATGGCGCTCTGAATCACGTGCTGGTATTCAATCCCAAGCACAAGTTGGAAGGCTCGGTCGGCGACGGCCTCCTGAACGATCCGGCCGGGCTGGCCATCGACCTGGAGAATCGCTTCCTTTATGTAGCGAATACCGGCTCGGACCAGGTGTTGGTTTTCGATGCCGACAATTTCAAGCTGCTGCGAAAAATCGGGACGGCGGGCAAAGACCACACCTCCACCCTACCGGGCGAATTTTCCAAGCCCACCAACGTGGCCGTGGACAAGGACGGCAACCTTTTCGTCAGCGATACGCTCAACGACCGGGTCGAGGAGTTTGATGCTGACGGCGCCTTTATTCGAGCCTGGGGCAAGAACGGCGACGGGCCTGGTGACTTCGCCCGTCCAAAGGGCATTGCGGTGGACGTCGACGGACACGTCTGGGTGGCCGACGCCATGTTGAACCGGCTGCAGGTATTCACGCCCGACGGCCGTTTGCTTCTAGCCCTGGGCGGATTCGGCATGTTGCCGGGGCAATTCCAGGCATTGACCGACATCACCATTGACAAGCAGAACCGCGTCTTCACCACCGAACAATTCATGGGGCGGGTGCAGATGTTCCGCTACACCACCGACGCCGAAGCGCGCGCGGAGTTCGAGCGGCGCAAGGCAAAAGCGGCGGGAACACAGCCGGCGGATAAAGGAAAACCGCCGTCGACGGAGACCAAGCCACCGGCGGCGCATTAGCGAAAAGCTCTCAGCTGTCAGCTCTCAGCTCTCAGGGAATTCTCCCTCCCGTGCACGCGGCCATGCGTCGCCACCCCAGCCCTCCGGGCTGGCGTCTATATGACCCTCCGCCACTCTCTCTTGGCTACACCGGGCTGGCACCGTCTCAAGGGGCGGTGGGGCTTTCCCCCAATCCTGCCGTTACTTGGGTCATTTCACCAGTTGGGTGTGGGAGAATGCCCAACTCTTGGCATGTGCCAATCCCTGTTGAAATTTGCAATACCTATGTCCCGAATCGGAACTCGTTCTGTAACAATAATTTACAGCCATGGCGTAAAAAGCAATGTCCTTGGGACGTAAGGTGACGGTCGTGCAAATGTACAGGCGAAGGTGAGTATGGTCACAAAGTCTCAAAGCCGGGCGGACTGGATGCAGGAGGCGGGCGTTGGGGTGAAACACCATGAGTTCCTAGCGGTAGATACACCGGCGGTAGAGGTACAAATCAAACGAGAGGCCTTATATAAGGAGGGTTTCGCAATGAAAAAGGTAATGCTAGTAGTTCTGTTCGCGCTGCTCGCCGTAGGTATGGCGATGGCAAGCGCGGGAAACACTGCTTTCATCCCCAGCACTGATACGCTGGGCGCACACAACAACGGCGGCCGCGGTTGCGCGGGCTGCCATGCCCCGCACAGCGGCGGACGCGGTTCAGGCGGCCAACTGGTTGCCGGCAGCGGCTACACCAGCGCGGGCGGCGTGGAAGGCGACCAGGCACTTTGGGGAACGGACGTTTCCTTGATCACCCAGGTCGGCATTGCTTCGGGCGACGGCGGCAGCTTCACAGTTGCTTTCGGCGGCGCGCAGCAGCTGACCGGCACCTCTGGTCCGCTCATCTCCGGCATCGCGGTTTGCTTGAGCTGTCATGATGGCAACGTCTCCAAGGGCGCCATGATGATGAATCAATCGTACGAACAGCAAGCTGCGCTGCTTCCGAGCGGCGCCGGCTTCGGCGCGACCAATGGCCCGCTGTACGGCACGACCCCGATCCCAACCCTGCTCGGCAACGATACGGGCGGCGGATCGAATCTGGGCGACTATCAGAACGATCACCCGATCGGCCCGCTGGCGAACATCGGCAAAGTCGGCTCGGCCGCTCTGGGCAACGGTCTTTCTTACACGGTCACCGGAAACAGCGTGACCTGGACCGCTACTGGCCAGTATGCGACGTTCGTCAATAACTACGGCATGCCGACCATCAAGTCCCTGAAGGTCGATGCCACGAACCAGGTGCCGTACGTGGTTTGCACCACCTGCCACAACCAGCACATCATGAACGTGTACAAGGTGAGCAGCAGCACGCCGATCGCGACCCTGACGAGCGGCACCATGGCCACCTACTTCTTCGTCGCCGCGCCTTACAATCCGGGATCGCCCTGGACTCCGACGAATGCTCCTTCGACGACTCAGTTCTGCCGTCAGTGCCACTACAGCCACGCCAACGAGTATTACGGCGTGAGCGCCGTCGGCACCGCGTTCTAACTGATCGAGTGAGGTTGTCCCTGGGGGGAGAGAAAATTTCTCTCCCCCTTGTTCTTTTGTCTTGAATGTTCGCAGCCGTGAAGCGGCCGACCTTGGGTGATTTCACAGGTGAGGTGTGGGAGAAGGCCCATTCTTCCGGAAAACCGGCCATGCCGGGCCGCACAAAGCCGAATCGATTTGCATGATAACTCATTGTTGTTGAATGACTTACGTAGTGTTCTTAAAACGGTGCCCTGGGCCATTACTTAGGTGAGGATCGTGCACATGCCAATGTGACGTTGTCCATTGTGGGGGTAATCATGAGGATCCTATTCTTAACGGCCGCGCTCGGCGCGGCCCTGTCTTCAATGTTGGCGTGGGCGCAAGTCGCCTCCCACGCTCCGACCCTACCGGCCGCGACGACCAGTCCTGCGACGGTTAGCATGAGCCCGATCATGCAAGTCAGCGACCGGCCGGTGGTGCGCGTGAATGACGCGGTACTGACCGACCGCGACTTGCTGCGCGAGATGCTGACCATCTTCCCGTATGCCCGCCAGCATAACGGCTTTCCCCAGGCTGAGGAACCGAAGATCCGGCAAGGCGCGTTGAAGATGATCGAGTTCGAAGAGCTGGTGTACCAGGAAGCGGAACGAAGGAAGATGACGGTGCCGGCGGTGAAACTGCAGCGCGCGGAAGCCGAGTACCGCAGGCAGTTTCCCAGTCAGGACGAGTTCGACAAATATCTGAAAACGGAAATGCAGGGATCGAAGCAGGTGCTGCGGCGGCAGATACGGCGTTCGCTGCTGGTGGAAGCGCTGCTGAAGGCGGAGGTGGACGACAAATCGAAGGTCTCTCTGGCCGAGGCGCGGGCCTTTTACGACAAGAACCCGAAACCGTTTCAGTCGGCAGAGAGCTACAGCATCCAGACGATTTCGATCATGCCTTCGGACAAAGCGACCGATGCGCAGAAGAAAGACGCGCGGAAAAAGGCGGAAGACGCCTTGCGGCAGGCGAAGGCCACCAAGAGCTACCAGGACTTTGGGCTGCTGGCGGAAAAGGTCTCCGAAGACGACTTTCACGTGAATATGGGCGATCACAAGGCAGTGGCGGGCGACCAACTGCCGCCGGAGATCGTGAAGGCGGCGAAGACCATGCAGCCGGGACAGGTGAGCGATCTGCTGCAGCTAGGCACCTTCTACACGTTCTTCCGTCTGAACGCGCATACGCTGGCGGGCAAGGTGAATTTTGAGTTGGTGAAGGACCGGCTGCGGAAAGACATGGAGAAAGACAAGTACGAAGCGCTGCGCAGCGGGCTGGACAAGAAGCTGCGGGCTACGGCGAAGGTGCAGGAGCTGTAGAAGTGGGGGTTGGAAGTGGGCGCACAGGGCACATTTCATAGATTGTCATCCCGAGCGAAGCGAGGGATCTGCAGGCTCGCGGCGAACAACAGGTCCTTCGCTTCGCTCAGGATGACAATTCGTATTGGACTGGTGCTGTTGTGGGCTTTGCCTTTGGCGGCGCAGGTGCAATACGGCAACTTTAATGCCGAGTGTAACGGGCAACTTACGGCGGGGTATACGGGGAGTTACGGCAATCTGCAAACTGGAACGCACTCCTGGGATGCGGGCGGGAACGGCACCGTCAACGGATACTATTACAATCCACAGTTCATCTCTTTCAGCGTGCAGCCTTATTACGACCGCTCGCAGGCCAACTCCGATTCGCAATCCATCACCGATGCCAGCGGTTATGTGGGGACACTCAAGATTTTCACGGGCAGCCATTTTCCGGGGTTTGTAAGCGTCAACCAGGATTGGAACAGTTCGGGAATGTTCGGGCTTCCCGGGGTGGAAGGGTTGACCACCAAGACCAACAGCCACGGGCTCAGCGTAGGATGGAGCGTGCTTTTTGCGGATAGGCCGACTCTGACGCTGAGTTATTCCGATACGAGCGGTTCGAGTTCCGTGCTCGGCAGCGACGGCACGACCACATCGACGAACCGCAGCTTCAACGCCTCCACCACCTACCATATTGCCGGTTTCTACCTGAACGGCGGCTACAACCATGTGAACACGGACGCAAACATCACGGGGCTGCTCGGAAACGGTGCGACTGAGACTACGACCGACTCGTCGAACCAATACCGTGTCGGGGCTTTACGTTCGCTCCCTTTCTACCATAGTCAGTTTTCGATTGGGTTCAACCGGAGCGATTACACCTCCAATTCCAACGGGAGCCAGGAAAATGGCACTACGGACAACGCCAACACGACTTTGAGCGTCGGGTTTCCCAGATTGCCAGTGACGGTGACCGCGAATTATACCGACAATATTTTTGGCAGCTTCGAGCAGGGGCTGATCAATAACGGGCAAGCACCGGTACCGGGCTTGACCATCCCGACCTCGCGCTCGTTGACACTGGGCGCCACCACTTTTTTTACGGTGTTGCCACGCATGGTGGTGAGCGCGTTCGCGAATCACACGGAGCAGTATTTCAATGGACAAAGCTACGGGTTGACGCAATTCGGCGCGAATGTGAGCTACAACTTCCTGCGCCGGATCAAGGGATTGACGTTTACGGCGGGATTGGTGGACAGCGCCACCCAGGACGGCAACACGCGGGTAGGATTCATCGGCAACGTCAATTACAGGCGGGCCATAGGGCGGTGGGAGATTGATAGCTTCTTCCGCTACGATCAGAACGTGCAGACCCTGCTGGTGGCCTACTCGGAGTCGCAGATGAATTATGGCGCCAGCGTGAAGCGCGACCTGGGCCACGATTTAACGTGGGTTGGTATAGCCAACGCCACGCGTAGCGTCTTTGAACAGCAGTCGGGTGATGGAAGCCGAGCCGAGAGCTTCACCAGCATGTTGATATGGCGCAAGGCCAGCGTGTCCGCCTACTATACGGAATCGAAAGGGATGTCGGTCCTCACCGCCAATGGTCTGGTCCAGCCGCCGGTACCGGGACAGGTGATTTTCCCCGGCGACCTGATTGTTTATAACGCCAAGAGTGAAGGGGGGAGCGCACGCCTCAATCCGACGCGGAGCCTGGGGTTCAACGTGTCCTATTCGAAGTCCCATGGCAACACAGAGAGCCCGTTGCTGCTTTCGAACAGCGCGACGACGAACTATAACGCATTGGCCACGTACCGGTTGAGAAAGATGTGGTTCACTGCGGGCTACACCAATTTCCGGCAGAGCATCAGCTCGTCGGGCACTCCGCCGGGTGTGGTAACCTCATATTATTTCGGGGTTACGAGATGGTTCAAGGGATTCTAACCGGGTGGGTAAGAGGAAACCCGGGACGGCGGGGGATTGCGTTTCTCGTCCTGCTGCCACTGCTGTTCTCTCCGCTCACCCCGTTGTGTTCCGCAAAAAAAAATGAGGCTCCCGCCACTTTGGCCCCTCCTGATCTGTTGATGGAAGGCGGGCGCCGGCTGAGCTTCGAGCAGAGCTTCGGCACGGAAAAGGAAGTGCTGGGCAAGCCCGGCTTCTGGACTCGGGTGGTGAATGTGGTGATCGGCGCACCGGAATACCGGGGAGTGGTGCGTCCGTATAGCATTGCCGTCGATTCGCAGGGACGGGCCATCGTCACCGATCCCGGGGCGGCTGGGGTGCACATCTTCGACTTCACGCGCCACAAATACAAGTTCATCGAGCGCAAGGACAAGGAGAAGGATGCAATGCGGGCGCCGCAATGCGTGGCGCTGGATGCGCAAGACAATATCTATGTGACCGACTCGGAGGCGGGCAAGATTTTTGTCTTCGACGCGAGTGGCAAGTTTCAACATGCGCTGGGCAGTTTGAAAGGCGGCGAAGGGTACTTCAAACGGCCTACCGGGATTGCGGTGGATTCGGCGGCGCAGCGCATCTATGTGACCGATACTTTGCGGGACAAGATCTTTGTTCTGGATATGCAGGGCGAAGTGATGCAGACCATCGGGAAGCATGGCAGCAGCAAGGGCGAGTTTTATTATCCGACGGAACTGCACCTCGACGGCAACAATCTGCTGGTGGTGGACGCGATGAACTTCCGCGTGCAGTGGTTTGATCGCAACGGCGCGGCCGAGGGTACGATGGGGCAGATTGGCGATGCAGTGGGCGGGATGTTTCGTCCTAAGGGCGTGGCCGTGGACTCGGAAGATCACTTGTACGTGGTGGACGCGCTATGGGGAGTGGTGCAGGTTTTCGATCGTGAAGGCCGCCTGCTGTATTTCTTTGGCAAGAAAGGCACGGGGCTGGGCGAGTTCCAGTTGCCCTCGGGCGTGTTCATCGACCGCTACGACCGTGTGTTTGTGGTGGATTCCTACAATCGACGCGTGCAGGTGTTTCGCTATCGCGGGCTGTCGAAGCAGGCGCGGGGAGCATGGCAGCAGTGAAGAACCTGGCCATGCTTCGAGTCGCAATGATCTGCGCTTTGCTGGCCGCGGCTGCCACCGCTCTCCACGGACAGCAGGATGTGCTGGGGATTCACAATATGGGGCCGGGGACGCCGGGGCCGGTGAGCGGGCCCTTGCCCGCCTGCCAATTCTGCCACGCGCCGCACAGCGGCATCACCATGCCGGGTACGCCGCTGTGGGGGCAGAAACTCTCGACGGAAACCAACTACACGCTTTATACCAGCCCGACCTTGGTGAACCAGGAGCAGGAACCGATGCTGGGCTCGGCCAGCAATCTGTGCCTCAGCTGCCATGATGGCACGGTTGCACCGGGACAGAACGTCCCCTACGGCAATCTGCAGATGAGTGGCACGATGAGCAGCCAGGATTTGTTTATCGGGACGCTGCAGGGCATCCATCCGTTCAATTTCAAGCTGCCCCTGAATTGCAACAACGACAATCTGCTGGCAAGCCTGTGCAGCGGGAGCACGGGCAATCCGGCGGTGCAGTTGATTAACGGCAATGTGCAGTGCAATAGCTGCCATGATCCGCACGTACAGGGCATCGACCCGGTGGCGCAGAATTTTCTGGTGATGAACAACGCGGATTCGGCGCTGTGCCTGGCATGCCATGTGAGCCAACCGGGCAGCATCGGCGCCGGCGCCGCCCGATCCACGAGCAAAGGAACGGGGACGGCGGATCTGCGCCACAGCACGGGCCAATACAACCCCTTCACCGCCTGGCGGCAGAGCGTCCACGCAACGGCGGCTCACAAGATATCCCTGGGCGCGAAGCTGGGGCCGTATGGCAACATGAGGCAGAATGCATGCCACTCCTGCCACACGTCCCACCATGCGCAGGGTGCGCAATCTTTGCTGAGCGGGCCGATTCCGGCTGTTCCAAATATGGACGCGGCCACGCAGAACTGCATTACGTGCCACAACGGCGGCACCAACGTTACACCTGCCATTCCGAATATCTATGCCGAGTTTGCCAAGGCCGCTGGCCATCCGTTTCCGTCGGGCAGCAATACCCATAACACGCATGAGAGTCTGGTGCTCAATAACAACCGGCACGCCACCTGTGTCGATTGCCATAACCCCCACGCGGACGCGCTGACCGGGTCCTTTGTGTCGACCGCGATTCGTGGATCGCAGAGCGGCACCATCGGGGTGAGCGCTACGGATGGCGTTACGGCGGTGAATCCTGCAGTCAATCAATACGAGATCTGCATGCGTTGTCATGGGAGCAGTTCCGGGAAGCAGGTGCTGACGGCTTTTGGCTACCTGCCGACGCGCGCGGTGGCTGGCGGCGACCCTTTGAATCTGCTGCCGCAGTTCAGTGTTACGGCTAAGTCGAGCCATCCCGTGATGCACGACAGTAAGAGTGCGCAGCCGCAGCCTAGCCTGCTGAAATTCATGTGGAATCTGGACGGCCACACGCAGGGGCGGCCGATGACCACGCGGATTCTTTGCACGGACTGCCACAACAGCGACGATAATCGCGAATTTGGCGGCACTGGGCCCAGTGGGCCACACGGATCGCAGTTCTCGCACATTCTGGAACGGCGGTACGAGTTCAGCCAGGTGGCGCCGGGGTTGCCGCCGGCGGCCGGTCCGGGAAGCACCATCCAGAATCTACTGCCTGCGATTCTCGATCCGGGCGCGAACGGACCTTATTCCCTGTGCGCGAAGTGTCACAACTTGTCCATTGTCGCAAGCAACGCGAGCTTCTCGAAACACTCGGTTCACATCAACGCGGGATTCTCCTGCTCGGCGTGCCACACCGCGCATGGCATGGGCGCATCTTCGTCGAATGTCTCGGGTGAGCGCCTGGTCAATTTCGATTTGAGGGTGGTGGCCCCCACTGCGAGTGCTCCTATTTTCTACAATCGAGGGAGCAATACATGTACTCTCAGGTGCCACAATTACAATCACAACGCTGACGGCACGGTGAAGCCCGCGGTTAACCCCAAGAACGCTGCGTTCGGCAAACATTGAGACAGGTGGCAGGTCTTAGGTGGCAGGTCTTGGGAGAATCTCTTGATCTTGAGTATTCTTCCGAGACTGCGACGAACGGCCCCAGGAGCAATTCATAACTACTATGCCGATCGGAACCTCTGAGCGGAACCTGGTCGTATCGCGCCTGGGCCGCAGTGTTTTCGCCTGCCCTCCAGTGCAGATCGCCGCTTTACTGTTGCTGCTGACTGTTGCCGCAGTCTGTGAGTCCTTCCGCATCACAGCCGTCACCAACGGCGACATCTGGTGGCATTTGCGTACCGGGCTCTGGATCCTGCAAAACCACGCGTTCCCTCGATCTGGCTTGTTCTCTCAGTACGCCGATCGGCCCTGGGTCGCTTCCAGTTGGGGATTCGCGGTCTTGACGGCTGAGACTTACAAGCTCCTCGGCTTGAGAGCGTTCTCGGCGCTACTCATGGGTTTCAAAATCGCGCTGGCCGCGGTGACGTTTCTGTTGGCGCGCGGCGAGCGCGGGAACTTCTGGTCCGCCATTCTGCTTTCGGCCATGGCCCAATACGTAATAGTTGATTTGCCTCCACTTCCTATCTTGTTTTCGATTCTGTTTTTTGGCGTTGAGCTGCTCCTTTTAGTGCGAAGTCGCCGGTGCGGGGACGTGCGTCCCTTATTCTGGCTGCCCTTGCTTTTCTTCGCGTGGGCTAATCTACACGGGCAGTTCTTGAATGGGTTGCTCTTGCTGGGCTTGTTCCTGGCGGCCGAGGTTACGGAATTCCTGTTGCATAATTCGGGCGTCAGTTCGGTCCCGGCGCCCGCCCACTCGTTGGCGAAGATCGCCGCGATCGCCGGGCTTTCGGTGGTGGCAACGCTGTTGAACCCTTACACATTTCACGTCTTCGCCAGCGCATTCCAGAATACCTACAGCATGGTACTGTTCGAGAATTTCCCGGATATGCAGGCGCTGGCTTTCCGGCGGCCACAGCATTTTGTGTTGCTGCTGCTGGTGATGACGGCATTCCTGGTGCTGGGGCGGCAGCGATCACGGGATTTGTTCAAGATCGGCGTGATGGTTGTCTTCGTAATGCTGGCATTCCGAGTGGAACGAGATGTGTGGTGCGTGGTTTTGCCCGCCATCGCGGTCATCGCCGACGCTTTCGCGGACGTTCAACCCGCACCTGAAGCGCGGAAGAGCGGTCCGGAACGGAGATGGGAAAAGCCGGTGGTGGCGACACTTGTTCTGGCAATTTTTCTGGTGGCGATCTTTTGCATCCCCGGAAGCGACGCGCTCATGGATCGGGCAAGCCGGGTCTTCCCGAGGAAAGCCTGCGATTTCATACGGGCGCAAGAACTTCCTCAGCCACTGTTCAACACCTATTCCTGGGGCGGTTTTCTGATCTGGTATCTGCCGCAATATCCGGTAGCTATTGATGACCGGCTGAATCTATACGGCGACGAAATCAATGATAGATATTTCAAAGTGACCGGCGGTACTGAGCGTTTTGAAACGGATCCGGATTTTACCCGTGCCCGCACGATCCTACTGGAGAGGAATGCAGGGATGACGAAGGCGCTGACGACGCTGCCGGTGTTGAGCGCGCAATTTCGTGTGGCCTATCAGGACGACTTAGCCACGGTTCTGGTGCGACAGTAAACCGCCGCACCCCTCAATTCGCCGCGTTTGCTACTGGCGAGCAAACACCACAGCTAGCTGATCCTCATAGACCACGCGGAAGCGTGAATCGATGGTCAGGAGGATGGCCAGCGGGAGTTTCTTGGGCAGCACCACCAGTCCAGCCTCATTCAGGTAAGGGTCCGAGGTGTAGGATTCGCCTTGCGAGCTGTTAAAGGTGCGCAAATCCATTTCATCCCCATACAGATCGTTTCGCCCATCGATCGAAACCGGGTATTGGGGCAAGTACCAGATCAGGAAACCGCCCCAGTCGAGATGGTTGTAGAGGGGCCCGGGAAACGAATTCTGCCGCACAAAGTTGAGGGCATTCACGGGATACACCCGGCTGATGGCGCGGTCCAGGTCGCGAGTATTAAAGCCTGTATTGCGCGCCGTCAGCAGCATTAGTATCGCTACGAAAGCGCCGACGCCAGCCAGTTCCGGAAGTTTCAGCACCGGGGATGAGGCCGCGGCTGGGGTTGGTGCGTCTTCTCCGCCACGCAGGTCGGCAATGAAGGCAGCGGCACAGATCGATACAAACCAGGCGTCGCGCGCAGTGCGGAAGGCGACGACGCTGGCGACAATCAGCAAGGAGAGCTTGAACAGGTCCAGTTTCTTTGACCATCCCACGGCGTAGAATCCAGCCGCCGTCAACAACAGGAGCACGTAGTGAGTCGGGGAGTTGAAGTGAAAGGCGGCCAATTCCTGAATCATGGTATAGGGCACGTGCGAGTTGGAATACGCTGCTACCACGCGGTACAGATGATAGGTGTACGGTCCCACAAAAGTAGCAGCGAAACAGGCGAAGAGAACCCAAATCAGCGTCGGCAGCGGGAGCGTGGCCGGTTGCAAGAAATCAAAATCGACTCCCACCCGACTTGCCAGCCGCTGAAGCAGGTTGATCCCCATGAACAGGCCCACTACGAACAGTCCATAAATGAACTGGATATGAATGTTCGCCCACAGGAAGAAAACTAAGGGCAGCCACCACAGCAACTGGGTCCTGCTCGAGCGCTGTGCCTCCAAGAGAAGAGTCAGCGTGACCATGAACAGGATCATCGAGACGAACACAGGCCTGGGCATGAGACTAAACAGGAAAGCGAAACTTCCGCAGAGCGTTAGAATCCAGGCCACCCAGAAGTGTCCTGCAAGCCGGTGCAGCATCCAGAAGAGGACGAAAGAAACGGCTACGGTCAATAAAACCCCGAACAGGGCAAACCCTAAGAGCCCGAACCAGGCATACGCGAGCGACAGAAGCACTTCATAGCCCCAACTGTAGGCAATCCACGGGCGGGTTGCGGCCGTGCGCGAGAAAATGCCGATGTAGGGGACGGCATGGTGTTGAACAATCCAATCGCCGGCTTTGAGATGCCACCAGATATCGGGGTCCCGAACCGTTGTCTGGGAGTCGAAGGCAATGGCTGCCATCAGGGCCAACAAAGACGCCAGGGCAAACAGTTGTAATAGGCGCAGCCTCAAGAGACCGCGCAACTCCTGGAACACACTCATGAAACCTCGATGCTTAAACTCACCTTATAACCGCGGTCCGGCTGGACGCATCATTTGCCCAATTTCTCGCCACAGCGAAACGCCCTGACGTAATCGTTGGCGACTACAGGTTGCCGCGTCCAAATCCACGATGACGGCCGCTGCCATACGCGGTCTGAATTCTCTACTACGATGGCATCGATGCCATACTCCCGGCAGGCAGCGTCCAAATTGCTGCCATCGGGAAACTCGAAGAACGGAGCAAGTTTCTGCAACCGCAGAGCACAAACGCCAGGGTCACCGCCAAAAGCGGTTCCACATGGAGGATCGCCTGCGGGCGTGGCGGCGGCAGCGTCACGACCGGAATATAGCATGTGCAGGATGGGATGCACCGTCAGCGGATTGCTCTGCAGGATTGCTGAAAGAGGCAGCTGCCCATCGAGAGCCTTGTAGGCCGAGCGCAACGCGTAGGCCCGTTTGCCGAACTCGCGGTCTGAATCCACCCAGCTCAGCCCTGCGATCTCCCCGCGATCGGAGAGGATCGGGAACATGCGCAGCATGAACACCTGGTATGCCGTTCCGAGTAGGCCGAGGATCATCAGCGTCGCTAAAGTCCCGCGAACCCACAAACGCGAACCGGGTTGAGTTTCACCAGTGGCGCCATGAAACCACCAATCATGAACGAGGACGGCCGCCCAGAGCAGCAGCACCAATTGGGCAGGAAGGAAGCATCTCCATCCCAAGTCGTTCGTCATGGTCGTACTGGAACGCAGGAAGGTGCCGATCAGGAAACTGGTCATGACCAGCGTCCAGACGGCCAGTTCGTTGGCGGTGGCCTCGACCGTGCCACGCATTAGCTGCCGCAGGCGCAGAATGCCGACGGCGAGAAAGAATCCGAGTTCCAGCGCGTAGTTGATGGGCAGGAAGATCGCGTTGGCGACGGCCAGGGCGAATTGCGTCTGGAGGGTGATGCCGATTTGCCGGGCAAGAACAATCCCCAGTGGAAACGGGCGTAACCCGAATTCCACAAACGCCGCGCCGCCGGCGGGGCCGCGAAGGCTCGAAAGAAAGGGCAGTGCCCAGAGCAGCGCCAGCGCGCCAGCGCTCACGAACATCGCTGCTTCCAGCCAGTTCTTCCTGGCGATCAACGCCAGCAGCCAAAGGGCGATCGCTACGGCAAAAGTGAAGGTCAAGTAAACGGACATGCCCGCGGCGCTGGCAAAGGCCATCGCCGCCACGATCACGGGGCCAGTGGCCCACTTGCGGTGGGAGCCGGCCTGGTGACGCAGGATTAAGAATCCAACGAAACATGCGACCAACGCGGCGATGTTATGCGGCACCCACAACAGGGAGCCCGCCCAGGAGTCGATTTGCTCGTTCCACTTCTCCATGTCAGCTTGCCACAACCTTGCCGCGAAACCGAGGTACAAGGTCGGCAGAAGATCCAGGCCGGTGACACTGAGCAGGGCGACCGCGAGCAATGTTTTCCGTTCGATGTGCGTTTGGACTTGGGCCAGGAACTTGAGCCCGAGCGCGATGGTGCAGATCAGCGCCAGCCCGCTCCAGACGACTCCGGAATAGACCAGGTAGCGCGGCGACAAATGAAACAGCTTCATGGGCAGACTGCAAAACAGCAACCACAGGTAGTGATAGCGCAACGGCGCGCCAGCGTTGGCAAAAAATGGATTGTCCGGGGGAATGTGGCGGGCAAGCGCGGCCGTCATGGCCGTGTGCACGGAATGGTCGCGGGCAACGATTGGCGGATAGATCTGGTCTGCGATCTGCAAATCCACCAACGACCCGAGGGCGGCCATCCCCCATAGCGTGATCAGGCCGAGAGCAATCCAGACGTATTTCGAAATTGGCTGCGGTTGCGCTCGGCGGACTTCCCTAACCAGAAGCAGCGCGCAGGCGGCAAACATGGCGATATAGAACGCCCAGAGTCCCGGCTCCAGGAAGCGCGCCAGCAGATACGAAAGCATGGGGCAGATGGCGATGCTAAGCGGGACGGCGAGAATCACCCGCAGAATCGGACGCCGGCGTCGGAACTCAAAGAGATCGAGCGCCCATCCCACTAGATAGCCGGGGGCGAACATGAGCGGGAGTAGAGCCAGGCATGCTTTGAGGATCCCTTGCGTGTCGACCACGGTGACATTTGGCATGGAATTCGGTCAGTTCTGAGGTGGCGTCGGTGATCTACCAGCGCCAGGGCGGCTGCGGCGGAGGATAAAATACGCCTCCCTTTGATTCGCACTACGTTTGTAGAGATTGTAGCCGTCCGAAAAGTGCACTAGCTCATACCCATAAACCTTGAATTGCGCGATATTCAGTTGAAGCATCTCGTCCGGGTTATTGGAATAGACAACCACATATTCGGGATTCACTCGCTGCAATTCGTCCCCATCAACTGTTAGGCCGCGTGATGGCGAGCCGTGATGAAAGTATGCAGTCGGGGTGTTCGCGAGGATATTGTGGTCGAAATAGGCTTGTACTGCGACCATCCCAATCCCAATTCCGAACATAGGTTCACGATCGGCGCCGACCGACTTGAGGTATTTCGCCGCGTCCTCGGCGCCGCTGTAAGGATAGAGATATTCGTGGTACATGGCGACGGCGGCGCCCCAGACGTTGACAGCGCAAAGGCAGAGGAGCAAAAGGACCATGCCGTGCGCTGCCCAGCGCTCGCGAACGCCGAACCCGAGACGCTCTTGATTGTCTGGCCATGCGATCCACAGAGCGGTGATCACAGTTATGAACAGGACCCCATGGTGGTGCGGACCCCCTTGCACGAAATACAAAGCGATCAGCGGTCCGGCCGGGAGGACGAGGAGCAGAAATCTGCGGCGCATCCAACACCACGCTCCGACGAGCGCGACGAATAGAACCGAGGGCTCCCAGTATTCGAGGAAGGCCCCGGAAATAACAACACTCAGTTTTCTGGCGGCGATTTGCGCCCTTATGCCCAGCGGCAACTGGGCGATTTCCTTATTCCTGACAAAGACATCGATGTCCGGCGTCGGCTTCAAGATAACGAAGAGAAACAGAAAGGTCAGTGCCATCACGACGACGCAGATCTGGTACCGCATCCGCACTCCCGCTTCCAGAGTGCGCCACGAGCTGACAGCCTCGATCAGGTACGCCAGCCCGAAACAGCCAGCCAGAATCGTGCCGTGCAGACTCAGGTTCGCCAGCAGCACCAGCACAACTGTCATTCGTTCGGGATGACGGATATCCTTGAACAGGATGGCGGATGCGAAGGCCAACAGCGGCAGGAGTGTGTAAGGCCGCGCGATCACCGCGTACTGGTAAACCAT
>Ga0075029_100000219_pt1 | contig 31070 bp, 25 predicted proteins | sample LitLauG_LLR_2013_FD_71391 | JGI IMG/M metagenome (GOLD analysis project Ga0075029, IMG submission 71391) | Freshwater sediment microbial communities from North America - Little Laurel Run_MetaG_LLR_2013 | ecosystem: Environmental > Aquatic > Freshwater > Creek > Sediment | place: USA... | reverse complement strand
CGCGGCCCGGGCCGCGCAATACATTAGCGGGATCAACAACCGGTTAGTCGTGCCATCACTAGAGAGCATCGCAGGCTTGCGGGCTCTGGGAGGACCACTGCCCGAAAGCCCGTCCGATCCGGCTGAACTTTTAGCTTTGCTCGATAGCGTGGGATCGCCCGCAACGGTCGCTACCACGGGCGGCCGCTACTTCGGATTTGTCATTGGCGGCACTCTTCCGGCGGCCTTGGCGGCGAACTGGCTGGCCGGCGCATGGGACCAGAATGCCGCCATGCAAGTCATGTCGCCGGTGGCGGCGCGGGCCGAGGAGATTGTGCGGGAGTGGACTTTGGAGTTGCTTGGCTTGCCGCCGAGCAGCGCGGCCGGTTTCGTCACAGGCACCACGATGGCGAACTTCTCCGGACTGGCGGCGGCGCGGTCGGCGATCCTGCAGCGCAGCGGCTGGAGTGTGGAAGAAGACGGCCTGTTTGGGGCCCCCGCGATTCGCGTCGTGGTCGGGGAAGAAGTTCACGTCTCCGTGCTGAGGGCGCTGACGATGCTGGGGCTCGGCCGCTCGCGAGTAATTACGGTTCCGGCGGACGGCCAAGGGCGCATGCGGGCCGATGCTCTGCCTGTGCTCGACCAGCACACAGTCGTCTGTATTCAGGCCGGCAACGTGAATACCGGGGCATTCGATCCCGCAAAGGAAGTTTGCGCGCGGGCGCGGGATGCCGGAGCGTGGGTGCATGTGGATGGAGCGTTTGGACTGTGGGGCGCCCTCTCTCCCCTTTACGCGCCGTTACTCGACGGCATCGGCAACGCCGATTCGTGGGCGATTGATTGTCATAAGTGGCTCAACGTTCCGTACGATTCAGGAATGGTCGTGGTGCGCGAGGCGGAGCACTTGCGCCGGGCACTCTCGGCCGGCAGCGCTGCCTATCTGACACAGAGCGCTGGACGCGAGCCGTGGCAATACACTCCCGATGCCTCCCGTCGGGCGCGCGGAATTGAATTGTGGGCTGCGATGCGCTCGCTGGGGCGGAGCGGCCTGCGCGAGATGATCGAGCGCAATTGCCGCCAGGCGCAATTCTTTGCCGAGCACCTGCGGGCTGCAGGTTTCACGGTGCTGAACGATGTAGTGCTGAATCAGGTGCTGGTCTCGTTCGGCACGGCGGAGGAGACTCGCCGCGTCATTGCAGGGATCCAGACCGACGGAACCTGCTGGTGCGGCGGCACCGTGTGGCAAGGACACACGGCCATGCGTATCTCTGTCTCCTGCTGGGCCACCACCGACGAGGACGTCGAGCGCAGTGTGGCGGCGATGGTCAGGATCGCGAAGTCGGTCAAAACCGGATAAAAATCCCGCGATCTGACAGTTGAGAAAGCGTACCTCTCCTGATTCGCACTCACTGCAGTCTTCCGTGCGCCTGATTCCCGGCTGTGACACTCCAGAAACTATCCCAGGCAAGGCAACGCAATTGAAGGATCAGAGCTACTCTGCGCTCATGAAAAACCTAATCCTCGCTCTGGCTCTGCTGACGTCGCTGCTGATGGGACCACTGGCAACCGCACAAACAGGAGACTGGCAGGCAGTCGAAAATCTGCCCCTGCGAAGCCTGATTTCCGTGGAAGACACGCACCATGCAATGCACGACACGTGCCGCTTTCAGGGCGTAGTGGACGGCCAACTGATGTGCGAATACGGTCCGTATTTCGCGGGTCGAAACGAGATCGCGTTTCGTCGCGAGAGTGTCCGGGCGGTGCGCCGGGATCATAACGGCGCCCTGATTGGATTCTCCGCCGGCGCGGGGACGGGGGCCGTGATCGGAGCGGCTGGTAATTCCACTCCCGGGATCGGACGCGGAGGCTCGGCGGTTTTGGGAGGCGTACTCCTTGGTAGCATGGGCGCGCTCGTGGGCTCAGTTACGGGCCACTTCGTTCACGGCGAGGTCATGTATCGCAACCCCGATGACACAACGCAATCATCGCAAGTGCAAGACAACACACTGGCAGGTGACGTCGACTCCGCATATGACGCCGCCGCGTACCGTATCGCCGCCGCGCGGATTCAATACACGCGCTCCGAGGATGCAGCGACTCCCACAAACGAGTCTGAAACGCCGCCCCAATTCCCGACTCGTAGGCGTGGACCGATGTCACCAAGAGGGGCATATCCCCGCCCCGCGTACCCCGGTATGTGGAGATCCGATCACAGCGGCCGTCACGGTTTGATCGGCGCCCTGGTAGGGTTCGGCATTGGAGCGGCTGTGGGCGCCAAGGGAGGCGTGCCCGTGTCGATGATATTCGGGGCCGTGGGCGCGGGTATCGGTGCAGCCATAGGGTCTGGGACGCATCCTCTCCCCGCCCGAGGCCGGTACTGGCGCGCAGACTCCGCATCCCAAGATGACCAATGCCTGACAAGTGCAAAAACAGATCCGCAAGAAAGTGACGGGCTCGCCCTGGCAATCAAGTCCGAGCGGAGTCTTCCGGAATACCCGGCAACAAAAGCTCGGCGACTTCGGGGCCGCCCTTGAGTAGCCATCTCGCCAAGAGAGAAAATCCGACGACCTTGGTAATCGTAAAGCCGAGGTAGATGAGGTAATGGTGCCGCCAGAATTCCCAATAATTCGAGTTGGATGCCGAGTCAGGCTGGCGGCCAGAGTAATGAAGGAACAGCTGGACATATGCTGGTAGGCTCGCGATCTCTGCTAACGCCCAGACAATTAAGAGCAGGGCCAGGGTTCTGCTGGCTAACACTACTGCGTCTTCTCTCGACATGTACTTCCTCCAGTAGCCGGTAGTGGCTCAGTTTAGTTTCTCCGCGACCTCTGCGGATTTTCTTCGCGTACTCCGCGGTTCAAGTGTTCTGATTTGAGAGGCGGAAACGAGAGCTTTTTGACCGCAGGTACCCAGAGAACCGCTCGCTGAGGCCGCCGAGAAATTCAAATTGAGCCACTACCCAGTAGTCTGTAGCCTTGACAAAATACCGCATCAGTCGAGGCCCTGCGGCATCTTTTTGCCCCATGCACCCATCGCAGCATCAAATAAATTGCGCGGTCAATTTCTTCCAGCCGGATTTTGTTTATCCTTAGTTGTTCATGGACAACAAGGCGCTCGCCAACGTTCTGTACGAAACTGCCGACCTGCTTGAAATCGACGGGCAGGATTCGTTCCGCATCCGCTCCTACCGCAACGCCGCGCAGGCCATCGAGAATCACTCCGAGCAGATCAAAGACATCATCGCCGAGCCGAAGAAGGTCCTCGCCATCGCCGGCATCGGCAAGGGCATGCTGGCCAACCTGCAGGAGTTGCTCACTCAGGGCAAGCTCACTCTGCAGGCCGAATTGCTGGCCAAGTATCACCCCTCGATGTTGCAGTTGCTCAAGGTGCAAGGGCTTGGGCCGAAGACGATCGCGCTGATCTGGAGCGCTTACAAAGTGTGCGATCTCGAGGGCGTCGCGCAGTTGGCGCGGGAGGGAAAGATTCGCATCCTGCCGCGCATGGGCGAGAAGCACGAAACCAAGTTGCTGAAGGCCATTGAAGACTATCGGCGCATCGGCGGACGCTATCTGATCGATGCGGCCGAACAAGAAGCGGAGAAGCTCGCGGAATATCTACACAAACATCCCGGCATCGAGGAGGTTACCCCTGCGGGATCGCTGCGCCGCGGACGCGAGACCGTGGGCGACCTCGACATTCTGGTCACAGGAAAATGTTGCGTGAACGAGGCCGACCGGCAGGCGGCGATTGCGTACGTGGCGAAATATCCGCCGCTGATGGAAGTGATCGCCAGCGGCGACAACAAGATCAGCTTTCGACTGCGCAGTGGAATGCAGGTCGACGTGCGCCTTCTGCCGCCGGAATCGTTCGGCGCGGCGATGCAGTACTTCACGGGATCGAAGGCGCACAATGTGGCCCTGCGCCAGCGCGCGCTGAAGATGGGCTACACGCTGAACGAGTACAGCCTGGCCACGCTCGAAGGCGAGAAGCCGGTTGCAGGCAAGACTGAAGACGAAATCTATGCCAAGCTGAAGCTCGACTACATTCCGCCGGAGATGCGCGAGAACCTGGGCGAGATCGATCTTGCCGAGAAGCATGCGCTGCCGCGATTGATCACGCAGGATGACCTGCAGGGCGACGTGCACATGCACACCGTCGAAACCGACGGCAAGAACACGATCGAAGAAATGGCCGAGGCGGCGAAGGCGCGCGGCTACAAATATATGGCGATCACCGATCACTCAAAGAACCTGGCCTTCGCCAACGGACTCGACGACAAGCGCGCGATCGCGCATATCGCGCGAATTCGAGCGGCAAACGAGCGGGTCGGCGGCATCAAGATCTTCGCCGGCATCGAAGTCGACATTCTTGCCGAAGGCGATCTCGATCTGTCGGACGATGTGCTGGCGCAGATGGATATCGTCATCGCCAGCGTGCACTCGGTTTTCAATCAGGAGCCGGCGAAAATGACTGAGCGGCTGCTGAAGGCCGTCGCAAATCCGAATACTTCGGTGATGGGCCATCCGACTGGCCGGCTGCTCCTGCGTCGCGACGCGTATGCCTTCGACATGCAGGCGGTGCTGGCCGCGGCGGCGAAGCATAAAGTCGCGATGGAGTTGAATTCCTATCCCGACCGGCTCGATCTGAACGACGTGCATCTGCGGCAGGCCAAGCAGTCGGGGGTGAAGATCGTCATCAACACCGACTCGCATCACACCTCGCACATGGAAAAGATTCACTACGGAATTCTGCAGGCGCGGCGTGCGTGGCTTACGAAGGAAGATGTACTGAACACGCTGCCCACCGCGAAATTTTCCGCGGCCATGAAGCATGGGTGGTGATTTACCCACGTCTCAAAAGCGAGACTGTCGGGTGCCCGCGTTCGTTCGATGAAACTCCAAGGCGTAGAATCAGCGTACGCAATTATGGCTACTCCTCCGACCACTCCTCCACAACCTCCGACACCGCCTAATCCTTCCGGTCCGACCATTAACATTGGCGAAGAGTTCGGCACGGCGAAAAAGAATCTTCCGTCGGCTTCGATTTTGATCGCTGCCATCGCATTGCTGGCGGCTGTGGTGATCTTTGCTTCGTTCCTTAAACGTGCCAAACCGCAGGCTTCCGGCACACTCGATAACGTCGCGGCAATCGAAGTTCCGGGTCAGGGGACGACGATGGTTGCCCTGACTTTTACGCTGCACAACACAAGTGACAAGATTTTGTACGTGCACGAGATTCAGAGCTCGATGAAGAATCCCAGCGGCGATGCGACCGCCAATGCGGTGGCCGCCATCGACTTCGAGCGATACTACGAGGCCTTCCCTGAGCTCAAGAACGGGTCGCAGCCCGCGCTCATGCCAGAAGCGAAAATTCAGCCGGGCGAGACCGTGACGCGAACGATCATCGTCAACTATCCCATCAAGCTGGACGCATTCAACCGCCGGCAAACGATCAGCGTGATCATCTGGCCTTACGACCAGCAGATCCCGATCCTCATGACGAAATAGAGTTGCAGGCTTGCGCGAAACCGCGGGATGCGCTTTGATAGCGGGATGATGAAATTCCGCACTCGATCGCTGGCCATCGCGCTGGCTGCAGTCTGGCTCTTCTCGGTTTACACTCAAGCCACATCGGCGCCGCAGGATGGGAAATATCTCTTTTACGTGGGCACGTACACCGAGGAAGGCACGCACAGCAAAGGCATTTACGCCTACACCTACGACGCGAGCACGGGAGCGATCGCATCCCTCGGCGTGGAGGCGGAGACCACGAATCCGTCGTTCGTCGCGGTGAGTCCGAATGGACGATTTCTGTACGCGGTCAACGAAGTTAGCAGCTACAAAGGGCCGAACAGCGGCGGGGTGAGCGCGTTCGCGGTCGATCGGGCGACCGGCAAGCTGACCTTTGTGAGTGAGGTGGCGTCGCGCGGAGCGGATCCTTGTTACATCACGGTCGATAAGACGGGTAAATTTGTTTTGGTGGCGAATTACACCGGCGGCAGCGTCGCTGTGTTTCCGGTGCTTGCTGACGGAAAGCTGGGCGAGGCATCAGCCTTCGTCCAGCATACCGGTAAGGGCACGAATCCTGAGCGGCAGGAAGGGCCGCACGCGCACTCGATCGATCTTTCGCCGGACAACCGATTCGCGTTTGTCGATGATCTCGGCCTCGACGAATTGCTGGTCTACAAATTCGACAACGCGAAGGGATCCCTTACGCCGAACGATCCGCCGTTCGCGAAACTGGACGCGGGCGCGGGACCGCGGCACTTCGCTCTTAGCCCGTCAGGAAGGTTCGCGTACGTGGTCAGCGAAATGGGACGCAGCGTGACGGTATTTTCAGATGACGCGGCCAGCGGGAAGTTGCAACCCTTACAGACGATCTCGACTCTGCCCAAGGATTTCACCGGTCGCAATGACGACGCGGAGATCGAGATTCATCCTTCGGGAAAGTTCTTGTATGCCTCGAACCGCGGGCATCAGAGCGTTGCGGTCTACGCGGTCGATCCCAACAAAGGCACGCTGACACTGGTAGAAATCACGCCGACCGGGGGTAAGGAGCCGCGCGCGTTCGAAATTGATCCAACGGGAAAATTCTTATTTGCGGCGAATCAGAAGTCGGACAATATTGTTGTATTTCGAATCGACGATAAAACCGGTCGTCTCACGCCCACTGGAAAAGTGCTGAACGTGCCGTCGCCAGTGTGCGTGAAGTTCCTGGCGATGAAGTGAACTTATTGGTCACGAAACAGTCCATGCGTGCCAGTGTCTGCTCAAAACAGTTGGTGGGAACGGACAGGAGGCTAGATGCGCGCCAACATTCCACTTGACGGCCTGTCAAGTAGCGACCTGCTAGAGGATTGGGCCTGGCTCTGCAAGAAACCTTATACGCTGATAGCAATGACGAATTTTGGAGACATGTTCCTTTGCGATGAGAGTGGCGGCGTCCATTTCTTGGACCTGCTCTCCGCCAAACTCAGCAGCGTTGCGAACTCGGTTACTGAGTTTCAGGAACTCGCTGCCGACAAGGAGAAGCAGCGACAGTGGTTTCTAACCGACCTTCTCACCGAGATCGAACTCGCGGGACCGGCTCTTTCAGCGGGACAATGTTTCAGCTTCAAGAAACCTCCCGCGTTAGGCGGTAGAGTTGAACTGGCCAATGTCGAGATTGCCTCCATCGCCGTTTACGTTTCCCTGATGGGGCAGATTCACCATCAACTGAAGGACCTCCCGCCAGGGACAAAGATCCAGGGGATCAAAATCCGATAGGTCGTTGGCGAAAATTCTCTATTACACTAGAAATCCCCGCTTCCTCATCGAAGAACTGTCCGTTACTGCTTCCTCTGAATACCCTTCCGTCGCACTAAGTGCGTGTGTGCGTCCGGCTTGATCTCGTCGTACTTCAGGCAACTGATCGATCCATCGACTTCGAGCACGGCGAGCGCGACCTGATCGCAGCTGTGGATGCCGTGCTCGCGCAGTGCGCGATTCAGTTCGTCCATGCTGACGCGCTCGCGGGCCATGTGCGACTCGATCACCTTTCCATCATGGACGAGCAGCGAAGGTTCGCCTTCCACCCAGCGCCGAAAGCGGCGATTGGAGCCGGAGACATTAGCGACCAGATAATTCAGAATGAGTAGAGTAGCGGCCGCAACCGCGCCGCCCGCGAGCGAGGTGTCCGGGCCGGTCATGGCATTCTGCACGGAGTTCGACAGCAGGAGCAGCAGGGTGAGGTCGAACGGAGTCATCTGTCCGACCTCGCGCTTCCCACTCAGGCGCACGCCGATCAGCACCAGCAAATAAATCACGCCCGTGCGCAGCACGATCTGCAGGAGCACGTGGCTGCCGGGAAAGAAGGCTCCGGACATTATCGGGTTCCCTCAGCGGCTAGAGCCGCGATTCTTTGCGCAGCCTTTACGGCGCGGCTTAATCCGCGCCCTTCCCAAAACATACCAACGTTTCAGTTCGCCGTTACCGGCACGGGCGCATTTTTCGGCGTGCTCAGATATCCCGTGGCCTTGTTCTTATCTACCGACCAGACGACGAGTTCAAACAGAAGATGGTCGCGGCCCGAGTAGAACTGAATGGGCTCGGAGACGTTGCGGTCCTTCTTTTCGATGGTCTTGTCGTCGGCGGACACGTTCATGGTGAACTTGCCGTGCTTGGGGTCGGCCTTTTTCAGCTGCAAACTCACAGTCGCCACCGGCTGCGGCTTCGCGCCCTTCAACAGGGTGAACTCGTAGTAGTTCCGGTCGCCCTTGTGCTTCAAAACTTCGAGGTCAGAGCGCGTGTTGGCGATCAGTCCGCTCTGCATTCCAAGATCGCCGACGGCGCTCTGCAGCTTGGCCTTGGTGGCCTCGAGATCGGCCTTAGTAGAGGCAACGTCGGTCTTAACGCCGCCGACGTCAGTCTTCACTCCGGCAATGTCTCCGCTCACCGCGGTGATCTGTTCCTTCTGCTCTTTCTCTAAACGGCTCTCGGCGGCTTTCTGCGCGGCCTGCAATTCAGCCGTGCGCTGCGCCAGTTCCTTCTTCGTCATGCCGGACTGGCGCGCCAGCGTCTCTTCCTGTTCCTCAGCTGTCTGCATGCGGGCCTGCAGTTCTTTCACCTGGGCTTGGCTCGCGGTTAGATCGGCGCTTAACTTCTGCACCGCCTGATGCGTGGTGTAATGTGCGTAGGCCCCGCCGGCTACGACTAGAACCGCCAGCAGTGTCAGGATCCATTTGCCCGCGTTCGAGTGCTGCTCTACATGTACGTGTTCGACTTCATCGGACATACACTCTTCCTCCTTGGGAAGCATACAAATCAAAATTGCAGGGATGCTTTTATTGTTTAGCAGGAAGCTAATAGTGTCAATTGGTTGATCGGATGCCGGAAGCGCGGTGGAACGATGCCTCGAAGGCGCAAGGGCAGTCTAGCGCATCCCCGCGTAGAAAAGATGGTCGCGCTCTTCCCTCTTTTCTTCTGCGCGCTTTTTCTTGAATGCCATCAACTCGGCAGCGTTGTGGGCGATGTGCTCGGCGCTGACTTCAAATTCCTTGATCAGTTCCCAGGGCGCACCGGAGTCGCCAAAACGATCCTTGACACCGATTGCGCCAGTGATCACGGGTAAGCCGTAGAGTTGCGGAGTCTCGGTCAGGATGCCGCTGACGCGCCAGGCCAGCGCGCCGATCTGGTGCTCCTCGGCGGTGACGATGACTCCAGTTTCCAGCGCGGCTCGAATGATGGCCTCGGCATCGATCGGTTTGAGCGTGTGCACATTGATCACGCGCGTCTCGTAGCCGAACTCCTTCTTCAGAATATATGCAGCGCGCATGGCCTCAGGAACCATTGGTCCGCAGGCAATGATGCTGAGATCCTCTGCCTCGGTCTTATAAGAAGCGGCCAGCATGGTGTCGAAGGCCTTCGCGAAGTCCAGGCCCTCGCGCCGCAAGCGAATCACATTCGCCTGCCCGAAAATGAATGGCGTCTTGGCATCGGTCACCATGGGCGTGGCCTCGCGCGCGAAGCGGATGTACTTCGGCCCCTCGTGGTTGAGCAGCAGATGGTTCGTGGCCTTGCGCGTTTCCTCAAGATCGCAAGGCACCACCACCGACATGTTCGGCAAGCCCTGCATGGCGAAGACGTCTTCCAGCGCCTGATGGGTTGCGCCGTCGGGGCCAACCGAGACTCCGCCGTGCGCTCCAGCAATCATCACGTTGAAGTTGCCGTAACAAACCGAGGTGCGGATCTGATCCAGATTTCTGGCCGCTGCGAACGTGGCGTACGTGCCCAGCACCGGCAACTTCCCTTCCCGCGCCAGTCCGGCGGCCGCCGACGTTGCCGACTGCTCGGCGATGCCCATGCTGATCCAACGCTTCTTGCGCTCCGGCTTGCCGGCATAAAAATCGCTGATCGTAATCGAGCCAGAGATATCGAGACCCAGGCAAACTACGCGCTCATCATCACCGTTCTCGGCCAACGACAGGCCAAAGCCCTTGCGCGTCGGTTCCATCTTCACTTTCATCGTGTCGGCCGCGTTCCACCAGTAGTTGCGGCTGAACTTCGGCATCTTGGCGTCGAGCCTGCGATCGACTGCGACTTGGTACTGTTTCGCCTTGTCCAGCAGATGCGCTACCGGAATTCGCTCGCTCAGTCCAAGTTCCCACAAACCCTTGGTCAGCTCTTCATAGTTCGGCGATTTTCCGTGCCAGCCCGCCTGATCTTCCATGAAGCTGACGCCCCTTCCCTTCACCGTATCGGCCAGAATGACCACTGGACGGCCTTTCACGGACTTGGCTTGCTCGAGCGCGCCGACCACCTGATCCATGTTGTGGCCATCGATGCGCATTACGTCCCAGCCGAACGCGCCGTATTTCGCGCACAAGGGCTCGACGCCCATCACGTCCTTCACCCAGCCGTCAATCTGCAGGCGGTTGCAGTCGATGATGCCGATGAGGTTATCGAGTTGATAGTGTCCGGCCTCCATGGCGGCTTCCCAGACCTGGCCCTCCTGCTGCTCGCCATCGCCCATGATGCAGAAAATCTTGTGCTTCTTGTCATCGAGCCGCGCCGCCAGCGCGAGGCCCACGGCGATGCTTAATCCCTGCCCCAACGATCCCGTAGACGCTTCGACACCCGGCAGTTTCAGCCAATGCGGATGGCCCTGGAATGGCGAACTCAGCTTGCGCAGCGTGACCACGTCATCGATCGGGCAGAATCCGGCCATGCCGAGGCCCAGATACAAACTCGGCGCCTTGTGCCCCGTCGACCAGACAATGCGGTCGCGATCGGCCCAGTTCGGATTCTTCGGATCATGGTTCGCGACCTTCAGATAAAGCGCCGCAGTGATGTCCATGATGGAGAGCGTGCCGCCGGCGTGGCCAGACCCCGCGGCATGCAGGGCGACCAGATCGTAGCCGCGCATCAGGTTGGCAGCATCTTTGAGTTCTTCGATGGAATAATCGCGGATGGTTTTTCCGCTGCTGGAATCGATCAGAGCCATGGCTCCCCCTTCGCGCAGGACAGCGAGGCGCACAGAACATGCTGTAGGCAAGGTATTAGGGGAATGTCGCAGGGGCTGTGATGGCAATCACATTGCCCGGTGACCCGAGCCGTCGGGCGCCTTTTGCTGCCTGCCTCCGAGCCGCTCCTGGCGAAGGGCATACAATTGCGGGAACTGGCTATCGGTTGGAGGCCTACTCGCATGAACAAGCGTCTACTCTCTTCGCGCATTCTGCTGGTACAGGGAATTCTGATTCTGGTGGTGGCGGCCATTCACCTGGCGGTAACGCCGTTGCTGCGGGACACGATGCTCCATCGACTTTCGTCCACGGACTTCCTGTTCGTGTGGCCGCCTCTGCTGTTGAGCTTTGTGGTGATGGGCATTCTCCTGATTCCGATCGGCGTATCGACTCTGCTTTGCGCCTCGGCGGTACGAGCGGGGGAACGGTGGGCATGGCGTTTCGGGATCACGAATGCCCTCGCCATTCTGAGCCTGCCAGCGGTGCTTGCCCTGACGATGGAAAAACACTACTTCACGGCTATACCGTTTCTGATTGCTGCGATTCTGATTTCGCTGGTCGGCGTGTCCATGGGCCTGCCGTTATGGTGGGTGCGCGGCGAATTGGTCAACAAAACCGGCCTCTAGCCGCTGGGTGTTACTCGAATTTCCAGCGCGTGGACTTCTCCTGGAAGTACTCCTCCCACAGAGCGAATACGGTAAGGGGGCAGACGGCGAAGACAGGTTCTTTCATGGAGAGAATGTCGGCCTTCATGGCCGACATGTCCCAGTCGTACTTGCGAACGTACTGCGCAAGGAATTTTCGGCGAGCGGCCAAGTCGGCGATCTCGGCGGCGCCCTCGACGATGACCGCCTCATGCGCGCGTTCCGTCGAAACGATGCACCGCGGATTCTTCGCCAGATTGCGCGCCTTGCGGGATTGGCTGCCCGTGCTGAATAGAAAGCGGCCGCCCTGCCACAATCCCCAGACAACCATCACGTGCGGAGAGCCGTCGGGCTTCACCGTAGTGATCCAGTAATTGTGCGATTTCTTGAGCCGCTGCTCGGCCCACGACCACGGCAGGAGGCCTTTGCTGCCTTCGGGCAAGCCGTATCCGGGCATGAGCGGGCGGCTGGATTTGGGGGCAGTCGATTTTTTCTGCTCGGCATGACAGACCCCCTTAGCCACAGAGGATCACAGAGGAAGACCTGCGGACCTCTGTGGTGATGGGTTTTGTACCGTGGCCGAATCCCGGGTCACAGATTCTTTTTCGTCCACTGGTCGAGCCGATCAAGCGCCTGCTGGAGATTTTCCAGCGAATTCGCGACGCTGAAGCGCAGATAGCCTTCTCCGAATTCTCCGAACGACGTGCCTGAGAGCGCGGCCACTCCCGCTTGCTCAAGCAGCGCATCGGCCAGCGGCTTCGACTTCCACCCCGTCTTCTTAATGTTGGGGAAGACATAGAACGCGCCCTTCGGCATGCGGCAGGAGAATCCTTTGATCTTGTTCAGGCCAGCGACGAAGAAGTCGCGTCGGCGCTGGAACTCGTCCCGCATATGATCGACCGAACTCTGATCGCCGCGAATCGCTTCGATCCCCGCCACCTGCGTGAAGCTGGCGGTGCAGGAGTTCGAGTTCGTCATCAGGCGCGTCATGTGCGCCGCCAGATCCGGCCGCATCACGCCGTAGCCCATGCGCCATCCAGTCATGGCGTAGGTCTTGGAGAAGCCGTCGAGCAGAATGGTGCGCTCCTGCATTCCGGGTAGCGACATGATGGAAAAGTGCTGGCCGCCGTCGAACAGCAGCCGGCTGTAGATTTCGTCGGAGAGGATCATCACATTGCGATCGCCGATGACCTTTGCGATCCGCTCAATGTCGCGGCGCTCGAGCACTCCGCCAGTTGGATTTTGGGGTGAGTTCAGGATGATCAGCTTGGTGCGGTCGTTGATGAGCGAGGCCAGTTCATTCACGTCGAGCGAGAAGTCGCGCTCCTCGCGCAACTGGATGGGCACGGCCCGGCCACCGACGTAGTGGATCATCGACTCGTAGATGGGAAAGCCGGGATTGGGATAGATGACCTCATCTCCCTCATCAATTAATGACAGTATCGTAAAGAAAATAATCGGCTTGCCGCCGGGAACAACGACGACTTCGTCGGGCGTGACTTTGACATTGCGGGTGCGGCTCACGTATTCCGCCAGAGCTTGCCGCAGATCGGGCAGGCCGGCCGACGGGCCATAATGCGTCCATCCACTGCGCATGGCGTTGGCGCCGGCCTCGATCACATTGGACGGAGTGTCAAAATCGGGCTCGCCGATTTCCAGGTGGATAATGCTCTTGCCCTGGCGCTCCAGCGCACGCGCCTTATTGAGAACTTCGAAGGCGGTCTCGGTACCCAGCCGCGACATGCGGCGGGCAAGTTGTAGTTCGTATTGGACAGCTTTCTCCATGGCGGGAACTCCTCAAAGGCAAACGGATCATTATAGCGCCGAGCAGTCCGGAGGCGCGCTCGCTTGCGCTCGCTGGGCAGACGAATGCGTCCGCCCCTACGTTAATGTTGGGAAAGAGGATTATTCCGAGACGCTGTGCTCTTCGTTCTGCGAGCGCAGGACGCGGTCTACCGAGTACGGGGCGCGGCGGCTGGGCTCGTGATAGTGGCGAACTTGCATCTCGCCGAGCAGGCCAATGGCAAGCAGATTCAATCCGCCAAGCAGCAGGCCCAAAGCGGCCATCATGAGCGGGCCGTGGTTTGCCATCATGGGAACGTGGCGGAGAAATTTCTCGACTCCGAGCCAGGCCACGATGCCGCTCCCCGCGAAGATGCTCATCATGCCGAAGCTGCCGAAGAAATGCAGCGGGCGCGATAAGTAGCGCAGCAGAAAACGAATCGTCAGCAGGTCGAAGAAGACGCGGAAGGTGCGCGTGATGTTGTAATGCGAGGCGCCGCGCTCACGGTTCACATTGCGAATTGGCACTTCGCAGATCGAAGCCCCGTGCCACGACGCCAGCGCCGGAATGAAGCGGTGCAGTTCGCCGTAGAGCGGAACTTGTTCCAAAATGTCGCGGCGGTAGGCCTTGAAAGTGGTACCGAAGTCGTGAATATCGACGCCGCTGATCTTGGCCATCATCCAATTGGCAATCCGCGATGGCACGCGGCGCAGCCAGAAATTATCCACGCGCACTTTGCGCCAGCCGCTGACGATTTCGTAGCCGGCCGCGATCTTTTCGAGGAACAGCGGAATGTCGTTGGGATCGTGCTGCAGATCGCCATCCATGGCGATAATGTATTCACCGCGGGCGTGATCGAATCCGGCGGCGAGTCCCGCGGTCTGCCCGAAGTTGCGCCGCAGCTTGACCACCGTGACGCGGCTGTCGACTGCCGCGATCTCCCGCAGCATCGCAAAGGTGTGGTCGCTTGAGCCATCGTCCACGAGAACGATCTCGAAGCTCTCGCCGTGGGTCTCCATGACCACCTTCAGGCGATCGTAGAGGTCGGTGACGTTCTCCTGCTCATTGTGCAGAGGGACGACTATGGAGTATTTGGGCACAGTTTAATAATTATACCGTGAAATCAGTTCTGGTTGGCAGTTCTTAGTCGGGGACCGATTTCGTTATCAACAGTGCATGCGAAGTCCCCCACTTCTCGCGCGAACACCGGGCGAGAAATGGGGCAGCCGTCGCACCCGCGGGATTATCCCTGTTCCTTTAGTTTGAGCTTCGACTTGTTCTCTTCCAGGAAGCTCTTGATGTCCTCGGCGGCGCCGAGCAGGCGGTTCCATTGCTCGTAGTAGAGAGTCACGGGAAAGCGGCCCAGTCCGTAGACGCTGACGCCGCCCTTTTCACCCACTTTGAAGATCAGGTCGCCGCTGCGTTTCTTGGTATCGACTTCTTTTTCCAGTTGCGCTAATTTCGCTTTCAGTTCTTCGTACGTCGGCTCTGCCATGCTTACCTCGTCCTTGAAATTGCTGGGCTGAATGCTTGTAACGAGTTTGTCTAAACATTCCTATAGTAACTTGCCCGGAATTGCTTTGGTTTAGATAACCGTTGTAAGCTCAAAAGAGTCTAATTCCAAAGTAGGAAAAACTGTGCGCTATTGGATGAGATGGTCGGCTTGGCTGTGCCTGTCCTTGATGTTGTGGACAGCGGCGGCGGAGTCTACCCACTATCATCCCAGCCAGACTGAGGCGGCATCGTGCTCGATCTGTGTGGTGGCGCATACCGCCAATCCTGCGCCGATCTCGGTACAGCGCACTCCGATTTTTGCCGCCGTTGGCCTTCCGCACGAAGAGATGGCCACTGCCAAGCCACGGCTGGATTTCTCCGATTTAGGCATCCGCGGTCCTCCTGCCCTCTAGGGTTCTTGACCCCTTGCAGCTCTGGCTTGACGGTTTGTGGACGTTCAGGCCGGCTGCTTTCCTATTGAGGTTCGATCCAAGCAGGAGAAATCATGCCTATTTCTTATTACACGTGGCGGGCGGTGGCGCTGGTTGCATTCGCGCTCTCGCTGGCCACAAGCAGTTTCGCCGAGCAGTCGGTCGGCAGCTCGGGCGCGCTGAACGGAACGGTGCTGGACGTGACCGGCGCCGTAGTGCCCGGAGCTACAGTCACCATTCATAACCCGGTCAGCGGCCTGGATCGTAATACTCAGACCGACACCACGGGCCAATTCAACTTCACCAATATCCCCTTCAATCCGTATCACCTCGCCGTCGCTGCGAAAGGCTTCGCGGCCTATGCACAAGACGTCGAACTTCGTTCCGTGGTTCCGGTTACCATCAGCATTACTCTGACAGCGGTCATCGAATCACAGACCGTCACGGTGCATGGAGAGCCGGGAGATCTGGTCGAAACCGATACCTCGTTTCACAGTGATGTCGATAGAAACCAACTTGACCGGCTACCGGAGTCCCAGAGCATAAGCTCGGCCGTGACGTCGGCGACCCCAGGAGTCTCCGCCGACTCAAACAACATGATGCACGGCTTGGGCGATCACGCGGAGAACACGATTGCCGTCGACGGCCAGGTCAATTCCGATCAGACGAGCAAGACTTTCTCCAACCAGATGCCCGCCGACTCGATTCAGTCGATGGAAGTGATCGCCGGTGCCCCGCCGGCGGAATTCGGCGGAAAGACCAGCCTGGTGGTGAAGGTGAATACCCGCTCCGGCCAGGGCTCCACTAAGCCGACGGGCTCGCTGACCGCTTCTTATGGATCGTTCGGCACGGCGAACACGGCTTTCGACGTCGCCTATGGCGGACAGAACTGGGGCAACTTCCTCGCCATCAGCGGCAGTAATACGGGCCGTTTCCTGGACGCTCCGGAGTTTGCCGTCATGCACGACAAGGGCAATCAGGAGAACTTCTTCGACCGCGTCGATTATCAGATCGCAACCGGCAATTCGATTCATGTGGACTTAGGTTGGGATCGCTCGTGGTTTCAAACTCCGCAGACCTACGACAATCTCAACCTCGGCGCCACCGATCCCTCCGGAAATCCTGTCCCCGCGATGGACCAGCGCACACAGATCAAAAGCTATAATTTCGCTCCCACCTGGACCCGGCTGCTGAGCCAGACCACGGTCTTTACTTTGGCCGGTTGGGTGCGCCATGACGACTATCACTACTATCCGAGCGGCGATCCGTTTGCCGATCTGGGGCCGCTGAATCTGCAGCGGGAGACGATCGGGCAACACCGCACCCTGGCCAACACCGGAATTCGCTCTGATCTGTCTTACGTGCACGGAATCCACAACCTCAAGATTGGCGTGACTTACCAGCAGACATTCTTGCGCGAGAATGACAATGTTGGAGTGGTAGATCCTACCCTGAATGCACCGTGCGTCGATGCCACGGGGGTACCGGTACGGGCTCAGGGCATCACTGATCCGGCCAACTGTTCCTCTTCCGGTTTTTTCCAGAACCTGCCTGTGGCGGGATCGCCGGCCACCGGTTCGTCCCCGTACCCATTTTTCGATCCGACATTGCTCCCCTATGATCTGACCCGCGGCGGGGGATTGTTCGCGTTCAAGGGCCAGACCGACGTCAAGGAGCTCGGAACCTATATTCAGGACACAATCACGAAGGGCGACTGGTCGCTCAACCTCGGCTTGCGAGGAGACGTCTACAACGGGCTGAGCAAAGCGTGGCAGGCGGAACCGCGGCTGGGTATGTCTTACAACCTGAAGAAGACCAACAGCGTCCTGCGAATTTCATACGCACGAACCTTAGAGACTCCGTTTAATGAAAACCTCGTTCTGTCCAACAACGGCTGCAACTTCGCCGTGATCGCGGCCTTGGTGCCTTGCGTGCCAGCTGCGCTCAACCCAGGTTTCCGCAACGAATTTCATGCCGGGATCGAGCAGGCGATCAGCCGGTACCTGGTATTCAACGGCGAGTACATCTGGAAGTACACGCACAATGCGTACGACTTCAGCGTACTCGGAAATACGCCCATTACCTTTCCCATTGAATGGCACAACTCGAAGATCCCCGGCTTTGCGGCCAGCGTGCGCGTCCCGGAGGTTCACGGCTTCAGCGCGACGGTTGTGTTTTCCAGCGTGGCGGCGCGCTTCTTTCCCCCGCAGGCCGGTGGACTCGGCGTAACTGTCGGCCAGAATGGGCTTCCCTTCCGCATCGACCACGACGAGAAGTTCAACCAGCAAACGCACTTTCAGTATCAGCCGCTCAAGCGCGGTCCGTGGCTCGGGTTCAGCTGGCGGTATGACAGCGGACAGGTCGTAGCGTCCGCTCCGTGCTATGGCACAAATCCCGCAAATAACTGCCCGGCCTCTACCACTCTGGCGGGGCAACCGGCGATCGCCATGGTGGCCAATGGAGCTCCATTGACCGCGGATGAAGAATTCGAAGCGGGCTTCTATTGCGGCAGTGTTCACGCGACTCCCACTACGGCGCTGCCCTCCGTCTGCCCGGTTTCGCAATTCGGTTCCACGCTGATCCAGCTTCCGGCGCCCGGCACACAAAACGACGACCACAACCCGCAACGAATTGCAGCGCGCAATCTGTTCGATGCCGCGGTTGGCGTGGACAACATTTTCCACGGCGACAAGCGCAAGTGGGATGTTCGCGTGACGGCACTGAATCTCACCAACAAAGTGGCGCTGTACAACTTCTTGTCCACGTTCAGCGGAACACACTATGTGACCCCGCGGGCGCTCACGGCGGAATTGCAGTTTCACTTTTGATGGGCCTTCGGACAGCGGGCGGCTATTGCAGACGCTCGCTTTTTTTGCATCGCAAACCTCGTTTTGTAAATCAATGTAAAAGCGTTGGGTAGCGTCTCTCATTAGAGAAATGGCTTGTTAGAATGAGGAAATCGCGCGTTGCGCCGCGCTCGAATTAATACTGGGGGTTGATTGCAAATCAAGCCTATCCGCAAGGTGGTATTGCCGTGCCTTTTGTCTTTGCCGCTCTCGCTTCTGAGTTTGGCACAACAGGCCACGCCTTCGCCCAATTCTGATTCCACGGGTCAAACCCAGCAACCGGCGGCGCAGGATCAAACTGCGCCGGCCGGCCAGCAAACTCCTGCGGATAAGAACGATAAGAAGTCTGAGAAGGACAAGGCCGCGCAACAAGGCAAAAGCGGGACCGGCAAAGTCGAGGGCACTTCCAACGACCGGTTGTTTTACACCCTGCCGAACTTTCTTACACTGGAGAAAGGCGGGCAGCTCCCGCCCCTCAGCGCCAAGGATAAATTCAAGGTCGTAGCTCTGGGCTCGTTCGATTATGTGGAATTTCCCTGGTGGGGGATACTATCCGCGATCAACCAGACGGATAATAGTGAACCCGCGTACGGGCAGGGATGGGGCGCTTACGCCAAGCGCTATGGGACCACGGCGGGCGACAGCTTGATTGAGAACTTCATGGTGGGCGCGGTTTTTCCCTCCGTCCTGCACCAGGACCCGCGCTTCTACCAGTCGGGGAAGGGCGGGTTTTTCCGGCGCACGGGGTATTCGGTTAGCCGGATTTTTGTGACACGCGGTGACTCCGGCCACACGCAATTCAACTTTTCTGAAGTCTTTGGTGCCGCTACCGCAGCCGCAATCTCAACCTACACCTACCATCCCACGAGCACGTACACCAGAACGCCTACCAACCCGCATCTGTTCGTTGGTTCCGATCGAACCCTGTCGAACACTATCAACGTCTATGGAACCCAGTTAACCCTCGACACGATCACGATCGTCGTCAAGGAATTCTGGCCGGACATTCACCGAAAGATCTCCCACAAGCACAAGCCACAACCGGCGCAGTGATAAGGGCCTAGCGTTGTCGCGTCAGCAGGCCCAGCACTGGCAGCGCCATGGCGATGAAGAAGAGCGTCCCCAGCAGCCAGTTCAGCCATTTCCTCTCTGGATGGTTGACCCAGTAGCACAGCAGCGCCGAGAGCAAGAGCGCCTGCGGCACGATCTCTAGCCAGCCCCTCATTTGAAATAGGATCGGCGTTTTCGTGTAGATCATTCCCTCGATCGATCCTGCGGGCGCGGCGAACGTCGACAGGATTCCGAGCGCGATTAGCATCCATGCCATCACCAGCCAGCCATTTTTTCTGCCGAACAGGCGTTCGCGGAACAGGAAGAACACCGATGCGAAGATCAATCCGCGCAGTGGTTGAAACAAGGGTCCGGCCATGATCCAGGGATCGTTAAAAGGCCGCAACCCTGAGCCGGGCGCATTAAATGTGGCGGCGTAGTTCAGAAAGTGCGCCGCCAAGGCTCCCATCACGAAGTATGTGAGGGTGTGGCAGACCGCGGTCTTTACGGCCAGCGTGGGAAAGCTGGGTTGACTGACTTCCATGCGCCTCCGGTTTAGCGCGAGATAGGTCGTCTCGTCTGAGTCGGCAGCGATTCTACCGGACGCGCTTCGCTGTCAGTTCCCTATTTGTGACAAGCTCCGGATGCATGCGCCGGAAGCTCTCGGTTACATGGCAGTTCCAGCAGACCGGCCGATGGGTTTCAAAGAGCGCTGGAAGCTGCTGTGGGGTGCAATCCTTCCATTCGACAGTCTTGGAATCGGGCGCCAGCAGCGCGGGCGCGTGATCGAGATGATGCAGCGAACCGAATTGTTTGTGGCAGAACACGCAACTCTTCCCTTCATACCACTTCGAGACGATATTCCAGACCAGGCAGTTCTGGGGATCGACCTCGATCTGTTGCAGACAATCCTGGCCGCAGTCCTGACGCTCGGGCCAGCGCGAACATTCCTTGAGACGCAGCGTCGGCTCGGTGAGAAAGGCGCCAACGGCGGCTTCTTTTGCATTCACATCCACGGCTTCACAGGTATGCGACTCGGGGCAGGTGATCAGATGCTTGCCGCGATACTGAAAGTAGGCGCGAATGCCGGGGATCGCTCGGAAGATGAAGAGTCCAACAGCCAGCACAACGACGACGGTAACAATGAGCGCGGTGACGGACATAAATCACCTCCGGCCCGGCGGAGTTTCCCTGAGACGGATGCCGGACCATGCTGCAAGCACAGTGTGCGCGGGAAACTTCGCAAGGGCGGTGCGGAGGGTCACCGGAAAATGTGATTGGGGTCACGTGGTATCAGCAGGAACCCGGCTGCCCCACCCTTCGCGGTTTTCGAAGGGTGGGCATTCGTGCTGATGGTGTCAGGAGGCGTTTTTGATCGCCTTAAGTCCAGTATGCCTTTCGATTTCGTCGAGAAGATGTCGAAGGGCATTGAAGCGGAAATCAATGAGCAGTTTCCGAGAACCGGCGCGCAGTTCGATGCCTCCGGCCTGCTTTTTGGGCAGCCGAATCTCCGTAATTTCACTCCAGCGAAAAGAGTGCGAATACCACAGAACTCTCTTCGTTAAGCCCGCCTGATCTGTGATCACAGAGCCGCTTGCAAGCCATAGACCCATCGCCCAGAAGACGACTGTAATTGAGATGAGCACGACGTCGGGGCGATGCAGATCAAGCCACGACCAGATTAGCAGGACGGTGAAAAAGGCTCCGCCTACGATGCCTACAGCCCGAAACTGGATCTTAGTTCCGTAAAAGTTCCTACCATCGCTAGTCTGTGGAAGCTCGGCTCCCTTCGCTCGGTATAGCCAGCCAAGGGCAGCGGCTGTCAGTGCGACGGTCGCAACTTGAGCGACGAAGCTTCCTGAACTCTCCATAGAGGCTGCCACCCTTCGCGGTTTTCGAAGGGTGGGCATTCGTGCTGATGGTATCAGGAGATTTTCCTCGAATGAAGCGAAAGTCAAAGTCCCCACTCTAACGGTCGCAGAAAACGCGACGTTAGAATGGGGCACCCGGTTAGTGGATGGGTTGATGATGACGATGCAGTTGCATCTTCACCGCAATCGACAGCCTTCTGATGCCTTCGCGAATTTGTTCTGGCCTCGAATGCGAGAAGTTCAGGCGCATGTGGCGGCCGCCTTCGTGGCCGTTCGTGGCGTAGAAGCTGTCTCCGGGGACGAAGGCTACGTTTTCCGCCAGCGCTGACTTAAGCAAGGTGTCCGAGTCAGTGCCTTCCGGCATCGTCACCCACAGGAAGAGGCCGCCCTTGGGATGCGTCCACGTCACTTCCGGCGGGAAGTATTCGTGGAGGGCTTGCAGCATGGTGTCGCGGCGCTCGCGATAGACCTGGCGAATCAGCTTGACGTGCTGGTCGAGAAATCCGTCGCGCGCGACTTCGTAGGCTACGTATTGATTGAAGGTCGATGTGTGCAGGTCGGCGGCTTGCTTGAGCTGCACCAGTTTCACGATGACGTCTTCGGGCGCGACGATCCAGGCCAGCCGAATTCCCGGCGCCAGCGTCTTCGAAAAAGTACTCAGGTAGATCACGTTGCCGAGAGTGAAGCCGTTGTCGCGGCGTAAGTTTTCGCGATCGAGCACGACTAGCGGCGGAATGTGTTCCCCCTCGTAGCGAAGCTGGCCGTAGGGATCGTCTTCGACGATGGGGATGCCATATTTGTCGGCCAGCAGAATGAGCTGGTGGCGGCGGCCTTCGGACAACGTCACCCCCGCCGGGTTCTGGAAGTTCGGCAGGATGTACATAAACTTCGGCCCGGAGCGCAGGCTGGGGTCGAGCTGGTCGGTAAGCAATCCGTCGTCGTCGACGGGCACGGAAACATATTGCGCTCCGTAAACGTTGAATGCCTGCAGTGCGCCAAGATACGTCGGAGCTTCGACCAGCACGCGGTCACCGCGATTGATAAGCAGCTTGCCGATCAGGTCGAGCGCCTGCTGCGAGCCGGAGGTGATCATCACATTGTCGGTGCTCGCGACGATGCCGTAGCGGGCGAGGTTGCGGGCGATCATCTCGCGCAGCGGCTGGTAGCCTTCGGTCGTACCATATTGCAGCGCCTGCGCGCCTTGTTCGGTGAGGACTTTATGGCAGGCTTGCTCGAAGCGCTCGACGGGAAACACGTCGGGCGCGGGCAATCCGCCGCCGAACGAGATGATGTCTGGGCGTTGCGTGACCTTCAGCAGTTCGCGGATGGCGGAACTCGTCACGCCCAGAGTGCGTTGGGCATAACGGGATTTCCAGAGCGTGGACATGGGTGGGCTCCTCTACGTGCTCTTCCCTTTATTAATCGTACGCAAAATTCCCCACCCTAGCAGCAATATTCGCGGCCAGGATGGGGACCCTCCCCGCCCGGATGGGGCGGAAACTAATCTTCGCCGACCAGTTCCGGTTCGACCGATACGTGCACATGCGGATGGGCGTAGGTGTCGTTTTCCTGCGCGTCGACTACCGCAATGGCTGAGACGTTGACGATCTCTTCCACCGTCGCGGTGCGCTGCAGCACGTGAACGGGGCGGCTCATTCCCATCAGGATGGGACCGATTGCCTCACCGCCTCCGATCTTGCCCAGCAGTTTGGTGGCGATGTTGGCCGAGGCCAGATCGGGGAAGATGAGCACGTTGGCGCCGCCCTTGAGCGCGCTGAAGGGATACTGCTGCTCGATGAGTTCCGGCGAAAGAGCGTCATCGGCGGCAATCTCTCCATCGACGATCAGTGTTGGATCGGCGTACTTCAGCAATTCCACGGCCTTGCGTACTTTCGAGCAGATCGGGTGATCGACGCTGCCGAAACTGGAGAACGAGAGCATGGCCACCCGGGGACTGATTTCAAAGCGGCGAGCCATGTGCGCAGTGCAGAGAGCGATCTCGACCAGATCCTCCGCCGTGGGCTCAATGTTTACGCTGGTGTCGGCAAGGAAGAAGACATCCCCTTTGCGCGTAATCATGGCGTAACAGCCTGAAACCCGGTGCAGACCCTCCCGCATGCGAATGATCTGCAGGGCCGGGCGAATGGTGTCGGAGAAATGCTGGGTTACGCCAGAAACGAGAGCGTCGGCGTCGCCCATGCGCACCATCATCGACCCGAAGACGTTGCGATCGGTAATGAGCGCGTTGGCTTCATGCAACGTGACCCCACGGCGCTGCCGCAGGCGGAAGAGTTCGAGCGTATACGGCTCGCGATGGCTGGAGGTCGCCGGATCGACGATCTGCACACCTTCCAGGCTGACTGCCAGCTCCTGAGCGCGCGTATGTATCTTTGCCGTGTCGCCGAGCAGGATCGGCTTGGCAATCTTCTCCTCGACCAGCGCGCGGCAGGCGCGGAGAATCTTTTCGTTGTCGCCTTCGGGGAAGACCACCTGCTTGGGATTGGCCTGCGCTTTGTGAATCATGGTGCGCGAAACTTCGTAGGCCTTGCCCAGCCGGCGTTCGAGCTGCGCGCGGTAGTCGGCGAGATCGACCGGTTCCTGCGCCACTCCGCTTTTCATGGCGGCTTCGGCGACGGCGGAAGCCTCCCACATCAGCACACGCGGATCGAACGGCTTGGGGATGAGATAATCCCGCCCGAACTGCAGGCGCTCCACGCCATAGGCCCGGCACACCGAGTCGGGAACATCTTCTTTCGCGAGGTTGGCCAGCGCGCGCGTGGCGGCCAGCTTCATCTCTTCGTTGATGGCGGTAGCGCGCACGTCGAGCGCGCCGCGGAAGATGAAAGGGAATCCCAGAACGTTGTTCACCTGATTGGGATAATCCGAGCGGCCGGTGGCGACAATGACATCGGGGCGCGCGGCCTTGGCTTCTTCGTAAGTGACTTCGGGATCGGGATTCGCCATTGCGAAGACGATCGGATTCGGGCCCATGGCGCGGATGTCGTCCTGATTGATGGCACCCTTCACCGACAAGCCAACGAAAACATCGGCTCCGACGAGGGCTTCGCTGAGGGTGCGCAGTTTTGTCTCCTGCGCGAAGCGGTCTTTATAGGGGTTCATCCCATCTTTGCGACCGATGTAAACGACGCCCTTGGTGTCGCACAGGATGATGTTCTCGCGCTTCACGCCGAGGTGCACATAGTGCTCGGCGCAGGCGATGCCGGCGGCTCCGGCGCCGTTGAAGACGACGCGCACTTTGCCCGCATCCTTGCCGGTGACCTCCAAGGCGTTCAACAACGCTGCGCCAGAGATGATTGCCGTGCCGTGCTGGTCATCGTGGAAGACGGGAATCTTCATCGTCGCGCGCAGCTTCTCTTCGATGTAGAAGCAATCAGGCGCCTTGATGTCCTCCAGATTGATTCCCCCAAAAGTCGGTTCGAGCAACTGGCACAGCTTCACAATTTCGTCGGGATTGTGCGAGTTGACTTCGATATCGAATACATCCACGTCGGCGAAGCGTTTGAACAGAACCGCTTTGCCTTCCATCACAGGCTTGCCGGCGAGAGCTCCGATATCGCCCAGTCCAAGAACGGCAGTGCCGTTGCTGAGCACGGCGACGAGATTGCCGCGGCCGGTGTATTTGTAAGCGTCCTGGGGATTCTTCTCGATGGCAAGACAGGGCTCGGCCACTCCCGGCGTGTAGGCAAGACTGAGATCGCGCTGGGTGCGGCAGGGTTTGGTGGGTGTGACTTCGATCTTTCCCGGGCGGGCCCCATTATGATAATCGAGGGCCTGCTGCTTCGTGACTAACATGATTGCCTCCGTACTCTATTTAGAGCGCCAGGCACAACAGACACTCTCTGACGCCTGCAAACTTAAACTCTGACGGTCAGCACCGGGCATGTCGCCCGGCTCACAACTTCTGACGCGATGGGCCACGGCAGATGCGCGGCCAGTCCTGCGGCCGGCGACCTGCGAACTCCCATCACGATCAGATCGGCTTCACGCTCGGCCGCGGTGCGCAGGATGGCCTCAACCGGGTGCTCCCAGCGCACGACGAACTCAGGAGTGCACCAGTTGCGGGCCTCCGCTGGAAGCAGGCGCTGCAACGCTTCCTGGGTTTGCTCGGATACCTGGTGGCGATGCTGCCAGGGCACAAGCGGAACGGTTTGCAGGACGATGAACTGCGCCTCGTTTTCCTCGGCCAGCGACAGGGCGTAATGAAGGGCAGGCTCAGGGTCGCGCCCACTGTCGTGCGGCGTAATCTCGACCGGGCAGAGGACGCGCCGGGGCTTCCATTCCGCGCCAGCCTTGGCTTTCGGCCCTACGGTGAGAACCGGGCATTGAGCGGAGCGGTAGATTCTCTCCGCATCCGAGCCGAGCATCAACTTGGAGACGCCGCGGCGGCCGTGGGTTCCGAGCACGACGAGGTCGGCATGATATTCGTCGATGATAGCCGGAATCACGTCTGACAAATCGCCGCGATTGAGCACAGCTTTGCACGGAATATCGCCGAGCGCCAGGTTGCGCGTGCATTCGGCCAGCTTTTCGCGGGCTTGTTGCCAGTCTTGATCGTCCTGAGCGGGAACGCGATCCGGCACCACTTGCAGCATGGGCTCGCGCGGAAGGGCGTGCGCCATCAGGATGGTCGAACCGTAAATGCGCGCAAGGGCCAGAGCAAAGGGCAAAGCGGCATCGGATGCGGCCGAAAAATCTGTGGGAAACAGTATGTTTTTGAGGGCGATGCGAGCGACCTGCGGGGCGGTGGTCATGGGAGCCTCCTGGCGGCGCAGACGTACCGTACGCCGCTCTCCAGAAGCCACACTTTGGTATATGCCTTGGGTGATCCGTGGGCAGTGATTAGGATCACTCAGGGCGGTGAGCACGAGCCCCGTTAAACTCCCACTCCGGCTCGTTCGCGGGTGAAGTGGGCCAGAATCTCGGCGAGGCCGGGATGACTCAGGTCTTCCACTTCGTAAGTCACGCGCAGCGTTGGTTTGTTCAGCTTGATGAGATGGCCCAGGTCGATAGGAGTGGCGACCAGCACAAGATCGCAGGGCACGCGGTTGATGGTTTCTTCCAGTTCGTGGCGCTGGATGGCGCTGTATCCCATCGCGGGCAGCAGGCTGGTCAGGTGCGGGTAGCGCTCGTAGACTCCGCGGATTGAACCGACGGCGTAGGGCCGAGGATCAACCAGCTCAGATGCCCCGCACTGGCGCGCGGCGACGACTCCGGCGCCATAGGGCATTTCGCCGTGAGTAAGCGTCGGGCCATCTTCGACCACGAGCACGCTGCGGCCTTTGATGATCTCCGGCTCGGAGACGGCAACGCGGCAGGCGGTTTCGACGACCGTGGCATGAGGGTTGGCCGAGCGAACGTTGTTGCGCACGGTTTCGATATCCTGAGGCGCGGCGGTGTCGACTTTGTTGATGACGATGACGCCGGCGCGGCGCAGGTTCACTTCTCCGGGATAGTAGGACAACTCGTGCCCCGCGCGGTGCGGATCGACGACAACGATTTCTAGGTCAGAAGCGTAGAACGGGGTGTCGTTGTTGCCGCCGTCCCACAGAATGATGTCGGCTTCCTGCTCGGCCTGACGCAGGATGCGTCCGTAGTCAACGCCAGCGTAGACGACGGTGCCTTCGCGCAAGTGCGGCTCGTATTCTTCGCGCTCCTCAATCGTGCACTGTTGGCGGTCGAGATCGGCGAGGGTGGCGAAGCGCTGCACTGCCTGAGCAGCCAGATCGCCGTAGGGCATGGGATGGCGAACCACGACCGGCTTCCACCCTTCACGGCGAAGCTCGGAGGTGACGAGGCGGCCGATGGGGCTCTTGCCGCATCCGGTGCGTACGGCGCAGACGGAGACCACGGGCACGGAACCCTTAAGTTGTGTGCGCTCCGAGCCCAGCAGCCAGAAGTCGGCGCCCGCAGCCACGACGCGCGAGGCGAGGTGCATCAGGTTCTGGTGGGAGATGTCGCTATAGGAGAAGACGACCGCGTCGATGCCGTGCTCCTCGACCAGGCGCTCCAGGTCTTTCTCTTCGAAGATGGGAATGCCGGCAGGATACAGCGGTCCGGCCAGCTCCGTGGGATAGCGCCGGTTGGCGATGCCGGGAATTTGCGTGGCTGTGAATCCGACGACGTGATAGTCGCCATTGCCGCGGAATACAACGTTGAAATTGTGAAAATCCCTGCCTGCCGCTCCCAGAATCAGAATCTTCTTCGCCTTCATGGACACACCTCCGCTGCACGAACCCGCCCTCGCCGCTGACGGTTACTCTTTCGGGCTTCTGCGCCACATGGGCACGCAGGGATTCCAGCTGTGAACATCTTTTTGGAAGTCCCGGCCGGCCTGCGTGGCGCCTACCGATGCCAGGTCTTCGACCGGAGACTTCAGCAACTGCGTGATGTACTGTTCGATCTGCTCGCGGAGCCGGGGTTCCTTCAGGGCCGCGAGAAGCTCGGCGTTCTCGACATGGGTGAATCCGCCACACAACGGACATTTCACAACGTCGTCGTTAATCATTGCGTACCTCTTGGAAAGGTGGGTCTCGCGGGTAAGGCGCCGCTCCGCGCCTAAACCAGCGTCGCAGCCATTAGACCGCCAGCGGATTCTTGGGGCAGTGATAAAGGTCGCGGGGGATTGTGATCGGGGTCACAGAGGCTTGAGGTAAGATGTAGCGACCGGAGGCAGAACGGACTTTAGTGATAGGCCAGACCATCTCGCACTACCGCATTCTTGAAAAGCTCGGGGGCGGTGGTATGGGCGTCGTCTACCAGGCCGAAGACACCGAGCTTGGCCGCTTAGTGGCCCTCAAGTTCCTGCCGGATGAACTGTCGCGAGACCCGCAAGCCCTGGAGCGCTTCCGCCGCGAGGCGCGGGCGGCTTCGGCCCTCAATCATCCTAACATTTGCACCATCTACGAAATCGGCAAGCACGGCGAGCAGTCATTCATCGCCATGGAGTTTCTCGACGGCGTAACCCTAAAGCACCTGATCGCGGGCAAGCCGCTCGATATGGACTCGGTACTCTCGTTCGCCATTGAGATTGCCGACGGCTTGGATGCCGCCCACGCTCAGGGCATCGTGCATCGCGACATCAAGCCGGCGAATCTTTTCGTCACCAAGCGCGATCACATCAAAATTCTCGACTTTGGATTGGCCAAGGTGGCGCCTGCGTCCGGATCGTCCAGTCACGGCGCTTCCGGTAACACGATGACGGCGGTCGGGGAGCCGCACCTGACCAGCCCGGGCTCGACTCTGGGCACCATTTCCTACATGTCGCCGGAACAGGCTCGCGCCAAAGATTTGGACGCGCGCAGCGACTTGTTCTCCTTCGGCGCAGTGCTTTATGAAATGACGACCGGGCAACTGCCGTTCCGCGGCGATAGTACGGCGACGATTTTCGAATCCATCCTGAACCGGGCTCCGGCTCCGGCCCTGCGGCTCAATCCCGACGTGCCGCCCAAGTTGGACGAGATTATCAGCAAGGCTTTGGAGAAAGACCGCAACCTGCGCTACCAGCATGCCGCCGACATGCGGACCGATCTGCAACGCCTGAAGCGCGACACCGAGACTGGGAAAACAGCTGCCGCCGTGCCAGCTGCATCCTCGCAAGCCCCCAGCCGCAAGTATGCGTTCGCGGCAGTGGCCATCCTTCTCGTGATCCTGGCGATTGCTGGTTTGTGGTATTGGCGCGGCCGCGGGACGAGCACCGCGCCAATCGAAGCCATCGCCGTCATTCCGTTCTCCAACTCGGGAGGCAACGCGGACACCGATTTCCTCAGCGACGGCCTCACCGAGTCGCTCATCGCCAGCCTGGCACACGTTCCGGACCTGAAGGTGAAGTCGCGCAACTCTGTGTTTCGCTACAAAAATAAAGACGTGGACATCCAGCAGGTAGGCAAGGAACTTACGGTTGACGCACTACTGACTGGCCGAGTAGTGCAGCACGGAGACACGGTCCAGGTGAGCGCCGACCTCACCAATGTGAAGGACAATACCGAAATCTGGGGCGAGCACTACGAACGCAAGGTCAGCGACATTTTAGGCTTGCAACAGCAGATTGCCAGCGACATCGCCGGAAAGTTGCGGTCGACGCTCAGCGGCGATCAGAAGCAGCAAGTCTCGAAGCAAGGCACGCAAAACCCAGAGGCGTATCAGCTATACGTCAAGGGCCGATATTACTGGAACAAGCGAACCGTCGCTGATATCAACACAGGGATCTCTTACTTCAATCAGGCAATCGACAAGGATCCGGCCTATGCGCAGGCGTATGCGGGGCTGGCCGATTCCTACATTGTCGAGTCCGGGTTCGTAGACCCGAACGATGCCATGCCTAAGGCGAAGGCTTCTGCGGAGAAAGCTCTGGAAATCGATCCCACCCTGGCCCGGCCGCATGCTGATCTGGCTCAGTACGTCTCGCAATACGAATGGAATTTAGCTGGCGGTGAGGCGGAGTTTCATAAGGCTCTCGAACTCGATCCCAGCGATGCCACGGCGCACCAGTGGTACTGCCAGACGCTCGCCGCCATGGTGGGGCGGGCGAAAGAAGCGATCGAGGAGTGCAATCGAGCGCGCCAACTGGACCCGTTTTCGGTTCCGGTGGGCTGGGCGCAGGCCTCAGCCTATGCGGCCGACCATCAAGACGAAAAGGCCGACCAACTCTACCAGAAGCTCATCGCCGACAACCCAAACGCCGCTGTACCTCACCTGATGTACTCGTACCAGAATTGGGATGAGCACAAATATCCGGAGATGATTCGGGAAATGGCCGCCTTTTCCAAACTGGCCAACAACACCAACTATGCCGAGTTCGCTGCCGCTCTCGAAGCAGGCTACAACGCCGGCGGATGGCCGGCGGCAACCCACAAGGGAATCGATCTTCTACTGGCGCAACGTAAACGCAATGCCGCATCCCTGGCCTACCTGATCGCCGGACTCTATGCTGATTTGGGAGAAAAAGACCGCGTGTTTGAATGGCTCGAAACCGCGCACAAGGAGCATGATTTCTACCTTCGACTCGTAATGGTCGACCGAAAGTTCGATTCCCTGCACTCCGATCCGCGTTACGCCGAACTGTTGCGCAAAATGGGCTTCCCGCAATAACGCGCTGCGGATTGTGTCTGTGTCCGGGCGCACGCGGCTCCGTGATCCGAACAACAGGTGACTCCAAGCACGCGGCTGTCATTTACGGCAATTCCCCTTCCCTGCTACCATCATGAGTTCACCACCAACTCAGAGTGAATCTGATCACGCCTTCTTACATCTACGGAGGAAAGAAATGGCAATTAAAGTAGGCATCAATGGATTCGGACGCATCGGCCGCAACGTGCTGCGCACTGCGCTGAAAGACCCCAACCTCGAATTTGTCGCAGTCAACGATCTCACCGACCCCAAGACTCTCGCCCATTTGCTGAAGTACGACTCGGTTCTGGGCAATCTGCCGAACCAGGTGTCGGCCGGACCGGACAGCATCACCGTCGACGGCAAGACGATCAAGGTATTCAAAGAGAAAGATCCGGCAGCGCTGCCTTGGGAGTCCGTAGGCGCGCAGGTCGTGATTGAGTCCACCGGCCGCTTCACTGACGCCAATGACGCCAAGAAGCATCTGCGCGGGACGGTGAAGAAGGTCATCATCTCTGCTCCGGCAAAGAACGAGGACTTCACGGTGGTGCTGGGTGTGAATCACGAGAAGTATGACGCCGCGAAGCATCACATCATTTCGAATGCGTCGTGCACCACGAACTGCCTGGCGCCGGTGGCCAAAGTGATTCAGGACGAATTCAAAATCGTCTGCGGAACCATGACGACCATTCACTCCTACACCAATGATCAGGTGATTCTCGACTTTCCGCACAAGGATTTGCGGCGCGCGCGTGCGGCTGCGCTCTCGATGATTCCGACTACCACCGGCGCTGCGAAGGCGCTGAAGCTGGTGATTCCGGAACTGGGCGGCAAGATCGACGGATTC
>Ga0075029_100000217_pt1 | contig 31111 bp, 23 predicted proteins | sample LitLauG_LLR_2013_FD_71391 | JGI IMG/M metagenome (GOLD analysis project Ga0075029, IMG submission 71391) | Freshwater sediment microbial communities from North America - Little Laurel Run_MetaG_LLR_2013 | ecosystem: Environmental > Aquatic > Freshwater > Creek > Sediment | place: USA... | reverse complement strand
GCCACTTCCACCGCCTCCGCCACCCGAGGTTGGGGGTGGGATGCTCGGAATTGAACCCCCGCCCCCGCCGCCGCCGAAACTCAGTGGCGAGTAGGGCGAGCTGGTGTCTGGGGTATAGGAGGCGTTGGTCAGCAGGCCGCTGGTGTCACCTGGGCTTGAGGGTGCGCTCGGCGCTACAGTCGGTCCGCTGCTGGACGGCGCGGCGGCGGCGACGGACTCGTTTAGCGGGAACAGGCTTCCACTTGGCGGCGCCCCTGGCGGGGGAACGGCGCCGTAGCGAGGCACACGGTGGCGCCCGATTCCGGACCCTCCGATCGGGCTGGCCGGCGCTGCGTCGGCAGGCGCAGGGGCAGGCGCAACGACCCCTCCCGAAGCTGGCGCCGGTGCGCCGCCGAGCTTGAAAAGGGGGATCGGGCCGGGCTGGCCCCCCGTCGTGGACAGGAACGCCGTACCGGCCAACGTCGCCATTATCGACCGATTTAGTGGCCTCTGCACCCGCCATGAACCCACGACGGACCGGCGAACCGGGTCGTTCGCCTAGTAGCCGTCAGGGTCTGCCTAGAATGATCCGCGTTGCATTTCCGTTAAGCGATTCTTGGCAGGTGAGCCGCAGGGCGGCCCAAGCGTTTGCTTGCCAGCGGAACCCTGATCGTTAGGGTGAGCGCAAAAGGTGACATCCAGGGAAACGCCGTGTCCGCAGCCGAGCGACTCGAACCACTGTCTGCATTCGCCGCGCCCGCCGCGCCGCTCAAGCCCACCGCCTGGCACAAGCTCACCTATTCGCTGGGGCAATCCCCGCAGAGCGGCGGCTTCGACACGGCCATCGCCTTCGCGTTCTTCTATTATACCGCCGTACTCGGTCTTTCGGGCGCGCTCGTGGGGCTCGCGCTTGGCGTCAGCCTGGCGTTCGACGCCGTCGTCGATCCCCTCGTGGGATCGTGGTCAGATGGTCTGCAGGCCCGGCTTGGCCGTCGTCTCACGCCGATGTTGTTGGCGACGCCGCTGATGGCGTTGGCTCTGATCGGACTGTTCGCGCCGCCGAAGGGATTGTCGCCGCTGCTGTTGTTCGGTTGGCTGACGGTGGCCTCGGTCTCGGCGCGCAGCTTCATATCGCTCTTCAACGTCCCCTATTTCGCGCTCGGCGCGGAGATGGCGGACGACTATGTCGAACGGTCCTCCATCGTGTCATATCGAGCGCTTGCCGGTCTGGTCTTCGGCGTCGCGGTCAACCTCATCGCCTTCAGCGTCTTCTTCGGCGGCAAAATGGGCTTGCGCCGTGCGGACGCCTATCCGGGTTTCGGCCTCGTATCCGCGTTGATCGTGGCCGTGCCGTCGCTGGTTTGCGTCCTGGGGTTGCGTGGTTACGTGGCGCGGCTACGTCAGCCGACGCCTCACCGCGAAGCTATGTGGCGCCGCCTTCCTGGCGAGGTCGCCGAGGTGTTTTCCAATCGCTCGTTTCGCCAGCTCTTCATCGGCTCGGTCATCTTCGGCGCCGGCGTCGGTCTCAATGGCGCGCTGAACAGCCATGCCGCGGTGTATGTTTGGAGGTTGCCGCCTAAAGCCCTGCAGCTGCCGACCTACGCCTACATTCTGGGGATATTGGGCGGTGTCGTCATAACGCCAACGCTGTTGCGGTGGTTCGAGAAGCGCACTCTGGTGCTTGTCGGCCTGGGCGACATCATTGCGATCTGGACCGCGTTGCCGGTCCTAAGAGCAGTGGGCGTGATCCATTGGATAGGCGCGGCGGCTGTCCCGCCGCTCATGATCAACGCGCTGGTGGTCGGGGTCGGCGTGGGCCTCCTGGCGGTCGCCCTCCCCTCGATGATGGCGGATGCAGCCGACGAGCACGAATATCTGACGGGAAACGCCCGCCAGGGCCTTTACTCCTCGGGTCTCGGTTTCGCGGGCAAGGCGGCCGCGGGCCTCGGCGCGATGGTGGCCGGATTGGCATTGGACATCATCGGCTTTCCCGTCGCCCCAGGCGTCGGCGCCCCCGCGGTGATATCCGAGCCGATTATTCAACGGCTTATGATCGCCCACGGCCCCGCCGCAGCGGTCCTCGGCGTTACCGCGCTCTTTTTTACCGGAGCGTACGCCGTGACCCGGAAACGTCATGCCGAGATCCTCCGCGCGCTTGAAGCACGCCGTGGCTCGACCATCAACCACGTGGGCCTCGCCGAATGACCCCCAGTCGAGTCCGCATGCGCTTCCTTACGGAATGATCCCGCCCATCGGGTTGGGGATGCCGGGGAAGCCGAATGGATTGCGGTGCGGTTTGGGACGCTGCGAGGGGTCTTGCGGCCCCTGGCGAGGATAGCCGCCCATGCCGTCCATGTTTACGCCCACGATGCCGCTCGTAGCCGCGCGATAGCGCACCTTGACCGTCCAATCGATATGCCAGGGCTTTGGCGCGGGAGGGCGCGGAGGATAGGCGATGTTGGTCTCTCCGCCATAGGCGGTGAATTGATAGAGCCCGGCGCGGCCGGCCGCCTGCACGGCTTCCGCCGGGATCGTGCAACTGGTTTGCTCCGGCGCCATCAGGGCCTGAGCGGCGACAAGCTCGCGGATCTCGCCATCTGTCAGGTACTGCGGCAGCGCGAACGCAGAGGTCAGCGTCGCGCTTGAGGTCCACATCACCACTTGGCTATCCCCCTCGCGCCCGCCCGAGCCGCCGATCATGCTCGCCACATAGCCCAAAGCCCCATCCACCGGCCGCCAGCCCAGCGTCGCCGAACCGGTCGGGTTCTTCTGGTTGGTGACCATGCGCACCGGCGGCAGGAAATCCTGGTTGGCCGCCAAGGTGAAGTTGATCGTCGGGGTGTAGTTGCCGCGAACCGTATGGGCGCCCTGCAACGACGCATCTGGTCCCACGCGCGCCGTCGACTGCGCGTTGGGCCACTCGCCGTAGCTTCGATCGCGGCCAAGCGAGGGCGGCTGCGGCGGATTGATGGCGAACCCTCGCAGCTGGGCGAACTTCGCGGCGGCGGCGTCGCGACCCATGTTGGCGAAATCGATCACCATCGGCTGACCGGGGCTGGCGTGCTCGCCGCAACCCCAGAAAATCAGCATCCGGCCCTTGGGCTGGCTTGGTTGGCTATATTGCGGTCGCTCCGCCGGCGATTCCCGTCCGCCCGGAGCCGCGGGCTGTGGTGATACCAGCGGCAGCATCGGGCCGACCCCCAGCGCGTCCGGCGGGTCGTGCTCGGCCATGGGGTCGCCTTGCGCCGCCAATGACGTACCCAGTTGGAGCGTGAGACTCTTGCTCACGGCGTTGGGGTCGAACCCGCCCCCCATCATGGCGCCGAAGTTCGGCCGCTGGCCGCCTCCCCAGCCGCCCGGCCCAGCCATTCCGGGCCCACCCATTCCGGGTCCGCCCATTCCACCCATCATCCCGCCCATGCCAGATGTCGTGGACGCGCTCATCCAATAGGTGGCGATCGGGCCTGTGACGGGCTGATTCGGCGCCGCCACGGCCGTTCCGACGAGGCTCATGGCCGCAAGTGTCAACAGACGTTGAGGTTTGACCATTCCACGCGCCCTCCGCACCTTGATTCCGAGATCCGCTATTAATCCTTGGAAACGGGCTCTGCGCAAATACGGTGCGACACGGAGTGCGGACGGGGCCAAGCATCGCCGCAGACGGTCGGTGGCGTTGCCGACGCGCTCGAACCATGACACCCATGTTTTGGATGGGGCTCAACGAATCCGACATTGGCCGCTCGGCCCTGCTCAAGGCGTCATGGCGCCTCTTGCCGCTCATCGGGCTGGGCTACGGTCTGGCCTACATCGATCGCTCCAACATCAGCTTTGCCCAGCTCAGGATGATGGGCGATCTGCATTTCTCGGCCAGTATCTTCGGTCTGGGCGGGGGGTTGTTTTTTCTGGCCTACGCCGCCGGCGAGGTGCCCGCCAATCTGATGCTCACCCGATTTGGCGCGAGACGCTGGCTGGCGGGGATCCTCATGGCGTGGGGCATTCTGGCCGCCGGCATGTTGCTGGTGAGGTCCCCCGCGCAATTCTATGGCGCTCGCCTTGCTTTGGGCGCCGCCGAGGCGGGCTATTTTCCAGGCGTGATATTCTATCTGATGCGCTGGTTTCCCGCCGAACAGCGCGCTCGCGCGATCACCAGCTTTTACATCTCCCTGCCGATCAGTTCGACGATCATGGCCGGCTTCGCGGGAACGTTGCTCGGACTGAACGGCAAGATGGGTCTGGCCGGTTGGCAATGGCTGTTTTTGCTCCAGGGCCTGCCCGCCATCATTCTCGGCGTTGTATTCCTGTTTACCCTGACTGAAGACCCTAGCGAGGCGCGCTGGCTGACCGGGCCGGAGCGCGCCTGGATCGCGAAGGCGACCGACGCGCGGCCAAGCGATCACCCGAGCCATTCGCTCGCCGCCGGGCTGGCGGCGCTGCGCCATCCCCGAGTGGCGGCGTTGGGCGTCGCGATGACCGGCATCCTCGGCGTCGCCTATTCGCTTTCGCTCTCCGCTCCGAGCGCGCTCACCGAGGTCACGCACCTGCCGCCGGCCCAGATCGGCTACGTCATCGCGGTTATCTCCTTTATCGGGATCTTCGCCATGTTCTTCGCCGCGAGAAGCTCGGATCGGCGCGATGAGCGGCACTGGCACGCGGGTCTGCCGATGATTATGGCCGCGGCAGGGTTCGCGACTGCCGGCCTTGCGACATCGCCGTTTGTGTTCATCGTCGGCCTGGGGGCGGCCTGGATCGGCGGCTACATGACTCAGGCGACGTTCTGGGCGATTCCCGGTCAGTTCCTCAGCGGTCGCTCGGCCGCTGTTGGCGTCGCCGCGATTGGCGCCATCGGCATGATCGGCGGGTTTCTCGGACCCACCTTCATGGGATTCATGCGCGACCACACAGGCAGTTATCGCGCAGGCTTCCTTTGCCTCGCCGGACCGAGCCTGTTGGCCGGCTTGATCCTGATCGGCCTGCGGCGAAGCGGTGCCATACCCTCGCCGTAGTCCAGGAGCGCGATCTATTCGCGGGTGAAATCGAAGGTGCAGACTCGGGTCGTCACCCATTGCCCCGCGCCGCGATTTCCGTCGAAACGGGCGTTCACGAGATGGTGAAACTCGGTGCCCGGTGCGGCGTGATTGATGGCGAAACGGGACTGGCCGGTGATTCCGTGGGCGTCAAATTTCGCCGCCCCATCAGGCTGTATGGTCCCCTCAAGCGAGATCCAGCCTCCGTGCCCGACCGCGCCGTGCTCAGCATGTAGGTGTGAGGCGCGAACGTCCCCGAGGTATTCGTACCGGTATCCCAGCGCGCCATCGGCTGAGGCGGGACACGTCTGCACAACATCCCATTGCCCGTCGAATTGACCGATGTCCGCGGGGGCCGCGCCGGGCGCGGCTCGGGGAGTGTTTCCCGACTCCACACGAACGGGGCTCGCCTTCGAAAGCGCTTCGATTTTCGCGCGGGCCAGAGCCGTGAAGGCGCCTTTAGGAAATTCGCCCAGATAGGCTTTCAATTGAGCGATATCGTTGCTGGCCTCCACCGATTGCCAGAACGCCAGGTCGACCGCCCTCGAGTCCGGCGCGGTCACGGTGGCGTTCACCGTCAGATTGGCGGTTCCACCAGCGCCCGGCGCCATTATGAACTGCTCGCCACCCAGTGATTCATAGACGGCGGGCTCCTGCCGATGCTGGGTCGCCGCGCGCACGTCGTCTCGGACCTTGCCGAACATGATGCGGATATCGATCCCCGGGTCCCTCAGATGTTGGGCCAGGGCCGCGGCGAACGGGCTGTTGGCGCCCCCGCCGTCCTCAGCGGTCGAACCTGCGTCCGCGGCATAGGCGACCAGCATATCGCCTTCCTCTGGATCGGGCGGCTTGGCCAGGCCTTGGCCGATCCCTCGCGTGCCGGTGCTGCGGCGCATAGTGTCGCGGAACGGGTTGTTGCGGCAGGCGTCCAGGATCACGATCTTCAACTTTCCCGCGCCCGCGACGGAATGCATCACGAGGTCAAGCGGCACGGCCTCGAAATCCACGTCGCTATCGGCGGCCAACGTCGCATCCACTGGGATCAGATAGTTCGCCCCCCCTTTCTCGATGCCGTGGCCGGCATAGTAGATCAGTGCGACGTCCGCGCCACTCGCCGCGCGAGTGAAACTTTTCAACTCCTCTTCCAGCGCCACCTTTCCCAGATCGCTCCGGCTGATGACCTGAAACCCGACTTGCCGCAGCGACTGCGCGACCGCCGCGGCGTCGTTGGGCGGATTGCTCAGGCGGCCGCCGTGGGCGTAGTCGGCGTTGCCGATGATCAGGGCCACGCGCGTTTCCGCAGCCGCCCCAGCCACGAAACCGCCGCCGCCAAAGGTGGCGACGAAGACCGCGAGCAGAAACCGAAAACGGCGATAGGTCATCACGGGCGTGGAACCATGGACAGAATTCACCCCGCTCAAGGTGGGATCGGGAAACGCGAAGACCTCGCCAGAAAGCTGGGGTGGGGTCAACCAGACTCGACTGTGGCCGCGAAGCGGCGGGGGTGTCGCCGTCGACGCATCCGACGTGTGCGAACGGCCGAGTGTTTAGCCGTCCGCAGATTGGGAAATGCTCTGTGTTTCAGGGTCTATTAAACAAAACATCGCAAATTCGACGAATGTCCATCCGTGGCCGCACCAGTTGACCCTTGGCTTGAGCCCCGCCGGAAACGTGACATATTCCAGTGGCGTCGGCTGGTTTGCGCAAGGAGGCCTTTATCTGATTGGCGCCCAGAGAGCGCGCGCCGGCCTCGGCCTGGCGCTAGCGGTTGCGGTCCTCGCTGTAGGGCCCGGAACTGCGCGCGCCGATGACGCCGCGACATCATCCTGGTCCGACGCCAACGCCAGTTCACAGCCGGCGGAGTCCAATCTCGATTTCAACGGCCTCTCGGCGCGCACCCAGGATTTGGCCCCCGCGGCGACGGCGTCGAATGGTCAGGTCGCCGTACCGCTCTCACGTTTGGGCGAGTCGCCTATCGGATCGGACGCGGCGCCCGCGGCCGCCGACGCCAAAACATCAGCGTTGGGCCTGGGCGGTCCGCAGGCGTGGGGATTGGTGGTGATCGGCGTGGGCTTGATCGGCGCGGCGATCCGGGGCTTTCTGGTGGCCAACCGTCGATTGGCGAAACTGCGCGCGGAAGATCCGGGCTCGGACTCGCACCCGAAACCGGATGAAATTCCGGAAGACGACTAGGTGGGGACTGCGGCCCAGGATACCGGGCAGTGATCAGGGAAGGCGAACGCCATGGGTCTTTATGAACGCTACATATTGCCGCCGTTGATCAATGCCGCGTGCGGCGCGAAGCCGATCGCCAAGCAGCGCGACAAGATCGTGCCTCAAGCCGAAGGCGTCGTCCTTGAAATAGGCTTCGGCAGCGGCCTCAACCTGCCGCACTACGATCGCGCGCGAGTGCGCAAACTCTACGCACTGGAGCCCTCTCAGGGCATGTTGGCGCGGTCGCGAGGCCTCGCCGAGGCCAGCGACCTGGACGTCGAGGTGTTGGCCGAACCCGCAGAGAGGCTCTCGCTGCCTGCCGGCAGCGTCGACACCGTTCTTGTCACCTACAGCCTCTGCACCATTCCCGACCCCCATGCGGCGCTGGTCGGCGCGGCCCGCGCGCTCAGGCCTGGCGGAAAACTGCTGTTCTGCGAACACGGCCGCGCGCCGGACCCGAAGATCCAGCGCACGCAACGGCGCGTTGAGCCGATCTGGAAGATTATCGGCGGCGGCTGCCATCTCACCCGTGATATTCCGGCGATCGTGGAGGCGGCTGGTTTCAAGGTGCAAACGCTTGACACTATGTATCTTCCAGGCGCCCCCGGGTGGGCGGGATTCAACTACTGGGGCTCCGCGCGCGCGGCCTGATCTCGGCGGCGGGACGCCGCGGCCCGTCTGAGGCGAGCCCAAAGGACAGAGTGCATGTCGCGATTGGCCGGATTGATCATCTCCATCTGCGTCGGCTTCGCGATATTCTATTTCGGGGCGGTGACGCCGCCGCCGGCCGGCTTGGATGCGCCGGACAACGCGTTCTCGGCGGCTCGCGCGATGCGCGACATCAGGACCCTGGGCGGGCAGCCCCACCCGGCGGGCTCGCCAGCGAACGCAAGGGTTAGAGACTACCTGATTGGCCGCATGACCGCGCTGGGACTTCACCCCGTCGCGCGAGAGGACGACAGTGTGAGCGGCTTTGGCTCGACGCTGAGCGGTGCGCGTGTCCACAACCTCATTGGTGTCATTCCCGGGGCCGATTCGTCCGCGCCGGCTTTGGCTTTGATGGCGCACTACGACAGCGTGCCGGGATCGCCCGGCGCCGCCGACGACGCGGCGGGCGTGGCGTCGGCGTTGGAAATTGTTCGGGCGCTGAAGACCAAGGGGATTCCGCGCCGGGATGTCGTCGTGCTGCTTACCGACGGGGAAGAGGCCGGTCTGCTCGGCGCCCGCGCCTTTTTCGCGCGTGACCCGCTGGCCGCGCATGTCGGCTATGTGCTCAATATGGAAAGCCGCGGCGGCGGCGGACGCGCGATCATGTTCGAAACCGCGCGATCGAACGGACAGGATATCGCGCTCTATCGCCGGACTGCGGCGGCGCCGGTCAGCAACGCGCTGACCGTGTTGATCTACCGCTTCATGCCCAACAGCACCGACTTCACCGCCGCCCTGATGGCTGGAAAGGTGGGGTTGAACTACGCGTTCATCGGCCGGCAGTTCGACTACCACTCCCCCAGTTCGACGCCGGCGACGCTCGACCAGGGGGCGTTGCAACACATGGGCGCTCAGGTCTTGCCGACGGCCGAGGCATTGGCCTTCGGACCGCTTCCCTCGCGCGCGCCTGACGTCACCTACGCCAACCTTCTGGGCGATGCGACAGCCGCTTATCCGGCGAATGGTGGTTGGCTTCTCCTGTTCATCGCGGTCGCGCTCATTGCCTTTGGGTTGCATCGGATCCGAGGGGCGGAGGCGCTCGACGTGATCACCGTGGGACGAGGCGTGCTTGCGACTCTCTATGCCGTCTTGCTGACGGCCGTTGCGCTTGAACTGGTGCGCCGCGCCACCGGGGTGGCGAGCGGATTCATTGAGTTCCGCCCCATCCTCGCCCAGTTCCCGCTCTTTGAGGTAATGATGGCCGCGGCGGCACTCGCGGCGGTGCTCGCCACCGCCACCTTGGCTGCGAGCCATGGGGGCCGTCGACTTGCGGTCGCGCTTCCCTTGGCGGCGGCGGCGATTGCTTGCCTGTTCTCAGGGCTGAATGTCCTCGCGATCACCCTTGGAATCCTCGGCGGCGCTGTTGGCTTTGCCGGGTTCGGGGCCGTCATTCGGCTTCCGGCGGCCTGGCTGGGCGCCCTGCTGGTCTCCCTATTCACCGGCGTCGCCGTCCAACTGGCGGCTCCTACCGCCGGCGCGGTCTTCGCTTGGCCGCTTGTCGCCGGCGCGGCGACTTTCGCGGCGGCCGGCGGCGGCGCTTCTCGTTCGTTCCTGACCCTGGTGGTCTCGACCTTCGTCTCCATACTCGTCTGCGGCTGGCTGGCGGCGCTGTTTCACCAGCTTCTTCAGGGGCTGGACCTTGCGCCGATAGTCGCGCTGCCGGCGTTCCTTGCGCTCTCGACCCTGTGGCCCTTGCTGCACCCGCGCGACGACGACGCCGGGAATTGGCGCTTGCCAAGTATTGGTATCACCGTTGGGCTCGGCATCGCCGCCTATATCCATCTCCACAACCCGTGGACCGAGCGTCACCCGAATTCGGTTGAACCGATCTACATCGTGGAGCCCGCCGCGGGCAGGGCTTGGCGCGCCTCGGCGCTGCCGCCGGACCGCTGGACAAGCAATGTCATCGGCGCCGAAAGCGGAAGGATCGGCTCTCTGGATATACCGCTCGGTCGCGCCGATCTTGTCGGCGCCCCCGCCGCGGCGACGGCGGTCGCGGCGCCCAACGCCGTGCTGGCGACCAACGCGGCGGGCCGTGTGACGTTGTCGGTCACGCCGCGCCCCAACGCCGTGGGCGTGATCATCGCCTTGCGATCGTCCTCGCCCCTTCGTGACATCGACCTGAACGGACGCGGCGCCCCAGGCTTCACCGCCGCGAAAACCGGCTGGAGTCATATCCTGTGGTCGGGTGCGGAGCCCCTGACCCTTTCGCTGTCGACGGCCGATGCAAGGTCGCTCGACGTGGTCGTCGCTGAACGCCTGCCGACCTGGATGGCCGCGTCACCTCTTCCGGCGCTTCCGCCAACGGATCAGATGTGGTCCTACGCTGGCTCGACCCTCGTCCTCGGCCGGCCGACCCTGCCGCCTCCCCTCACGCCTGAAAGGTGATCCGCCCGCCGACCATCGTCAGCAGCGCCTTGGCTTTGGGGATGTCGAGAGGTTCAGCCGCTGTCAGGTCTTTCGAGAACACGGAGACATCCGCGCGGCGCCCAGGCGCCAGGGTCCCGAGTTCGGTCTCGCGACCCACAGCATACGCCGGGGCGCCGGTGAACATTGTCAACGCCTGACGCCGACTGACCGTCTCGTCCAGGCCCCACCCCGGGCCAGCGAATCCGTTGAGGGCGTGACGGTAGACCGCCGCATAGTACTCAACCAGTGGGTCGCCCTTTTCCACCGGCGCGTCGGTGCCCCCGCAGACCACGGCGCCGGTCTGCAACAGACTGCGCCATGCATAGGCTCCCTTCAGCCGCGCCGCGCCAAGGCGCGCCCGGGCGAAATAGAGATCCCCGATGGCGTGCGAGGGCTGCATCGAGGCGATGACGCCCATGGCGGCGAACCTGGGCAGGTCGGCCGGCGACAGGATCTGCGCGTGTTCGATCCGCCAGCGTCGGTCGGTGCGGGTCTTGCCGAGAACCTCGGCCATGGCGTCCAGGGTGTTGCGGTTACCGCGATCGCCGATGGCGTGGACCGCCACCTGGGCGTTCACGGCCTTGGCCTTGCGCATCAACTCGACCATGCGTTCGTGCGTTGTCACCTCCAACCCCCGCCAGCCAGGCTTGTCGGCGTAGGGGGCCAAGAGCGCCGCGCCGCGGGAGCCCAATGCGCCGTCGGCGTAGAGCTTGATCCCACGCAAGCGGACCCGTCCGCCGGCATTGACGCTTGGCCCGGACACCAGCACCTCCGTCGCCGCGGTCGGATCCATATAGAGGTCGGTCCGCAGACCCAGTTCGCCCTTGGCGTCCATCTCCCGTAGAATGTCGACGTCATCCTGGTAGACGCTCATGCAGTGCGCGCCTGTCCATCCTCGCGACGCGTAGAGCCGGTCAGCGCGGCGCATGGCTTCGCGTTTTGTCGCCAGATCCGGTGCGGGCCTCACCGCCGCCAAAAGTTTCTGGGCATTGTCGACGAAAACCCCGTTGGGTCGACCGCGGGCATCCTTCTGAATCTCCCCGCCCGAGGGGTCGGGGGTCGAAGGCCCGATGCCAAGAATCTCCAAGGCCTTGGTATTGACGACGCCGGCGTGGCCATCCGAGCGACCGAGGTAGACCGGCCGGTCCGAGACCACCGCGTCCAGGTCGTCACGCGTCGGGAACCGATGTTCGGGCCAATGGGTTTCGATCCAGCCTCGGCCGTTGATGATCCCGTGAGGATTGTCGGCGGCCCAGGCACGCAGGCGCGACTGCAGTTCAGCGATCGATCCCGTCCCTTCCAGGTTGAGCGTCATCTCCCGCAGGCCGACCGACGAGAGGTGAACATGGCTGTCGACGAAGCCTGGAAACGCCGCCGCGCCGGCAAGGTCGATGATCTTGGCCCCGACATACCGGGCCCGGGCATCGGAAAGTGATCCGACAAAGTCGATCCGATCGCCCCGAACCGCTACCGCTTCGGCTGTGGCCGTTGTGCCTGTGTGGATCTGACCGCCGGCCAGAATCGTCGCCGGCGCCTGGGCGCCGGTCAGGGTCGGCGCGATCAGCACCGCCGCGCCCAGCGCCAGCGCCGAGCGTCTGTGGATCGTTGCCGGGGAATGTGTCATGTCTCACTCCGTTGCGGATATGTCATCGCACCCGCCGCGCTCATAGCAAACCCACCTCACGAGCGTGATGCGGCGCGCAACCGACCCACATTCCTTCGAATTTCTCCGTCGCGGAACTGTTACAAGCCTGAGGTACCCACCGCCTCAAACGCCCCGCGGGAATATCCGCATCACGCTGACCGTCACGGTCGGCAGGGGGATGTAGCAGGGAACCATCATGAAACCGACTTGCGCGTTTTTAAGCGGTCTCTTTTGCACCGCGAGTCTTCTGGCCATATCAACCGGAGCCTGGGCGGCTGACGCCGTGACGGACCAGGGAACGGCCGGTTCGACGGCCGTGACGGAACTCGTGGTCACCGCGCCTCGGGAAGAGGTGCGCGCCCGCCAGATTCAGCTCGCCGCACCCGTATTGCTGAACGTGCAATCGGCAGAGACAATTTCTAAATACCCAGACTACAACGCAGCCGAAGCTCTTGGCCGTATCCCGGGCATCTCTCTTTCCACCGACACCGGCGAGGGTCGCTTCGTCAATATACGCGGCATTGACGCCAATTTGAACGGCGCGACCTATGGTGGCGTGGTGCTGCTGAACACCTTTGCCGCCGGCACCGCCGCTTCGGGCTCGGGCCGGGCGGTTGAGTTCGACACCATTCCAACCGGAGCGATCGACGGAATCATCGTCTACAAGACTCTTGCGCCCGATCGCGAGGCGGAGGGCCTGGGCGGCCAGATCGAATTGACGCCCCGTTCGTCCAAAAATCTTTCGCGGCCATTCATTCAAGGCGAACTCGGTTGGGGTTACGAGCCGTTACATGACCATACCGGTCCTTTTACCGGCAGTCTGGCGGCTGGCGCGCGGTTCGGCTTCAACAACAACAAGCTTGTCGTTGAGGGTCTGGATCAGACACCGGCGGGAGGATCCGGCTGGATCACCAACCCGACGCCATTCTCGATCGTCGTCACCGCTTCCCGCAAGGACGATCGTCGCGCTGTGGACGATACCGAGCCTAGCTACGCTAACGATGGAGCCGCCTGCGGATTCAGTTCCCCGGGTGTGTGCGATCACGTGCTCGGACGTACCGACTTCCGCTACTATGACTATCACCGGCGGCGCTTCGGCTACGGAGCCGAAATGGACTTCAAACCGAACGATGACCATAGCTACTACGCGCGTCTCGACGTGGCCGGTTACAAGGAGCGGGCGCACAAAAATCACTTCTACGCGGCTTTTGACGGCGCGCCTTCAGCTCCAGACGCCAACGGTTACGTCGTGGACGGTTTCCAACCGCAGGTGGACGTTGTCGACCTGGAGGAAACCCACAGGAACACGGTGGCCGTCATCGGCGGGCAAGACAATTTCGGTCAGCTTAAGGTCGACTATCATGGCGCTTACAGCCGAGCGACCTATGTTGAAAACTACTATAACGAGGCGCGCTTCCGCGGAACGGACACTTACTTTGGCCGGTACAACAACACGGCCAATCCGTCGCACTTCATGTATCAGTTTTTCCAGGATGCGGCGCTGACCGTTCCCTTCATCTCCACGGACGCGACCCAATACGCGAACCCGAAGCTGACGGCGTTCTATGAAAACGACGTCGACGAAGAATACAGCGGGGTCATCAATGCGCAGTACCCGCTACACCTATTCGGAACTGATGGCGTCCTGAAGGGCGGGGTGAGCATTCGTCTCCGCGATAAGGTCGTTAACGATTTTGGCGGTTTCGGCTCTTCAACCGGTCTCCTATCCATGTACTCGGCCAGCGTCGGCGCCGGTACGAACTACTACATGGGATATTTTCCCAAGGCGCCATACGCCAACATCTATGCGATCGACGCCCTGGTGCGCGCAAACCTTCCGACTTTGGCCCCTTCCCTTGGGCGGGACTTTAAGGATCAGGAGAATGTTTACGCCGGCTACCTGATGTACACGACTGAGATCGGCAAACTCGGCGTACTCACGGGCGCCCGCATCGAAGCGACCGACGCGACCTACGGGAACTTCCTAACGACCACGGCCTTTGATCCCGCCCACCCCCTGGATCCGAATTTCGCCACGAGCATGGTCAGTTTCGTTCAGCGTCAGAATAGCTACATTAACGTCTTCCCGACCGTTCAGTTCAAATATCTGATCACCTCGAAACTGCAGGTCCGCGCCACCTATTCGACCGGCATCGCCCGCCCGGGCTTTACCCAGGCAGGCGGCAACGCCGGGGTCGACTTCACGACCTCACCGAGACCCGTATCCACGGCCGGCAACCCCAACTTGAAGCCGACGACGGGTAATAACTTCGATGTCGACGTCGAGTACTACATGCCCAACGGCGGTATTTTCCAGGCGGGATTCTTCGATAAGGAATTCAGCAACTATATTTTCCGGTCGGCCCGGATCAATGTAAACGATCCAATCTTCAACGGGGTGCCCGGTGATTTCGTCACGTTCGTGAACGAGTCAGCATACGCGCGTGGCGTCGAACTCGCCTATCATCAGAAGTTCACCATGCTGCCCGGCTTGTTCTCCGGTTTCGGCGTGGATGGTAACATCACCTGGGTTGACTCTCGCTTTAAGGAATATAGCGCGCTTACCAGCGGACAAGGAATTGACGAATATAGCTCTCTCCCTGGTACATCTCACGTTACCTGGAACCTTGCCGGTTTCTATGAAGACCATGGCTTGGCCTTACGATTGGCGGCAGAGTATGTCGGCGCTAGTCTCTTCGCTCTGAACGGGGATCGTTCGATCGACACGATCCAACATCAAAAGTTGAACCTAGATTTCAGTTCAAGTTATCAATTCACGAAGAACATCGCAGGATATTTTGACGTTAAGAATCTCCTGAATACGCCGTTGCGCTATGACGATGGCAATGCGACGCGGCCCCAGCAAATCGAATACTACGGGCAGACCTATGAATTCGGTCTGCGGGTGAATTTCTAGAGCCGACCGCCTGACGTCGTTCGCGCGTTGGGACGGGTTCCCTCTCCTCGATCATTATCGTGGAGCGGGGCCCATCGGTTTGGCGTGTTGCAATCGGCTCACGTGGATTGTGTCGTGTCCGGCAGGCCGAGAATGCGTTTGGAGATGATGTTGTTCTGGATTTCTGCCGAGCCGCCGTAGATCGACATCGCCTTGCCACTCAGCCAGCCGCGCACGGCGTCAAGTTCCTCTCTGCGGAAGGCGTCGCCCTCCCAACCCAATCCCTGTGCGCCCATGATCTCGAGCGTCATCTCCGCGCGGGTCTGCGCGACGTTGGTGGCGGAGTTCTTCAGCACAGAGGCGGCGTTGCCAGGACTGTTGCTGCCCCGCGCCTCGGCGGCGGCGCGGGTCAGGGTCAGCACGTGGGCCTTGGCGTCCATCAGGTGGCGGGTTAGACGGGTGCGGAAGTCGGTGTCGACGAAGCGGCCCGCGGCGTCCGTCTCAAGGTAGGTCTTGGCCAGGTCCTGCAGAGGCTTGACCGCGCCGCCCATCGACGCGCCCGTCTGGCTGGCGCGCTCGTGCTGCAGCAGGCGCTTGCCGACCGTCCAGCCCTTGTTGATCTCGCCCAGCAGGGAGTCCTTGTCGGCGCGGGCGTTTGTGAAGAAGGTTTCGCAGAACGGCGAGGCGCCGGCGATCAGCTTGATCGGCCGGGTTTCCACCGCCGGCTGGCGCATGTTGATCAACATGAAGCTGATGCCGTCATGCTTTTTCGCCTGGAAATCGGTGCGCACCAGGGCGCCGCACCAATCCGACCACTGCGCGCCGCTGGTCCAGACTTTCTGGCCGTTGATAACCCAGTGATCGCCCGCGTCCTCGCACTTGGTTTGCAGGGAGGCCAGATCGGATCCGGCGTTCGGCTCGGAGTAGCCCACGCACCAACGCACCTCGCCGCGGACGATCGGGGGAATGTGCTGCTGTTTCTGGGCTTCGGTCCCGTAGTCCAGGATCGTTGGGCCGATCATTGTCACGCCCATGCCGAAAGTCAGGGGATTGAAGGCGCCGGCGCGGGCCATTTCCCGTTGCAGGACCTTGGCTTGCTCGACGCTGAGGCCGCCACCGCCGTACTTCGCCGGCCACGTGGGCGTTCCCCAGCCGTTGGCGCCGATGCGCTCGCGCCAGAGTTTCAGGTCCCCGTCAGGCATCTGTTCGTCGGCCAGCGCCGCCATCAAGCCGGCCTTGCCCCTCAACGACGCCGGGAAGTGATCGGCGATCCAAGCCGCCGCCTCGGCGCGAAAGGCGTCCAGATCAGGGGTTTCACTCATGGGCGTTCGCATCCGAAATGATTGACATTGACCGTTATCCACGCCTGAAATGGCTTGAGACCACAAGTCAAGTCTGGGACGGCGCGGCCCCGCGCGAAAACATCATTGGGGGGCCGGGCCGCAACCGGATTTGGAGGAAATTAATGGCGCAAAACGCGCCTTCGCCACCATCAGGAGACAATATCATGCCCACCCAAACCACCACCAGCAAGCCCGCTTACCTCGGCCTGCTTAACGCAATCTCGCTCGCGGAATCCAGCGCGGGCGTCTATCTCAAGGCCTGGGCGGACGCGACGCCCGACGAAGAGCTGGCGTGCACCTTGCGGCTGGTCGCCGCGCGCGAAACGTCGCACGGCGAAACCTTCTGCCGCCGTATCGCGGAACTGGGCTACGACCTGAAGCACAAGGCCGACCCGGAAGCCGACAAGCGCTTGGCTAAATACGCCAACCCGAAGGTCTGCGATCTCGACAAGTTGCCCTCCCGGTCGGAGGAGGGCGAGGACCCCTTCCAGGCGATAAAGGACGGTTTGGCCAAGGGCGAGTACGACCCGATGACCGCCAACATGCTCAGCTGGTACATCGCCGAGGAATATGACTCGGGCGCCCGTCTGCGCGAGGCCTATGACTGCGTGCGCGCCAAAGCCAACGGTGGCCACGCCAAGATGAATGGCGCGTCGGCGATAGCCGGACCCAGCGGCGACGCCGAGGCCATCATGGCCTGTATGACGGCCGGCTTCGCCCGCCTCGAGAAATCCCTGGAGAAACTCGCCAAGGCGATCAAATAGGATCACCCGCTGGTCGCGCCGGCTACCTTACTCGACCCCGCTCATTCCGGATTTCGCCCGGGGTGGGCGGGTCCTGAAGAGTCGACCGTTTGTCGGGACGCCTCAAGCAAGGCCGAGTTCACTCAGGACCTCATCGGTATGCTCCCCTAGCGTCGGCGCGGCCCTGGTGACGGCTGGCCGCTGGCCATCAAAGATCATCGGCGCCTGCGGCACCAGATGGTCCCCGACGTACCTGCGCGGAAGACAGACCCAATAGTCCGTGGCCAGCAGATGGGGGTCGAGGTAGAGCGTCGCCGCGGGGGGGGCCGGCATGGCGGCGACGCCGGCGGCCTGCAGTTGGCCCGCGGCGGCCAATGGGTCCCGATCTTTCGCCCAGGCGTGCAGACGGCTCTCGATGGCGTCGGCGCGCGCCTTGCGGTCCGCCAGCGACCAATCGGGCGACCAGTCCGCGTCGCCGACGACGGAGCACAGGGCCCGCCACTCCGCCTGGGACCGGACCGAAATCGCCAGCCAGACATCGTCACCCGCCGCGCCGACCACCGCCACCGGTGACTGGTCCGCCCGGCGGCTGCCTGTCCGCCGCAATTCGCCCATCTGATCGGCGATGACGCCGTCGGCGGCCAGCTGAAACAGACACTCGACCTGGCAGACCTCCACGCGACTTCCGCCCAGTCTTTCGCGACCCCAAAGCGCCGCCATGGTCGCCGCCGCCGCATACATGCCGCTGATCGGATCGCCGAAGGCGACATGCTGATTGCTGGGCGCCCAGTCCGCCTGACCGTTGATGAATGGCAGGCCGCTGGCCTGTTCCACCGTGGATCCATAGGCGCGCAGATTGGAGAGCGGCCCGGAAAGGCCAAACGGCGGCATGACCACCGAGATCACGCCCGGCCGTAGGCGCTGCTGATCGCTTTGCCCAAGTCCCAGGCGGTTCATGACCCCCGGTCCCTGATTTTCGATGACGATGTCCGAACGCCGAATGATTTCCTCAGCCAGACGTTTGCCGTCCGCCGTCGCGAGATTGATATCCAGCCCGCGCTTGTTGCGGTTGGCGATCATGAAGGGCCTTGGCAATTCATGCAGGGGGGGATCCTGCAACTCAACATTCTCCCACCCGCGCCACCAGTCGCGGTGACTGGCCGACTCGATTTTCAAGACATCCGCGCCCAAATCGGCCAGATATCGCGCGCCCAGCGGGCCGGCCCAGCCCATGGTGAAATCGGCGACCCGAATACCCGCCAGTGGCGCGGCGCCGGTTCCCGTGAGCGGCGGACCTGCCCGTCCATCGAACTGGAAACGGAATGGCGTGGTCGGCGCCCGCACACCGCTCGCACCGACGGCCGCGAAGGATGCGCGCCCCCCCCAGTGCGCGTGATCTGGCAGGTTTCTGGGTTCCGTGGCCGGCGTGATCGGAATGCGCAGCCGATCTCCGGCGTCGACCCAATAGGCGCTCGACCGTTCGGCGAAGAGGGGGACCAGAGCTTCGTCGACGATGTCGGCGCAGATCATGCGTTCGGCCGCGGTGGCCAGATATTCCGCCTCGGCCAGGTCGGGGCGTTCGATCAAGGCGCAAAGCGACGCCCACTGGGCCGGCGTCACGCAGGTCACGCCGACGAAGCCGTTAGTGGTTGCATAGGTGCTGCAGGGATAGATCGGCGAAAACCGGTTCACGCCGCCGCGCGGCGCGGCAAGCAGAGGATCCGAAAATGCGGTCACCCCCGCCGGCTCGGTCAGGCACAGGAGCCCTTCCAATGCATTGACATCGATCTTCGATGGCCGGTTCGATTTGGCCATCAGCGCGGCCAGGCTGGCGATGAACCCATTCACGCTCGAAAGCATTTGTGGGACATGACCCTGAGACAAGGTAGGCGGTCCGTCGACCGGGCCGAAGCCGAAGGCCAAGCCGCCGATGGCGTTCACCAAGGCGTCGTCACCGGCCCATCCCGCATAGGGGCCATCTTGCCCGAACCAGGTCATCCCCAGACGTACGCCCTTGAACGCTGCGGCGGCGAGGGCGGCGTCGGCGGCGTCGACCTCGGCGGGCGTCTGGCCGGCGATGACAAGTTCAGCCCCGCTCTTTGAAAGCAGGTCTCCGAGGTCCGCCGGGGCGACGACGGTCTTGCCTTCATCCAGCCAAGCGTCAAACGTTCGCCGCGCCGGGCTGGGGTCGCTGTCGCCACGGGCGATGGCCAGTCGGGTCACCGACCCGCCCATCGTCGAAAATAATCGACCACAATAGCGAACGGCCACGCTGTCGCCGATCTCAAGAACCTTTAGACCCGCCAAGGGTCTGGATTCATTCGCACTCGCCGAAACCAAAACGTTCTCTCCCCGCGCGCCGACGTCGGGTCTTCGCGTCCGCTGGCGCTATCAGCCTTCGTAACCTTGCGTGACGTCAAATGAAAAGTGCGGTGATCGCCATATGTACGCTGGGCCTGAGTGCGTCCTTGGCCTAAAGAGCCCGCCCGCTTGCTCGGGCCAGTCACGAAGTTTGAACGGCTTCCGCGTCGAAGGACTACATCATGCGAACAACACTCGCGGATCTGGCCGGGATGAAGGCGAGGCGTGAGCCAATCGTCATGGTGACCGCCTATGACTTTCCCAGCGCGCGTCTGGCCGAGCGCGCTGGAGCGGATGTTCTGCTGGTGGGCGATTCGCTGGGGATGGTGGTTCTGGGCCACCAAACCACCTTGCCGGTTTCCCTGAACGACATGATCGTCCACGCCGCGGCCGTCATGCGCGGCTCGCAAGACGCCCTGGTGGTCTGCGACCTGCCGTTCATGACCTACGCGACCGACAGCGATGCGGTGGCGGCGGCCCGCCGGGTGATGCAGGAGACCGGGGTCCAGGCGATCAAGCTCGAGGGCGGCGCCGCCATCGCGCCCACGGTGTCGCTGCTGGCGTCTCGAGGTGTGCCGGTCATGGGCCACCTCGGCTTCACGCCGCAGTCTCAGCATCAGATCGGGATTCGGGTGCAGGGCAAGACCGCGGATGAGGCTCGGCAGCTCATGAAAGACGCCCTCGCCTTGCAGGCGGCGGGTGCGTTCGCCATCGTTCTTGAGCTCACACCGGCGCCCCTGGCCCTGGCCGTGACGGAGCGCCTTGCGATACCCACCATCGGCATCGGCGCCGGAGCCGGATGCGACGGTCAGGTTCAGGTATGGCATGATCTGCTCGGACTTTCCGACGACAAGCCGCCCCGCCATGCGAAGGCCTACGCCCGGATTGGCGATGCGATCGAAACCGCGTTGCGCACCTATGTCGCCGACGTCCGGTCGGGGGCGTTCCCCACCGCAGCCCAAGGTTCGACCATGAGCCCGATCGAGCTGGCGAAAGCCTTGGATTGAACCCCCCATGCGCATCGTATCAAGCCTCGCCGACCTCAACAGCGCACGCCGCGCCTTTCCCGAACTTGGTTTCGTGCCGACCATGGGGTTTCTGCACGAGGGTCATTTGAGTCTGGTGCGGCGCGCCCGGCTCGAATGCGGCGCCGTCGCGGTGTCGATTTTCGTCAATCCCACGCAGTTCAGTCCGAGCGAGGATCTCGATCGCTATCCGCGCGACATGCCCCGCGACCTGGCCTTGCTGCAGGCCGAGGAGGCCGATCTGGTGTTCCTGCCGGACGTCGAGACAATCTATCCGCGAGGCTTCGCAACGACCATTGACGTCGGTCCAGTGGCGACAGTGCTTGAGGGCGCCGCGCGGCCCGTTCATTTCCCCGGCGTTGCGACGGTGGTGGCGAAACTCTTCAACATGGTGCGGCCAACCCGGGCCTATTTCGGCCAAAAGGACGCGCAGCAGTGCATCGTCATCCGCAGACTCGTGCGCGACCTGAATATTCCCCTGGAGGTCATCGTCGCACCGACCGTTCGCGAGCCAGACGGATTGGCGATGTCGAGCCGTAACGCTTACCTCACGCCTGAACAGCGCGCCGCGGCGCCTGTGCTCTGGCGCGCGCTGAACGCGGCGAAGTCGGCGTTCGAATCCGGCGAGCGCGACGGCCAGGCGCTTCGCGCGGCAATGACGCATGTGCTGACGACGGAACCCCAAGGCAATCTGGATTATGTGAGCGTCGCCGATCCAGATGACCTGACCGAACTGACCACCGTCGGCGTTTCGGCGCTGGCCTCGATGGCCGTGCGGTTCGGCGGAACACGGCTGATCGACAACATCGTGCTTGGCGGAGCGTGAACTGCGCGAGGCGGCGGTGTTGTCGGCGGAGACTTTCGGGAGGGACGGCGGCGAGTTCCGCGCGCGGTTGCTGATCTTCATCCCCCAAGAGCTGGCGCCCATCACCAGCGTATGTCCCCCCGCTGGGCCGCCGCATCGCCCAGATCATGCACGACAACGGCCCGGGGGAGGCGCCGCGCCGAGATCGCGTTGTTGCGGATCAAAGGTGGGCAAGGCGTCCGGGGCCGCCTTGGCGATAGGACGCCGCGTCGGGGTGCGAGACGATCGCCGCGGGCTTGGAACTGCAGACGGGGGCCAGGACGTGAGCCGGCCAGGCCAGCGAAATGATGCCGATGAGAATCAGGGACGCGCCGGCGAAGGATCGCGCCGCCCCGTGTTTGGCCAAGGCGGCAAGCCGAACACCGGCGATTGTGATCGCGGTGACGGGAGGAGCGACGGCGACGGCGAAGCCGAGCATGACTGTTAAACCGCTCATCGCCGATCCGGACAGCATCGCGAGCAGCAGAGCCGAATAGACCATCCCGCACGGCGCCAGCCCCCACGCCAAGCCGGCGAGGATCGAATAGGCGGGACCACGCCCGCGGAGCCGCGAAGTCCATCGCCGCAGCGGCCCGAAGACGGTGTCCAAAGATAGGACGGCCGGGGTCAGGCCAAGCAAGGACAGACCAATCCAAACCAGCCCCATGGCCGCGAGCGCCTGCAGCAGGTGGTGCGCCGAGCTTGTTTCCAGAAGCAAATAGGCGCCGGAACCCGCGGCGCCGACACCCGCGCCGGCCACTACGTACGCCAGGGCCTTGCCGGCCTCGGTCTGCGCAAGAATCCCTACGACGGACGCGGAGCCATCGGGACGGAGCGCGCGCGTCAGGTGCACGCTGATCGGCCCGCACATCGCCGCGCAGTGGGCCCAACTCGCGACGCCAAGCAGCGCGCCTTCGGAAAACGCCGCGACGGCCGCGGTCATTCCCAAATCGGCGCGCGCGCGCCTCCCAGTCGGTTTGTCCCGCTCGGCATGCGCTGTCATCGCGCTTCGACAGCGGTGTGAGGTGATTCAGATCAAGTTCAAGCCGGCCCATTGGCCGAAACGGCGACCTTCTCCCTTGGCGGCGATTGGAACCTCCGCTGGATTGACCGAAATCAAACAACGCGGCGTTTGCGGGCGCCAGAAGAGCCCAGCTTTTAGGATCACAGCCGGGCGGCCGCATGACGACTGAAACCACGACAACGCCTCGCGACCAGACCGACGCAGGCATCCTTTTATCGTGCACCGGCGTTGGCGCGCTGATCATGCTGGTCGCCATCGCCGCGTCAAAGGACCCTTTGTTTCAATTCGAAGGCGCCATCTTCGCATTGGCTTTCATCTTCGGCAGTTGGGCCTTGCTTGAGGGCATCCTCTCCGGCCGATTCGTCCCGAGACCCGACCGATACATGGACGGCGTCATCAAGGCCGGCGTCATCGCAACACTGTTCTGGGGGTTCGCGGGCATGTCGGTCGGCGTCCTGATCGCCGGCCAGCTTGCATTCCCGTCTCTGCTCTACCCGCCCGATTTCGGCCCGTTGAACTTCGGCCGCCTGCGGCCGTTGCATACCTCGGCCGTCATTTTCGCGTTCGGCGGCAATGCGTTGATATCGACGTCATTCTGGGTGGTGCAACGCACATGTAAGGCGCGTCTTTTTGGCGGCGTGCTGCCGTGGTTCGTCTTCTGGGGCTACCAACTGTTCATCCTGCTGGCCGGGTTGGGATATCTGGTCGGCGTCACGCAGGGCCAGGAATACGCGGAGCCAGAATGGCAGGCCGATCTTTGGCTGGCGGTCGTCTGGGTCTGCTATTTGGTCGTGTTTCTGGGCACGATCTGGAAGCGAAAAGAGCCGCATATCTATGTAGCCAACTGGTTCTATTTGGCCTTCATCGTCACCATCGCGATCCTGCACATCACCAACAACCTGGCCTTGCCGGTCAGCATGCTGAACCATCGTAGTTATGAGGTTTGGGCGGGGGTCGAAAGCGCTCTGGTGCAGTGGTGGTATGGCCACAACGCGGTTGGTTTCTTCCTGACAGCCGGGTTCCTGGGGATGATGTACTACTTCATTCCCAAGCGCGCCGAACGGCCAATTTATTCTTACCGCCTCTCGATCGTGCACTTCTGGGCTCTGATCTTCATCTACATCTGGGCCGGCCCGCACCATCTTCATTACACGGCCCTGCCCCAGTGGGCGCAGACTCTGGGCATGACCTTCTCGCTGATGCTGTGGATGCCGTCGTGGGGCGGCATGATCAACGGCCTGATGACCCTCTCCGGCGCGTGGGACAAACTGCGCACCGATCCCGTCATCCGCATGCTCGTGGTCTCGCTCGCCTTCTACGGCATGTCGACCTTTGAAGGTCCGGTCATGGCCATTCGCACGGTCAACGCTCTGTCGCACTACACGGACTGGACGATCGGTCATGTCCATTCCGGCGCGTTGGGCTGGGTGGGCTTCGTCACCTTCGGCGCGGTCTATTGCATGGTCCCGTGGCTCTGGAAGAAGGATCGCATCTATTCCGATCGTCTGATCGAATGGCACTTCTGGATCGCGACGATAGGTATCCTTCTCTACATCACCTCGATGTGGGTCGCCGGCATCATGGAAGGTTTGATGTGGCGCGAATACACTCCACAGGGATTCCTGGCCTACTCGTTCGTTGAATCCGTCGCCGCGCGGCATGTTGAATACATTGTCCGGATGGTGGGCGGCCTCATGTATCTCTCGGGATTGATCATCATGATCTATAATGTGTGGCGTACGATCCGCATGCCGGGCCGCGAAGCCGTCCTCAACCTCGCCAATGCGTCTCCGGCGCCCTTGGCGATCCCGGCGGAGTAGGGCGCATGGCAAGCATCTGGGCCCGGCACGGCAGGCTTGAGCGACACTCGCTGCTGCTTCTGATCGGCATCGTCATCGTGGTCGCCATCGGCGGCCTGGTGGAGATCACTCCACTCTTCTATCTGGAAAGCACGATCGAAAAGGTGAAGGGCATGCGCCCCTACACCCCGCTCGAGCTGGCCGGTCGCGACATCTACATCCGCGAGGGGTGCTATCTTTGCCACTCGCAGATGATTCGGCCGCTGCGCGACGAAGTCGAACGGTACGGCCATTACAGCCTGGCCGCCGAGAGCATGTACGACCACCCCTTCCAGTGGGGCTCGGAACGGACCGGCCCGGATCTGGCGCGGGTGGGCGGCAAGTATTCCGACGCCTGGCATCGCGATCACCTGATCAATCCCAGGTCGCTGGTGCCGGAATCGGTGATGCCTCCCTACGCCTTCCTTGCCGAACATGAGCTCGATTATCGCGACATCAAGGACAAGCTGCGGACCATGCAGCGGGTGGGCGTTCCCTACACCGAGGACATGATCAACAACGCCGAGGAGGACCTGAAGACACAGGACGATCCAGAAGCGGCGCCAACAGGGTTCGTCAGCCGCTACGGCGCCAAGGTGGCCCGCCGTAACTTCGGCGGCGACCCGGACCGGATCACCGAGATGGATGCCTTGATCGCCTATCTTCAAATGCTTGGCGGCCTGGTCGACTTCTCGACCTACCACGCCGACGCACCAGCCAATCAGCGGTGAGACCATGACCTACGAAACGGTATCTCGCATCGTCCAGCAGGGCGGCACGGTCTACTTCGCCGTGATGTTCGCGATTGCGCTCACTTACGCACTGCGCCCTGGCAAACGTGACGAATTCGATCGCGCGGCTCGGCTGCCGCTGGACGATGACGGACTCTGACATGACCACCCCCGAAACCGACGAACACACCGGCGTCCGCACGACGGGCCACGAGTGGGACGGCATCAAGGAGCTCGACAATCCGCTCCCGCGCTGGTGGCTGTGGATCTTCTACGCCACCATCGCCTTTTCGGTTGGCTATTGGGTGCTGATGCCGGCTTGGCCGGGTGTCACCGACTACACCCACGGACTGTTGCACAAATCGGATCGGGCGCAGGTCGCGGAAGACTTGGCGGCGTTGCAAAAGCAAAGGGGCGCCCAGGCCTCCCGTCTGACCACGGCCTCCCTGGAACAGATTGAGAAGGATCCGGCGCTCCAGGCCTATTCTCTGCAGGTGGGGGAGTCTATTTTCCGCGATAACTGCGCGCCTTGCCACGGCTCCTCTGGAACCGGTGGAAAGGGCTACCCAAACCTGCGGGACGACATCTGGCTGTGGGGCGGTTCGCTGGAGGACATCCAGCGCACGATCACCCATGGCGTGCGGTCGACCGACCCGGATACGCGTACGTCCGCCATGCCGGCCTTTGGGCGCGATCAGATGCTTAAGGCTGACCAGATCAACGATCTGACCGAATATGTTGTCGCCCTGTCGCATCGCGGCGCCGACGCCGCCGCGGTCCAGAGAGCAACGGGGCTGTTCCAGGCCAATTGCGCGGCGTGCCACGGGCCAACCGGAACAGGGAATCCGCAACTCGGGGCTCCAAACCTGACCGATAACGACTGGCTCTATGGCTCCGATCGCGCCTCGATCCGAGACCAGATCTGGAGTGGACATGGCGGCGTGATGCCGGCGTGGGGCGCTCGGTTCGACGCCAATACGATCAAGGCCCTGGCCGTCTACATCCACGTCAAATCCGGCGGCCAGTAGAGAAAACGGGGGAGTCATCGGCGACTATGACGACGGTCATTGAGCGAAGAAAGCCGGCCGACGTCGAGGCGCCCTCGTCGCACAGGGTCTCCGCGGCGGCGGCGGCGCGGGCGAAGGGCCATACCGGCGGCGGGCTCTACAAGCCTCGCACGCCAATCTACCCAAAGCTTGTTCACGGCTTCTGGCGGAACGTGAAGTGGGCTCTGCTGATCTTCACCCTGGCGGTCTACTACATTGTACCCTGGCTACGATGGCATAGGCCGCCCGCGGCGCCGCAACAGGCGGTGTTGGTCGATTTCACGCATCAGCGGTTCTATTTCTTCTTCATCCAGCTCTGGCCCCAGGAGGTCTACTTCATAACGGGCCTGCTGGTGCTGGCCGCCCTCGCGCTGTTTCTGGTCACAGCATTGTTCGGACGCCTCTGGTGCGGGTACGCCTGCCCACAGACAGTCTGGACGGACCTGTTCATCGTCGTCGAGCGGGCGTTCGAGGGCGATCGCAATGCCCGAATGAAACTGGACGCCGCACCGTGGTCGTTCGACAAGGTTTGGCGCAAGGCCGGTAAGCACGGGGCGTGGCTCGCGATCGCCTTTTCCACGGGCGGCGCATGGATCTTCTACTTTCACGACGCACCGACGCTCTTGCGGACATTCTGGATCGGTCAGGCGCCGCTCACGGCCTATGTGTCTTGCGGCCTGCTCACCTTCACCACCTACGCTCTCGCCGGAACGATGCGGGAGCAGGTCTGTACGTTCATGTGCCCCTGGCCGCGCATCCAGGGCGCCATGTTCGATAAGCATACCCTGCAAGTCATCTACGCCCGCGACCGCGGCGAGCCGCGCGGGCCGCATAAAAAGAATGAGACCTGGGAAGGCCGCGGCGACTGCATCGATTGCGGACAGTGCGTCGTCGTCTGTCCGATGGGCATCGACATCCGCGATGGCGGGCAGATCGAGTGCATCAACTGCGGCCTATGCGTCGACGCCTGCGATGAGATGATGGATCGCGTCGGCCGTCCGCGGAGCTTGATTGCCTATGACACCGACTACGCCGTGGCGATGCGCGCGGCCGGCGGAGGGGCGAGCTATCACCTCGTTCGGCCGCGGACGATCCTCTATGCGGGCGTCCTCGCCGCGGTTGCGGGGCTGATGGGCTGGGGGCTGACGCACCGGGCCGACGTAAGCTTCGATGTTCTGCACGATCGCAACCCGGTCTTCGTCCGCCTGCAGGACGGTTCGGTCCGCGACGGCTTCACGCTGAAGATCGACAATCGCACGTTCGTGCGACGCCACTTTAGCGTGAGTTTGCGAGGTCTGAGCGAATTTACGCTCAAGGCGCCTGGTTCGGCGCCCGTCCACGGCGCGCTCGACATCGTTGTTGAGCCCAATCAGGTTCGCGCGATCTATGTCTTCGTGATCGCCCCCCAAACGTCTTTGCCGAAGACGAACATGCCGATCACCTTCACCTTGTCATCGGACACCAAACCCGTGGAAGTCCGATCGGCGTTCCTATCAGGAGCCGCGAACAGCCTATGACCACGACCCGACAACCCACGGGGTTCACGCTCAAAGGCTGGCACGTGCTGGCTATTTTCGTCGCCTTCTATGGGGTCATGGTCGCGGTGAATACGATCTTCATCATCGACGCCTATCGGACCTTTCCCGGTGAGGTGTCCGATCGACCGTACGAAGACGGCGTCGCCTACAATCAATCCCTGCGCCAGCAAGCCGCTCAGGCGGCTTTGGGCTGGCGGGTGCGGGCGGGCATGAGCGGCCCGGGGCGTCTGACGGTCGAGGTGGCGGATGCCCACGGCGCCCCGGTCGATGGGTTGCGGGTGAATGCGCAGCTTAGCCGGCCCGCGACGGATGCGGGTCTCGCCAAGGTGACGCTCCAACCCCTGGGGGTCGGCGTCTATCAGGCGAACGTGGCGGCGATTCACGGCGCCTGGGATGTGGCGGTCGACTGCACCGACGCCAAGGGCCGCGAGTTCGTGGCGGATCGACGTATCGTGACGCCATGACGGTTGTGGACCAGGCCGAGCTCTCCGGGTTCCTGCGTCGCGATCGGCCGGGCGCGGCGCAGTTGGAATTGTTGGTCCGTGGCGCCCGGTGCGCCGCTTGCATGGCGTCGATCGAGCGGGGCGTGGCGGCGCTCCCTGGTGTTTCGGCCGCCCGCTTCAATCTGACCACCGGTAAGCTCTCCGTAATCTTTTCCGGCGAACGCGCGGATCCGCGCGATGTGATCCGTACGGTCGAGGATCTCGGGTACGGCGCCACGCTCTTCGATCCGAACACCGCGTCCGCTCAGGCCGACGAGGAAGGCCGTCGGCTTGCCCTCGCACTGGGTGTGGCCGGGTTCGGCGCGGGCAATGTGATGATGTTTTCGGTGCCGATCTGGGCCGGCCTGTTCGGCCAGGAACTGGAGCCCGCCACGCGCACGATAATGTACTGGTTGTCGGCGATCATCGCCACGCCGTGTGCGCTGTACGCGGGGCAGACAATTTTTAGATCGGCCTGGAAATCGTTGCGGCGCGGCCGCGCCAACATGGATGTGCCAATTTCAGTCGGCGTTCTTCTGACCCTGGGGGTCAGTTTCTCTGAGACTCTACAGCATGGCCGGCACGCCTATTTCGATGCGGCGGTGATGCTGCTGTTCCTGCTGCTGATCGGTCGCTGGATGGACCATCAGCTGCGCGCCAAGGCGGCCAGCGCGGCGCGCGATCTCATGGCGCTGCAGGCGCCGATTGCCCGTCGGCTGGATCGTGCGGGCGTCGAACACGGCGTTCCGGTCGGTGAGGTGCGCGTCGATGATCTCGTCGTGATCGCGCCCGGCGAACGGACGCCGGTCGATGGGATTGTCGCCGAGGGGGCGTCGGTGGTCGACAACGCCCTGATCACCGGCGAAACCTCCCCCTGGCCGGTCTCGCCGGGGTCCCCCGTCCACGCAGGCGCGCTCAATCTGGACGGACGGCTCATCGTGCGGGCGCGGGCGGCGGTCGAAGATTCCGCCCTGGCTGCGATCGCGCGGCTGATGGAAGCCGGCGCGCAATCGCGCTCAACCTATGTCCGGCTGGCCGATAAGGCTGCGGCCATTTATGTACCCGTGGTGCACGGCTTGGCGCTGGCGACCTTTGTGGGCGGTTGGCTCCTGGGCCTGGGGCCCCGCGAAGCCCTGATCCGCGCCGCCGCCGTCTTGATCATTACCTGCCCCTGCGCCCTGGGCCTGGCCGTTCCCGCCGTTCAGATCGCCGCCAGCGGACGTCTTTTCCGCAAGGGAATCCTCGTCAAATCCGGTGCGGCGCTCGAACGCCTCGCCGAGGTCAATTATGTGGTCCTCGACAAGACCGGCGTGCTGACGACGGGACGGCCGGAATTGCTTGGGGGCTTGACGCCGGCGCTGGCCGACGCCGCTCAGCTTGCCCGCGCGTCCCGCCATCCCCTGGCGCGGTCGCTCGTCCGCGCGGCGGGTCCTGGGCCGGTCGCGGCGGCCGCGCGGGAAACGGCTGGGCAGGGCGTCAGCGGCCTCGTAGACGGACGCCCCGCGCGCCTGGGCAGGGCGTCGTTCCTGGGCGCCGAGGCGGCGAGCCGGGGCGAGAGCGAGTTCTGGTTCGGATTTGATGGCGAGGCCCCAGTACGGTTCGCGTTCGCCGACACGCTACGGGCTGACGCGGCGGAGACAATCGCGGCGTTGGTTAAGCGCGGGCTCGACGTTGAAGTGCTGTCAGGCGATACGGCGGGGGCGGTTATCAGGACCTGCGAAGCCGCCGGCGTAGCGCACTACCGGTCTTGCCTGACGCCGCTGGACAAGGCCGCCGCCATCGACGCCCTGAAGACGGGCGGACGTAAGGTGCTCATGGTGGGGGACGGGTTGAACGACGCCGCTGCCCTGGCGCGGGCAAGCGCGTCCATGGCCCCGGGCGCCGCCATGGACGCCAGCCAGAACGCCGCCGATCTCGTGTTCGAGGGCGAAGCCCTGATGTCGGTGGTCGATGCGATCGACATCGCCCGGGCCGCGCGCGCACGTGCGCTGGAAAACTTTGGTTTCTCCGCCCTTTACAATCTCGTGGCGGCGCCCGCCGCCATTATCGGGCTTATCAACCCCCTGATTTCGGCGATCGCCATGTCCGGATCTTCGCTGGTGGTGACTCTGAACGCGCTGCGCATGAATTTGGAGGCCCGGCGATGACCATCATCCTGGTGCTTGCGCCGATTTCGCTTGGGTTGGCGCTGGTGGGGCTCGGCGCCTTCTGGTGGACGGTGAAAAGCGGCCAATATGACGACCCTGCCGGTGACGCCTCCCGCATCCTGAACGATCACTCGGACGATCAGCCCATTCCATGACCGACGACCGCCGCGCCAAACTGCTGTCCCGCTACGAAGGGCGGGCGCCTCGCTACACAAGCTATCCCACCGCCGTTCAATTTACGCCGACGGTCGGCCCGTCAGTTTACGCCAACTGGCTTTCCGCGCTTCCGGCGAAGGATCCGGTCTCGGTCTATGTGCATGTGCCCTTCTGCACTCGGATGTGTTGGTACTGCGGCTGCAACACCCGCGTCGTCAATCGACACGAACCGATCGGCGAATATATCGAGCTGCTCGCCAAGGAGATCCACCTCGTCGCCGCGCATCTGCCGTCGCGCCTGGAAATCGGTTCGGTTCACCTGGGCGGCGGCACGCCCAATACGCTCTCGCCGGCCGACCTCGACCGCCTGTTCATGGCCCTCGATCAAGCGTTTCTTGTCGTTCCCCACATGGACGTCGCCGCCGAAATGGACCCGGCGCAGCTCCAGGCGGATTGGGTGCGCGCCGCCGTAGGTCACGGTCTCAACCGGGCCAGTCTGGGCGTCCAGGATCTGGCCCCGCACGTTCAGGCGGCCGTCAACCGCATCGAGCCCTTCTCGATGGTCGAGCGAGCCTTTGCGCTGTTGCGCGAGGGTGGCGTGCACGACATCAACGTCGATCTCATGTACGGCCTGCCTCTTCAGACGACCTCGGATGTCCTGGGCACGCTCGATCAGGTGCTGACCCTCGCGCCTAGCCGGATCGCACTGTTCGGCTATGCGCACGTGCCCTGGATGAAGGCCCATCAGAAGCTGATCCGCGACGCCGATTTGCCCGATCCGCTCGCTCGCCTCGATCAGGCCGAGGCGGCCGCGGAGCGCCTGATCGATGAAGGTTACCGACGGATCGGGTTGGATCATTTCGCGCGTCCGGACGATACACTGGGTCGCCAGGCGGTGCGGCGCAATTTTCAGGGCTATACAACCGACCCGGACATGACCCTGTTGGGGTTCGGCGCG
>Ga0075029_100000215_pt1 | contig 31139 bp, 31 predicted proteins | sample LitLauG_LLR_2013_FD_71391 | JGI IMG/M metagenome (GOLD analysis project Ga0075029, IMG submission 71391) | Freshwater sediment microbial communities from North America - Little Laurel Run_MetaG_LLR_2013 | ecosystem: Environmental > Aquatic > Freshwater > Creek > Sediment | place: USA... | reverse complement strand
CCATCGTGGTGTCCTTTCGTGAAAGTTGCTCTGCAAAAACAACCTTCGCCAAAAGCCACGATGGCCGCCCTCTACCCTACGAGGCCGGCCGCCTCATACACCACGACCCGGGACACGATCGGCGCAGGCGCCGCGCATGGCCTCGAGCAGTCCGTACGAGGTCAGGTACGGAAAAACCGAATCCGAATTGCGCGGTCTCGCGACAGCATTGATCACCGCCGGCTTCGTACCGCGGCGCATCGCAGTTGGCGACGCACCGGATTCTCTTGTGAGCTTCGACGACGGCGACGTGTGGGTCGAGTTCGCTGAGGTGGTCGACTCGCCATCAGCTCGGTATACGAACATGATGCACGACCTTAGCCGTGACGTCAAAGACGATGTTGATGCTGACGCAACGGCTAGCGCAGCAGTTCGAGGGCATCACCTTGAGTTTCGTCTCGCGGAGTGCCCTACAAAATCCGAAGTACGTGCCGTTCGGGAAGAATTGGTAGCATTTCTCCGATCGGGAAGCCACACCGATGTTCCGGAGCGGACGCTGACGTCTCTGCGTGAACCAATGTTGCGACGGATGGGAACGTCGTTGTTTCGCGCTGACTGGGCTCATTATGAAGATGGAAGCCCTTACATTCTTGGCATCCAATCGGCTGCGCATGCGTTCTCCCCGCTTGCGCTCGCGCCGGTAGCCTATCGTCGTCTGGAGCGGAAGCGCCGCACTGCCTTAAGCTACGGCGTTCGACCCATTTGGTTAGTTCTGAGCGTTACCGACCTTCGTGGCGTCTGGGATGCGAGCGTCGATCTGTTGTCCAGGAGTTGCCCACCAATCGATCCGTTCTCGCGGGTCATTCTGTGCGACGGGCCGCGTGCGATCATTTGGAGTGGTGGCGTAGTTGCCATGCGAGACGTCCGCTTGTCGGCGCCGAGCGGGGTCTGACGCGTCGGCGATCGCTTGTCAGAATGTCACTTTTATGGTAACATTTTGACCGTGCCCCAAAGCCACCTCGACGCCCTCTTAGAGCTCGCAGCCGAGAATGAAGGCCTCGTGACCACTCGGTCTGCGGCCGAAGCCGGGATCAGCCGGCGAACCCTCGCTGGTATGGTCGAACGCGGCCGGCTGGAGCGCCTTTCGCGTGGCGTCTATCGACTCGTCCATTCGCATCGCGATTCGCTCTCTCCGTATCGCGAAGCGATTCTCTGGGCCCAATCGCATCGCGGCCCACGCGTGGCTCTTTCCCACGAGACGGCCCTCGCGGTCCTCGGCCTTACCGATGCGAACCCGGCGACGATCCAGCTCACGGTTCCGCCACATGCTCGGCTCCGACGCACTGCGCCTGCGCGGATAGTGATCCATCGGGCGATTCTCGACAGCAGCGACGTCATCGAACACGAGGGCCTGCCCGTCACATCCGTCCCGCGAACGGTTCTCGATCTTGCGCGAAGCGGCAACTTGCGTTTTGCTGCCGACGCCGTTGTGCAAGCGCGCCGCGAAGGCTTTATTTCTGAAATCGAAAGTCGCCGGCTAACCAAGGAATTGAAAAACTTACATGGCGCGTGAGCGGCTTGACAAAGCCCTTTACCGAGTTGCGAGAGAGGCCGACGTCGACGAACTTAGGCTGCGCCGTTGGGTCTCGTTCCTCGCGTTGTGCGGCGTGCTCCAAAGAGCGATAGATGAAGGCGTCATTACTGACTACCATCTCAAGGGCGGTGCGGCACTTGAGCTTCGATTCGCTGATCGGGCTCGTACCACAAAGGATATGGACGTTGGCCTACCCGGCAATACCCGCCGCGACCGGTTTGCGGCCCTTGAGCGCGCAGCCGCGCTAGGCTTCGATGAATTCACGTTCCGCGTGAAAGTCCCGCACGACCTCGAACGTGTCGATACCGTGCGCGTTGATGTCGCAATAGCCTACCGCGGCCGCGGGTTCCAAACAATACAAGTTGACCTCGGCCCCGCTGATGAACCGACCGTGGATCTTGTTGCGCCGAGGATCAGAGGCGTTGCTGAACTCGGTATTCCGGTTACTTCGTCAGTCCGTTGTATTACGCTCGATATTCAGATCGCACAGAAGCTCCACGCGAGCACAAATCCACGAGTCGTCGAAGGCGAGAACCGCGCAAGAGACATCCTTGACGTCGTCTTTCTCGACATGATTGGTCAGCTCGACCCGAAAGCAGTGCAGTCTGCCTGCATTCGCGTCTTTCAACAACGCGCCGAGCATGCGTGGCCGCCAGCGATCGACATCCCGCCGGCGTGGAGAGTCGAGCTCGCATCTCTCGCTGCTGAGCAGGCCCTCTCATTCGCTACGGGCGACGAGGTCGTCGCTGCATTCATGAACATCTATCGTGGAATTGTTGAAGCGTGAGCCCAGAACTTTCACGTGGCAGCACCTTGCTCGTGTTTCAATACGGATCAAACATAGACCAAGCGCGATTGAATAGCACGGATCGTTTAGACGGCGCAGCCAAACTACGAGGCTTAGCCGAGACGATCGAGGGTTATGACCTTGTGTTCAACGTTTGGAGTTCGGGCCAACAATGCGCCGTCGCGAACCTCGTCAAAGGCTCCCGTACGATTTACGGTGCCCTGTATGAAATCCCTGACTATCGCGTATTGCGCGCGCTGAAGCAGGCGCTAAAAACGCTCGATGAGATCGAGGGCGAGGGTAAAACGTACGAACGAACCCCCATTGGGGTCATTTTCGCAGGAAAGCGGACAGAGGCGTTGACTTACCTCGGGAAGCAGCCGATCTTCACGAACTGCAGTACGACCAGCACGTATGCGCACCACATCGTCAATGGACTCGAAGAACTTGGCGCGCCAGCGCCGTACGTCGACTACGTGAAGAGCCGCATCGCGGAGAGCATGGCCCGTGCTAACTAGTGCTCTCCCGAGTTCAGTCCGCGTAGACGTAAGGCTGCGCTCGTTGACGCAACCACCGTGTCGAGAGATAATTGGGAGTGCAACGCTACGCTCGACTTTCACTCGCAATGTAATGCGGGTGAAATGCGGGCCGGCGGCAGGGCCCTTTCTCGGGGCCTTTTCTTTTTCTCGACGCTTTGGTACGACCATGGAACAAATGAGAAGGGCTAATCACGTCAGCGTGATTCGTGACGAATTCATCGAGCCTCGATCGACAAAGATTGAACCCGCGTCCCTTGAACGGATCGATCGTGCGTTAGCCGCCGCCGCGAACAAACTTGACGAAGCTCGCCACGCTCTGGAGATGCTCTGCGTAGCTAGCCCTGATTCTGCCGGCGACGTCGTAAGGTCTCTGCCCGTCCTCTTGACGGTGCGGGAGACATGCAAGTTGTTGGGCTACCATAAAACGAAAGTGTACGATCTCATGAAGCGCGGCTTGCTTCCTTACGTCGTCGAAACTAAGACCGGCCATCGCCGCGTCGAGTACCGCGCCGTCCAGCAGCTCGTGAAAAGACTCCGCACCGCTCGTCTTGAACGGAAGGATCATAATGGGCAAGCGCGCTGACGGCGAAGGTAGCATTTGCCGGCGAAAGAACGGCACGTTTGAAGCGAAGCTTACGCTCAAAGCGCCGGATGGCTCGGTAGTTCGCAAGTCTTTCTACGGAAAGACGCGCAATGCCGTCGCCGATCTGATGCGCGAGTACCGCGATGAACACGGCACGATGCTTCGCCCGAGCAGCGACATGACGCTCTCGGAGTACCTGACTGCTTGGCTCGACGCGCTTGTGGTTCGGCCGAATACGTACAAGCTGCGCAAGCACCTCATCAATAAGCACATCGTTCCGCATATTGGCGCGCGATAGCTCGTCGAGCTCACATCGGACGACATTCGGTTTCTGGTTCGCCGTTGGAAAGATGATGCCGTCGGCGCCACAACGCAGCGAACGGCGCTCGTGACGCTCTCAAGCGCGCTCAACGTGGCGCTTCGCGAGGAGAAGATCGGCCGCAATCCCTGTAGCACGGTCCCGACACCGAAACCGAAGCGGCCAGAGGTGCTCGTGCTCGACGGCCAGCAGGTGATGCAACTGCTCGGCGCCGCCCGTGACGTGCAGGAGCGTGCGCTCTTCGCGCTCGCGATCACCACCGGGATGCGGCAGGGCGAGATCTTCGCGCTGTCTTGGGCCGACTTGGATTTCGACGCCAGAACGGTCTCGGTCCGCGCGACGCTCACCGAAGACCTCGACGGCAAGCTCGTGCGTTCCGAACCGAAAACCACGAAATCGCGGCGCGTGATCTATCTCCCGGCGCTGGCGCTCAAGGCGCTCCGTGCACACCAGGCGGAGCGCCAGGGTGAGCAAGGTTTCGTGTTCACGGCGGCCGACGGGACGCCGCTGCGCAAGAGCAACTTCATCCGGCGCGTCTTCAAGCCGCTGCTCAAGCTAGCGGAGCTGCCGGACGTCACGTTCCACAGCCTGCGCCACACCGCGAACTCGCTGCTTATCGAAGCGGGCGAAGATCCGCTCGCGATCGCCGGCAGTTTGGGGCACGCGGACACGCGGATGATGTTCGAGCGGTACGGCCATCTGTTCAACCATACCGGGCGCCGCGTTGCACAGACCGCGGACCAAATCTTCGCGGCCCTCGAACCCAGTTGTCGTAACATTGTCGTAAATGCGGCGGATCGCTTCGGAATGCCGCGCCAAAGAAAAACCCGCAAACCCTTACGGGATGCGGGTTTTGACGTGGTGGAGATGAGGAGACTCGAACTCCTGACCCCTTACATGCGAAGCAAGTGCTCTACCAGCTGAGCTACATCCCCACGGCGGATTCGCCCGAGGCGAAGCCGACCGACCGTAATACGGTTTTGGCGTTCCGGACCCTGCCGGACTACGGGTTCCCGAGGTAAGGGAACGAGCCGAGCGTCAGTCCTTTGTTGACGCACGGGACGTTTTCTTTCGCGAGGTTCGGGGTGCCGTTCGCGCCGTTTTGCTCCCGGCCGTCGTCCGGGGGCACGGTGGCCGGAACGTTCGGCGTCGAGGTGCCGAGTACGGTCGTCGTGGCGAGGTTGCCGAAGGCTAGGCCCAGCATGGCCGTGACCACGTCGTCGGTCAGGCTGCGGCCGCCGAACGTCGTAGGCGCCTGATTGTTGCAGTCGACGGCGATCTTGCCGCCGGTCTCCCAGCCGAGGTAGCTTCCACGCGTCGAGCCGTCGGCGAGGTTGGCCACGAGCACGTCCGGCGTCAGGAGCGCCTGCACGTAGGCCGCGATCGCAGCGCTACGATTCGCGTTTTTCGCGACGAAGCTGTTGATCTGCGGGCCGGCTTGCGGAATGTCGGAGATCGGCGAGAGGCGATTGAACGCCTCGTGCGCAGCGTAGGGCAAATAGAGTTCTTTGAGGCCCGGCCGGCCGAGGCGATCGACTTGAATGAAGTTCACCGTCGACGCGTTCGTATTCGGCGCATTTCCGATGACGGTTGGATCGTTGCTGCAGCTCGAGAAGACGGCGAGCGAAACGGCGGTCGCGCAAGCGACGGAAACTAAGCGTTTTGCGCGCATATCAGTGTCCGTTCTCCGTGCTCGTCGTCGCCCAGTAGGCAACGACACCGTTGCCCGAGCCAGCCAATGTCGTCTTGGGAAATTCGGCGACGATCGAGAGCACGTCGGTCCCCGCAAACAGGTCGGGACCCGCGGGGAGGAAGCCCTGCGGGCACGTGCCCGCGGCTCCGCTTAGACACGATTGGCCGTTTTGCGTGAACGGATTCTCGCTCGGGAAAATCCCAAAATACGTACCCGGCGTGCCTTGCGGCTGCGATCCCGAAACCGTTCCGCTCATGAACGCCGGGTTGCGCCGAACGCCCGCGAAGACCGAGATGCCGTCGTTGAGCGCGAAGGCCTTATTGATGTTCCCGGTGGCCGTCGAGACGCCGGAATTGACGAGCAGCGTCGTCGTCCCCACGTTGACCGGCGGCGACGGGCCGTACACGAACACTTCCTGCGTTTGCTGGCCCGGGTTGCCGGCCGGTGCGCCGAACGAGAATTGCAGGACGAGATCTTCCGTCGGCTTACTTCCGATCGAAATGCCCGAATTGCCGAACTGATTGTCGAACTTCATCGTGTAGAGCACGCCTTGATCGAAGAACGTGCCGTTCGCGTTCGCTGGGTTGATGAACGGCTCGACGTCGAGCACGGCCACGACGTTGTTGGGATTCGTCGGGCTGGGAAAAAAATAGGTATCGGTGATGTCGGCCGACGGGCGACTCACCACGGTCGGCGAGTCTTGCAAATCGAAACTGCGCGCGGGGGCGCGGGCGTACAGCACCGCTCCCGCCACGAAGGCGCATAGCGCGGCTATCCCGCCGAAGAGGCGAACGATCTTCATATTCCGGCCCGTTACGCCCGCGCGCCGCGTAAAGCCTCGAACGGAGGAGAGCCCGTCCGGCCCGGCGCACCCTCCGAAAATGCCAACCGTTTGCAAATTCAATCGGCGACGGCTCGGAGCCGGCCTGGTGGCGCTGGCGTTGCTGGGCAGCGGTTGCGCGGGCAAAGAGGCCGGCACGAAGCCGGGTAAGGGCCTGCAGGTGCTCGTGACGATCTCCACGTTCGCGTCCTTCGCGCGCGGGGTCGGGGGCGACCGCGTCACCGTTACCTCGTTCGTCCCGGTCGGCGCGTCGCCCGAAGACTATCAGCCGACGCCCGCCGACATCGCCAAGGTTCGCAATGCCGACGTGCTGGTGGAGAACGGCCTCGGCCTCGAGACGTGGCTGGCCCGCACGGTCGATAACGCGAAAAATCCGAACCTCGTGACGGTCGTCGAGTCGGACGGTCTGCCCAATAAGAACGGCAACCCGCATCTCTGGATGGACCCCGAACTGGCGCGCGCCTACGTGCGAAAGATTCGCGACGCCCTGGTGGCTCGCGATCCCGCCGGCCGCGCGACCTACGTGGCGAACGCCGCCGCCTACGACGCGTCGCTCGTCGCGCTCGAACGCGAGATCGCGGCGCGCATCAAGACGATTCCGCCCGAGTCGCGCGCGATGATCGTCTTCCATAACGCCTGGCAGTACTACGACGATCGCTTCGGGTTGCGGACGGTCGGCGTCCTCGAACTCTCGCCGGGCCAGGAGCCCAATCCTCAGTATATCGCCAAACTGATTTCGCTCGCGAAGGCGCAGCACGTGCGCGCCGTCTTCGCCGAGCCCGAGTACAGCCCCAAGCTCGTGCGCACGCTCGCGGAAAGCGCCGGCATCGCGACCGTCGAAGATCTGTACGACGATTCGATCGGCACGGACCCGCGCGTGACCGATTACGCGAGCATGCTGCGCTACGACACGGCGACGATCGTGAAGGCGCTCGGCGGAAAGGCGACTTGAGCGAGGCGATTCGGATTCGCAACCTGACGGTGCGCTACCAGCGCACCGTCGCACTCGATCGCATCGATCTCACGCTCCAAGACGGAATGGCGCTCGGCATCGTCGGCCCGAACGGGTCGGGAAAATCGACGCTGCTCAAAACGATCGCGGGCCTCGTCGCGCCGGCGAGCGGCTCCGTCGAAGTGTTCGGCTGCGCGCCGCGCACGTTGCCGCCCGCCACGATCGCGTACGTGCCGCAAGTCGAAGCGGTCGATTGGAGTTTTCCGGCCAACGTCTACGACGTCGTGGCGATGGGCCGCTTTCCGCGCTTGAATGCGTTCGGGCGTTTTTCCAAGGCCGATCGTCGCGCCGTCGACGACGCGATCGAGGCGCTGCGGCTCGGCGATTTGCGCGACCGGCACATCTCGCAACTCTCCGGCGGCCAGCAGCAGCGCGCGTTCGTCGCGCGCGCGATCGCACAGGAGCCGCGGCTGCTGCTGCTCGACGAACCCACGACGGGCGTCGATTCGGCGACCGAGGAGGCGCTGCGCGCGATCGTGCGCGGACTCGTTGCCAAAGGGATGCCCGTGCTCATGACGACGCACGATCTCGACCGCGCGCCCGAGTGGTTCGACCGCCTGGCCGTAGTCGATCGACGGGTACTCTCCGAGGGCGACCCCGCAACCGTGCTCGCCTCGGGCGCGTACGCCGGCATCCGCGAGCACACGCACGTCCACGGCCACGCGCGCAGCGAAGTCGCTCCGTGAGCGATCTGCTGCTCGCGCCCTTCCAATACGAATACATGCAGCGCGCGTTCGTCGCCGCGCTCGTCGTGGGCACCCTCTGCTCGACGGTCGGCACGTACGTCGTGCTGCGCAAATTATCGTTCATCGGCGACGGCATCGCGCACGCCTCGTTCGCCGGCATCGTGGTGGCGTATCTGCGCGGCCTCGATTACTACGTCGGCGCGACGATCGTTGCCGTGGTGACGGCGCTCGGCATCGGTTTCGTGAACCGCCGCGGCAAGGTGTCGCTCGATACGGCGATCGGCGTGCTCTTCACGGGCGCCTTCGCGCTCGGCGTGTTTCTGATGAGCCGTCTGCCGCACTACAACGTAGATCTCTCGAGCTTCCTCTTCGGGAACATCCTCGCCGTCTCGGATCAAGATCTCCGGCTGATCCTGGGATTGGCGGCGATCGTCGCGGTCTCGATCGTGTTTCTCTACCGAGCGCTCTTGTACACGACGTTCGATCCCGTCGTGGCGGAGGCCAGCGGCATCCATGCCGGCTTCGTGGACTACGCGCTGCTCGTGCTGCTCGCGCTTACGATCATCGTGTCGCTCGAATCCGTCGGCATCGTGCTGGTGGCCGCGCTGCTGGTCACGCCGGCCGCGACCGCCTTTCAACTGACGCAGCGCTTCACCTCGATGCTCGCGCTCTCGGCTGCGATCGGCGCGTTCTGCGCGGTCGCGGGACTCTACGCCTCGTACTACCTGCAGGCGGCGAGCGGCGCGACGATCGTGCTGCTCGCGACGATCCTCTTTTTTCTGGGAATGCTCGTCGGCCGTAGAGCCCCGAAACTCCGCTAGCACGGGTGGTTTGGGCGCCCGCCGGCGGTGGTATGCTCAGGTCGTGCACAAGCTATCGCTTTTTTCGTTGCCGGCGAGCCTTTTCGTGCTCGCCGCCTGCACGGCCCACGTCTCCGTGCCCGCCGCGCCGGGGATCGGATCCCCTCAGATAGCCGGAGCGATTCCGCAGACCTCGGCGCTCGGCAAGATCTCGCACGTCGTCGTGATCGTTCAGGAAAATCGCAGTTTCGATAATCTCTTCTACGGCTATCCGGGTGCGGACACCGTCGCGTCGGGTCAAACGAGCAGCGGCGTGACCGTGGCGCTCCAGCCCGTTTCGTTCACCGAGAATTACGATCTGTCGCATCAGTTGAGCGATTACGTGGCGTCGTACGACGGCGGTGCGATGAACGGCTTCGATCGCGGCACGACGGGCCCGCTCGGCGGCGTCGGCGGGATCCCCGGCGTGCCGGCCGATCCGCAGTACGCCTACGTGGAACCCTCGCAAACGGCAACGTACCGGGCGATGGCGGCGGCGTACGTCTTGGGCGACCGGTTCTTTCCGTCCCAAATCGATTCGAGCTTCACGGCGCACCAGTATTTGATCGCCGCTCAAGCGGGCGGTACGGTCGACAACCCGCTGCAAGGCATTCCGTGGGGATGCGATTCGGCGCCGGGCAATCTCGTGCCGACGCTTTTGCCGAATCGCACCGACGGCCCCGGCGTCCCGCCATGTTTTACCTATCCGACGCTCGGCGACGAACTCGACGCCGCGGGCGCATCGTGGCGCTACTACGCTCCGGCCATCGGCGGCGACGTCGGTGAGATCTGGTCCGCCTATGACGCGATCAAGGGCATCCGCTACGGACCCGACTGGCAAAGCGACGTGATCTCGCCGGCGTCGCGCGTGATCACCGATATCGCCGCCGGAAAACTCGCGGGCGTGTCGTGGGTCGTGCCGGATCTCGTCGATTCGGACCACCCTGCGTCGCAATCGACGTCCGGTCCGGACTGGGTGGCGAGCATCGTCAACGCGGTCGGAACGAGTTCGTATTGGGATTCGACGGCTATCGTCGTCTTTTGGGACGATTGGGGCGGCTGGTACGACCACGTCGCGCCGCCGCAGATGGGCCCGGGCGGGCTCGGCTTCCGTACGCCGCTGCTCGTCATCTCAGCGTACACGAAGCGCGGCTACGTATCGCACGTGCAGTACGAAACCGGCAGCATCGACCGGCTGATCGAAGGCGTCTTCGGACTCGGCACGCTCGCTGCGGCGGACGCCCGCGCGAACGATCTCGACGACTGCTTCGATTTCACGCAGCCGCCGCGCGCGTTCAGGAGTTTCGCGCTGCATCGGCCGCTCATGGAGATCCTCAAACGCCGGCCGTCGAGCTTGCCGCCCGATACGGACTGACGGCTACGAAGGCTCGGCCGCGCGCAGCACGCGATAGCGATCGGCCTGCAGATGTTCGAGATAGCCGTGCTCGGCGAGCGCGTCGAGCACGTCGTTCGTGAGCGCGCGTTCGTGTTTGTTCGGCATGCCGGCCCAGCGCATCGCCACGTCGCCCAGTTCGAGTTCCAAGCCCGGCGAGAGGATGCCGCGGACGAACGCCGTCGTGAGGTTGAATTTCTCCATGCGCCGGACGTGCGGGGCGAGCGCCGCTTCGAACGGCGTCGCGGGCGCAGGCTCGGGCTGAGCATGCGGTTCGGCCTCCGCTTGCGGTTGGGGCGCGGCGGCCGCTGCGGGCAGCGGCGGAGCCGGCGGCGCGGGCAGCGGGCTGCCGCCGACGATGCCCGGCGCGCGCCGCAGCACGAAATCGGTGAGCGAGGGCATCGCTTCCCCGAGCGCGACGAAGAACGTCTGCCACGGCACGCCGTTGACGACGGGCCGGCGCGTGTCGAACGCGGCGAAAATGCGCCGCGCGACGTCGTAGGGCGAGGCCGCGAGCGCAGGCGGCGGACCGGCGAACCCCGCGCGCGTCATGAACTCGGTCGCAACCGCGCCGGGATCGACGTAGGTGACGGCGATGCCGTCGCGGCGCAGCTCGTTGCGAACGATGCGGGTCATGTTGCGCACCGCGGCCTTCGCGGGCGGATACGCGCCGAGCGTTCCGACCGGGATGCGCGCCACGCCGCTGCCCACGAAGAAGATCTGCCCCTTCGCGGCGCGCAGCGCGGGCAGCGCTTCGCGCGTCAAGGCGAGCGGCACGATGATGTGCGTGACGACCTGCTCCGCGAGCGCGCCGTCGCTCTGCTGCGCGATCGGGCCGGCGGCGACGCCGCCCGCGTTGTTCACGAGCACGTCGATCCGGCCGAACGCCTCGAGCGCGCCGCGCACGACGCGCTCCGCGGCGTGCGGCGTGGCGAGATCGAGCGCGAGCGTTGCGATCGAACCGGTCGCGCCGGTCAGACGCGAGGCGAGTTCGGTTAGGCGCTCGCCGCGGCGGCCGACGGCGAACACGCTCCAGCCCGCGCGGACCGCGCGTTCGGCAAGCGCGCGACCGATGCCCGACGACGCGCCCGTGACGATCGCGGTGCGGCCGTTCACGAGACCTCCTGCGCGAGATCGTGCTCTTCGACGTACGCGGAATAGGCACGCGCGAGCGAGCGCGGCAAGTCGCGATAGTACGTCGCTTCATCGACGATCGGTGCCGGCGGTGAGACCAGCGGCCGCCGTTCGCGCGCGAACTCGGCAAGCGTGCGTGCGACGGGCTTTTCCGAGCCGTCGTCGCGCACGATGCCGAAGTGCAGTTCGTGCGGCGCGAGATCGAAGGGCGGCGTAGTCGCGAGTTCGCGGGCGTAGTCGGCCCAGCACCACCAGAACGCGCCGAGCGCGCCGCGCGCTTGCAACCGTTCCAGCACGCGCCGCGCGTAGCGCGCCATCTCGTCTTCGGAGAGGCAGGCGAAGTTGCCCGCGTTATGCGCGCCGGGCGGACACGTCGGGTTACCGAATTCCGAGAACAGCACGGGCTTGTGCGCGCACGATGCCGTCACTTCGCACAGAAACGGAACGACTTCCGGATCGGTGCGGTCGCGTGCGAAATCGCTGTAGACCGAGTAGCCGTGCATCGTCGCGAATTTCCACGGTGCGGCGATCGACGAGGGCCGGATGTGCCGGTCGCGCGTGACGTCCTCGCCGTGGATGCCGCCGGTCACGGCGGCGTTCGACGTGTCGAAAAGATCGTGCGCGAGGGCCGCGCTCCAGTGTTCGGCGTCGTGCGCCGTCGCCGGTTCGCGCAAGTTGGAAAACTCGTTGCCGAGATCCCAGGCGAAGAGCGCGGCGTGATCGCGCGCGCGTTCGCCCACGGCCCGCGCGAAGGTGCGCTGCGCTTCGAGCAGCGGCCCCGTGTAGAAGTCGCCGATGCCGAACGGCGACGTCCCGCCGCCCGTGATGGTGCGGAAGCGCTCGCTGCGGGTTCCCGGATCGAGCGTCCAGGCGGGCAGCCAGTTGACGCCGCTCATGTGGCCGCAGAAGAGCGTCGGCATCGCGCGCAGGCCGCGCGCGGCCGCCAGGTCCAGCACGGTCTCGAAGCGTTGCAGCGCGGCGGCCGAAACGGCGTCGGGGGCCGGCTGAAAGTCCTCCCACAGCAGAAAGAAGCGCACCACGTCGAGCCCGAGCGCGGCGATGCGCGCGAAATCCTCGTCGATCTCGCCCCGGTCGAAGCGGGACCACATCGCCATGGCGCTCGTTCGCGGCCAGTAGTTGATTCCGAGCAGAAAGCGCGCCATGCGTTTCGCTTTGTCAGGGGGTCGAGGTCGCCCCTGCGCCGCGCGCGAACTGCCGCGCCATGGAGCATCCGCTCGTCGGCATCATCATGGGCAGCGTTTCGGACCTCGAGACGATGCGCGCGGCGTCCACGACGCTCGCCGAACTCGAAATTCCGCACGAAATGCGCGTGGTCTCGGCGCACCGCACGCCCGACCTGCTCTTCGATTACGCCTCGACGGCGGCGGCGCGCGGGCTGCGCGCGATCATCGCGGGCGCCGGCGGCGCCGCGCACTTGCCGGGAATGACGGCCGCCAAGACGCAGTTGCCCGTGATCGGCGTGCCGGTGCGCACCTCGACGCTCGACGGCCTCGATTCGCTGCTCTCGATCGCGCAGATGCCGGCGGGCGTTCCGGTCGCGACGATGGCCGTGGGCAACGCGACCAACGCCGCGCTCTTCGCCGCCCGCATTCTGGCGCTCGACGACGAAGCGCTGGCGCACCGGCTGCGCGAACGCACGGCGGCGGCAGCGGCGGCGGTCGAAGCCACGCGCCTATGATCGAGACGATCGGCATCCTCGGAGGCGGCCAGCTCGGCCGGATGCTGACGCTCGAAGCGAAGCGGATGGGCTACCGGATCGTGACGCTCGAGCCGCTGCCTAATTCGCCGTGCGGCCAAGTCGCCGACGAACAGATCGTGGCCGCCTACGACGACCTGCGCGGCATCGGCGAACTCGGCGCGCGCTGCGACGTCGTGACGTACGAATTCGAAAACATTCCGCTCGACTCGGTGCGCGCGCTCGAACGCGACGGCCGAACGGTGCGGCCGAGCGGCGACATCTTGCGCATCACCCAGGATCGCATCCTGGAGAAGACGTTCGTGCGCGATGCGGGCTGTGCGGTCGCGCCCTTCGCGGCCGTAAGCGATGAGGCGTCGCTCGCGCGAGCGATCGAGGCGGTCGGCTTTCCGGGCGTGCTCAAGACGGCGCGCGGCGGCTACGACGGGAAGGGCCAGTGGGTCGTCCGCGACGCGGCGCAAGCGCGCGCGGCGCTCGACGAAGCGCGCGGTGCGGCGCTCATCTATGAAGCGTTTGTACCGTTCGATTTGGAAGTATCGATCATTTGCGCGCGCGGCTCGGACGGCACGATCGTGCGCTTTCCGGTCACCGAGAACCAGCACGATCACGGCGTGCTCGCGACGACGATCGTCCCCGCCCGCGTTTCGGCCGATATCGCCGCGCGGGTGGCGACGGCCGCGACGTCGATCGGAGAAAAACTCGGGATCGTCGGAGCGTACTGCATCGAATTTTTCGTTCGCGGCGACGAGATCTTCGTCAACGAGATCGCGCCGCGCGTGCACAACAGCGGCCACTACTCGCTCGACGCCACGTCGATTTCGCAGTACGAAGCGCACGTCCGCGCGATCTGCGATCTGCCGCTCGTCGAACCGAAGCTCTTCGAACCGGCGGTGATGGTCAACGTGCTCGGCACCAACACGGGCGATCGCCTCGCCGGGGTCGAGGCGCTGCTGCGCGATCCGGCGATCAAACTGCACGTCTACGGGAAACGCCACGCGGCCTTACGCCGCAAGATGGCGCACTTCACGGTGCTCGCGCCGACCGTCGAAGAGGCGCTAGCGAAAGCGGAGCGCGGCCGCACGTTGCTGTCGTGGACGCCCGCGCACCCCGTCGCCGCGGGTTAGGCGGCGCGCTCCGGCGAGGAGCGCTTCCAGAGAGCGTACACCGGCACTGCGAGCAGGAGGATGCCGAGGCCGATCGTCGTTTCGACGGGATACACGAAGAGCGTGTTGACGACGACGGCGACGCTCGCGACGAGAAAGAAGCCGGTCGACCACGGATGGAACGGCACGCGCATGCCCGCGTCGTGCGCCGCGACACTGCGCCGCCGGAAGATCACGACGGCGCCCGCGGCCAGCGCCATGAACACGAAGTCGACCGAGATCACGTAGTTGAGGATCTGGTCGTAGCGGCCCGAGAGCGCGATGATGAGGCCGACGGCGCCTTGCAGCAGAATCGCGACGGTCGGCACGCGCGTGCGGCGGCTGACGTGCGCGACCGCTTTGAAGAAGAGACCGTCGCGCGCCATCGCATAGTAGATGCGCGGCGAAGCCAGCATCGAATTGCTGAGATACCCGAGCGTCGAGATCGCGACGCCTGCGACGATGAGGCGTTGGCCGAAGCCGCCGAAGGCGCGCGCCATGATTTCGGAGGCGGGCGTGGCGGTCGCGGCGAGGCCGTGGCTGCCGAGCACGCGTAAGCCGCCGAGCACGACGCCGAGGTACAGCACGACCACGAGCGCGATGCCGAAAACGAGCCCGCGCGACATCGTACGCTTGGGATCTTTGAGTTCGCCGTCGACGAAGCCCGCCGTTTGAAAACCGTCGTAGGAGAAGAGCACCGGAATCATCGCCGCGCCGAAGCCCGCTACCGCGACGCTGCCGGTGAGCGGGCTCGCGATGGGCGCGGCGACGGTGCCGGCGAGGATGACCGCCAACACGATGCCGATCTTGAGCAGCATCAGCACGTTCTGCACGTTACCGCCTTCGCGCACGCCGAGGCAATTGATCGCCGTCAAGACGACGATCGATGCCGCACCGCAGACGACGGGGCTCGTGTGCCAGAGCACGGGGCCGACGTAGTTGCCGAACGTGATGGCGGCGGCCGCGATGCCGCCGCTTTGGCTGATCAAGAGCGCCGTCCAGCCGTACGAAAAGCCGACGACGGGATGATATGCGTCGCGCATGTAGCCGTAGAGCCCGCCGCTCGCGGGGCGCCGCTGCGCGAGCTCCGCGAAGACGAACGCACCGACGAGCGCGATCAAGCCGCCGAGCGCCCACGCACCGACGATGGCGAGCGGGGCGCCGGCGCGCGCGGCGACGACCGACGGCGTGGCGAAGATGCCCGAACCCACCACGCCGCCCATGACGATCAGCGTCGCGTCGAAGGCGCCGAGCTTGGGGGCCAGAGCGCGTTCGCTCGCGGGAACGGGGGTCGACGCCATCGGTTCGAACGACTCTCTCGGCGAGGAGGTGGGGAGCGTGGAAGCTTTTACGAAAGCGCGGTTGCGCGAGGCGTCAAAGACGCTTCCGGCCGAATGGTATTGCTCGCCCGCCGTCTTCGAGCGGGAGCGGGAACGCATTTTCGCCCGCTCCTGGATCTATGCCGGCCGCGCGGAGCATGTTGCGGGTCCGGGCGACTTCGTCCTTCGCGAGGTCGCGGGCGAAGAACTGATCGTCGTACGCGGCCGCGACGGCGCGATTCGCGCGCTCTACAACGTGTGCCGTCACCGCGGCACGCGCTTGTGCGCCGAAGCGGCGGGGCGCTTTGCCGGCTCGATCGTGTGTCCGTATCACGCCTGGACGTACGGGTTCGACGGCGCGCTGCTCGTGGCGCGGCACATGGCGGATTCGCCCGGCTTCGACCGTGCGGAGTATCCGCTGCGCGAAGCAGCCGTGCACGAATGGAACGGCTTTCTCTTCGTTTCGCTCGCGGCCGAGCCCGAGCCGTTCGCACGCGAACTGGCCGCGCTCGACGCGCGCTTCGATCCGTGGCGGCTCGGCGAATTGCGGACGGTCGAAACGCGCGGATACGACGTCGCGTGCAACTGGAAGCTCGTGTTCCAAAACTACAGCGAGTGTTATCACTGCCCCGTCATCCATCCGCAGCTCGAAGCGCTCTCGCCGTGGGATAGCGGCCGCAACGACTTGCACGAAGGCCCGGTGCTGGGCGGGTTTTCGACGCTGCGGCCCGGCACGACGGGTTTGACCGCGAGCGGCACGAGCGCGCGGCCGCCGATCGCAGGCCTCCCTGCGGCCGAACGCGAGCGCGCGTACTACTACACGATCTTTCCGTCGCTCATGCTGAGCCTGCATGCCGACTACGCGATGGTCCACGAGGTGCGCCCGCTCGCGGTCGATCGCACGCACGTCGCGTGCTCGTGGCTCTTCGAGACATCGACGATCGCCGCGCCCGGTTTCGACGCGAGCGACGCCGTGACGTTTTGGGACCAAACCAATCGCCAGGACTGGGCGATCGGCGAGCGCACGCAGCTCGGCATCGCGTCGCGCGCCTACGAGCCGGGACCGTACGCGGCGAGCGAAGGCCTCCTCGCCGCGTTCGACCGGCATTACCTCAGCGTCGTGTAATTTGCCGGCTTAGCCGACCGGCAGCAGAATCTCCGTGATTAAGTCCGCAACGGCGGTCGTGCGCGGATCGGTTACATAGTGTTCGATGCAGAAGTCGTCGCGCAGCGTGAGCTTGCGCGCCGCGACGATCTCGAAAGCGCGGCTGGTTGCAGCCGGCAACTGGTCGAAGGCCCCTTGTAACACGAAGCGCAGGTACGCGCCGCCCGCGAAAACCGTTGCCTGCATCCCCTCCGGAAGCTGCTGCGGCGGCGCCGCGAGTGCCACGCCCGCCCGGTAGAGTTGTTCTTCGGGTTTGTACAAGCTCAGGTAGCCCGTAATGGCATTGTGCGCTTCGATGGCGGGCACGCGCTGGTGGATCGTACCCCAGGCTCGCGGTGCCGTTTCCATGAAAGGCCCGTGCTCCTCGACGTACGCGTACTGCGTCACGGGCCAAGTCACGGAAGTTGGGGCCTCGTCGAGCATGATCACTCCAGCGTTGCGAGCATCTTGCTCGCGGCTTCAGAAAAGTCGGGAGGCCGTTCGTCGCGGTGCCACGGCATCGTGTAACCGTAGGTTCGAACGGCGTCGCGCCAGTATTTTCGTGCGCGCTGCTTGTTCCCCGCGGCCCAGGAGAACTGGCCGAGCATGAACTTCCCGAGTCCGAAGCCGGAATCGTTGTGTACGGGAGGCAACAGCAGCGCGGAAGCCGCTTCATAGTGGCCGTTAATCGCTCGCACAAGCGCCTGTTCGAGAGCCGCATGTCCGCCGAAATACTCCGTTCGCGGATCCATGTTCACGAAGAGCGGCGAGCTGGTGCAATAGAACATTTGATAGTATGCCCGGAACGCTTTCGGCCGCTCGCCGCTGATGAAGAACTCGTCCGCCGGGGAGAAACCCTTGCGGTGGCGATCGGCTGCCTCGAGCGACGCGGAACGCTTGCAGAGCGACGGGAATCGCGGCGGCCCCCAAATCGGAGCGGGTGAGGCCGGCGTCGCAAGTATCGTTTGCGCCGCGAGAATGATACACGCGACGACACGCCTACTCCGCACGCTTCGCTAGACTTTCATTCCCTCGACGAGGTTTGTCGACGGATCGCTGTGGTGGTGCACCATCTTCCATTCGCCGTTTTCGCGCTCGTAGATGTTCGTCACGCGCTGCGAAAATTTCATCGTCCGGCCGTTGAAGGTGCCTTCGCCTTCTTCTTGGCCGACTTCGTAGGCCAAATCACCGACGACGTGGATGTGCTGGTCTTTGATGTGCACGTGGCCGCCGCTCGACATCTTCGCTACCTCGTCGAACGACTTGAGGATATCGTTCGACCCGAACGCGTTCGAGCCGATCGGGTGGAATGCCGTCGCCCGATCGCCGTGCGTCCAGACGTCCGCCATCGTGCCGGCGTGACCCTCGCACATCCCGCTGAGCGCTTCATAGAACTTGCGCGACGCCTTACGTACGTCGTCGTGCGCGTCGCGGTGATGGGTGTGGATGGCAAACTCCGTTTCGTGGGGCGGTCCGGCGAAGCCGCCGGCGATGCCCTTTTGCATCGCCGGCCGCAAGATCTCGTCGCGAAACTTCTCCCAGCTCGCTTTGGAGTCGTGGACGGCGACGACAACCCAGCCATCGGCGGTCGGGCCTGCAAAGTGATACAGCTGCCCTTTGGGAAGCGTGCCGGGCCCCGGATGAACGGCGCCGACGCTCGCTTCGTACTGTTCTTTCGTACCGCCCGGGAAATGATGAATGACCGCATGTGCCATAAGTGTCTTTCCCCTCAAGTCCCCGACGCGTTTCGCGTGGGACCGAAGTCTGCCCCGCGCTGCAGTTCCGATCCTTTGCCCCGGAAGAGCGTGGCCGGCTTTGGCGGGAGTTCCGTAAACGCCATCGGGCGCTCCCAGTAATCGATCTCGCGTGCGGCACGAGCGGCTGCGGTCGGCGGCGGCGGCAGTTTCGCTTCGAGCGCGCGGCGGTACGCGGCGAGGTAGCCGTCGATCATACGCTCGAGCGAGAACGCGTCGACGACTCGCTGCCGGCACGCGCGCCGGTCGAGTTCGCGTAGGCGGGTAACCCTCGCAACGGCCTCTTCGACGGAAGCGCACGTGAACCCGGTGACGCCGTCGATGACGATTTCCGGAATCGATCCCATCCGCGCGCCGAGCACCGGCGTGCCGCAGGCCATCGCTTCCACCATCGTCAGGCCGAAGCGTTCGGGACGCGTCGTCATGTGCACGAGGGCGAGCGCGCTGCCGAGCAATTCTTGCCGCGCCGCGCGCTCGACGGGTCCAAGGAACTGCACGCGATCGCCGTCGACGAACGGCTCGACCTCCGTCCGAAAATACTCGACGTCTTGCGGAATGCCCGCGAGTTTGAGCCGCACGCCCGCCCGCCGCGCGATCTCGATCGCCAGGTGCGCGCCCTTCTCGGGGTGGAAACGGCCGAGAAACGCAAGATAGTCGCCCGGCTTCGACACGAAGTCGAACGTCGCGACGTCGATGCCGTTGTAGACGGTGGCCAAATAGTCGAGCCCCGGATCGCGATCCGCATCGCTGATCGAACAGTAAAAGCTGCGCGACGCTCCCGCGTAGTAGGCGGCCAGAATCGGCGGCGAGGAGAAGCCGTGAATCGTCGTCACCATCGGCGGCGCCGTCGTCGCGAGCGCGTAGGTGAGCGGCTTCCAATCGAAACTGTTGTGGATGAGATCGAACTCGTTCGCCCGCCGGAAGAGCTCGGCGATGTGAAGCGCGCCGTAGACGTCGCCGTTCAGCGCCGGGTCTTCATTGAGGCCCACGGGGACGACGGAGGCGAGCTTGGCGCGCGTCTGCGAGTTGCCCGTCGCAAACAACGTCACGTCGAGCCCGCGCGCCGTCATCCCCTCGGCGATGTTGAAAGCGATCTGCTCCCACGGGCCGTAGCCGGGCGGCGGCGTCGGCCACGAAATCGGTCCGAGCAGCGCGACGCGCAGGCCGCGCAGGTCAGCGTCGGGCGGTATCGTCGAACTCGATCCGGCCGCCCTTGACGACCAGCAGCGGGTCGCGGAAGGCGCGCGCGTCGCTCTCGATATCGCGCGCCAGCACGACGAGGTCGGCCACGTCCCCCGGCGCGAGCCGGCCGCGCGCGATGCCGAGCAGCTCGGCGCCCGCGACCGTCGTCGCGCGCAGCGCTTCGCGCGCGCTCATCCCGAGCATCGACTGCATCAATTCGAGTTCGTATGCGTAGCCGTCGTGCCCGTTGAACGGCGTGCCCGCATCGGAGCCGCCGGCGAAGCGCACGCCGGCCGCACGGGCGCGCTGCAAGTTGGCGGCGGCGTTGGCCGCGATCTCGCGCGCCTTGCGCACGACGAAATCCGGCAGCTCGCCGTCGGCGCTGCGGTCGACGATGCACTGCAGCGCCGCGAGCGTGGGCACGAGGAACGTGCCGCGCTCCACCATGAGCGCGATGCCTTCGTCGTCGATCAGGTGGCCGTGCTCGATCGAATCGATGCCGGCGCGCACGGCGTTCGCGATGCCGGACGCGCCGATCGCGTGCGCGGCGCAGTGCAAGCCGTGATGGTGCGCCTCCTCGATGCCGGCGCGCAACTCCGCTTCGGAAAGCTGCGAGGTGCCGGGCACGGCGCCTTTGGTGAGCACGCCGCCCGTCGCGATGAACTTGATGCAGTCGGCGCCCTCGCGGCGCTGTTCGCGCACGGCTTTGCGCACGTCCCAGTCGCCGTCGGCTTGGCGGCTGATCCACCAGCCGTGGCCGCCCGTCATCGTGATCGCGCGTCCGGCGGCGACGACGGCGGGCCCCGCGATCTTGCCCGCGGCGATTGCGTCGCGCAACTCGATCGCGATGTTCTCCGTGCCCCCCAGGTCGCGCACGGTCGTCACGCCGGTGACGAGCGCCTTGCGCGCGTTCTCGGCGGCGGCGAGCGTGCGTTGCACGGGCGTCGTCAAGACGAACACGCCGGCGGTCTGCGGCTCGCCGCTCATCTCCAGGTGCACGTGCAGGTTGATGAGCCCGGGAACCACGCACGCGGCTTCCACGACGCGCGCGCCCTCCGGAATGGCCGTTTCAGGGCCGCCCACGTAGGCGACGGCACCGTTCTCGACGACCAGCACGCCGTCGTGCTTCGGTTCGCCGCGATGATCGTAGAGCGTTCCGAAGCGGAACGCGAGCGATGCGTCGTTCATGCACCTTTCTCGGCGAGCGTCACGTCGGTGAGGTAGTGAAACGTCACGTAGCCCGCGCCGTCGCAGAAACGCGCGTGCGCGCTTCGCAGGGCGGCGAAGAGCGCTTCGAGCGTGTCCGGCGATTTCGGCGCGTACGACGTGCTGCGCATGCGCCCGATCACGCCGTCCACATCGGTGCGTTGGACGTTGGGAAACGTTCGTTTGCGGACCCCGGTAAAGCCGTGCTTGGCGAGCAGCGCCAAGGCGATTTCGTCGGGAAAGTCGATCGCGGCGCGGCCTTCGCTATCGCAGTAGTGCCGCTCCAGCCGCGAATACTCGGCCGTGAACGGATCGTTCGTATCGCGCTCGTTCCAGACGAGCGCGATTCGCCCACCGGGCCGCAGGATGCGCCGGAACTCGAGCATCGCGGCGTCGGTTGCGAACCAGTGGAACGCTTGGAAGCACGCGACGGCGTCGCAGCAGCCGTCGTCGAGCCCGGTCGCCGTCGCGGTCCCGGGCCGCGCGTCCGAGCCGCGCGCGACTGCGACGGCGCGCATCTCGTCGTTGGGATCGATCGCGATCGCGCGCGCGCCCGCGGCTTGGAGCGCGCGCGTCGAGATGCCGGTGCCGGCGCCGATGTCGACGACGGCCGGGTGCGGCGGCAACCCCGCGAGGATCGCGGCGATCGCTTCGGGCGGATAGCCGGGCCGGTAGTTTTCGTAAACGTCGGCGAGGCCGAGGAACCGATCGGAGGTTGCGAGCGGCTCCGGCCCGCTCACCGCCGGACGATCTCCGCCGCACCGTCCGCGGCTACCGCGGCTTCGGGCGCGACGTCGCCGTCCGATTCCACGTCGGCCTCGTCTGCCGGTTCGTTGCGGCCGATTGCCGCATCGATCACGTCGAAGCAGCGATCGATGTCGTCGGTCGTGTTGTAGTGCGCGAAACTCAAGCGCACGGCACGGCCGCGCGCGTCGGGCGCAATCGCCTCCATCAAGCGCGGCGCGTAGTAGTTGCCGACGCGCGCTTCGATCTTCGCAACCTCGAAGCGCGCTGCGAGTTCGTCGCTCGGCATCTCGGGGATGTTGAAAGCGAAGATCGGCAGCCGCGCGGAGGAGGGCGGCCGGCCGTACAGGCGCACGGCGCCCTCGCGTTCGGCGAACTTCGCGCGCGCGTATTCGGAGAGTTCGAACTCGTGGCGTGCGAAGAGTTCGAGCGCCAGGCGCGGCATCGCCGCGACGTCGCGAAAGTATGCCATGGTGCCGAGCCAGCCCGCCAGCGCCTCGTGGCTTTGCGTGCCGCACTCGAGCGTCCAGAAGCGCGCGTCGCCGCCGGCGACGAAGGCGTTTTCGGCGCGGACGTAGCGGTCGAGCGCGAATTCGCTCGCGTACCAGAATCCCAGATGCGGCGCGTACATCTTGTACGCGGAGAAGAAGGCGAAGTCGATCGCCGGATCGATCTCGAGCGCGAAGTGCGGCAACGCTTGCACGCCGTCGACGATGACGATGGCGCGCGCCTTCTTGGCGAGTTGCGCGAGGCGGCCGACGTCGAACACGGTGCCCGTCGCGTTGGAAGCCCACGGCAGCGCCACGAGCACCGGCGCCCGTTCGAGAAACGCGCGATACTTCGCTTCGTCGAGGTCGCCGTGCTTGTCGACCGGGACGAGGTCGATCTGCGCGCCGAAGCGCCGCAGCCAAATCCACGGTGCGACGTTCGCTTCGTGGTCGGCCATGGTGACGACGATGCGATCGCCGCGGCCGATGGCGCTCGCGAGCAGCCGCGAAAACGACATCGCGATCGAGGTCGCGTTCAAACCGATGCCGACGCACGCTTCGGGCGCGCCGATGAGCGAGGCGAATTCGGCCTTCGCCTCCGCCACGAGGTCGAGCGTGGCGGCGGGTCGCGCGAAGATCTGGCCTTTTTGCGCGTTGTCGTAGGCGAGGTAGCGTTGGACGCGTTCGAGCGAGGTATCCGGCAGCTGTGTGCCGGCGCCGTTATCGGCCAGGACGCGGCCGTGAGCCGCCGCGGCCATCAGGGCGGGAAAACGATCGGCGTTCACGTCGCCGCCACCGCACGGGACGTCGCCGCCTCGAGCGCGCGAAACGCGCGCGACGCGAGCTCGCGCTGCAGGACGCCGCCGATGAAGCGCGATGCGTCGCGCACTTTGTCGAGGTCGACGCCCGTTTCGATGCCCATGCCGTGCAGCATGTAGAGTAAATCTTCGGTCGCGAGGTTCCCTGTGGCGCCCGGCGCGTACGGGCAGCCGCCGAGTCCGCCGCTCGACGCATCGAAGGTCGCGATCCCCATCTGCAACGCCGCGACGACGTTCGCGAGCGCGGTGCCGCGCGTATCGTGGAAGTGCATGGCGAGGCGTTCGACGGGCATGCGCGTCTGCAGCGCCTCCGCCACGTCGACCACTTGGTTGGGCGTCGCGACGCCGATCGTATCGCCGATGGAAATTTCGTCGATGCCCATCTCCGCGAGCGCCTCCGCCACGCGCACCACGTTCGCGACGGGCACGGCGCCCTCGTACGGGCAGCCGAAGGCGGTCGAGACGTAGCCGCGCACCCACATCCCCTCGGCGCGCGCCTCCTTGACGACGCCGCGGAACGTGGCGAGGGATTCGTCGATCGTCATGTTGATGTTCCGCCGCGTGAACGATTCGGAAGCGGCGGTAAACACCGCGATCGCGTCGACGCCCGCCGCGCGCGCGCGAACGAGGCCGCGGTCGTTGGGCACGAGGCACAGGTACGTCACGCCGGCGCGGCGCCGGATGCCGGCCATCACCGCTTCCGCATCGGTGAGCTGCGGGATGGCGTTGGGGCGCACGAACGAGGTCGTCTCGATGACGGCGAGCCCGCTCTCGGAGAGCAAATCGATGTAGCGAATCTTGTCGGCCGTCGGGACGATGCCGGATTCGTTTTGCAGGCCGTCGCGCGGACCCATCTCGCAGACCTTCACGCGGTCCGGAAGAGATGAGAGGGAGAGTGCGCTCACGAGCCGTTCACCGTGCCTTCCGATTCGAGTTCCACGAGCGTCGCGCCCCCGGCGACGAGCGCCCCCGGAACGACGGCGACGCTCTTGACGACCCCGTCCCTGGGAGCTTCGATGCGGTGCTCCATCTTCATGGCTTCGAGAACGACGAGGAGGTCGCGTTCGGCCACGACGTCGCCGACGCGGACGGGCACCTTGACGATCGTGCCCGGCATGGGCGAGACGATCGCACCGGCCGCGCCGCCCTGCGCTCCGGAATGAGCCCCCAGTTCGGGCGGCTGCGCGAACGAGAGCCGATAACTGCGGTTCGCCGTCTCGACGTCGACGCCCGCCGCATCGACGCGCACGTGACCGGCGTGCCGTACGCCGCCCGCGACGACCGCCACGCGGTCGCCCGAGACTTCGCACGTCATCTCCAGTTCGAGGTCGCCCGTGAGCCGCACGGTGCCGTCGGATCCGGTGCGCGAGGCGACGAGCGCGAACGCGCGGCTGCCGGCCGCCAGGCGAATCGGAATGCCGACGCCGCCGATGCGCCACGCGCGCGGATCGGCGGCCACCGCCGCCGCGGCCAAGAGGAAGACGTCGTCGGGCGGCCCGGCCGCGGCGCGCTCGAGTTCGGCGCCGTGCTCGGCCAAGAACGCGGTCGTCGTGTCGCCCGCGCGAAACGCTGGATGCCGCGCGATGGCGCCAAGCAGCGCGAGGTTCGTCTGCACGCCTTCGACGACGAAACCGTCGAGCGCGCGCGCGAGGCGATCGATTGCGACCTCGCGCGAGTTCCCGTACGCGATGAGCTTGGCGAGCATCGAATCGTAGTAGATGGAAACGTCGCTGCCCGCGCGCACGCCGCTATCGAGGCGCAGGCCCCCGACGTTTGGCCGTTGCCAGCGTTCGATGCGGCCGATCGCGGGCAAGTAGCCGTTCGCCGGATCTTCGGCGTTGATGCGCACTTCGATCGCCCAGCCGTACGCCGCGCTCTTGTCTTGCGAGAGTTCGAGCGGCGCGCCCGCGGCGATCGCGAGTTGCAGCCGCACGAGATCGATGTCGTGCACGATTTCGGTGACGGGGTGCTCCACTTGCAGCCGCGCGTTCATTTCGAGGAAGTAGAACGCGCCGTCTTCGTCGAGCAAGAACTCGACCGTGCCCGCGTTGGTGTACCCGACCGACTGCGCCGCGCGCACGGCCGCCGCGCCCATGCGTTCGCGCAGCGTCGCATCGAGCGCGACCGACGGCGCTTCTTCGACGACTTTTTGGTGGCGACGCTGGATCGAGCATTCGCGTTCGCCGAGGTGGATCGTGTTGCCGTGATGGTCGGCGAGGATTTGAAATTCGATGTGGCGCGGGCGCGTCAGGTACCGTTCGAGCAGCACCTTCGCATCGCCGAAGGCCGCGAGCGCCTCGCGTTTGGCGGCTTCGAGCGCTTCGTCGAAGTGCGCGAGATCGTCGACGATGCGCATGCCGCGCCCGCCGCCGCCGGCGCTCGCCTTCACGAGCAGCGGCGTGCCGATGCGCGCGGCTTCGCGCCGCAGCGTCTCGGGCGATTGGTCGTCGCCGTCGTAGCCGGGCACGACGGGCACGTCGTGCTCGCGGGCGCGGCGCTTCGCTTCGGTCTTGTCGCCCATCGCGGCGATCGCTTGCGGCGTCGGGCCGACGAAGATGAGGCCGGCGTCGACGACGGCCTGCGCGAAGGGCGCGCGTTCGGAAAGGAAGCCGTACCCGGGATGGACGGCGTCGGCGCCGAGTGTCTTGGCGGCCGCGAGGACCCGCGCGATATCGAGATACGATTCACTCACCGGGCCGGGCCCGATGCAGAGCGCGTCGTCCATCACCTCGACGTGCAGCGCCGTGCGGTCCGCTTCGGAGTAGATGCCGAGCGGCACGATGCCGGCCTCGCGCGCGGCCCGCGCGATGCGCACCGCGATCTCGCCGCGATTGGCGATCAGGAGCCGCGTGATCGGTCGCGCCACTACGTCGCCCACGCGGGGCGGCGCTTCTCGAGGAACGCGCGCAGGCCGTCTTGGCCTTCGGCGCTCGTGCGCTGCGTCGCGATCGCTTCCGCGGTGAGGTCCAGGGTGTCGTCGTACGCCGCGTCCGCGACGCGCGCGAAGAGCGCCTTGGCCGCCGCGATGCCCGTCGGGCTCGCGGTGCGGATCTCGTCGATCGCGCGGCCGACCGCCTCCTCGAGCGCGACTTCGCTCTCCACGACGTCGTGGACGAGTCCGATCGCAAGCGCCCGGCGCGCATCGAAGCGTTCGCCCGTGAGCGCGAGCGCCCGTGCGTGCGAGAGCCCGATCTTCGCGAGCACGAAGGGCGAGATGACGGCGGGCAAGATGCCGAGCTTGGTTTCGGTGAAGCCGAAGGTCGTATCCGCCGCCGCAATCGCGATATCGCACACGGCGACGAGCCCCGCGCCGCCGCCGAGCGCCGCACCGTGGATGCGGCCGACGACGGGCTTGGGGAAGCGGTCGATCGCGCGAAACATGCGCGACATCGCGCGCGCGTCTTCGAGGTTCTGCTCGCGCGTGAGTTCGAGCGAGGCGCGCATCCACGTGATGTCCGCGCCGCCGCAGAACGTCTTGCCGGCGCCCGAGAGCACGACCGCGCGGACGCTCCCGTCGGCGGCGAGGGCGTCGAAGGTGCGATGGAGCGCGGCGATCAGTTCGGCGTTGAAGGCGTTGCGGACGTCCGGGCGATTGAGTTCGACCCGAGCGACCGGGCCGTCGCGGCGCACCGCAAGCGAAGCTGGCTCCATCGGGGCGGCATTCGCGCCGCGCTGTCGGCTCCCTTACCCTCGCGCTCGCGGGGGCGTGGTACGATGGCGGCAATGGACGTTGGAATGGAGCGCCCGGGCGTTCGCGCGAGCGAACGCGGGCAGGAGGCGGGGCCCGTGGTGTACCGGCACTCGATAACCACGCGCATCACGCACTGGCTGACCGCGCTTTCGATTTTGGTGCTCGTGATGAGCGGGCTGCAAATCTTCAATGCGGCGCCGTACCTCGACGCGTCGGGCCTCACGAACCCTGCGCACCGGGTCTTGGCGATCGGCGCGCAACAGCAGCCCGGCGGCACGCCACGCGGCACGGTAACGCTCTTCGGCCACACGTTCACCACGACGCACGTGCTCGGCTACACCGACGACGGCATGGGCGGCGAAGCCCCCCGCGCCTTTCCCGGCTGGCTCACGTTCCCCGGGTACCAGGATCTTGCGGGCGGCCGGCGCTGGCACTTTTTCTTCGCGTGGGTGATGGTGCTGTGCGGCGCGGCGTACCTGATCGTCGGGGCGCTGCGCAAGGATCTGCCGCTCATCGTGCTGCGGCCTTCGGATCTTCCGAAGATGCTGCCGATGCAGCTCTACTACTTCGGGCTGCGCAAAGAGCCGCCGCCGCACGGCAAGTACAATCCGCTGCAGAAGGCGGGGTATACGGTCGTGATCTTCGTGCTCGCGCCGTTTCTGATCCTGACGGGGCTCGCGCTCTCGCCCGGCGTCGACGCGATCGCCGGGCCGCTCACCACGGTGCTCGGCGGCCGGCAGTTCGCGCGGACGTGGCACTTCCTCGCGATGCTCGCGATCATCGCGTTCGCGTTCGGCCACGTGTTCCTCGTGGTCTCGACCGGATTCTTCAACAACATGCGCAGCATGATCGCCGGGACGTACCGGCTCGGGAAGAACGAAGGGACGGGTCCGTGAAGCGCCGGCTCTTCGTGGCGGCGAGCATTTCGGCCGCGCTCGCCGGCTGCGCGCGGGTGACCAACTCGCTCAACGACAGTACGTCGCTGCAGGGGCTGCTGAAGGTCCCCGATGCCCTCGACCGCGCCCTGATCGGGACGCGCGGCATGGCCAAACTCTATGGCGAGGCCGACATCGACCAGAACTTCCCGACCAACGGCCTCGATACGCCGAGCGACCCCGGCTACATGGGAATGGCTATGGGCAACTTCGCGACGTACCGGCTGCCCGTGTCCGGGCTTGTGGATAACCCGCAGACGTTCACGCTCGCGCAACTGCGGGCGATGGCGTCGCTCACGGAGATCACGCGGCACGACTGTGTCGAGGGCTGGAGCGTTGTGGGGAAGTTCGGCGGCGTGCCGCTCGCTCAGGTTCTCGCGATGGTGCGGCCGAAGCGCGAGGCGCGGTACGCGATCTTCTACTCGTTCGACCGCGACCAGAGCGGCGCGCAGTTCTACGGCAGCATCGACCTCGTCCAGGCCGCTCATCCACAGACGATGCTGCAGCTCGATCTCAACGGCAAGCCCCTCGACCCCGACCACGGCGCCCCCGTCCGGCTACGGATCCCGACGCAGCTCGCTTACAAGAGCACGAAGTGGGTCCAACGGATCGAATTAGCATCGACTTTCAAGAACGTCTTCGGCGGCCAGGGCGGCTATTGGGAAGATAACGGGTATGAGTGGTATGCGGGGATTTGAGTGTTCCGCGCATTGTGAAATCAGCGCTTACTGCGTTGAAGAATAGAAGGGTGGACCTGCCATTGACTACAGCAGTCTTGATTGCGCTCGCCTTGCAAATCTTAAGCGCTATTCCACTTACTCAAGGCCACGGCCGCGGATTCGATCACAGCGAAACTCGCTTTGATTCGCGTGCAAAAATCCCGCAGCAACCGTCGGTCTGGTATGGTGGCCCAACCGCTTAAGGAGCGCATCTAGGGAGTTTACTTAACTGAAGGAGAATCTCCGCGGTCCACGGCGGCGGATCGCCGCGGACTTCTTTCAGTCGACTTATCAATGCTCTGGCAGCCTGGCACTGTCATGCTGTATACGTCATTGGATATAAATTCAGTTGTCAGCTATATCCCCGAAATCAACTCTTACTCGGAATCTCGGCAAGCATTTAAGATTCCTCTTCGGTCGCGTCGAGTGACTTCAATTAAAGCACTTGGCGAGCGGAAAGATCGAGATCAACGGAGTTTTCTTTGAAACTTGCCTGTGCGGAATCTCCGGCTGTAGAGGCCCTTATGAGCGGTCGGCATGAAACCGCGCTTGCACTGCTTCATAATGACAGGTCACCGGGCTCGAGTTTCTTCCGCACGCGCGCGTTTTTTAGGATGGGATTTTTTGAGCGGGCCTTGCTCGAAATCGATGAAACTGACTTTGCGCTCGTCGAAGATGAAGAAGCATTGCTCCTTTCCCTTTCTCGATCGTTCTTGTTGACGCGCCTTGGTCGGCTCGATGAAGCGTCAGAAAGCCTTTCTCAGCTTCGAAAAAATAACCACTCCAAATTCGACGATACGACCGAATTGGAGTATCTGTACTGCGCGGCCTACATTGCGTACTGTCGCGGTGAACATGATCTTGCAAGGGTTGAGCTTAGTAAGATATTAGGTAAAACAGAACTGATTAGCGCAGATAGGCGTAGGTACGCGTTCCAGCAAGATGCTTTTGCAATTCGTTCAAAGGCAGCCACGCTACTTGGCGTTTTAGCCGCGACACTAGATAAATTTAAGGAAATGGAGCGCTGGCATTGTGAAGCGCTCTTGTCCGCCGAAAAATCTCGACCACGGGACATTTTTCTAGAGAGCGTGATTCTGGGAAACTTATCGTGTGCGGTAGGGGAAGTTTATTGTCCGACGGCAGTCACATTATTGCAAGATCGGCTAGAGTCCATCGATTGGACGGCCGGTATGGCCGAGCAGCGGCTTTACTTAGAGCGGCACCTGATTAGAGCCAAGAGGCTCTTCGGCATAGGGAGGATCTGCCTGAGCCCTGGTTCCGTGGCCTCGCCTTCATTGGCTTGGCGCTTGGCGGAATCCGTTGATCGATTATTTTTGGATGACTGGCCGTCCCTTGATTCTTACACTGAAGAATTAATGTTTGCAAAGTCATTCCTCGATCGAGTCGACTGGATGTCAACTATCGGTGAAGAGGATACTAATTTAGATGAGCTAGCTGCTCTGCTTGCCCCTTTTGACGCGGAGGCGGCCGTGAAAGCTCAATCGCAACTCGAAACAAAGTTGGACGTCTCGCTTCCTCATTATCCAACAGGGAGAACGATAAGAGATAGAGCTTCGAAGTCGTTTGCGCTCGCTTGCATTGCGAAGGCGCGCGGGGATTTTGCTTTGGCAGAGCGGCAATTCTCGTGGGCCCTCGATGCCCTATTGCCTTCTGAAATCAGCTGGCGAGTGGCTGTTGTATCAATTGAACTTTACACTTTGAATCGTGAGCGATCGCTTCTAGAAGCCCCTAGGGCTTTTTTGAGTGCTCATCGTGCTAGCGCGTTCTCTGGTCGGATGGGTCGAGCGCTTATCGTCGCAGAGTCAAGTGAGGAGCCCGGAGCGTTTCCGTATTTGTGCGAGGCAATTGCTGCGCGGACAAAGTAGGTGTAGGAAGGTGAATTTTCGAGGGGTGCCTTAGCAAGGACCACGCAATCACTGCTTGAAAACCCCCGCGCATGCGCCGTTTGACTGCTTCGCTTTGCTTCGCATCGCTTGCCGCTGCGATGCTCGTGCCCCCCTTGTCGGTGCGGGCCGATACCGATCCGACGATGCCGGATGCGCGGTCCAATGTGGACGCGCTGGTTGGTTGGCCGGCGGGTCCTGCGGTCCGGCAGGAGCGTTCCTGGGAAGACCAGTTCATGGCCGTTCCGTCGCCTGAGAACGCGATGTCGATCGAGCAGAAGATCTCGGCCGTTCCGCATCGCGCCGGGTCGGCCGCCGACTACGCGACGGCGCAGTTCGTCCAAGATCGCCTCAAGGCCGACGGCTTCGAGGTGACGACGGTCCCCTTCGAGGTCATGTACACGAACCCGACGTCGCAGTCGCTCGAACTGGTCGCGCCGGACAAAGTCACGTTCGATCTGCTCGAAGGCGAGCCGGGCCATCACACGGACTACGAGAAGATGGCCGGCCCGTCGTTCATGGAAAACTCCGGCGACGGCGATGTCACGGGCTCGCTCTTCTACCTCAACCACGGCACCGCCGAAGACTGGGCCGCGTTCGACGAAATGGGCATCACGATGCCCGCGAACTCGATCGTCATCGAGCGCCTCGGCGGTTTCGGTCGCGATCCGCGCGCCGGTCAGAAGAATTGGGACGCGCTTAAGATGCACGGCGTGGCCGGGCTCATCGTCTACTACGATCCGCTCGACGACGGCGTGTACGGCGGCGAACCGTGGCCGAACGGCAACTGGAAGAACAGCTACATGACCGAGCGCATCGGCGGCCCGAAGCCGGGCGTCGCCTCGCTCGCGCCGCCGGGCGATCCCACGCTGCCAGGCGAGGCGCCGGTGCCGGGCAAGCCGCACCTCGCCTGGTCGGCGATCGATCACTCCGACATTCCCGAGATCGACGTGACCCAGGCCGTCGCGCGGCGGCTG
>Ga0075029_100000210_pt1 | contig 31268 bp, 20 predicted proteins | sample LitLauG_LLR_2013_FD_71391 | JGI IMG/M metagenome (GOLD analysis project Ga0075029, IMG submission 71391) | Freshwater sediment microbial communities from North America - Little Laurel Run_MetaG_LLR_2013 | ecosystem: Environmental > Aquatic > Freshwater > Creek > Sediment | place: USA... | reverse complement strand
TACTTTGTGGCGAACACCATGCCGGTAGCGAGCATCATCGGCCTGACTGAGGGCGGCAATCCCTTTGCCCTCTGGCACAAGGTCTTTCTGTGGTCGTTCCCGAACTATGTAATCGGCGCGGGATTGACTGCAATCGCTACTGCTTTCAGCACGGTCAGCGGGCTGGTAACCGTAGCCGCTCTGATGGCGGTGCTGTTCGCCGTTTACCAGTCATACAAAATGTACGTAGGTCGAGCGGAACAGACCCAGCCACGAGCGATGGCTGTGGCAGCCGGTCGATAACCTCAAGCACTCTTCGAGCGCGCAGCCTGCCGGCTGCGCGCATTTTTTTGCTGGCGGAGTGACACGGACCAAACCTGGTGTTTGCCGTGTCTATTTCGCTGGCGGCCGGGCCGGTGTGAGCACGATTTTCATTAACTCGGCGGCGAGGTCGGAGGCGTGGACGTCCTCGAGGTTGATCAGGACCACCACTCCGGCGCGACGCTCGGGGACGATCATAAAAAACGTGCTGGTTCCCTGCTGGCTTCCGCTGTGGCCAACGTCCAAGACACCCAGATCCTTTCCCGTTCCCCAACCGAGCGCATAGCGATCTTCCTTGCCGTCGCTGGGCTTGAGCGGAGTCCACATCAGGTCTCGCGTAGAGCGAGCGACAATGCGGTCGTTGAGCATGGCTACTTCAAATTGCGCCATGTCATCGGCGGACGAGAGCCAGCCGCCGCCGGGAATCTTGTAGCTGGAATCGAGAAAATCGGCATTGGTTATGGCTCCAGAACTATCCTTGCTGTAGAAACGGGTGCGGAAAGGAACGATGGCGAAGCGGTTGTCGGCCACGGTATGCGTCATGCCGGCTGGTGTCAGAACGTTGGTTCGAACGTAATCCACATAGTTTTCACCGGACGCGCCTTCGATGGCGCAACCGACCACAGTGTATCCCTGGGTGGAATAGTGGAACTCGGCGCCGGGCTTGGCGACCAGCGGATCGTTCTTGAAAAAGTCGAGCCCGCCCTCAATCGGGTTCAGGAAATGCTTCGTGTTTCCCCCCTCGGGATCGTCCTGCGAATCGGATTTGTAATGGCGAATTCCACCCAGGTGGCCGAGAAGTTCGCGGGTAGTGATCGGATCGTCTTTCTGCGGAAAAGACGGGCAATACTTTTGCACAGGAGCGTCAAGATCAAGCTTGCCTTGCTGCCACAGCAGCATCGCCGCGGTCGCGGTAATCGATTTCGAGATCGACCCCAGCCGATACAGGGTGTGGGCCGTGGCGGGGACAAAGTTCTCCAGATCGGCGGTGCCGAAGCCCGCCGACCATTCCACGGAACCATTTTCGACCAAGGCGGCGGAAACTCCGGGAATGCCGTTGGCGACCATGAAGCGCGATATGGCGTTTTCCAGTTGCATGCGTTTTTCCGGCGCGATCTGGCCCGGCTGGGCGACCGATGGAGCAGGCAAAAGGACAAAAACGGCGAGGACAATTGCGGGGACACGCATCGGCACTTTCCGAGTGATGTTGGGTCTGACTGCGTGCAACAGAATTACACAGCGGCCGGCGAGGATCAAATCAATTGTAGGGCACGCCTTCCCGGCCAGGGCTGTACAAATCGGAGCGGTTGCTATACAAATAGCGAACGTCCTGCACTCTAACGGGGCAGGAACCTCACTCCGGGGACTCAATCGTTGTACAGCAACGCACCCTACATCAAGCCCAGAACACTGGATGAAGCCGTGGCTCTGCTGACTGCGGGCGACGCTCAGATTCTTTCGGGAGGCACCGATTTTTATCCTGCGCTCGGCGATGGTGTCGTCCGGGACGCGGTGGTGGACGTTTCAGGCCTGCGTGAAATCCGCGGTGTGTCGCGCGAAGCGGACTTCTTTCGCATTGGCGGTCTCACGACGTGGAGTGAGATCCTGCGAACCCCGCTTCCCCGCTGCTTTGACGGGTTGAAGAGCGCGGCACGCGAGGTTGGCTCCGTGCAGATACAGAATCGCGGGACGGTGGCGGGGAATCTGTGTAACGCGTCGCCGGCGGCCGATGGCGTGCCTCCGCTGCTGACACTGGACGCGGAAGTGGAGTTGACTTCGAAGGCTGGCGTGCGACGAATGCCGCTGGCGGAGTTTATTGTAGGGAGTCGGAAGACGCAGCGAAGGGCGGATGAGCTGTTAACGGCGGTGCTCGTTCCACGTACCTTTGAGGATGCGGCCTCCGCGTTTGTGAAGCTGGGCGCGCGCCGTTATCTGGTGATCTCGATCTCAATGGCGGCTGCGCTAGTGAAGGTAAGCGATGGGCGCGCCCTGACGGCGCGAGTCGCGGTGGGATCATGCTCGGCAGTAGCGCGTCGTTTGCATGGGCTTGAGGCCGAACTGGTCGGGACCTCGGTGCGCAACGGATGGGGCGGGGCGGTCACACGGGAGCATCTGGCTCCCCTGTCGCCAATCGACGATATACGGGCCACGGCCGAATATCGGATGGATGCTTCCCGGCGGCTGGTGCAGCGCGCATTGAATTCGTGCGGGGAGAACGGCTGATGGTTTTCACGCTAGCGCCGAAGGCGGAGGCAGGCAGGCAATCCATCACTTTCAAGGTCAATGGGCGGTCGGTGGCGGTTGCCAGCTCTCCTCTGCAGCGGCTCTCTCGGACGCTGCGGGATGAACTTGGACTGACCGGAACCAAGGTGGGCTGCGACGCAGGCGATTGCGGGGCTTGCACGGTATTGCTGGATGGAGATCCGGTGTGCGCTTGCCTCGTGGCGTTGGGGCAAGTGGAGGGGTGCGAGGTTACGACGGTTGAGGGCCTGGCGGGCCGAACGTCTTCGGGCTTCTCAGTCGGCGGCAGACTGCAGCAATCGTTTCTGGTGCACGGCGCCGCCCAGTGTGGAGCTTGCACTCCGGGAATGCTGGTAGCGGCGACGGCCTTGTTGGTGAGGAACTCCGCGCCCGACGAGAGCGCGGTGATGGACGCAATTGGAGGCGTGCTCTGCCGCTGTACGGGATACAGGAAGATCGTCGCAGCGATTCTTGATGCGGGACTGAACAGGGAATCCCCCTCGGCTGAGGCCGCGATTTCGCCCGCGGCGGGCGCGGCTGTCGGAACGAGGTTGATCCGTCTGGATGGACAGCGCAAGGTCGACGGCACCGAGATTTTTGGCGCGGATGAGACTCCGGCAAGTACATTCGCGGTGCAGGCGATCCGCAGTCCGCATCACCGGGCACGATTCGAGTTCGGCGATCTGGGAGCGTTTGTTCGAAGTCATCCGGGCATCGAAGCCGTTTTCATTGCGAAGGATGTGCCGGGTAAGAATTGCTACGGAGTGATCACCGGATTCGCGGATCAACCGGTGTTTGCCGAGCATGAGACACGGCATCGCGGGGAAGCAGTGGCCGCGGTGGTGGGTGAGGTGGCGGTGGTGGAAGCGCTGGAGGCGTCTGACTTTCCGGTACGTTGGGAAGAGTTGCCGCCAATCAAAGATATCGACGGGGCGCTGGCGGCGGGCGCCCGGCTGATTCATGCCAATCGCCCAGAGAATGTTCTGGTGCGGGGACGGGTAGCGCGGGGCGATGTCGACAAGGCTTTGGCCGCGGCCGATGTGGTGGTCGAAGCCGAGTACGAAACTGGATTTGTTGAGCACGCCTACATCGAGCCTGAGGCGGGATTCGCCAGGCGAGTCGGCGATCAGATCGAGATTCAGGCCTGTACGCAGTCTCCTTATATGGATCGCAGCGACATTGCCGTGATCCTCGGAATTGCGCGGGAACAGGTGCGCATCATCCCGACGGCGGTGGGCGGAGGATTCGGCTCGAAGCTCGATCTTTCGGTGCAGCCGTTTCTGGCAGTCGCGGCATGGCATCTGCGGAAGCCGGTGCGCATGGTCTATTCGCGGACCGAGTCCATGGTTTCGACCACGAAGCGGCATCCCGCGCGGATGAAACTGCGAGGCGCCTGCACCCAAGGCGGCAAGCTGGTGGCGCTCGACTTTGCTGCCGATTTTGATACCGGCGCGTATTCGTCGTGGGGACCGACGGTAGCGGCTCGAGTGCCGGTACATGCATCCGGTCCTTATCATGTTCCGCACTACCGCGCGTTAACCAGGGCCGTGCACACCAACCTGGTGCCGGCGGGAGCCTTTCGTGGCTTCGGAGTCCCACAGGCGGCAATTGCGCAAGAACAACTCTATGACGAATTGGCGGATCGCGTTGGGATGGACCGGTTGGAGTTCCGCATTCTGAATGCGCTCGACAATCACACGCCGACGGTCACCGGGCAGATTCTGGGCGAGGGCGTTGGCATTCGCGCGTGCCTGGAGGCATTGCGGCCAAAATGGAAAGCGGCGCGACGCAATGCCGGAGAATTCAACTTGAATGCCACGGGCCCGCTACGGCGCGGCGTGGGAGTCGCGGGCATGTGGTATGGCTGCGGCAACACTTCCCTGCCCAATCCCTCGACGGTGCGCATCGGACTGAAGCGCGACGGGCGGATCGCGCTGCACCAGGGCGCGGTGGATATCGGTCAAGGATCCAACACGATCGTGACGCAGATTTGCGCCGATGCGCTGGGCGCGCCCATTGAGCGTTTTGACCTGCTTTCTGGGGACACTGCCATCACGCCCGATTGTGGCAAGACTTCGGCTTCGCGACAGACGCTGGTAACCGGGAAGGCTGCGCAGATGGCGGGTGAGAAGCTGCGGCGCGCGATTCTTACGCTCGCCGGCGCCTGCGACTGTGCGCGTGTTCAGTTTGAGGACGGCGTCGTGACGGTGCGCGACGACGATACGTCGCGGAGACTCGCGGTCGGAGATTTACCGCTTGATGAGTGCGGATATGTCATCACCAGCGAGGCCACGTTTGATCCGCCGACAAGCCCGCTGGACGAGAATGGGCAGGGAGTGCCTTATGCGGCGTTCGGTTTCGGCGCGCACATGGCGGAGATCGAGGTGGACATCGAACTCGGCACGGTGCGGGTCTTGAAGGTTACGGCGGCGCATGATGTGGGACGCGCCATCAACCCGACATTGATCGAGGGCCAGATTGAAGGCGGCGTCGCGCAGGGACTAGGCATGGCTCTGATGGAGGAATTCTTTCCCGGCCAGGGCGAGAATCTCCACGATTACTTGATCCCATCGGCCGGCGATGTGCCGCCGGTCGAATCGATTCTGATCGAGGATCCCACGCCGATTGGCCCTTTTGGTGCGAAAGGGATTGGCGAGCAAGCTGTGATTCCGACGGCGCCAGCGATTTTGAACGCGCTGCACGATGCCATTGGAATCCGCGTGCGGAAAACCCCAGCCACTCCCGACCGCGTACGCGCCGCAATTCTGGAGGCACAAACAGAGAAAGGGAAGGCGCGTGGCTGACGACGCGATTCGCTGCGACGCCTGTCCGGTGCTGTGCTACATCAAGCCCGGACGAACTGGATCGTGCGACCGCTATGCGAACGCCGACGGGCAACTGGTTCGCCTCGATCCGCATGTGGTGCTGGATCGGGCACTCTCGCGCGGCGACACAGTTGTTCCCTTTCTTGAAAAGTCTCGCGACTGGGACGGCGCGCTGGTGAGCGGCGAGCAGACGTTTGTGACCGCGATTGGCGCAGGCACGACCTATCCGGATTACAAGCCTGCCCCTTTCATCATTTCGTCCGAAGTCGCGGGCGTGGATATGGTCACGGTGGTGACCGAGGGGATTTTCAGTTATTGCGGCGTCAAGCTGAAAATCGATACCGATCGGCATCTGGGAGCGGAGTGCAGCACTGTGCGGGCCCAAGGCGAGGCCGTGGGACACGTCACTACCAACGAATACGGATCGCAAATGCTCTCGCTCGGCGGCGTACGTCACTTGACCGGTGGCAGCCGCCACGAGGGCACGGTCACCTGCGACACTCTGCTGAATCTCTGCAATGGCAAAGCCGTGGAATTGAAGATTGACGGCGGCGCCAGCATTGTTGTGCAGGCGGACAAGGCGCCGATTGTGGATGGTGTGCCGGAAGAACGCATGCGTGTGGGCTGCGGGTCGGCTACGATCGGCATGTTTGCGACGCAGTGGTTTGGCAAAGTCGATGAGGTGGTGGTAGTCGACGATCACATCACCGGTGTGTTGTCAGAACACCAGGCGGGAAAGCTGCTCGGCGTCCCTGAGTCGGGTATCGCACTCAAGGGGCGGCGATCCACGCCGGGACGCTATTTTCGAGTCGCCGAGCCGGGCACGTCGTGGGGAGGAACCAATATTGACGATCCGCTCTCCATCCTCGATCCGTTCGATTCCAAGGTTGCGCGGCCCGGTCTGCGGTTGCTGATGGTGAGCACTACGGGTGAGCATCACGCCTACTTCGAACTGGACGAAGAGCTTCATGCAGTGGAGAAGGAATTACCAGCGGCGCTGCGTGAATCGGTCGCGCGCATTCGCGAAAACTGCGAGCCCGCCCTGTGCACCGTTTTGTTCATGGGTGGCGCGGGCGGATCGCTGCGCGCGGGAGTGACGGAGAATCCGGTGAAGCTGACCCATTCGGTGCGAGACGCGCTCACTCGGGTGACCTGCGGGGGCGCTCCGGTTTACGTCTGGCCAGGCGGCGGAATTACGATCATGGCGGACGTCAGCCGCATGCCGGAGAATGCCTTCGGCTATGTTCCGACGCCGGCGCTGGTGGCGCCGATCGAGTTCACGCTCAAGCTGTCGGACTACGCGACGCTCGGCGGATATATGGATCACGTACGTCCGCTCAGTTCGATCCAGCGGGACGAGGAGAGTCGGCGGCGCTTGGCGGCGCGGCCCGACAATCCCTGGCCGCTGGCCTCGGACCCGAGCAGAAAATGAGCGAGAGATGAGCGAGCGCGCACAAATCCGGGTGCTTCCCGATGTACGCCGCCTGCACATGCAGGATGGCCCGATTGACTTGATCGTCGAAGCTTTCGGCGCGGCAGGAGAGATCGGCCGGGCCTATCGCGGAGCGGTGCCCCGGTTCGTCGAGGTTCTGGATGAGTTGTGCGGTGAGCTTGCTTTTCTGCGCCGGCGTGCCGGCGTCAATGGAGATCTTCCATCCGGTCCAATAGCACGCCGGATGTTGGCGGCGGTGAGACCCTATGCTTCGCAAGTCTTCATAACGCCGATGGCGGCGGTGGCGGGTGCGGTGGCGGAGGAGCTTCTTCAGGCCATGACCTCAAACGCAAACCTCTCGCGCGCCTATGTAAACGACGGCGGCGATATTGCGCTGCACCTTGCGCCGGGTGAGAAATTTGTAGTGGGAATGGTGGAGCGCCCGGATCGAGCCACGCTCTTTGGGACGACCACGATTCAGTCCCAGGAGCCGATTCGCGGGATCGCTACCAGCGGCTGGCGCGGACGCAGTTTTTCATTGGGCATCGCGGATGCGGTCACTATACTGGCCGATACAGCGGCCATGGCCGACGCGGCGGCTACGGTGGTGGCAAATGCAGTGGACTTGCCAGGCCATCCGAACATAGGGCGCATTCCGGCGTGCGAACTTGCGCCGGATAGCGACCTGGGCGAGCGACTGGTAACGCGGTCGGTGGGCGAACTATCACGGCGTGAGATTCGCGACGCGCTGGAGGCGGGAATTCAGGTTGCGGAAGCGCTCCGTGCATCGGGTCTGATTCGCGCGGCCGCGCTGAACTTACAGGGACAGACGCGAGTGATCGGTTCTGAAGGTTGCTCGCAGTTGGTCGATACTTCAGTTCCTGACAGGAGACCAGTTCATGCCTGAGGTTCAGATTCGAAAAAGACTTCTCCTGGTCGAGGAGATTTTCCATGAAGGCGGACCGGTCGCCGACAAGCCCCTGCGCCGGGCGGCGGCCCTGGCCGTGATCGGGAATCCTTATGCCGGCCGCTATGTCGAAAAGATCGAGGGCTTCATGGATGACCTGAAACCCCTTGGCCTGGAAATGGCCCGGTCGCTGGTGACCGCGCTGGACGGCGATCCCAGCGTGGTAGAGGGTTACGGCAAGGGAGCGATCATAGGCTCGGCAGGGGAACTCGAACATGGCGCGCTCTGGCACGTTCCGGGAGGCTACGGGATGCGTGAGGTGCTCGGAGGCGCGAAGGCAATTGTGGCGTCAACCAAGAAAGTTGGCGGCCCAGGGACCCGCCTCGACATTCCGATCACACATATTAACGCCTCCTACGTGCGCAGCCATTTTGATGCGATGGAAGTCGGAATCGCGGACGCTCCGCGTGCCGATGAGATTCTGCTCGCTTTGGTGATGACGACCGGGGCTCGGATTCATGCCCGTGTCGGCGGATTGAAAGCGTCGGAGGTCAAGGGCGAGGACGGGTTGCGATGAAGGCCAGCATGCGAGCAAAAATCCGAAAGATCACGACATTTGTCGAAGAGACAGTGACGGAGATGGAACAGGGGGTAGATCCTCCGACGCGGCGTGCGGCGGCGGTTGCGGTGATTGAGAACCCGTACGCTGGACAATACGTTCAGGACCTTTCAGAGTTGATGGCAATTGGCGAAGACCTGGGCGAGTTGCTGACCCAGCGGGCGGTTGCGGCGCTGGGGATTGCGGGGCCGTCCGCCGAGAGTTACGGCAAAGCCGCCGCCGTGGGAGAGAACGGCGAAATCGAACATGCCGCAGCGATCTTGCATCCCAAGCTGGGCACGCCGGTGCGGCGTGTACTGGGAAAAGGGGCCGCTTTGATCCCTTCTTCCAAAAAGCGCGGCGGTCCCGGATTGGCGCTCGACATCCCCCTTGGCCACAAGGATGCCGCCTTCGTTCGCAGCCACTTTGACGGCATGGAAGTGCGGATCAGCGACGCGCCTCGCGCCAACGAGATCATGGTCGCGATTGCGGTGACCGATAGCGGGCGGCCTTTACCTCGGGTCGGCGGGCTCACCAAAGACCAGATCAAAGGCGAGGATGGCCTGCGGTAGAGCCCATGACCATGGGGGGCGCCAAGGTACACAGGGGAAAACAGGGCTCAAAGATGACTCAGAAAACCGGCTACTGGCTGTTCTGCGTGCTTCAAATTTGCTTCTCGATTCTTCTCTACGGGCAAACGACGCCCGCGGTGGCGAGCAAAGAGCGCGCCGACACGATTATCACCGGCATGGTTGTGACCATGGACGGCCCGCGCCACATCTATGACGACGGCGCGGTCGCGGTCAATGGCGAGACGATTGTCGCAGTCGGCCCCCGTACCGAAGTCGAAGCCAGGTACGAGAGCCGTCAGACCATCGACGCAAAAAACAAACTGCTGTTGCCGGGATTCATCAACGGTCATACCCACGTCCCGATGACACTGTTTCGCGGCCTGCACGACGACGTCACGTTAAACGACTGGCTTTACAAATACATCTTTCCCGCTGAAAAGAAGAACGTTACCGAATCGTTCGTTCGCTGGGGAACGCGGCTGGCAGCGGCCGAGCAGATCCGCTCGGGAGTAACCACCTTCGCGGATATGTACTACTTCGAAGACGCGGTGGCGGAAGAAACCAAAGCCGCCGGGATGCGCGGCGTGCTCGGGGAAACTTTCATCGATTTTCCCGCGCCCGACAACAAGAGTAACGCCGCAATGCTCGCGTATACCGAGACGTTCCTGCAGAAGTGGCAAGGCGATCCGCTGATTCACGCGGCGGTGGCGCCGCATTCGATTTATACGTGCTCGCAGAAAACGCTGCAGGATGCCTCCACCCTGGCGCGGAAATATAATGCGCCGATCCTGATTCACGTGGCCGAGATGAAGAAGGAGCGGGACGACAGCGAAAAGCAGAACGGTGCCTCGCCGGTGCAATATCTGGACCGGATCGGAGTGCTTGGCCCCGACGTCGTTGCCGCGCATTGTATCTTTGTGGACGAGGCAGACCGCAAGATTCTCGCGCAGCACAACGTGGGTTGCGTGCACAATCCTTCCAGCAACATGATGCTGGCGAGCGGGGTTGCGCCCGTGCCCGAGATGCGCGCGGCCGGAGTTGCTGTCGGCCTCGGAACCGACGGGCCGGCAGGCAGCAACAACGATCTCGATCTGATGGAAGAAATCGATCTGGCCGCGAAGCTCGCCAAGATTTCAGAAATGAGTCCGCTGGCGCTGAATGCGTTGGCCGTAGTCGAAATGGCGACCATCGATGGCGCCAGGGCACTGCACATGGAGAAAGAGATTGGGTCGCTCGAAAAAGGGAAAAAGGCCGACCTGATTCTGATCAGCCTGGACGATCCCAACGCAGTGCCGATGTATGACGTTTATGCGCAGATCGCGTACGCATTGAAAGCCAGCGAAGTGGAAACCGTCATGATCGGCGGGCGCTTCGTGATGCGCGATCACAAGTTGCTGACAGTTGACGAGCCGGCCGCGATTGCCAAGGCGCGCGAATACAAGAAAACGATTGCCGCGTCGCTGGGAATGGAATGAGGTGACCTCTCTCCGTCAGCACCCACATCTCGAAGAGCGCGAGATGTGGGGCATCCTCTTTTTTACCGGCTGACCACCTCAGGCACTATCGTGGCCGGCGGCGTGTTGCGGCTGCGCTGCACGCTGACCGCGCCGTCGATGATCACCATGCCGATTCCAGGCAGATCTCCTTTCTGAATGCTGTCCAACAGGTTCTTCCCTGCGGAATGCTGGGCTTTGTCCATAAGGACGAACGAGGCTTCGCCGCCGGGTGCAATCACGCCGCCATCGAGCTGACGCATTCTGGCGGTGTTGCCTGTCGCAAGGCAGATGGCCACTTCGGCGGGGACCCCTCCAAGCGACGACAATAACGAAATCATGCGCACGATGCCGAGGGGCTGAACGCCCGATCCGGCGGGAGAATCCGTTCCCAGGATCACACGGTCGAGTTGTTTCAGCTCCCTGGCGGTGCGGAGCGCGAGCAATCCAGCGCGCTCGTTCCCGTTATGCACGATTTCCAGGGCCCGTGTGGAACGTTCGCACAGCGCCGTGATCTGGTCGTCGGGAAGGGCGGTGTGGCCGCCGTTGACGTGACCAATCACATCGGCGTCGGTTTCAAGGACCATGTCCTTGTCGATCAGACTCGATCCTGGGATGGAAGGGCCTCCCGTGTGAATCGTGCTCTGGATTCCGTATTTGCGCGCCCATGAAACCATCTGGCGCGCGGTCTTGCCATCCTTTACGCTGCCTAAGCCCACTTCACCGAGGATCCTGACTCCGGCGGCCGCAAGGTCTTTGAAGTCGTCTTCCACCATGCCATGCTCGATGACGGGCGCTCCGGCATAAATCTTCACTCCACCGGGCCGGAAAGCGTGGAAGGCGCGCTGGGCGAAAATCGCCATCGCCTTCAGACCGACAACATCTTTCGGTCGGCCGGGAGTGTGCACTTCGCCAGCCGAGACCATGGCGGTGACGCCTCCGTGCAGGTAGCTGTCGATCCAGCCCAGTTGATTCTGGCGCGGCGTCCAGTCGCCGCAGACGGGATGCACGTGGCTGTCGATGAACCCGGGCGCCACGGCCGTGCCCTTGGCGTCGATGATGACGGTCGCTTCGGAGGTGTCCACATCTTTTTCTTGGCCTACCGCAGCGATGCGATCGCCAACAGAGACTACCGTGTCGGCATCGAGGATGGGATTGGCCAGGTCCCCGCTGAGCAGGAGGCCGATATTGCGGATGACCAGCTTGGCATTGATTGGGGATTTTGAGGCTTCGTCGTGGGCCATGGTTGCCTTCCGCGCGCGGAATTGCTGCGAACTCAGTGGCCGCTAGTATACAAATGAATCAGGGCGAGCAACCGTACGCGCCGTGAGTCAGCTTGCGAAAGCGTTAACCACGAAGGCCACAAATGTACACGAAGGAACGCGTCACAAGTTGCAGACGCTGGAGGGCGGAATGCAATCTCGCGATTTCATCTTTTGGGAAGTGGATGTGCAGGCCGATTTCATGCTGCCGGGCGGCAAGCTCTACGTTCCGGGAGCCGAGAAATTGCTGGCCAATATCCGCAAGCTCACGGATGCGGCGCGGCGCGGCCAGGTTTTCCTGGTCTCCCATGGCTGCTTTCATCCCGCGAACGATCCGGAGTTCCAGCAATTTCCGCCGCATTGCCTGAAAGGCACGGCCGGGGCGGAGTTTGTTCCAGAGGCGCTGACGGCGAATTTCGTTCGGGTCGAAAACGACGGCTCCGCAAAGTTGCCGAAGGATCTGTTTCAGTATCAGCAGATCATCCTGGAGAAGCAGACGCTGGACATCTTCGAGAGTCTTCACGCGAATGCTTTGGTGGAGAGGCTGGGCAACACGGCCGAATTTGTCGTGTTTGGAGTGGTCACGGAATATTGCGTCAGTTACGCGGTGAAGGGATTGCTCAAGCGAAAGCGGCGGGTCGCGGTGGTCCGGGACGCCATTGAGACTCTAGCGCAGGAAGTTGGGAACAAGACGCTTGTTGAATTGCAGGCTCTTGGAGCCACGCTGGTCACCACCGACGACATTCTCCACAAACTTGACACCAGCTCATCCTAAGAGTGGCCGCCAGCGTACCGTCCCTTGCTGGACTCCCGCGTCTGCGCTTTCTTACCCGGCACTCAGCCGCGCTTTCCTGTTCCGTCGCTTTGCCGCTAGACAGGCGCGTTCACAGAAGCATGCCGGCAATCGAAGCCGACATCAGGTTAGCCATGGTTCCAGCGAGCATGGCGCGAATGCCGAGTTTCGCCAGTTCTCCTCGTTTGTTGGGAGCGAGTGCACCAATGCCACCCAGCTGAATTCCGATCGAGCTAAGATTTGCGAAGCCGCAAAGCGCGAACGTTGCAATCGTAAACGACCGCGGATCGAGCACGGCTCTCTGCGGTCCGAGCATGGAGAAGGCCACGAGTTCGTTCAACACCATACGCGTGCCGAGAAGATTGCCGATGGCGCGACAATCATGCCATGGTATCCCGATGACCCACGCAATCGGGGCAAAGAGTACGCCGAATATCTGCTGCAAACTGGAGGGAAACCACATGATTCCGATCCGGTTGTGAATGCCTCCCAGAACGCCGTTGGCCAGGGCGATCAGCGCTAGAAATGCAATCAGCATGGCGGCGATATTGAGCGCCAGGCCCAAACCATCGGTCGTGCCGCGTGCAATCGCTCCCAGCAGATTCTCTTTCTTCTCCGCGTCCACTTCGGCTTCGCTCATGACCACGCGGCCGGCAGTCTTCGGAACCTCCGTCTCCGGCACCAGCATCTTCGACATCAGGATGGTGCCGGGAGCGGTCATGATCACCGCGCTCAGAAGATGCTTGGGCTCGATACCGAAGGCGATGTAGGCGGCCATAATGCCTCCCGAGACGTGGGCCATGCCGCTGGTCATCACGGTCATCAATTCCGAGCGGGTGAGGTCGGGAAGAAACGGGCGGATCGTGAGCGGCGCTTCGGTCTGCCCCATGAAGATGCTCGCGGCAACGTTGAGAGACTCCGCGCCGCTGGCGCCCATGAAACGGGTCATCACGATGGCGGCAAGTTTGATGATGAATTGCATGACCCCATAGTGGTAAAGGACGGCAAAGAAAGCGGCGATGAAAATGACGGTGGGCAGCACCTGGAATGCGAAGAAAAAACCCATCGGCGAGTGTTGCGCGCCGAGGTCTCCAAACACAAACTGCGATCCGACGAAGGCGTAGCTCAGCAAGCGGTTGACGGCGTCTCCGGCTTTCTGGAAGAGCACTCTCCCAATCTCAATCTTCAGGACGAAAATGGCGAACAGCACCTGCAGGCCCAGCCCCCAGGCAACTGTCTTCTTGTTGATCGCGCGGCGATTCGTGGAAAAGGTATAGGCAAGACCCAGCATCGTGAGCAAACCAAGAATCCCAGTGAACCGTGCCATTTAGTATTCCCCCTTATAAATCACGCGATGCACCAGGGATGGTTTGTGGCCAGGCGGAGCGGCTGCAATTTGATAGCTTTCTTCCAGCAGCGTTTTTGCGCGCGCCGCTTGCGCGTCGGAATGGCAATGAATGGTGCAGAGCGCCTCTCCGGCAGAGACCTTATCGCCGATCTTCTTATGCACCACTATGCCGACCGCGGGATCGACTGAATCTTCCTTGCGTTCGCGGCCTCCGCCGAGAATGACGCAGGCGGTGCCCACGTGTTCGCAGTCGATCGCCGTCACATATCCAGACTGTGGGCTAGCCACTTCGACTCGGTGATCGGTGCCCGGCAGCCGCGTCGGATCGTCAATCGCTCCGATGTCGCCGCCGTGCAGCTCGACCATCTGACGGAAGCGCTCGAAGGCCTGCCCGGAGGCGATAATTTGCTCGGAGAGTTGCTTGCCCTGCTCCACCGTCTTGGACGCACCGCCGAGAAAGAACATCCAGGCAGCCAGCTCAAGGCAAAGATCACGCAGATCGGCCGGCCCGCCGCCGTGCAATACCTCGATACACTCCTGCACTTCGAGCGCGTTGCCCACCATGCGCCCGAGCGGCTGATTCATATCGGTGATGAGCGCAGCCATCTGCTTTCCCATGCGCTCGCCCGTTTCGACCATGAGCTCGGCGAGGTAGACGGCGTCTTCCTCCTTCTTCATAAACGCCCCGGAGCCGGTCTTCACGTCCAGCACAAGCACGTCGGTGCCCTCGGCGAGTTTCTTGCTCATGATTGAAGCGCAGATCAGGTACGGACTCTCCACCGTGCCGGTAACGTCGCGCAGCGCGTATAGCTTGCGATCGGCGGGAGCGACTTTCTCGGTTTGCCCGATCATCGAGCATCCGCAGGCTTTGAGCACGCGGTGGAACTCCGACACCGACAGACCAACGCGAAATCCAGGGATGGATTCGAGCTTGTCGAGCGTGCCGCCGGTGTGGCCCAATCCACGCCCGCTAATCATGGGGACGTAGAGGCCTCCCGCGGCAACCAGCGGCGCGAGCACCAGCGAAGTCTTGTCGCCGACGCCGCCCGTCGAGTGCTTGTCCGCCTTCTTCGCGGGAAGGAAGCCAAGATCAAGCACTTCGCCGGAATACAACATGGCGTGGGTAAGGGCGGCGGTTTCCTCGCGCGTCATTCCGCGCAGCACGACTGCCATGAGCCACGCCGCCATCTGGTAATCGGGGATACTGCCGTCACTCTTAATGCAGCCATCGACAAGGTATCCGATTTCAGCGGCTGACAATGCGCCGCCATCGCGCTTTTTGCGGATGAGATCAATGACGCGGAACGGGGATTGCGACGCGCTCGGCTGGCTCACTTGAGGCGGAAACCCTCCGGCAAAAGATCGGTGATAAGGCTTTCCTTCGGGCCTTTTTCACCCTGGTAGAAGATGACGGCGCGCGGCCCGAATTCATAAATGACCTGGCGGCAGGCGCCGCAGGGCGAGCACGGAACACCGTGGTCATCTTCACTAGCGGCGGCGACGGCAACCGCGTAAATCTCCAGTTCTGGGCCATCTTCAGCCACCGCGGAAAAGATTGCAGTGCGTTCGGCGCAGTTGGTCATCCCATAGGAAGAGTTCTCCACGTTGCATCCCGTGAAGATTTTGCCCTTCGACGTAAGCATGGCTGCGCCAACTCTGAAGTGGGAGAACGGAGCGTAGGCGTTCTTCATTACCTTCCGCGCTGCACGGAGCAGGCGTTGGCGCACGGCGGCGGACACCGTCTTTGTTGTTTGCATACCCAAACTTATTTCACCGAAGAACAGAGTGGGCCATTGTAACGCCTGACCGGCTTTGGCAGCAGAGATTTTCACGGATTGAATAGCGGGCCCGAATCTTGACGCTGTGGTGTGCGGGTGTTAATTTCAGGCCACACGTGGGAATCCGGGAGACAGCGTTCTGAGTCAGCCAGAGAAGATGCGGAATTCATCCGCCCCCGGTTCCACGGATCTTCGGCGACGCGATTTCTTGATACGTTGTTGCCAGGGAGCCTCGGCGGCTCTCATTCCTGCCGGTCGTCTTGCTGACGGGCTCCGCGGTCATGGCTGGCCCCTCCTCCCCGGTTTTGACTCAGCAAGGGCAGACCTATCGGCTGGCGAATTCCACCTGCATCCTCACTATCGGATGCCCCGGCCCATCGACGCTCTTCTTTTGAAAACGCAGGCGGGCCTGGACGATTTTGTCACCGAAAAATACGCTGATGAGATTGCGGCCATCCTTGCGCAATGGAGTTTTGGCCTGCTCCAGTCTCCGCAAAATGTGAAAGCCATCGAGAGAGTTCTTGCGCCGGCTTTTTCGGGATCTTCTCTTCGGCCTGCTGAATCCCGTGTTGCGCGGCCTGGCTCGCCCATCGAAGTCCGGCACAATACATTCAAGCCCTGCGCAGGCCTGGGGCGGGACGCCTTTCTGCAGGAACTGAGATTAGCGCTCAGCGGCTGGTCGAGAATCCTTACAGCTGAATTTCAAGTGACCAGCATTGATGCTGAATCTGTGCCAGCGACGCTCTCTTCCGGCCAACTGCAAACTCGCATCCGTTATGAATTGGTGGCCGCAGGCCACGGCTTCTACCGTGAGCAACGCGTGGGTTACTGGCAAATTGTTTGGGAGCGATCTGCGTCGGGTGATCTGCGCGTACGCAACTGGCAGACGCTGGACGAAACGCGGAGCCGGTCTAATGCTTCTGGCCCTTGCTATGTTGATATCTCCGCCGCGGCGCTTGGTGGCAGTCCATCGTATGCTTCGCAGCTTCTGCACGGAACGGACTACTGGCGAACCGTCCTGGACGGCGCTTGCGGCATTGATGTTTACGGGCACAATGGCGTTTCAGTTGGCGACATCGATGGCAATGGACTTGATGACTTGTATGTGTGCCAACCGGGTGGTCTTCCAAACCGGCTTTATCGAAATCGAGGTGACGGAACGTTTGAGGACATCACCGAATCGTCGGGCGTCGGTGTCATCGAGAATACGGCGTGTGCGCTGATTGTCGACGTCGACAATGATGGGCGGCAGGATTTGATCGTCGTGCGGGCAGCCGGACCCATGCTGTTCCTGAACGAAGGTGGCGGCAAGTTTCGTCAGAAAGCAGACGCATTTCAGTTCGCCAATCCGCCGCAGGGGACCTTTACCGGAGCAGCGGTGGCGGACTATGACCGTGACGGCTGGCTTGATATCTACTTCTGCCTCTACGTCTATTACCAGGGCACGGACCAGTACAAGTATCCGTCTCCCTATTATGCGGCCGAGAACGGGCCGCCAAACTTCATGATGCGCAACCACCGGGACGGCACATTTCGCGACGTAACTGCCGAGACCGGTCTCAACCAGAACAACACGCGCTACAGCTTCTGTTGCGGGTGGAGCGACTTCAACCGCGATGGCTGGCCCGATCTCTACGTCGTAAATGATTTCGGGCGCAAGAACCTTTACCGGAACAATGGTGACGGAACGTTTACCGATATCGCTCCGCAGGCGGGAGTGGAAGACATCGGCGCGGGCATGAGCGTCTGCTGGTTTGACTACGATAATGACGGCGCGGAAGACCTCTACGTGGCCGACATGTGGACCGCCGCAGGCGAACGCATTTCGCAGCAGGACATCTTCAAGAAAAACGCACTTGCTGCAACGCGCGCGCTGTATCACAAGCACGCCATGGGCAATTCGCTTTTTCGGAACAACGGGAGCAAGTTTGCAGATACAACGCGCGCTGCCGGCGTGGGGATCGGGCGCTGGGCATGGTCGAGCGACGCCTGGGATTTCGATCACGACGGCTTTCCCGATCTCTACATCGTCAACGGCATGGTGACCGGCCCCTCGCGCAAAGACGAAGACCTGAATAGCTTTTTCTGGCGCCAAGTGGTCGCCTATTCACCCGACGAGGCTAGGCCATCTTACAACTACGAGCAGGGATGGAGCGCGATTAACGAGTTGATCCGGGCCGATAGCTCCTGGAGCGGATACGAGCGGAATATTTTCTACGCTAACAATGGCGACGGAACTTTCTCCGATGTATCGGGTGTGGTGGGTTTGGACTTTCTCGAAGACGGGCGCGCTTTTGCGCTCGCGGACTTCGATCATGACGGCCGTCAGGAAGTGTTTCTGAAGAATCGCAACGGCCCGCAACTGCGCGTTCTGAAAAATGTCATGGGGAACCTCCCTCCCTCGATCGCCTTCCGCCTGCGGGGCACGAAAAGCAATCGAGACGCCATCGGCGCCGTGGTCACGCTGGAAACGGAACTGGGCCGGCAGACTAAATCTCTGCAAGCTGGCTCGGGATTTCTTTCACAGCACAGCAAGGACGTTTTTTTTGGTCTGGGAGCGGCGAAGGGCCCGGTGCGCGCGTCGATTCGCTGGCCAAGCGGGTTGGTACAAGAACTCCGGGAGTTGCCCGTCAACCACCGGGTTTGGATTGAAGAAGGCGCCGAACCGTCTCGAATGGAGGCCTTCAAAACAGCGGCGATGCCAAGCAAGTTGGCTGACGCTAAGGCCGCTGAAGCAAGGCCACAGGAAATCGAGATCCTGCCTTCAACCGCTGAGACCTGGCTGCTCGCGCCCGTTGAGGCTCCCCACTTTTCCCTTCCCGATTTGACTGGGAGGGTTGTAACGCTGGCTTCGCTGCGCGGAGAGCCCCTGCTGCTTAACTTCGGGGCCGCTGGCGCCGAACGATGCAGCGAGGCTTGGATCGTTCTTAACCAGCATCACGCCACTTGGGCGAATCGCGGTCTTCAGGTGGTTTCGATAAGTCTGGATGACCCCGCGGATGAAGAACGCCTCCGTACTGTGGTGCAAGAGCGCTATCTCTCATTCACAATCCTGCGCGGGTCCGAGGACGTTGCTGCCATTTACAACATTCTCTATCGGTATTTATTCGATCGTCATCGCGATCTCACGCTTCCAACATCCTTTCTGATCGACGCCAAGGGAGAAATCGTGAAGGTTTATCAGGGCCCCGTCAGTCCTGACCAAATCGAACAGGACTTCCGGCACATCCCGCAAAACAGCGCTGAACGACTGGCCAGAGCGCTTCCCTTTCCCGGCGTCACCGACATCATCGATTTTGGCCGCAACTATCTCTCCTACGGCGCCGTATTCTTTCAGCGCGGCTACCTGGAGCAGGCCGCAGCTTCATTTCAAATTGCCCTGCGCGACGATCCTACGAGCGCGGAAGCTCTCTACGGAATTGGCAGCGTGTATCTGGACCAGCAGAAGACGGCAGCAGCCCGCGAGAGTTTTGAACGCGCGCTCAAACTTCGCGCGAGCTATCCCGACACTTTGGCAAATTCCTGGAACAACCTTGGCTTACTGGCCGCGCGTGAAGGGCGCCCGGCCGATGCAGTCGGCTACTTTCAGGAGGCCCTCAAGCTAAACCCCGATCATCTGATCGCGCTCGACAACCTGGGCAGCGCCTATCGCCAGCAGAAACGCTGGGACGATGCTCGCAAAACTTACGAGCGAGCGCTGGAGGTCAATCCTAATGAGGCGGAGGCGAATTACGGTTTAGGGATGGTCTTTGCCCAAAATGACGACACTGCGCGGGCGTTCGAGTTTCTGCAGAAGGCGCTGAAGTTGCGCCCGGTTTATCCTGAAGCGCTGAACAACCTGGGGATTCTCTATCTTCGAATGCAGCGGCGGGATGAAGCCGTGGCCAGTTTTGAGCAATGCATCCGCGTGGCGCCCGCTTTCGATCAGGCGTACCTGAACCTGGCCCGGGTGTATGCAATCGAGGGCGCGCCCGACAAAGCTCGAAACGCGCTGCTCGACCTGCTCAAACACCATCCAGGACACGAGCAAGCAAAGAAGATGCTGGAGAAACTACAAAGATGAGCGCTCAAACCCGATCTCATGCACAACTACCAAAGATCCGATCCTTGCCGTCTGAACTCGCCAAATGCGGGATATTCATCTCCAACCAGGCGGCGGCAGCCTCGTCAAGTGTGCGCGTTACCGGACTGAGTCTAGTCCCGACCGGGATCCCAGCTGCAACGCAGCATGCCACATACATGAGCCGCCGTCGCATAATGTGGTTCGACACTAGGACTGCGGGGCGGACAGAGTCCCGGACACGAGCCAACAGTAAGACCATTGAAGTTGAAAGAAGATCGAGCGAAGCAAGAAATGTAACGCGGGCACTCGCGGGCCGCGAAAAAACAATTTGGCTAAAAAGACCCGCCCCAAAATGCTCCAAGGCATTCTGATCTACTGCGTTTGCGAGAACTTCTGCAAAGAAAGCCATTGTCTCAGGTATTTTTACCAGCACACATGTTGGTTCCCATTCCCTGTCGCCGTAAATCGAACTAGCCGCTATCGAGTTGTTTTTTTCTGGGTCCTGCCTCAAGTACTGGCCTGCCACAACCTCACTGAACAGATACTCCATAAACGATTTGTGAGCAAATTTGTAGGACCCGGGCTTGGAGGGATCGCTTACTAGGAGGCCGCAGGCGCGCACGTCAGTGATGATGGACTCTAAGACGTGATCTGCACCTTCTAGCCGCTGCCGCAACGGCACGTTCGTCTCCTGCGAGGCGGGCGACACTCGGGTCGAGATCTCCTCTGGAAGTTTCTGATACAGCGTCTCCACTACCATCTGAAGCTGTCCAGAGGCGATCTGGTTAGGCAGGCCTGTTACGGCCATATAGCTCGCGATGGCGCTCATGAAGAATTCGCGCTCCGCGCTATTTAGAATCATGAAGTCGAGTAGCCTCTTGCGCGATGCACCCTTGCTTCGAAGTTCGTGTACCTTAGCCGCTTGTCGTTCGTAGGTACTGCGAATGAAGGTTCCTACGACTACCGCCGAGTTGATGTTCTTTCCCTGTTGAGCCAGGCCTCCCGAACGGCCCCACAACTCACCGATTGCGTACAACAGGGAGCCTCGGGAGGCAAGCTCATAAAACTTTGGGTTCGACTTCGCGAGCGCGATGATTTCACTCCTTGTACGCGGCGGATACGACCTTAGGGCCGACTCCATTTGATCCGGAGCAAAGGGTTCGAGCCTCAACGAGTCGCAATACGCACCTGCCGCTACCGACTGTTCAATCTTGAGTGCCGACTTCAGTTCCCGGTCATCCAAAAAGTAGTTCGGACGGCCTGTGAATAGAACTTTGGATTTTGGGTAGCAGAATCCCCAGAGCGTTTGGAAGTGCGCATGTCGACCTTGGGCATCTCCTGCAAGCGCCATCTCGTCGAAGCTCTCCAGGATTACCAAGGCGCGTCCCGCGATGATTAACTTCATCACGGCCTTCGGAGTGATACGAGAAAAGTGGTACGCCCACTCCGCAATCAAGCCCTCCGGTGTGGTATTTCGCGGGCTTCGGCCACGCAGCTCAACCAGAATCGGTACCCTGGACGGTCGCCGATTGGAGTTCCGAATGAGATGATAGGCGAACATCAGTGCCGTAGTGCTCTTCCCCTGTCCATACTCGCCTAGGAGTGCCAGTTGGCGCTGTCCACCCTCCCCTAACCACTCGCCAAGGGCCAACTCGACGTTGCCGCATTCCTTCTTGTCTGCCTCGGATACACAACGCGATGGTGCGTACACCATCTCGAGAGTCTTCTCCGAATCTGCCAGAGGCTCCTTTTCTACCCTTCGTTCGATCTGATCGAAGTAGTCGGCGAAATCCACAAGGTCATCAAGAAACGTCTGTTCCGTCTGTATTTGTACAGTGACATCTCCGGATTTGACTGTCGCGGAGACGCCCTCGCGCAAAGCCACAATTGCCTCAAGTTCGCTAGGTTCGAGGTGCCGTCCCTTGACCCGGTGCACGTAACTGAGGAACTGCGCAATCTCCACTTCAGTTGGGACACGTTGGGCACATAGTATGGCGATAGTTTGCCTGATCTGGGGGTACTCCCCGATCCAGCAGTGAGCCTCAGGATAATAGTCGTGGTCTAAGTTGAAACGGTAGCTCGGATTGCGCAGCGTCACAAGGTCAAGGGCCTGTAGATGCCACGCCAGCGTATCGCTAGGAATCGGTAGCTGGCCGAATGTGGACTCCGGGGCCTTCGGGCGGTGTAGGTCACGAGGGCTACGGTGAATTAAGCGTCTCGCCTCGTCGAGACCATCTCTTAATAGCACTGGCTTGCCTTGAACCTGTCCCCGCCGGTGTTCATCGCTGCTTATTGCGCCCTCCCAGTCCCGGTAGATTCGGTAAATCAATATGGCGGCGATTCCGGCCAGCACTACTAGAAGGATGTGATCGACCGCACGCGGTTCTGGCGCATCCTTTGGCAACCCGCGGAGGGTGCGAACCAGGTTGGCAATAGTCGTCCATGGGCTCTCCTTGTCGGCAATCGAGGTCACCACCGTAGCGGTGAGTCCCATAAAGGCTGTCAGAGCGACAAAGGCGAACTTCTCTCGCGTGTATTCTTCTCTCTTACGGACCGCATAGATCACCCACACGATGCCGCCTATTGCCGCTGCAACGGCGATCAGCACAACAATGCTGAAACTAGACATAGCGGAACTCCCGTTACCTTAATGATGGATAAGAGTAACTCTAAGCGGGGCATTATGGAACAGAGCAATTGCAGCACGCCGTCGGAAGCGCTAAACGGGTCGCTGTGATATAAGCCGACACTCTATCGGAGAAACTGACTGTGACCGCGTGCTAGGGCTTTTGTGGGGTCGACGCGGTCAATAGCTCCAAAAATAACTTGTAGAACCTGTCCGCATTCAGGTCGAACTGCACTTCCACCGAAGGCATGTCGTGCTTGGGCTTGTCCAAATCGGTCCACGTTAGAGTGTCCCCATACCCGGGACCTCGTGCCAGATTCACATCCATGTAACGGCTTTCCTTCCTCGTAATCAAAGTCGGGTCAAGCCAGGCCGCCGCCGCCAGTTCATCCCACAGATAGTTGTAAGGGCCGTGCAAGTGCTCATATTTCCCGATGTATTGCGCCACAGGCGTTGTACCGGCCCTGACCTTGTCGATCAGACCATTGGTCATTCTTGTCTTCACGGAAATATCAACCGTTGTGCAAACCATTCTTTTCCACGGCGCCCGCAGCACGATGTGCGCGGCTTCGGGATCGAACCAGAGATTGAATTCGTGGCGTGGATTGTTGGCAAACTCGGGATCGACAGTCTGCGGATTCAGACTGCCGCCCATAAACACGAGTTCTTTAGCCAAGCTGGGAAATTCGGGGTCGATGGAGATGGCGAGCGCCAGGTTGGTCATCGGCCCACCCTCATAAATCGTGATTTCATGCGGATACTTACGGACCATGCGCACCAGAAAGTGGGCGGCATCTTCGTCGGAGGCTTTGGTGGTGGGCTTCCCTTCCGGCATCTCGCCCAGTTCGCGAGGCGCGTGATAATACTTGGGAGTCCACGCTCCCAGCCACACCACCGAGCCATAGCGTTGCTCCCACTGCTCGGTCTCTTCCTTCGTCCTGACTAGCGGATACTCGGCTCCGCGGACCACGGGAATGTCGGTTCGTCCGATCAGTTCGAGCGTGCGCAGGGTGTGAGCGACTTCTTCGGTCAGCCAGGCATCGCCGGTCACCACGGTGATGCCCAAGACCTCCGTCTGCGGAGACTGGATGAGCAGCAGGATCGCTTGCTGATCACTTCCGGCAGGGCCGGCCGCGTCCTGATCGATGATGACCTTGCGCTTGTTATCCGAGCTTTGGGACACAAGAGATGTCACAAAAACTACAGTCGCAACCGCAAAAGCTCCCCGGAGTCGGCCCAGCTTCATTCGTGCACCTCAGAATTTTGGAAGGCGTGCCATTGTAAAGCTTATTCCGGGCCTCCGCCAATTCTTAGGGGCGAGCCATAAGATAGAATTGCGAGCAACGATGTTCAGGGAGCGACGTTTTTCTCCCAGGAGCCGATCCGCTTGACCTCCCGCGTCTTCAGGACCTATGGAATCTATTTCGCTCTCGGGGTGCTGGCGAATGCGGCTTTCGCCACATGTCAAGCACAATCCGCGAACTTGTCCGACAACGCGACGGTGCAGGGGCAGGTGCGTGACTCGGCTGGCAGGGCGATCGAGAATGCCACAGTCTTTCTGCAACCGGCAACTGGAACGGAAGCAGGCGCTGCAGTCTTCACCCACACGGGTTCCGACGGGGAGTATCACTTTGCGGCGATTCGCAAGGGCGCTTACACTGTGCGCGCGGAGATGAGCGGATATGGCCCGGCCAGCTTCGGGCCAGTGGTCTTCGCATCGAAAGAAACGAAGACCATCGATCTGACGCTCGGTCCTGCCAAGACACCTGAAAAGCCCGGCAACCAAGCGCCCGAGTTCTATGACGATCCTCAGTTCACGGTGGCAGGCGTAACCCAAGCGACGAATTCGGGCGGACACGGCTCCGACACCGTGCTTCGAACCACCGAAGCGCTCGCCAAGGCCACCGTATCGCTGAGCACAGAGACCGCGCCGAGTTCGAATCGGCAGAAATCCGCAATGACAGAAACCTCACTGCGCGACGCTGTGACTCGCGAACCCGACAGCTTAACAGCGAATCAGCAGCTTGGAAAGCTCCTGGCCGATAACGGTAACGCTAAAGAAGCCTTGCCCTACCTTCAACAAGCTTCCAAGCTCAACCCGCGCGATCCGGAGGTTCATCATCTGCTGGGCTCCATCGAAGAGAAGCTCGGCAATCCCCTGGTGGCAGTTCGCGAATACCAGCGTGCCGCGGAGCTAGACCCCAGCGAACCGGACTTGTTCGACTGGGGAACGGAACTCCTGGCGCATCGTGCGCTCGAACCGGCGACCGAGGTTTTCACAAAAGGCAATCGCTTGTTTCCAAAGTCCGTGCGGATGCTGGTCGCGCTCAGTGTCGCCTGGTATGCCCGCGGTGCTTACGATCAAGCGGCGCAGTCTCTGGTGAAAGCGTCCGATCTGGCGCCTGACAATCCGGCCCCATATCTGTTCTTGGGAAAAATGCAAAGCGTCGAGAGCGCTCCATCCGAAGGATCGGTGGAAAGGTTGGCGCGCTTCGCCCATATGCAACCGGAGAACGCGCTCGCCAACTACTATTACGCCGTCAGTCTTTCAAAGGAATCGGCGAGCTCGGCTGATAATAACGCCGAGCGTTCGGCCCGCGTCGAGTCGCTGCTGCTCAAAGCGGTGCATCTCGACCCAAAACTTGGCTCCGCGTATCTGCAGCTGGGGATTCTCTATGCGCAGCACGGGGATTTTTCGCAGGCCATTACCGCGTATCAAGAAGCGATCCAGTACGGTCCGCAAGAAGTCAGTCCCGATCCTGAAGAAACTCTCGCCGAAGCGCACTATCGACTGGCTCAAGCCTATTTGCGAACGGGCGAAAAGGCACAAGCTCAACACGAACTTCAAGTTCACGACCAGATGTCAAAGAAAGCAAAGGAAGATACAGAGCGTCAGCGGCGCGAGATTCAGGAGTTTGTAATCTCGCTGCGCGAGGAAAAAACTGGATCTCAGCCGCAGAATTGAGCCGCGGCCAACGGCATCGTGAAAAGCTATGGGCAGACTAAGCAACTTGCTCAGTCTGCCCGATGTTGAAACGCGCGTTAAAGATCCGGCGTCAACCCCCCTAGAATGTCAGCTTGAGCGCGAATTGCACCAGACGCGGGTTGTTAACCGTCGAGTTGACCGAGCCAAACCCTGGCGCACTGATGTCTTGCACCGGCATACCAAACTGCGCGTGATTGAACAGGTTGAAGAACTCCGCGCGGAAATTCAAGCCCATGCCCTCCCGAGGCAGCGCGAACTGCTTAATGACGGAGAAGTCGGTGTTCACGTAATCCGGACCCACAGCCGGGACGCGATTCGCATTCCCTAGTTCGCCTACTGCCTCGGTAAAGCAGGAAGCGTTAATCCACTGGAGCTTGCCGTGGTTGGCCGAGGACGTATTGCAACCTGCAACCTGGTTGGGGCGGTTATAGTTGTTCCCGTTGCCGCCGTTATTGAAGAACACTCCCGACTGGTTAAAGCTGTCAATCAGCGGAACTGGGAACCCTGAGGAGATATGTTCGATGAGGGTCACCTGCCAATTCCCCAGCGCTGTGTTGGTAGCGTTATTCCAGCCACCACCGAACTTCTTTCCCTTGCCGAACGGCAAGTCGTAAATTACGCTCGCAGTGAAGTTATTGTCGAGGTTGATCTGCGACAAACCCCAATCCAACTTCGGCCAATTCGGCAGGGGGAAATAGGGCGCACTCAACAAGGAACCCAATCCGTCGGTGAGGCCATTGTCGTAAGTGCGGGAATAGGTGTAACTAAACAGTCCGTAAAGGCCGTACCGGGCCGTCTTGGTTTCGGCTTTGATCTGCAGCGAATTGTAGGTGGTCCTCCCAAGATCGCCGAATTCTAAAATGGAGTTCCCTACCTGATAAGGCGGTATGTACGGGGTCCCATCCGGATTGCAACCGATGACGCCCACGCCGCAATTACTTGGGCCGAAGGTATTGAGGTTGTTTCCAGAGACCAAGATGTGATGGCCGCGCGCACCTGCATAGCCAGCCGTAAGCACCACATTCCCGGGAAGCTGCCGTTCAAGGTTCGCATTGAACTGCCGAACGTTGCCGAGTTTGAAGTCCGTGGGTTGATAAAACAGGGTGCCAGTAAACGACGAAAGAGGGGGAGGGGTCGGATAGGGGATAAATGCGTTGGACATACTGGTACCCAACGGTGTTTGCCCATGTTGGGCACAGTACGACGTGGAAAATGCGCACCCGGCAGGGCTAAAAAGATCCGACTCGGCGAAGAAGGGTGGATTCTGCCACAGGCCTTGAGCGCCCTGGCTCCAGGCGGAATCGTGGAAGATGCCATAGCCGGCTCGGAATACGGTCTTGTCGCTGCCGAGCACCTTCCAGACGAGGCCGACTCGCGGCTCAAAGGCCGTCCAATTCATCTGTATGCCTGCCGCTGAATTCACTCCGTTTTGATTGGAGACAAGAAGCTTGTTCGTAGAAGGGATGTAGTCTGCCATGCGCCCATGAGCTTCAGAGATGGGAGTCGTCATGTCCCAGGCCAAGCCCAGATTGAGGGTCAGGCTCTTAGTGATTCTCCAATCGTCCTGGACGAACGGCCGATAGATTTTCCAGCGGCGTCCGGTGACCGGGCCATTGAAGGTCTGATCGTGCTCGGACAGGCCCAATATGCCCAGCAGAACATCGGCTTCAGGGTTGCCACCAATCTTTGCGGCGCCCGAACCGCTAAAATTGCCGGCAACACCGGGGATCCAGAATCCATCCTGGAATGCCTCGGTACCGACATTCATCTGGTTCGCTCGCAATGTTAGTCCCACCTTAAAGTCATGCTTGCCGCGAATCAACTCGAGGGAATCGCTGAAGGAGAAGACGTTGGTCCCACCCTGAAAGGGTGAGTAACCGCGATCGCCGATCGACCAGTAGCCCCCAAACATCAGTACGCTGACCAGCCCACAGCTATAGGCCCCCGGCGAGCAAGTAGTGCTGCCGTTGGGGCAGCCCAGATTCGCTCCGGGAATTCCGCCGCCGATCGTAGCGGAGGCGCAGGTCCCTGTACCCTGCGAAAGGATATAGTCGAAAATCCGGTTGTAACCAACGGTCGCCTGGTTTGCGGTCGTCGGGGAGAAGTTGTGAGTCTCGCCGATGGCGATGTGCCGCCCGTGGTTGATAATTCGCTGATTGCTGCCGAACGCGCTGGCCTCGGTAAGAAATCCCGTCCCCGCGCCGCCGGGCACATAGGAAAACGCTTGATCGTAGCTGAAACGCCCAAACAAGATGTCGGCGGACGAGATGTTGTGGTCCAGACGAACGTCAAACTTGGTTTCGTCCAGGCTACGCACGGGTTGGTTCACGAAGTTGAAGGAACAGTTAGTGCAACCGCTGTTGGCGTTCGGAATCGGGTAGAGGTTGATCAGGGCCTGCCCGATGGGGCTAGCCAGACCATTCTTGCCAGTCGGGATTTTGTTACACGCCGTTCCGGCTGCCTGGCTTCCATCCGCGTTTGCGGGTAAAGGGTTCCCTGCCCCATCGCACTGAAAGTAGATACTAGGATGGGCGCTGGGGTCTGTCGACGCTCCTACCATATTCGGATTGGCAATCGCAAAGCCGGAGATAAGATTGCCGAATGGGTCGGCGCTGAAGTCGCCACCGCGCATAGCCAGTGAGGGAACTAAGCCCGTAAAGGCGATGCCGTGGCGCTGGTACTTCTGCTCGCCATCGAGGAAAAAGAAAGTCTTATCTTTTTGGATCGGCCCACCGATGGAGCCGCCAAACTGATTCAGATTGAACTTTTCCGCCTTGCTGGCAAAGAAACTCTTGGCATCCAAGGAAGTGTTGCGCAAAAACTCGAACAACGATCCGTGGAAGCCATTGGAGCCTGATTTCGTCGTCACCAGCACGGTTGGCCCCGCGCGCGTCCCGTATTCCGCGGTGTAGTTGTAGGTCAAAACCTTGAATTCCTCGATGTCGTCAATCGAGGAAAAAATCCCAATTCCTCCGCCCGTCAATTCATTGTTGTCCACGCCATCCAGCAGCCAGTCTGTACTGTTGGGACGCGATCCGCCGACCGACAAGGAGAACGAGCCGCGCGCGGCCACTTCGCTATCGGCGCCGCCGGTGAAAAAGCTGTTTGGATTGGTCTCCTGTGTGGCGCCGGGCGTCAGGCTTGCCAGTTGGACAAAGTCGCGTCCGTTCAAGGGCAGTTGCGCCACTTGCTGCTCGGTGATGACTTGGCCCAGGGATGGGTTCGTGGTTTCAACCGCAACCTGATCGGCGCTCACTTCAACCGTCGAGGAAACGGACGCGGGGTTGAGCGTGAAGTTGATCTCGCGCTGTTCGTCGACTTGCAGACGGATGTCTTTCTGCTCGGTGGTCTGGAAGCCCTGCGACTCCACGCGAATGGTGAAATTAGCCACCGGCAGCAGGGGCACCAAGTAGTGTCCCGATCCATCGGTCTTCACTTCGCGTGTGAGGCCGGTGCCTTGCGAAGTGATTCTCACCGTCGCGCCGGCAATGACCGATCCCGTTTTATCGGCAACCGTCCCTGAAAAACTGCCGTTCGCCTGGCTATAGAGAAGTGGACAGAGGGAAAACACGGAACAGAGAACCGCTACCAGCAGCGCTTTTCTTTTCAGCATCAGTTTTCACCTTAAGTACCACTCACCCGGAGTGGCGATTTGGGCTCGACCCCGTCGCGACTGAAACCTCGCCGCCGACCCTTCGAGCGACCCTTTTGATTGATCGGGTCATATAAATAGATTGGAAAAGCAAAGTCAAGAGTTTTGTGACTGTTCGATGAATGTTTGTCGGCGAGGTTGGGAATTCACTTTTCCATAATGCCTATGTTTTCGCGGATTTTCACAATGCGGTTGCCGGAGACATTCTCAAAGCGCTGCACCACTCCGCTCGGCCAGCGAATCTCGATGGCGTCGGCCTTGGCGGCTTTGCCCAGCCCGAAATGCAGGCGGAAGTCGCTTTGCGATATGTATCCGCCACCGCTGCGGACCTCCTGCGTCTGCTGATGATCGCCCACGCGGACGGTAACTCTGGCGCCGATTCCGTCGCGATTGGACCTTGTGCCTTCCAATTTCAGTAGAATCCAGTTCCCGCGATCGCCAAGATTCCTCATGAGACTGGGACGATCATGACTGTTGTTCACTAGAATCTCGACGGCCCCGTCGTTCTCGAAATCGGCGGCGGCCACGCCGTGGCTGTTGAACGGAGTCGTGATACCCAGGCCCGCATCGAGCGAGAGGTCGCGAAATCGCCCGCTGTGGTCGTTCCAGTAAAGCAGCTTACGTTCGCGGAATGTATTGTTGATGCCCAGGCCTTTTCCGTCGACTTCCGGATAGACATGTCCGTTGGCCATGATGATGTCGGGCCAACCATCGTTGTCGATGTCGATAAAAAGCGTGCCCCATCCCAGAAACTGTGAATTCCTGGCGAGCCCGGCCGCGGCGGTGACATCGGAGAAGGTTCCGTCGTGATTGTTGCGATAGAGTGTGGCCGTGTCGTCGGAGAAATTCGTTTTGATGATGTCGAGCCAGCCGTCGCCATCGTAATCGACCGCATCGGCGCCCATGCCGGCTTGTTCGCGGCCGCTGTCATTGAAGGCAACGCCGGACTCCTCGGCCGTTTCGGTAAAAGTGCCGTCGTGGTTGTTGTGAAAGAGCAAGTTGGGCGTGGAATCACAGGCGACATAGATATCGGGCCAGCCATCGTTGTCGAAGTCGCCGGTCAGCGCCGTGAAGCAGTAGTAAGCGTCGGTCTTTGCAATCCCAGACGTCTGGCTGACGTCGGTAAAACTGCCATCGCCGTTGTTGTGGTAGAGCTCGCTGTGCGTTCCCTTCAGGCCGCGCGGGCCGCACATTACTGCCATCCCTTTCCACGTGCAAGTCGCGGCGCTCCCCGGCTCGGGTGCATGCGGCAGATCGAAATCGACGTAGTGTGCGATGAAGAGATCGAGACGGCCGTCGCGGTCATAATCCACAAAAGCGCAACCGGTGGACCAGCGAACGTCGTCATGCCAGAGGCCAGCCTTGCGCGTGACGTCGGTAAACGTGCCGTCGCCATTATTGTGCAGCAGAACATCGTGTCCCCAGAAGGTGACGAACAGGTCCACGAATCCATCGTTGTCATAGTCGCCGGCGCAGACTCCCTGGCCCCAACCGACTAGCCCGACACCGGCTTTTTGGGTGACGTCCGTGAACGTCCCGTCGTGGTTGTTGTGGTAAAGGTGGCTGGTCGGCTCCTGCCCCTTGGGAAAACCTTCCAGGCGGCTGCCGTTGACGAGAAAAATATCGGGCCACCCGTCGTTGTCGTAGTCAAAAGCAGCGGCGCCGCTGCCGGTGGTTTCGATGATGTAGCGTTTCGTCTTGTCGCCTCCGTCTTCGGTTTTGGCAGTCAGGCCAGCGCGTTCTGCGATGTCCACGAAGTTTACTTTTGGCGGAGTGAGTGTGGGCGCGGAATGCGGTTGCGCGGCTGCGAGCGAAACTGTCCAAAGTGCAACCACCGCGAGCCTGCAGTGCATGGTCCTTGTCCCCGGGAGAAAGTCTCAGGAGGAATCTTACAACCCGCCGCTTGCTGTGGGCGGTGAGTTCCTCAAGGAGTGCTATCGCCTGTTATAGCCATCTGACGAGCTGGTAGCACGTTCTGCGGAGAAACTCAGAACCTGAGGATCGGACCAAATGTGATCCGCAGGTTGTTGCGCGCACCATTGTTGAAATAGACTGAGGAAACTGACAACCCACCCATACAGGAGGGAACCATGGCCACCGATAAAGTCTGGCTCATCACCGGCGCAGGCCGCGGCTTGGGCGTGGATATCGCCAAGGCGGCTTTGGATGGCGGCCATAAAGTCGTCGCGACGGGCCGCAATACTGACAAAGTGGCCAAGGCCCTTGGAAAATCCGCCGAACTGCTGGTCGTAAAATTGGACATCACCAAACCGGCCGACGCGGAGTCCGCGGTTAAGGCGGCCGTTGACCAGTTTGGCCGCATAGATGTGCTGGTCAACAATGCCGCAAACTTTTATGCAGGATTCTTTGAAGAGTTGTCCCCGGAGCAGAT
>Ga0075029_100000209_pt1 | contig 31278 bp, 21 predicted proteins | sample LitLauG_LLR_2013_FD_71391 | JGI IMG/M metagenome (GOLD analysis project Ga0075029, IMG submission 71391) | Freshwater sediment microbial communities from North America - Little Laurel Run_MetaG_LLR_2013 | ecosystem: Environmental > Aquatic > Freshwater > Creek > Sediment | place: USA... | reverse complement strand
GGTATTGTGGAGCGCCATTACGTTGGGGATCAGTGCCGGCGTCCGCCCCGAAATCGGCCCCATCCTGTTTCCGTTCTGGGCTGCTTGCGCGCTGCGCGCTCCCGTCTCCTGGAAGCAGCGCGCCGGCGCGCTGGGGGCCATGGCGGCGGCCGTTCTGCTCTGGCTTCTGCCCGCCATGTTCGCATCCGGCGGCCCCCAAGCCTACATCAGGGCGTGCCTGGCGTACCTCAACGACCAGGCGTCGCAGACGTCGGGCCTGTTCGGCGCGGTTCCGGAGAAGTGGCACACCACCTTCTGGCGGCTGATGGTGTGGACGTGCTGCGGTTTCCTGGCATGGACGTTGCCCGGAGTTCTGGCATGGAAGCACAAGCAGGGCTGGGGTATGGACCGGGACCGGCGGGCCTTTCTGGCTCTGTGGCTGCTGCCGCCGTTCGGCTTCGCCCTCTTGGTACATATGGAGGATCCCGGCCAGTCACTGGCCATGGCGCCGCCCATTGCGCTTTTCGGCGGCTACCTCTTCAATCGCGCGCTGGACAACCTGGACGCCCGGGTGTCCCGCTGGCAGACCGTAACGCTGGTCCTGGCCAGTCTCGGCGTTGGATGGGTCATGGAATTTCGAGATATTGCCACGGTGGTGGTCTGGCTCCCGCTCATCGCTCTGGCGGCCGGCCTGCTGCTCAAGTGCGACCAGACCGCCAATGCCGGCTACCTGCCGCGTGCGGCCGCCATGGCATTCCTGCTGACGCCCGTGGCGATCCTCAATTCCGAGATGTTCCGATTCGAAGGCTGGTATTACAAAGGACGCAGCGCCACCGGGTTCGGAGCTGCCTATGAACTGGTATTGAGCGACCTGGTTAGCGGCCTGGCGCTCACCTCGCTACGGCACATAAACAGCACCCTGGCTCTGGACGATCACTCTGTACGCCAGACCATCCGGCTGGCCGCGGAACGGCCTGGAAAGACGATGGTGGTTTGGGAGCACGGGCTGGTGGCGTGGCGCAAGTTGGCATACTACGTCCCCGGCGTGCCGATTGTGGTGTTGGAGCATGAGAAGATCCGTTCCGGATCCGAACCGGTGATCGCGATCTGGAACGGCGCCGGGTTGACGCGCAGGATCCAGGGCCCGGCGCCTTTGCGCGCGACTTTGCCGGAGGGCGTCCGCATCGTCTGGCTGCTGAACCCGCGTACCGAATTCTACACCGCGGTTAACCGGGGTTTTGCACTCACCCCGGCGGCCCCGGTCTATTACACCGATCTGCCTCAGGGGAACGGCATACAGAGCCTGGGCGAATTCCAATTGGCATGGTAGCGGCATCGCGATTTGCTTTGCCGCGCACAACTTCTGTACCTTAATATGGAAACTCCCGCGACCGGCAAACATGCTCGCCTTCCTGCGCCAGCGCCGCACTCTGCTCCTTGAGGCGGGCGTGTATCCTGTCTTGATCCTGCTCGTCAACCTATCGATCGTCGCGAAGGAGTTCAAGGTAGATTACTCCGCCTATCTTTTATCGAACGAAGGCAGCTTTATTGCCATCGCCAGAAACGTAGCTTCCCACCCGACGGACTTGCTCTGGTGGCCTCAGTGGGATCTCGGTCTCCCGTTTCAAAACACGTACCTTCCCGGGCTGCACATCCTGGTGGGTGCGTTCAGCCGCCTGACTGGCCATTCCCCGGCTCTCTCGTTCCATCAGGTTTGCGCGATATTTTATGCCTTCGGCCCGGTTGCCGTGTACTTCATGGCGTGGATTATGACGCGCCTGCCGGGCACCAGTTGGTTTGCCGCTTTGGCTTACTCGATCGTGTCGCCTTCGGCCTGGCTGATACCGGAAGTTCGCGGCGATCTCGGCGGCCCTTGGAATCTGCGGCGGTTACAGATCTTCGCGTATTATGGCGAGGGCCCTCACACGGCGTGCCTGTTTTTTGTCCCGCTGGCAATTCTCTTTCTGTACCTGGCGCTCGCCCGGGGCAGGCTTTGGATGAAGATCGCCGCGGCCCTGTGCCTTGGCCTGGCGGTCTTGATGAATGCCTTTGCCGCCGTGATCCTCGCAATCGCCGCTCTGGCGTTGATTTCGGTAAGTCCACCTGGCCGGACGTTGCGAAACGCGTGGCTGTTATTGGCGATCGCACTGCTGGCTTACTTGTGGATCTCCCCGCTTCTTCCACCATCGGTGGCCGCCGATATCCGCCGTAACTCGGCGCGTGAATATCCGTTCAACGCCGTTTCCGCACTGGGATTAGGCGATCTCAGTTTCTCCTGCCTGTTTCTCTGGTATCTCACTAAGGAGCGCGTGTCCGCGCCCTTGCGGATATTCTATCTCTTCACGCTTTGTGTAAGCTCCATTGTGTTGCTTGCCTATTACGCGGGATGCAACGTTGTTCCGCAGCCGTACAGGTACGTCACTATCATGGACATGGGGCTTTGCCTGAGCGCGGTTTTTGGCGGCGCGGCTCTTCTCTGCAGGCTGGCGAAGCCGTGGCTGCGCCCGGTAGCGATCCTGCTTATGATCGCGGCCATGGTGCAAGCACGCCACGAACTGAGTTATGCTCGAAACCTGATCCAGCGAACCGACGTCACGGCGACCACCACATACCATTTGGCGAAGTGGATGGACGACCACATGCAGGGTCAGCGCGTTTTCGTCGGCGGACTTCACTCGTTCCACTTCAACGCCTTCACGGACACCCCTCAGTTCCATGGCGGCCACGATCCGATGCAGCCGTCGCTGATTACCCTGATCGGCGCCTTCGTGATCGCCAGCGGGATGAACACCGGCACACGCGATATGGAGATCTGTTCCGTCTGGCTGAAGGGCCTCGGGGCCCACGCCTTTTCCATCCCCGGTCCCATCAGCGATCCTTACTACAAGCCAATCACCAACCCGGAGCGGTTCGAGGGTCACTTCCCGGCGCTTTGGCGCGAGGGCGACACAACCATCTATGGGGTCCCCTCGCGATCGACGTCCTTAGCACACGTGGTTCCGGCGAACTCGCTGGTTCGGCACTTTCCCGTGAATGGACTCGATATCGACGAGATGTCGCGATATGTCGCAGCCCTCGAGGACCCGGCGCTGCCCGCGCCGCCGCTGCGGTGGCTGAACCGCCACGCTGCCGACATAGAGGCGAAATTGCAAGCCGGACAGGTAATCTCCATTCAGGAGCGGTACATGCCCGGCTGGAGCGCCGTGGTAAATGGCCAGCCGGAGAAAGTCGAACACGATGCCCTCGGCTTTATGGTCCTAAGACCCGCTTGCAACGATTGCCGGGTTTCGATTCGTTATCATGGCGGTTTCGAGTGGCGGGCCACCTGTCTCGCCAGCCTTTTGGTTAGCTTGTGTGTAACTATCCGGCTGATCTCTTTGGTGGCCGGTTCCGCGATGCGGCACGGCCAGCCTGCTTCGGGGTAATCGCCGGCTCGGAAAGAGCGCCTCAACTCCGCATGCGCAGCAGCAAATACAGCCCCGCCAACCCGAAGAGCATGTCCGGACCCCACGCCGCCACCCCCGGCTGCAGCAGGCCCGCATTGCCGATCTTCTCGAACAGCGGCCCCACCGCCTGGTACCCCATGGCGATCCCGATGCTCACCCCGATGCCCGTCATGGCCCCGCGGTTGCCTACCAGAAAGCCGAACGGGACGGCGATCATCGCCATGATCAGCGCAAACAGCGGCACCGAGTACTTGCGGAACAAGCGCACCTGCAGCTTGATCGTGTCGAATCCGCTCTGGTTCAGGTCCGCGATGTAGCGGTCCAGTTCCACGAAGTTCATCTGGGTGTCCTGCACCACTTCCTTGAGGAAATAGTCCGGGGGCTCGGTCAGTTCGCGGAAGGTGCTGACCTCGAAAGGCGCGGCGTGATCGCAAAACGGCCCCTTGTAATCGCAGGACCAGCCTTCCTCGAACACCCAGGTCTTCAACGACGGGTTCCACTGTGCCCGCACTGCTGAAATCTGCCGCGTCAGGCGGAACGTCTTCGGCTCCAGCTCGAAAACGCTGACTCCGTTCATGGAAGGTCCGGATTGATCGAAGTACTTGTAGTAGAAGATCCGGCTCGACCCGTAACCCATCGTCCAGGTGCGTCCGGGGATCAGGTAGGTTCGCGCGGCCTTTCGGCCCTTGATGGTGTCGCGCAAGGCGTCCTGCTTCAGGTTGGCTTTGGGAACGTAGTAGAAATCGAAGGCGAACAGGCCGCCCGAGAACACCACCGCCATGATCAGGATCGGCGCCGCCAGGCGGAACAGGCTTACGCCACAGGCCCGGAACGCCGTGACCTCGTTGTGTTTGGTGAGGACTCCGAACGTGGCCAGCACGGCCACCAGCACGCTGATCGGCAGCATGGTGTAAACCAGGGACGGCGTCAGGAAGAACAGGTAGGTGAACATCGTCACCAGCGAGCTGTTGCGAAGCATGTCGCCCATCAGCTCGAAGAAATTGTAGATCAGCGCCAGCGACACGAAGCTAGCCAGCATCACGACCACCCAGAAGAGGAAATTCGACAGCACATAGGTGTCCAGGAGTTGCGGCAGCAACGGCAGCCGGAGTCTCGAGAGCGGGCGCCCCTCCGGGCCGCTGGCTTTCGATTTCAGTCTTCCGAACCAATCGGTGAAGAAGGCCGCGACGTTGCCAAACAGGTCGGAATCGCCCGGCAGTTCCATGCGGACCAGAAAGATCAAGCCCGCGACAAAGAACGCCGCGTTGGGCAGCCAGACCGCAACCGGCGCGGGCAGCGTCTTTTGCTTGGCCAGCCCGATGAGCGTAACCGATGACAGAAAGTAGCAGAAGAACGCGATGAACAGCGCATTCACGTAGCCGGCGGACTTGCCGCCCTTGCGCGACGCCACACCCAGCGGAATCCCTACCATCGCCAGCATGATGCACGCCACCGGCAGCGCGAAGCGCCGGTGCAGCTCGACGTCGTTCTCAATCTGGTCCGGCCCGCGGTACGTCATCAACTGCCGGGTGTTCATGGCGCTCGAGCGTGGCGGCGATTGCACCGGCGGCGCCGCGTCCAACGCCGTGTCCTCGCGCGGCGCCGTGGTATCGTTCGATCGCCGGTCCTTGCCCATCTCGTGCGACGCATAGTCGAGCAGCGCGAGCTGCAGCCGGTTGTTCTTGACGTCGGGCACCGCCAGAGCTTCGCGCGCCACCGTGATCATCGGCCCCGTGGCCTGCTCGCGCATCCCGTTCTTGCGCGTTTCGGGCGGCGTCACATCCGCCACGAACACGTTGATCCAGCGCGCCACCGGCCCCGGCTTGACTTCCCCCACGTACAGGATGGTATTCGGAAAATTGTCCACGAAGACCCGCGGCTGCACGTCGGCGGTCAGTTGGTTCGCCTCCAGTTCCCGCTTGATCCGGTTGCTCTCGCGGAAGGCCAGCGGCGTCAGCCGGAGCGAAGCGTACGCCGCCAATCCCGTGCACAGGCTCGCGAACAACAGCACCGGCAAGATGACTCTGCGGCTGGAGACGCCGGCCGCGCGCATGGCGGTGATTTCGCCATCGGCCGCCATCCGGCCCAGCCCGATCAGAATTCCCACCAGCACGCCAAACGGGATGGTGTAAGGCAGCACCGGAGGCAAGCCCAGCGCAAACAACATCAGGATGGTGCGGGGGGTGGCGTTGCTGCGCACCAGCAACTCGAAGATCGGGTCCACGGCGCGCAGGAAGAGAACGAACGTGGCCAGCAGCGTGCCCAGCACCGCGCTCCACAGGATCTCGCGGAAAATATACCGCCCCAGCAGGCGCACGCCCGTCGCCCTCTAGCGCACCAGGTCGGGAGCCGAAACCACCGGCAACCGCGGCAGTTCCTCTTCGACCGGGTGCAGTTCCAGATCGTCGATCAGAAGCGATGGCGCCACCACGCAGGCCTCCGCCGTGAACCCGCCGCCGCCGATCAACGCAAACGGCGCGCCGTTCTCCAGGAACTCAAAGGCGGCGCTGTCGTCGCCCGCCGCCAGAACGTCTTTCAGGGAACGCGCATTCAAGCCGCGGAAGCGCATGCCGCGAACCAGTTCCTCGCGGCCGTCCTGGAAAAGCCTGTAGACCAGAATCGGCGGGCTCACCGGCCGTGCGCCTTGCTGTGCGGCGAACATTTGCCGCACCTCGCTGGCGGCCGCCGACGAAGGAAAGTCCATTTTGCGCACGATGATTCCGTACGGCTTGTTGCGCAGCTTGCAGAGCTCGATCAGCTTGCGCTTCAGCTCCGCCGCCGGCACGGTTTCGGTGGAGCTGACGAACAGGTTGCTGATGGTCGCGGCATTGGCGCCGAATGGTCCCGGGAGCCGGGCGTGGCCGTTCGAGCCTTCGAAGCCGCGCACCGGTTGGCGCGTCAGCAGGTAGTTTTTGAGCACGCCCTTCTCGATCACGCGAACCGGCTTGGCCTGCACCCCATCGCGATCCACGCCGTAGCTTCCGAAAAGCGGTTGGCCGCGCCATTCCTTCTGCGTCGGATCGTCCAGAACGTCGAAGGAATCCGGCAGGACGCGCGCGCCGATCCGCCCTTCCAGATCGCTGTTCTGGAAGCCGCCGCCGCCGCGGCCGCCATCGCCGGCCGGTTTGCGCCCCAACGCCAGGTTCCGGCCCAGCACTTCGGCCAGGATCTGTGCGCCCGCCACGCCTTCAAACAGCACCGGGCCGTTGTAATCCTCTCCCATGGGCGCACGCGCCAGCGCCACCACGTTTTCGGCCAGCGCCGTCACGCCCCGGTTCATCTCGGGCTCGGCCGGCATGCGCGCGGCGTCCAGAGCATGGAAAGTCACGGCATCGCGAACCGTCATGCCGTCAGGCGCCTGAGCCTGAGCGCGCACCCGCACGAAGGTGACATCCTCCGGCTGCCGCACCTGGGTCCCCTCGGAGTTCACCAGGTACAATCCGCCCACGCTCGATTCCAACTCCACGCTGGAGTTCTTCACGTCCGGAAACTGCACGAAGATCGCCGAAAGGGCGCGCGCCCTTCGCGTCCATGCGTCCTGATCAATCGTCAGCTTCGAAAAGTCACGCACCAGATGAACGGGTTCGGCGTGCGAAAAATCGTTGAGCTGTTCGTTCTGCGTCAGGTTGCGCAACGCGGCCCGCTTGCGCGAGATGGCCTCCACCGCCGCCTTGTACGCCGAATCCGTTTCCAGCCACAGGTAGCGCCGCAGCACCGGGTAGGAATCCTCCAGCGGAAAACGCTCCAGGTCATAGCGCGAGGCGGACCCGAATCCGGCCGCGAAGTTGGTGTTGTCGAACTTGTAGTCGCCCACGCGCACCCGCACGTCCGGCGCCCGAAACCGGTCGTGCCGCCGCGATATCAATCCGCCCAGGCTGGCCGTTACGCTGAAGTTGCTGTCTTCGTCGATGGCGTACTGAATGAAGTAAGGCGCTTCCAGGTTGGGGATGGTGAGCTTACGGGCGCGCTCGATCTCGTCCTTCATCGCCTGAAATACGGGGTCCGGCGCCGGAGCCGGCGCCTGCGCGCTCAGCACCAGCAGCGCGCCCAGTGCGCCGGCGGCAATCCACAGCGGCTTCATTTCCGGCCACCGCCGCCATCTTCCAGGCTGGTCGGCTCGGGAAGCAGCGGAGGCCGGTCGCTCGACTTGGCCTTCTTTTCGATTTCAATCTCCGACACCAGAATCGCCGGCGCCACCGCCGACACCGGCACGCTGCCCGATTCCGCGCCGCAGTATCCGTTGAAAACTTCGGGCTTGTCCGACGTCGCCAGGATCTTCGAGAAACTGGCCAGCGGCGTGCCCACGATATCCGCACCGCGCACCAGTTCGTCGGGCCGCCCGTCGGTATAGACCCGGTATACAATCACCGGAATCACTTTGAAAGCCTGCAACCCCGCGCGCTGCGTGGTGGTGAATCCGCCGGTGATATCGCGGAAGTAGAGCCCGTACGGTTTGTTCTGCTTCTTGACTTCGTCGAGCAGCATCTGGCGCAGGCGCGCCTCTGGCACCGCGTTGGTCGATTCCACGATCAGGTTCGATTGGCGCGAAACCACTTCCAATCCCGGTTGCCGCCGCCCGTGCCCGTTGGAATTGGCGAAGCCCTTGATCGGCGATCGCGACATCAGGAAGGTCTTCAGCACTCCCTTCTCCACCGCATTCACGGGCCGCGCCTTCACGCCTTCGTCGTCATAATCGTACCAGCCGTTCAGATCCACGCCGCCGATCTTCCGGCGCGTCGGGTCGAACACCACCGACAAAAAACCCGGCAGGACCGCGGCGCCTACGCTCTTGGTGAAGGTCTGGCCTTCGCTTTCGTCCTTTTGGCGGTGGCCCTCCACCCGATGTCCGAAGATCTCGTGGAAGAACACGCCCGCCGCGCGGCCCGAGAAAATGGCCGGCCCCACGAAGGGCTCGGCCTCCGGCGCTTTGAGCAGGCGCGACAGGTCGTTGGCCACATGGTCCACCGCCGCCAGCAGTGTCTTCTCGTCCGGGAGCCCGCTGGCGTCGACTGCTTCGAAGGTTTCAAAGGTGCTCAAATCCGTGCCGTCCGCCGCCTTCGCCGAAGCGTTCATCAGCACCCGCGCAAATCCGCGCCCATGCGCCAGGCGCGAGCCTTCGGTGTTCACCAGGTACTTCGTTTCGGTCTGGGCCGTCACTGAAACGTGCGAAGTGAGCACGCTCGGGTAGTTCTTGAAGCGCCCCGAAAGCACGCGAATGCGCTGCGCCCACTCGGCTTCGTCGAATTTCAATTTGGGCGGCGTCTCGACGGAAGTCACCGCCGGCTCGGTGGAGAAATCGTCCGAATCGTCGGCTTCCGCCACCCGCACCTGGGTGTTGGTCTTGATGCGGATCAGCCGCTCGGCCGCCGTGCGGTAGGCGCGGTCGGTTTCCAGCCACAGCCGGCGCTTGATGGGGTTGACGTTATCTTCGAACGAGATCAACGCGCCCGACGTAAACTGCCCCCGGTCGCCCCGCACGCGGTGGTAGTTGTCGAGCTTGGGTGTCCCGACCCGGATGGACACATCCAGGGCGCGGGTCTTCCCTGAGTTGGTCGAGTCCACGGTGCCCAGCGTGCCGGTAACGATATGTTGTTCCTCCTCGGTAATTTCGTAGCTCAGGAAATAAGGCGGCGGGTCAGCCTTCTGCTTCAGGACCGTGTAGTTACGATTCAGCTCCTGCGACATAGCGTCGAGCAACACACCCGGCTGTGCCGCGGCCGTCGAAGCCAGAAGGGCAAGGGTAGACAGAGCAAGCGAAACAAAGGATTTCAATATCACTCAAGCATACCACCACGGCGGAAACACCAACCGCAGCGGCCTGCCGGGCGCTGCGCCGTGGGGAGCAGCGACCGCGGCCAAGCCATCTCTCCTTCGGCGCTCTTTGCGCTCTCCCCGCTAACTGCTGCCCGGTTGTGACGTCTTAATCCATGAAGGAGACAACGCCGGATCGGTTTGCTAATGGCTTTCCTTACCGTAAGATTCGGGATTTCCTGAACCAGCTCAGATCATTTTGCGTCATATACAGAGAAAGCCAATCGTTCGAGAGAGTCTGAACAGCCAAAAGATGGCGGTGGTAGAGAGATGTCGGAGAACACCAGAAAACTCACTGTGTTACGGACCAGGACGGATCACGATCTGCTGATCCTGATCCAGCGAGAACTCAACAAGGGTTACGCCTTGGCGACCGCGGCGGCCAGCCGGAATTCCCCGCTCTTCGCCCAGGCCCACAAAGCTCTTGGGACCGCGGCGACGCTGTTGCCCAGAATTCCAAAGTTGGAGCCGGAGGAACGGCTGCGCATCGAGGGCAAGGTGAAGGAACTTCGGTGCCGGCTGGATCAGATCCCTGCCTTTCGAAACCTAAAGTCCTATCCGGCATCGTTTGCGTCGTAAAAAGCTATTGAAAACCGGTTTGGACATGCGGTGCTTCACTGGCGACTGCCTTCAACCTTCGGCGGTCCGCCAAGCAGGAAGTCCTCCCAGCTGATGCTCTCGATTCCATGACGCCCTGCAATTTCTTGATCGCCGGGCCGAGAGATGACCAGCGGTCTGAACGCCGGATTGCGGCGGCAAAACTCCAGTAGACCTCGCAATGCGTGGACATCGAATTTCCCGCTTTTCACTTCGACTGCCCACTTCCCCCAGCTTCCGTCCAAGACCGCGTCGATCTCCAGCGGCTCCTCGCGCCAGTACCATACCTGCTGGCCCTGGTTAATGGCGAAAGCAAGGCAAGCGTTTTCGAGCCAGAGGCCGAACCGCTCCGGTTCAGCGGAAGGATCAGGAGCGCCGTTGGGGTGCGTGGCCGAAAGAAGGGCATTGTTCAACGCCACGAGTTTGTGCGGAGAGGCGCGGCGCCTGTGAACCTGCGTTGAGTATTTTTCCAATGGCGCAATCAGGTAAGCGTCCTGAAGAAGCGCCAGGTAGTGCGCGACTGTTTCCAGAGCTCCGCTATCCTGGAGCTGCCCCTGCATCTTTTGAAGCGAGATGATCTGCGCTGGTGAGCCTGTTGCGATGGCAAAGACCTGGCGCAGCAGCGCTGGGCGCCTTACTACGCCCAACGCGAGTACGTCGCGGCCTATCGCCGGCTCGATAATGGCATCGCGTACGTAAGCACGCCAGCGAGCGAAGTCTTTTTGGAATTCGACGGCGCCGGGATAGGAACCGAAGCGTACGAGACCGTGAGCGGCCTCACGCGGCGAAAGATGAAAAGCCTCAGCCAGCGCAGCAGCGGGCCAATGGCTCAAGGTCAACCGCTCGAAACGCCCGGCCAGGCTTTCCCGCGAGCCTGTGGCCACACGCAGAGCGGATGAGCCCGTCACTACAACATGGACAGGAATGCGGCGGCGGCGCGCTCGGTCCCACTGCCCCTTGAGCCGCCCCGCCCAATCGGAGAGATGATGTACCTCGTCCAGCAGCAGAATCGCGGCGCCTTCCTTCGCGCGTGTTTCTGCCTCTGCCCAGAAGCGTTCCCAGAACCCTGGAAGTGCGGCGTCCGGCTCGTCACCGGCAGCGTATACGGCCCTGTCAGCGAACTGCGCGGCAATTTCCAGAAGCAGCGTCGTTTTGCCCACTTGCCGCGGGCCCGTCAGTAGCTGGATGCGACCAGGAACCCCCTCTTTGAGCCGGTCTAGCAGTACTTCCCGGCAGCGAAGATAGGCGTTTGGAATCTCAGCCATACTCGAATAATTATTCGACTACAACCAGTAAGCTGTCAATCCCGACATTTTGATTCAGATACAGTACATTGCCCTCCGGATCCAGGAAGGACATGGTGTTCAGAGGATACTGCGACCGCTCGAAGATGCTTAGCGGGTCAGGCAACCGCCGTGGGATCGCGTTTCGCACCGTCGTCCCGGAACCCATCCTGCCAACCAGAAGGCCTTCCGACGCAAGCTCTTCGTACACCCGCAAAACGGTATTTCGGGAGACCGCCAGACAGCGCGCCAACCCCCGCGTCGAAGGCATCAGCGCCCCCGGCGCCAGACTGCCCTCCCCAATCGCTATGCGCAGCGCCTGGTAGAGTTGGCGGTGGAGTGCCACCCGCGAATTACCGTCCAGATTGATGGTGAGCGAAGCGCGGCTCCGCAAAGTGGTACCCTCCCGGCGGCAAAGTGGATCTTCCCAATCGTATCGTTTCTGAGGCATCATAGGGAAGCCGGATCGCGGCTATGGAGGGATCATGTTTTCCAGTGGTAATGTCACCGTGTCTGTCTCGAATATGGACGCCGCCGTGCGCTTCTACTCGGAGGTCCTGGGCCTGAAGCTGGCCTATCGTTTCGGCGATCACTGGGCGTCGATGGAAGTGGGCAGGGGCTTGACCATCGGATTGCACCCGGCTTCGGCGGAATCGCCTGCCGGCCGGCGGGGCTCGATGACCATCGGTCTGGAGTTGAGCGGATCCATCCACGAAGCCATGCGAACTCTGGAAGCAAAGGGTGTGAAGTTCAAGGGGCCGGTCAACGAGGGAAAGTCCGGATCGTTCGTCAGCTTTGAAGATCCGGATGGGAATTTGCTATACCTTGCCCAGTTGAATTGGAGCCACGTGAAGCAGGGGGAGGGCGAATACCAGCACGCGTAGCGCCGGCGGCCCACTGCCGGCGCCACTACGCCGCAGACATATCCAGCAGCCCCTTCTCCTTCAAACCCGAAATCGCCAGCCCGTACCTGCCGCGGATGCCGGTCTTCTCAAAGATATGCTTCAGGTGAATCTTGACCGTTCCCGTACGAATCCCCAGTTCCACCGCAATTTCCTTATTCTTGTATCCCCGCTCGATCAGTTCCATCACCTGCTGTTCCCGGGCCGTGAGCGCGGAACGGCCCTGGATACGCGCCGGCCCCGCGGCATTCGGCACAATTTCGCTCTCCATCCAGGTGCCGCCCGCCATCACCACCCTCAGACAAGCCAGCAGTTCGCTGAGCGGCACGGTTTTGCGCACCACGCCGACCGCGCCCGCCTGCAGAAATCGCAGCGCTTCCGCCTCGGAGAAGGATGCGCTCCAGACCACGATTGGCAGGTGCGATCGGGCCGCCCGCAAGGTTCGCACCCAGTCCATCACTGCGCTGATCCCAAAGGCCTTGTCCACAACCACGAGGGTTGGCTGCAGTTGTGCCGCCGCTACCGATCCGGCTTCCAGACTACTCTCGGCCGCGACTACGCGCAGGCCTTCCAAGGAATCCAAGAGGCCTCGCAGCCCTTCCATGGCGATCGGTTCCGTGTCACACACTACAACAGTATTCACAGCTATCCTTACTAATCGACTGAGGCCTTGAATACTTTAGTACGGTGGCAGGGCGAATAGATCTCGGAATTAATTGAGCGGTCGCTAACGCACTGGCAACTCACCCAACGCAACTTCCGCCAGATCGATCCAGCAGTTGCCCATGGTGTTTTGCACAAATGCGACGCGTTCCGCACTGAAGCTGCGTTGCCCCTGGTACTCCTGCCAGCGCCGCCTTGCCAGGTCGTGCACGGCCTGTACCAGATCCGGCGCAATCTCCTGGGCCAAGGTGACGTGCGGGTGGTAAACGAAGGGTTCCTGGAACTGCAACGCCTCCCCATTCAGGGAATCGTGCATCCGCTCCAATTCCGCGTGGCCGGGGCCCACCTCCAGGTAGATGACGTTGGTGACCGGGAACATGCGGACCTCGCCCAACCCGACCGTAAACGGCTGTTGGTCCGCGCCCAAAGCCTGGACCTGGCCGCTCGCCGCCTGCCAATTCACACGCAGAGGGCGCGGCGGCAGCACGCTTACGTGCGCGTGCGGATTGCATCCGGGCGCCAACTCCCGACGTAGATCGTCCAGAAACCGGCCCAGCGGGTCGGGGATGTAGATCACCAGGGCATACACGTTGAGCCGCTCCTGGGCGGGAATCCGCCATAGGAGCCCGTTTGCATCAGAACCCATGTACCTCTATGGTAACCATTTTGTAGTTTTCTGCACGCTTACCGGTTAGCGGCCTTGTTACCCTAAAAGTAATGCTAAGTACCGTCGAGTTGAACCCGCTTCTGACCGTCGATCTCCGCATTCCCTTCGACCGCATCCAGGCCGCCCACGTCGAGCCCGCCATCGCCCAACTCCTAAGAGGCGCTCGCGCCCGCCTGGCCGCCATCGCCGCGGAACCCGCGGAGCGCACCTACCAGAACACACTGCAAGCTCTCGACGAGATGACCGAGCACCTCGACCGGGCACTGGCGGTGGTGCGTCACCTGGAGTCCGTCGCCACCTACCCCGAATTGCGCGCTGCGTTCAATGCCGTCCAGCCGGAGGCAAGCTCATTTTACACCGGAATCCCCCTGGACGCCGGACTGTGGAATGGCATCAAGACTTTTGCCGCGACCCCGGAAGCCGCCCGCCTGACCGGCGCACGGCGGCGCTTTCTCCACAAAACCGTCGACACGTTTCGCCGCCATGGCGCCGACCTCGACGCCGCCGGCAAGGCCCGCCTCGAGCAGATTGACGTCGAACTCACCCAGATCACCACCAAGTTCGGCGAAAATGTACTGGACTCCACCAACGCCTTCGAGCTGGTGATTTCCGACGAAGCCGATCTGGCCGGTCTGCCTCCCACCGCGCGGACTGCCGCACGCGAGAGTGCCGCTCGCAAAAACCTGGAAGGCTGGCGCTTCACGCTACAGGCGCCGGATTACTTCGCCGTGATGACGTACCTCGACAACCCGGCCATCCGCCGTCAGATCTACGAGGCCTTCAACGTGCGCGCCACCACGGGCGAGCGCGATAACCGGCCCATCATCACGCGCATCCTCGATCTTCGCCGCGAAAAGGCCAGGCTGCTCGGCTACGCCGACTTCGCCGATCTGGTGCTGGAAGACCGCATGTCCCACAACGGCGCCCGCGCCCTGGCCTTCCTGGAGGATCTCAAGTCCAAAACCGAGCGCCGCTTCCACGAGGAGAACCGCGAGCTGCTCGAGTTCCGCCGCCAGACTGAGGGCGCCGACGCGCGCGAGCTGGAGCCCTGGGACCTGTCGTATTACGCCGAAAAGCAACGCAGCGCGCTCTACGACTTCGACGAAGAAGCGCTCCGCCCCTACTTCCCCATGGAGCGGGTGGTGGCCGGCCTCTTCGACCTGGTCAACCGGCTCTACGGTGTCCGCGTGGTGGAAGAACCCGGCGTGCCCGCCTGGGACCCGCAGGTGCGCTACTACCGCGTAGACGAAAACGGCGCTCTGCTGGGCGGCCTATACGCCGATTGGTACCCGCGCGAAAACAAGCGCGGCGGCGCCTGGATGGATGCGCTCATCACCGGCGGACCGGCGAATGGCGTCTTTCACCCTCACCTCGGCCTGATCTGCGGCAACCTCTCCACCCCGGTCGGCGGTAAACCTGCCCTGCTCACGCACCGCGAGGTGGAAACCATCTTCCACGAATTCGGGCACCTGCTGCATCACCTGCTGAGCTCGGTGGAAGTGCGTTCCCTGGCCGGCACCAGCGTGGCCTGGGACTTCGTCGAATTGCCTTCGCAGATCATGGAAAACTGGTGCTGGGAGCGGGAGTCGCTCGACCTCTTCGCGCGCCATTGGGAGACCGGCGAGCCGATTCCCGACGACTTGTTCCAGAAACTCAAGCGCGCCCGCACCTTCCGCGCCGCCAACGCCCAGATGCGTCAAATCGGCTTCGGCGTCATCGACCTGCTGTTGCACACGAGGTATTCCCCCGAGCGCGATGGCGGCCCGATCGAGTATTCGCGCCGTCTCCTGGAGGAGTTCAGTCCCGCTCCGCTGCCTCCGGAACATGCCATGATGGCCGCCTTCACCCACCTCTTCGCCAACCCCGTCGGCTACGGCGCCGGCTACTACTCCTACAAGTGGGCCGAAGTGCTGGATGCCGATGCCTTCACCCGTTTCCGCGACGCCGGCATTTTCAGCCGCGAAGTAGGCCGCGAATTCCGCTCGAAAATCCTGGCCAAGGGCGACAGCGAAGACCCCGCCGATCTGTACCGCGATTTCATGGGCAGGGAACCCGACCCGCGAGCGCTGCAGGAACGCTCGGGTTTGGCGTAACGCCACAGCCAGGAATGGCTGTGCTCCGTTGACAGCACTCAGGCGGTGGCGTGGGTGGCATGAGCGGCATGGCGCCATGCCGCTTCGTATCCCCGCACCAGATGAATCACCAGGAGGTCGAAGAACTGCCCGACCCGCCGCTCCAACTGCTCCTCGTTGTACAATGCCAGACCGCCCTGGTCGATTCCCTGCTCATCGACGAAGTCGATCATCTTGTCTTTAATCAGACAGAGGCCCCGAACCGATTCGTGGAGGGGCACCGAACCCGCAAAGCGGAGCTTGCCAATGGACTCGTATTGATGGGCCAGCTTCTCTTCGTTTCCGGACGCCAGCCAGTGCCCGAGGTTCTTGAGGATCTCCCGGCCTCGCTCCCGCAACTCCGCCTCAGGCAGCTTTCCCAGGTGGGCCAGCTCCGGGTGATGACGGATCGAACGGACGATACGGCCGGCGATCTCTTCCTCGTGGCTCTCGATCAGACGAATCAAATTTCCAGAGAGCATATTCGCATCTCCACCCGGCGCATCACCAGGCGCGAGCCTCGGCAAGCTCCCGCACCAGCGGCGCGATGCGGGGCGCAACCAGCCGGCGGTATTCCGCCATCCGCATATGAATCACCTCGCGGTGCGTGCCGGCATTGAACGCGATCGTATCCTGGGCCGCGAGCATGCTGTCGAGGTAAATGGGCATGCCATACAGGGGCCCCAGCGGCGGCATCGCGCCCAGTTCACTTTCAGGGAAAAGCTTCGCCAGTTCATCTTCCGTGGCCAACCGGGCATGAGCGAGCCGCAGCGCGCCGTGGACTTCATGCAAGTCCACCTGCCTGCTGGCTGGAACGACAATCATGTGGTATGCGCCATCGCCGAATAGTACAACCGTCTTGGCCACCTCCCGTGGGGGCAGGTGTTCAGCCAAGGCAACCTCGCGTGCCGTGAAGGCCTTGGGATGGGTGGTAAGAGTATAATCCGCCTGGTGGGAATCGAGGAAACTACGCAGTCGCTCGGAAAGCGGCATAGGCACCTCCGCTGACCGAATTATACGCCTAAAGCCAACCGGCGGGTAGGGGTTACTGGATCGGAATGTCCACCTGGTCGTGATAGGCGTTGGCGGTTTGGATCGCCAGGGGCAGGTTGCCGCGGAACACCGCGTTTGTCCGGGTCCTCTCGACCGCGCGGTGCTGGCGGCCATGCTGCAGCACGACGCGACTGGGAACCACCCCTGAACGTTACGGCCGTCCATTGCGCGCATCGATTTTACTGGCCGGCAAGGAAACGCTTTCGTTGCAATGGTTTCGATGGCCGACCTGCCGGCCCGAGCCGAACGCAACGACGGCCGGTGAACGGTGCTTGGAAGGCGTCTGCGTTCCTGCGATACTGAAGGGGCGGGATTCCGCTAATGACCGTCAGCGCACACTTCGATGGCAAGGTTATCGTCCCCGACGAGCCACTGGACTTGCCGGCAAACCAAGCATTGATCGTGCAGATCGAGCCCGTGGATGTCGGCGACAAAGGCGAGGAATCCGTCCTCAGTTGGCTTGTCGCCAACGCTCTCGACAGCGACTCGCTCCCGGTGGATCTCGCGGCTGAGCACGACCATTATCTGTACGGCTGTCCGAAGAAGGGCCGCTAGTTGCGCTGTTTTGCCGATACATCCTACTGGATTGCCTGGTACTAATTTGTCATCAGGAGCAAGAGTTCAATCGTAACCACCGAGGCGGTACTGTGGGAATGGCTCAACGCTTTTTCCGCTCCAGACACAAGGCGGATTGCCTCGGGAGGATATCGGAGAGCTCACGCGGACCCGAACGTCGAGGTGGCGCCCTTCGAACACGAACTGACCAGAGACGCAGTACAACTTTACGATTCGCGGCCCGATAAATCCTTGAGCCTGACAGATTGCATTTCATTCGTCGTGATGGAGCGTCGTGGGCTGACTGAGGCACTGACGGTGGATCGTGACTTTCAGCAGGCGAATATGAAGCCGTTGTTGTTAGAGGCCCCCCCGCTCTGATTTCGAAACGCTCGGCTACCTGAGCGGAATGTGGATCACGCCGCCCGCCCGATCAGCTTCGACGGCGCCCCCGTCGAGCACCAGAAGGTCTTCGACCGCGGCTCCGACCGACATCGAATTCGGAATCATAACGATGGGAGCGCACCTGTGCGGTTGATAGCGACGCAATGCCCGCCGGTCTGCTCGACCAGCACGAGCTCGGTCATTCTTTACGCGCTCCAGGGAAGGCAGGAGCGGTCTCCGGGCCTGCCGCCCAAGACGAACACCTTCGCGTGCAGATTCGATACGCGGTATACGTCCACGCCGCGGTTCAGCAATTTCTCCAGGTCAGCCGGACACGTCAGCCCACCCGAGACGGTGTAATCACTGGCATCCACCACGAGGCAGCTGCCACTCGGGAGCGGCAGCCGACCGCTCGATCCCGCGCCAAAGTAGGCAACCGCTTCTGCGCATGCCTCTTGGCTCCGCTCGCGGCGTCGGTGATCTCTCGCCAAATGACGAGTCCTATCATCTCAATTCTTTAGAAGGAACGGCGATTCGTAGATGGGGAGCTGGTTCCCCGAAATGCCCGCGGGCGCTGTGGAGTATTGTCCCCGGCAGGTGCCGTTCACTGAAGCCCCGGAGTTCGGGCCGCGCCTGAGATTCCTCCGGGCGACGATGCACCGGACTTCGCTGCGGGGGCCGCCGCACGCGGGCCCGCTCGTCGGCCGCGACCCGCATGTTCGCGGTTACTGGATCGGAATGTCCACCTGGTCGTGATAGGCGTTGGTGGTTTGGATCGCCAGGGGCAGGTTGCCGCCTCCCGAGAGGAAGGTTGGCAGGGTGACGTTGATCTGGTATAGGCCCGGGAAACCAGGGGCGAGACCGTTGTACAGCACCGTGCCTTGTTGTCCGGCCACCCACACCACGACGTCCGAGACGGATTTGTTCAGCGGATTCGAGCCGCCCGCGGCGCCGTCGTTAACGGGTGGGTTGACGGCTCCCATACCGGTCAAATAGATCAGCACGATTTCGCCGGGAGCTGCGGGCCGGGCGGAGTTGACCAAGCCGTAATCGGCGTGGAGAATCGCGCCGGGGCCGCTGCCGGAGAAGTCCAGCGAGTAGACCCCCGGGGCGGTGGGCGCCACCGGAACCGTGACGGTATTGGAATTGACACCGCTGTTCTGGACTACGATGGTAGCGGTCGTGCCCGATGTCGAATAGGGCACCAGGGCGTTGATTTGCCCGGGGCTCACGAAGTAAAGCGGCGCTTGCTTGTTGTTGACCAGCACGGTGACGCTATTCAGCGTAGGTGGGTAGGGCGGCGTGGCGGTCTGATTACTTTTCGCCAGGCCGGTGCCGTACAGGGCAATGAACTGGCCGGGGGAGATCGGGTTACCCGGCGGCGCGGAGCTGGCGGCATTCACGACCCCGAGCGGGTTCAGGAAGACTCCGGCGCCGCTCAACGAAGGCACCTGCAGGCCAAAGAAGACCTCATAGGCCGCGGTATCGTTCTGGCTGATCGACGAGCCCACGAAGGCTTTGCCTCCAGCGCCCAGACCCACCTGCGTCAGTTCCATGGAGCCCGAGCCGTCGGCGTTGAGCGAATAACTGTTGATGCCGGTGAAATCGAACACGCCCGCTCCCAGGGCCTTTTCGCGCTTGGTCCAGGTAACCTTGCCGGTTCCGCGGGCGGCCAACGACCCGGAGTAACCATACACGGCGCTCGAGTCGACGCGCAGCCCAGCGCCCCAAAATGTGGCGTTCCAGGTGGCATTGGTGGCGCCGGAGACGGCTTTGACGGCGATCAGGAAATCGTGCGAGCCGGTGGTTGGCGAGCCGCCGATCAGGACGTTGCCGCTGGCCGACAGGTAGACACTTTTCGATCCGCTGATCAGTTGGGTGGCGGCGGCCGATCCGAATGAGGCGGCGCCCGTGCCATCGGCATTGAGGGTATAGGTTGCGCCGGTGACTTGCTGGGTTACGGGACGGCCCTGGGAAAGGTTGGCGGCGTGGCCAGTCACGCTGAAGTCGGCGAGGCGGCCACCGGTGGCGGTGTTCAGGCTGAATTGGGTGTTGCGGGCATTGGCAGCCGTACCGCCTGGAAACTCGAGGGTCACGGCCCAAAAAGGACCGCTCAGCGCCGCGGCGCCGGAAGGTGCGGGAATCGCCACGAACAGGTCGAAGGTGTTGTCGGTGGTTTCGGTGGCGGAACCGATCAGGGCTTCGGGCCCGTAACGCGCATTGATCCTGGCGCCCGCGCGGAGGGTGCTGTCCAGGCTGACGAAGCCGCCGGGGTCCACACTGTAGGTTCCAGATCCGGCCGCCGGGGCGGGGGCGTTATTCGCCACCACCTGCTGGCCGGTGAAGCTGTAGTGTCCGCTGCCATCGAACGTTATGGTACCCAGGAGGCTGCGCGGGTCCGTAAGGTTGCTGGAGCTGACTCCATCGGTTCCGAGAGATACGTGGCGGAAAAAGTACTTCCCGTTCAATGCCTGATTGGTGAGAGTTTGGGCCGATATTGGGAGGACCGCCAGGAACATCCCCACCAGCCGCCATCCCCACCTCATCTGATTGACCATGACTCGATAAACCCTCGCGCTTGGTGTTAATCCCACCATGTATGGTACCTGAGGAAAATTTAATGGAACCCCCGCAGCAACTCGGCAGGCATGGAGGGTTTAGACTATCATCATGAAGGACTGGGTCAGCATGCGGAGGGTTGCATGAAAAGGCCTCATTGGCTAACGGTTTTAGGCGGAATGGCCATGCTGAGTTCCGGTGGCCTGCTGATCGGCCAAACTGGCGACAGCATTGTAATGTCCGAGGGGGAGCAATTGACGGTTGCGCACCCCGAGTGTTCGTTTTTCGGGCCGAAGCGCGAGCGCTATGTCCGGGAGGCTTTGCGGGCACGGGGAGCCGGCGGCTCCGACACCTTCGCACTCAGCTCGGCCACCGAGAAAGTCAGCGCCATGCTGGGGTTTGTGCCGGGCGGAAGCCGGACCTATACTTACGATCAATCGCACCAGGCCGGTTCGATCGATTCGTATATCTTCGCGGACTTCCAGGCGAATTCCATCACGCCCGCGCCCAAGACGACGGACTGGGAGTTCATCCGCCGGGTGACTCTGGATTTGACCGGCCGTATTCCCACTCCGGATCGCGTGTTGCTTTTCGTGGCCGATACGTCGGCGGACAAGCGCGCCAAGCTGGTGGACGAGTTGCTCGCCAAGCCCGAATGGGTGGACAAGTGGACCATGTTCTACGGCGACCTGTATCAGAATACGGTGACACGCCCGAGCACCAGCCTGAACCGGTTTGCGCAAGGCCGCAACGCGTTTTATCAGTACATCCACGATTCGCTGGCGAACGGAAAACCGTATAACCAGATGGCCACCGAGATGATCTCGACCGCCGCCGAGAACAGCTACAGCACGGGACCGATCAACTTCACGCTGAACGGTTACATCACCGGAGGGCCGATGCAGGACCTGGTGGATGCCATGACGGCCTCGACCTTCGACACGTTCATGGGGATGAGTCACGTCAACTGCCTGCTATGCCACAACGGGCGCGGCCACCTGGACGCGGTCAGCCTGTGGGGCGGCAGCGTCACACGGTATCAGGCCTGGCAACTGGCTTCCTACTTCTCGCACACCCAGATGGCGCGCGTGACCGCCGACGCGGTCAATCCGAACCCCAACGTTTACTACTGGTCGGTTCTGGACAACACCAAGAACTATACCAACGACTACACGCTGAACACGACCACGGGCAACCGCCCGGCGCGCGTGGCTCCGGCGGGCTGCAAGGCGGGGCAGCCGTGTTACTACGTGGCGCCGCAATACATTTTCAACGGCAATTCACCGAGGCCGGGCGAAACCTACCGGGCAGCTTTGGCGCGCAACATCACCACGGATTTTCAGTTTGCGCGGGCATCGGTCAACTACATCTGGGCCCAGTTCTTCGGACGCGGCATGGTGGATCCGCCGGATTCGTTCGACCCGGCGCGGCTCAATCCGGACAGCCCGCCCCCGGCTCCCTGGACGCTCGAGCCCTCCAACGCGCGGCTGTTGAATGGTCTGGCGCAGCACTTCATCGACAGCGGATACAACCTCAAGTCGCTGATGCGCGAGATCGCGACGTCGGACACCTACCAGCTTTCCAGCCGTTACAACGGCACGTGGAACGTGGCGTGGGAGCCATACTTCGCGCGCAAGTTCGTGCGGCGGCTGTGGGGGGAAGAGATTCACGACGCCGTGGTGCAATCCAGCGGAACGTTCCCGAGCTACACGTACACCGGCTTCACGGATCTCGGGCATGCGAACTTCAGCTATGCAATGCAGTTGCCCGACATTACCGGTCCCAGCGGCAACGGTAATGCGGTGAACCTGCTGGACGCGTTCCTGCGCGGCAACCGGGACGATAACCCGCGCCGGCAGGACGGCTCGATTCTGCAAGCCCTCAACCTGATGAACAACGTGTTCATGGAAAACAAGGTCGCCTATACGGGCGCCACGGCCAGCCAATTGGTGGTGGGCGTCATTGGCAAGGGCAACACCGATGTGGTCAACACGCTGTTCCTGAACATCCTGTCGCGGTACCCATCGTCCGCCGAGATGTCCACGGCGATGGCGGCGATTCCCACGGCCAATGGAAGCGCGCGGTCGCAGGCCATTCAGGACCTGGCCTGGTCGCTCTACAACAAGGTGGATTTCATTTTCAACTACTGAAGGGAGGAGGGCGTCATGACCAAGGAACAAGAGCAGGCCAACGAGTTTTTCAAGAAGTACCCGTGGACTCACAAGACGTTCTTCAACCGGCCGCACTGGACGCGGCGGCGATTCTTCGAGGTCCTGGGAGCCGGGGTCACGGGCTCGTTTTTGGCGCATCGCAGCCTGATGGCGGCCGATTCGGCGGCGGCAGGGGCCACGAAGGGCACGGCGCATAACGTGATCTTCATCCTGCTGGCCGGCGCTCCGAGCCATACCGACACGTTCGACTTGAAGATGGTGAATGGCATTACGCCCACCAGCTTCAATCCGGCCGCCATCAACGGCGTCCAGTTCCCCACCGGGTTGCTGCCCAAGCTGGCGCAGAATTTTCAAGACCAGGATTTTGCGATTATCCGCTCGATGCAGGCGCATGCGCTGGTGCATTCGCTGGGACAGGTGTGGACGCAGATCGGACGCAACCCGGCGGCGGCCTTGGGAAACATCGCGCCGAATATCGGCAGCGTGGTGGCGCTGCTGAAGGACGGCGAACGAACGCCGTCGCAGAAGTTCCCCACCTTCCTGGCGCTGAACTCGGCGGGCGGAGTGGGAGCCGGTTACCTGCCTGCCAATTACGCGCCGTTCCGTGTGGCTCCGAGCACCGGAGGCATTGCCAATACCACGACTCCGGCGGTGGGCGGACAGACGCGCTACAACTCACGCCTCAAACTGCTGCATTCCCTGGACGACAATCTGCGGATCGACTCGCCCAACGGCCAGCCCATGAGCGATTACAACGATTTTTATACCGAAGCCAACAACCTGATGTACGACCCCATCGTGAACCAGGCATTTGGGTTTGTGACCTCCGACAGCGCGCGCTACGGCAATACCGGCTTGGGCAATGCGTGCCTGGTGGCCTACCAGGTTCTGAAAGCGCAGCAGGGCACGCGCTTCATCCAGATCACTTCCAACGACGGCTGGGACATGCACCAGAACATCTATTCGGCAAACGTCCTGCCGGCCAAGGGGGCGATTCTGGATAACGCGGTGTCGGGCCTGTTGAATGATCTGAAGGGTTCCGGCCTGCTCTCCGATACCCTGGTGGTGATGGTGGGCGAATTCGGGCGCACGGTGGGGCCGCTTTCGGCCGCGAACGGCCGCGACCACTGGCCTCAACAGTTCGCCTTTTTTGCCGGCGGCGGCACCAAAGGCGGCACGATTGTGGGCGCGACCAATGCCTCCGGTTCGGACACGGCGAATTTCGGCTGGTCGCAGAATCGCTACGTTTACCCCGAGGATATCGAGGCCACGGTTTACTCCGCGATGGGCATCGACTGGACTCAGATACTGCACAACGACCCGCTGGGCCGCGGATTTGAACTGGTGCCGAAGACCGGGCCATTCCAGTTCTATCCGGTGCACGAGTTGTGGGGGTAGGAGGAGGGCACGCCCTTCGGCGCGTTCATCCAGTTCTGTCCGGGTGGGTAGGTACGCGCCGAAGCTCAACAGCGGCTCCTACGGACCTCGAGTTCATGCGGCCCCTTGAAAATCTCGTAACAGTAGCTCATTGCGCTCCAGGGGCACTCCGGGGGCCAGCGGCGGACCGCGGAACAGGCCCCCCTCAAACCGGCTTTCCCGAGCCGCGACGCAGCGTCACGATGCGGTCGGATTTGATCCCGTCGAAACGCTCTCGCGAACCCCCGGGCCAGTAGACCAATACCGCCTCGATGTCCGGCTTATCGCCCAGTCCAAAATGCGCGCGGACATCATTGGCGGCAAGATAGCTCGAATCTGTATGAACGCGGCGCCATAGCGGGTCCTGGCCCTGCCTCAACACGGCGACGCGCGCGCCGATGGCGAACCGGTTGGTCCCTGCCGATTCGAGCTTCAGGGTGAGCCAGTGGCGGCTCTTGTCCGCCTGGTTACGAAGCAGGCGCACGAGTCCGTTGTTGTTGGTTACCAGAACGTCGATAGCCCCGTCGTTATCGATGTCGCCGAACGCTGCCGCACGGCTGACTTCCTTGACCTGAAACGCCGCACCAGCCATGCCGGAGGTCTCACGGAAGGGTTTCCGGCGGCCCTGGTTGTGAAACAACTGCTTGCGCTGAGCATAACGGGAAATTCCGCCGCGATCGGATCCCGTGAGCGCTACCGCGCCGTTCGCGATGAAAAGATCGAGCCAGCCATCGTTGTCATAGTCAAACCACTGCGCGCCAAAACCGGTGAAGCCGAACGTCGATTGAAGCAGGCCAACTTCCGCAGTCACGTCGTCGAACTGGCCATCCGTGTTCCCGCGAAATGCAGTGACCCCTTCGCCGGTGAGGTTCGTCACAAGCAGCATGGCGCCGCCGTCGTTCTGAACGTCGGCGAGCGTCACGCCCATGCCCGCTTTAGCGAGCCCATCGCCGCTGTAGGCCACGCCGTGTTCGAGCGCCGATTCACGAAACGTGCCGTCGCCCTGGTTCAGCCAGAGGTGATTCGCGGCCGTATCGTTAGCCACATAGATGTCGGTGCGGCCGTCGCCGTCGAAATCCGCGCACAGAACCCCGAGGGCCGGTCCGTACGTACTGTTGATACGGGAGGCCTCGGTGACATCCTCGAATCTCCCATTCCGCAAGTTCCGGAAGAGCCGGGAGGGCACCGCATGATACATCTTCGGCGTGCAATAGTCCGGCTCGCCCGTCGGGGAAAAGCAGCCGCGATTGCCTTTGACGGTAAAGTCGACATAGTTGCAGACGAACAGATCGAGATAACCATCGCCATCGAAATCCACCCAGGCAGCGCTGGTCGACCAGTGTGGATCACCAACTCCGGCTTCGAGGGTGACATCGGTAAACGTGCCATCGCCGTTGTTGTGATACAGCACGTTATCTCCGAAGTTAGTAACATACAGGTCCAGAAATCCATCATTATCGTAATCGCCTACAGCCACTCCCATACCGTAGCCGATGTGCCCCACGCCGGCTTTTTCGGTGACATCGACGAAGCGCAGTTCGCCGGTCTCCGCCAGCATGTTCTTGAACAGGCGATTCCCGGGCTTCCAGCCAGGCGGGGGCGGCGAGAGAAGCTTGCCAGCGGGATCGAGCCGGGCGCCCTGGACGAGATAGATGTCCAGATCCCCATCATTGTCGTAGTCGAACAGGGCCGCTCCGGCACCCATAATCTCAGGCATGTAATGATGGCCAGTGGCGAAATTGAAATGATGAAAGTTGAGACCAGCTGCGGCCGCAACGTCACGGAACACCGACGGCTCGGCGCCCCGGGCGCCCGGTAGGCGGACAGCGCCGGCAGCGAGGCCCTTCAGGAAATGGCGGCGATGGAATATCATCGATTAGCGGAGCGTCTTCAGATCATTGTCGATGCTGGTTAGCATCTGCGATTGGCCGTGGGCAACAGCGGCATCGTGCGCCTTTTGGAAGTATTCCAGCGCATGCGCGCGATCGCCGGCGCGGGCATAGGTTGCGGCCAGCGCATATAAGTAGACAGTGGTCTCGTCGTCCTCGGGAGAAAGCGCCCTCAGGAATTGCTGGATGGCTTCGTCGTATCTCTGTCCGTTCACTAAGATGCGGCCCAGGTGAAAGCGGGCCATGGGATAGTCCGGCCGTTCCTCAATTGCTTTGCGAAACTCTGCCGCGGCATCGTCGAGCCGTTCTATTTGCTCGTACATGGCACCTAGATTGTTGTGAGCCTCCGCATAATCCGGGTTGATATCCAGAGCCTTACGAAAAGCGGTTTCGGCAGCGGCATAATTCTGCTGCTTGAAAAGCAGGACGCCCTCGTTATACCAGGCATCGGAGCGGCCCGGGTCGAGCGCGATGGCGGCTTCAAAGTGCTGTTGGGCTTTTGCCGGGGCGGACCGCCGCGCGTGGAGCGATATGAGATTGATGTGCGCCTGCACGTCGCGGGGATCGACGGCGAGAGCGGCTTCATTCTCGCTTATGGCTTCGCCCGCGAGACCCGCCTTTTCCAATTCGGCGGCGCGCTGCAGGTGAGCCTGGACGCCCATGTTGAGCTCGTGGATGCGCTTGAATAAGGGATCGTCGAGAGGTGGTTCCGCGGTTACGTTCTTCGAGTAGGCCGCGAGGTGCTGTCCCATCTCCGCCTTGTTACCCAAGAGGCGCAGTTCGCCGGCTAGCGCGAAGTGAGCGGCACCGAATGCCGGAAACAGCTCGCACGCTTTGGCATACGACTTCAGTGCCGCGGCATGCTCCCGTTTCGCCGTTTGCACGCGTCCGAGCCCGTACCAGGCTTGCGCGCAGTCGGGGCACCTCTCCAGGATGCGGTGGTAATGCGCGCCCGCGTCATCCCACTTCGCGAGCGCGGTGAGGCAGTCTGCGAGACGCAACTCCGCCACGAGATGATCCGGGCGAATCCGAAGCGCGTTTTGAAATGACTCTACAGCGGTATCGAACTGGCCCCGTGCCATCTCGACCGCGCCCAGGAGGTAGATCCAGTCGAAATTCCGCGGCTCCAGGAGGTGCGCGCGTGTGTATACGGTCGCTGCTGCATCGTACTGGCCGTAGGTGTGCAGCGTCAAGGCGAGCATACCGGCGGCTTCCGGGTCGTGCGGGCGCGCCTTGGCCGCAGCCGCCCGGTGCTCAATCTGGGCTCGAATCACCGGAAGAAAACCGGAGGTGTCGACGAGCGGCAGCTCGGGAATGCCGGCGCCGGAAAGCGCGCATGCCAGGAAAACCCAATAGAGCCGCATATAGGGAGGCCGCTGCTGCCCAACCCACACTCGCTTAGAACTGGATACGCAGACCAAATCGAAATTGCCGTTCGTCGATGCCCTCGCGCGCCAGGTCTGTCACGCCGTTGTTCAGCGTCATGAACGATCCGGGGTCAATCACACGGCCGGTCCTCTGATCGATGGAGTTGGCGTCGCCGATACTGTTGTCGGGGTTGGCGAAGTGGGGCGTGTTCGTGAAGTTAAAAACCTCGGCGCGGAACTGGATGTGGAACCGCTCTTTAAAAGCGAAGTCGCGGAACAAGCCGAAATCCCAGTTGAAGACACCGGGGCCGCGCAGGTTATTAAAACCGGAATTGCCGAGCGACTGGCGGCAATCACCCGGACTGTTCGGGTTAAATACCTCGGCGAATGCAGAGGGATCGTACCAGTAACCGGATCTGTCGCCAATCTTATTGGTCTTTCCGACGATATCGATCATGGTCGGAGAATTGCCCGGCCAAGCCGCGTCGCAGTCTCCCAATACGTTAAAGGGCGAACCGCTAAACACGCTCACGATATTATTCACCTGCCACCCGGAGACGACGGCGGTGATCGGACCTTTATCGGATGCCCACTTTTGGCCGCGGCCGAGCGGCAGGTCCCAGATACTGGTGATGGCGAGGTTATGCGTCTGATCGTAACCGGTCAGCGCGCGGTTCATGCTGAGGTAGCTCAGCGACTGAATGTTGGGCGTTCCGGAGCTGGCATCAACCAGATTGATGGCCTTGGACCAAGTGTAGTTCACATTGAACATCAGGCCTTTGGCAAACCGGCGCTGGAGCGACGACTGGAGAGAATCGTAGTGGCCGGTGCCTAACGGCTCCAGGAATGTGGTTGCGGCAGTTCGTCCGAATCGCTGCAAGAGCGGCTCCGAGTCGGTATTCGTGAATGGAGTCTGACCTGCGTTGATGTCCACGAAGGCGAGTTGGCGAACAGAGCGCGTGGCGACGTAGCCGGTCTGTGCGGTGAACCCCCAACCCAGCTCTTTCTGAAGAGTAAGATTCCACGACTGAATGTAGCCGCGGTGCAGATTCTGGGGTTGCCCTTCGAACCCGACATCAAGCGGCAGATTAATCACGCCGTTGCCAAGACTTGGCGCTACGGGGAGCGATGGGATTCCCTGGGCCAGGGTGGTGGCGGGAGTGAAACGGTTCGGCGGTTGGATTCCAAACGGCTCCATGATGGGGTAGTTGTTACGTTGCAGCTCCATGGCTTCGTATGGGTCATTAGTCAATCCGTAGCCTGCCCGGATCACGAACGTATTCGTGGCGCGCCAGGCTATGCCCAGGCGCGGGGAGAAGCGCTTTTTGCTGATTTCAGCGCCGCAGTTGCCTGGAACCGAACCGACGCCGCAGATCAGGACCTTGTTGATATTCGGGTCGTAACGTTCCAGGCCGCGATCGGCGCGGGTGGGATAGGGGAAATACTCCCAGCGCATGCCGTAGCTGACGGTCACCCTGGGGGTTACGTTCCAGCGGTCGCGTATATAGGCGCTGTATAGCATGGATCGTATCGAGTACACGTCGGGAAACTGCAATGATTTGCTGGCCTGATCGGCGACGCCCAGGAGGAATGATGCATAACTGTTGGCACGGTTGGTAGAAGTGCTGCTGCTGCACACCGGCGGGTCCTTACAGAGCGCCGTGGTGCCTCGGCCGAAGTCGAAACCGCCCTGGGATCCGAAAAACGAGCCGCCGCCGATCCACTCCGCCTGGGTCTGGTTGAGGCCCTGGCGGTAAATATCAGCGCCGAACCGGACATTATGCCGGCCGTGGGTCCAATTGAAGTTCACCACATATTGGTATTGCGGATCGTGGCGGTAATACGGCATGAAGTTCGTATCATTACCGGCGACCGCAAAATCGCTGGTGCCTCCGTTAAACTGAAACTCGGGCCAGCCGCTCTCAAATTTGCGAGTGCCGTTGGTCCCGGGGATTCCCAAGACGTCAGCACCAACGTTTTTACCGAGCCCCACCTGCTCGGAGTTGGTGCCCTGCCTGGTAAAACCGAAGTAGGCGTCGGTTACGAAGGACGGTGTAAATGTGTAGGTCCCGCCGAATGTCGCGCTATATGTCTCGCCGTGCCCATTCCCCGGATTACTGCTGCCGCCGATGGGCCGTCCCTGCAAAGCCGTTCCAAAAGCGGTCGGGGTGAAATCCGTATAATGCAGAAAACTGAAGCGCCCGAATACATTCAGTTTGTTATTCACGTTCCAATTGACCTTGCTGTCGATGGTGTTACGGTTGAAGGCGAAACCGCCCGAAGCAAAGTAGTTATTAGTCAGACCCGGCAGGTTCGGATCCGGGAAGAGGCTGTTAATCTTCTGCGCGATGAGCGCGCTCGGCGTGTTCAACAGGCTGCGAGGAATAATATCCAGACAGCTCGGGTTGGTAGCCGTGTTGCAGCGCGGGTCGCCGGGCGCCGCCATCGGCAGCCGTTTCGAGGGGTCCGCCAAGGTGGTTCCGGTGGCGTCGGTGTAGGGGTTATAAATGACGATTCCGCTCGCCAGGAACTGAGAGAAATCCCCGGCCTTCATGGCATCGGTCGGCACCGTCACCTTCCTTTGGACGTTGCGGTGATCGTAGCTGCCTTCATAGCTCAGGAAGTAGAATAACTTGTCCTTCTTGACCGGTCCGCCGACCGTGCCGCCGAACTGGTTATAAACCAGCTTGGGTTGTTGCGATTGGCCTGCCGGCACCGATTCCGGCCATGCCTTCAGATGCTGGTTGCTGTGATATTCAAACGCAGATCCGTGTAGCTGGTTAGTGCCGCTCTTGATCTGAACGTTTATGGCGGCGCCGCCGGCCAACCCCTGCTCAGCGTCGTAGCTGCTAGTTACCACGTTGACTTCCTGGATGGACTCGAGCGCGGGAATGTACGAAACGATGTGCGGCAACTGCACGGTGGTAGAGCTCACGCCGTCGATGCGTGTATTGTTCTGATCGTCACTGGTGCCGTTTACATGGAATTCCAGGGAGCGCGAAGGGTTCGTTGGTATGGAGTGCGAATTGAAGGGGGGCGAGATGCCGGGAATGGTGCGGTACAGCTGCTGGTAATTGCGGCCAATCGGAACGGGGAGGTTCTCGAGTTCCACCGAACTGACCGAGCTGCGCGTTTCGGCGCGATCCGTCTGAAGCGCCAGCGCCTCCCCTGTAACCGTGACCGATTGTTCGATGCTGCCGACTTCGAGCGCGGCATCGTCGCGCGTGACGTTATTCAGGGTGATCGGAACATCGCGCCTTTCGTAGGTCTTGAACCCCGGGACGGAAATTTTGACGATGTAATCGCCCGGCTGTAGAGCGATGAATTGATACAAACCGGTGGCATCGGTGATAGTGGCCGTCGCGACCCCGGTAGCCTGGTCAGTGACCGTAACCGCCGCTTTTGGAACAGCCGCCCCGTTAGGATCGGTGACGTTGCCGACCAGTGATCCGTACAAGACTTGGGCGGATGCAGGAGGCGCCCATATCGGAGCCACGATGGCGATCGCCAGAAGCGCACAGAACCAAGAGGTCCCGTGGAATCGATTCAGAATGTCTTGCATTGAGGAGCTCCTTTGCCGCCAGTGAAGGCACACTTCGCTGGGTTGAGAATCGGGAGCGTTCTTCCCCTTTAGTAAATCCCTCGTTGCGCAGCGCGCTATCGGCGTCTACCCGCCGCCCCCTCCCCCTCGGGTCATCGCCGCCATTCAGGCAGAATGCTATCACAGCCCAATGCACGGCACAAGGCTTAGCTCAACCGCTTGGCTCAACCGCGGTGCCAACCGCTGGCAGGCGAGGACGGCTGCCTCACTACTTCTCCGGTAACTGGTTATCGAGGCGCCTGAGTTGCTGCTCTTTGAGGGCCTTCTGCACGTCCGTCAAGGACTTTTCCAAGCGCTTCGTCCGCTTTTCCTGGGCAGCCAGGTCAGACTTCAGCTTGGCGGCTTGCTGGGCCAATTCGTCGCGCTGGCGGCGAATTTCAGGGTCTTCGGGCGGAGGTAAGAGCTGGGGAAGAGCGCCCAAATAGGTGGTGGCCTCGCGGACATCGCGGCCGTCGGGCATGCGGATCGTCAACGCGACCTCGACCTTCGCGGCCTGGCGGCCGTAGGTGAAGACGCCGGCTTGCAGGTGTTGTGGATCCATCGCAATGGATTGCGGCTGCGCCTCTTGGCCGTCCGAGATTTCTAATATGGCGGCGATGCCGGTTCGCGCGGGAAGCGAATTACGGTCCCAGCGGATCTGCAACTGGCCGCCGGTGTCGAGAGTGTTCAGGCCTAAGGACGGCGGAGCACTCGGGGGCGCGGCGAATCGTGCGGTAGACGTGAGGCGCGGCAGCCAAACCTCTTTGGTCTGATAGGCCACGCCGCCGATCGCAAGCCCGGCCGCGATTGCCAGCAGGGCAACCCAGCGGTGCGCGGGCTCGGGC
>Ga0075029_100000208_pt1 | contig 31397 bp, 24 predicted proteins | sample LitLauG_LLR_2013_FD_71391 | JGI IMG/M metagenome (GOLD analysis project Ga0075029, IMG submission 71391) | Freshwater sediment microbial communities from North America - Little Laurel Run_MetaG_LLR_2013 | ecosystem: Environmental > Aquatic > Freshwater > Creek > Sediment | place: USA... | reverse complement strand
AACAAACTCCTCACGCGCCGCCGGCCCAACGTGAAGCTCAGCCGCGCGCTTCTGCCCGGGGTACATCGTGCCTTCGGAGGTCAGTTGCTCGCGCTCATAACCGGCGGCGCATTCATGGAGCCGTCCACGATGCAGTTCTTCTACGATCTGGGCGTTCCCGTCGTGAACGGTTACGGACTGACGGAGGCGGGCACAGCGCTTACCCTGAACGATCTCAAACCATTCCGCGCCAATACCGTGGGAAAGCCGCTTCCGGGAGTCGAGCTTCGCATCCTGAATCCGGCGGCAGACGGCGTGGGTGAAGTGGCCGCGCACAGTAAAACAGTCATGTCACACTATCTGCACGATCCGGAGCTGACCCTGGAAACTATCGTCGATGGCTGGCTTCTGACCGGAGATCTCGGCCGTTTCGACGGCACCGGCCATCTGCAGCTGGTGGGGCGCAAGAAAAACATGATCGTCACCGAGGGCGGGAAGAATATCTATCCCGAAGACATCGAGAACGCTTTTGACGGTTTGCCAGTCAAAGAGTATTGCGCATTCGCCGCAAATTATGTTTGGCCGCGGTCGGAACTCGGGCACGAGATGCTGCTGGTGGTGCTCCGGCTGGAGCCGAATCAGAAACTCGACGACAAGTTACTGGACGAGATAGCGGCCCGCAACCGGCGCCTGCCCGATTTCAAGCGCGTGGGCGGCTATTTAATCTGGGAACGAGATTTCCCCCGCACCGCCTCCATGAAAATCAAGCGGCAGGAACTGGCGGCAGAAATCGGCAAAGCGGTCGAGCGCGGAGCTGTGGTGAACTTGTAACATGCGTAGGCATCAAATTCGCGGCTGGTTTCAAAGCTAAGAGCAGAGACACTTTCAATTCCTTGACGCAATTCCTCGCGATCGTGAATCCGGCGGCAGCGGGTGGGCGTACCCGCAAGCTCCTGGCCCCTGCATTGGAACGTCTGATGGCGGGCGGCGTTGAGGTCAAGGTGTCGGAAACACGGGCCCCAGGAGATGCCACACGGATTGCCCGCGAAGCCTATGAGCGCGGCATCCGCCACTTCATCGCCGTGGGCGGCGACGGTACTTCCTACGAGGTGGTGAACGGGCTGTTTCCGCAGGCCGCGGGTGGCGAGGTTCCGACTCTGGCGTTTCTTCCCCTGGGCACGGGGAATTCGTTTCTGCGCGATTTCAGCGGCCAGGGCGTTGACTACGCCATCGAATCGCTGCTCGCGCAACGATCCCGCCCGTGCGATGTGATGCGATTGCGGCACCGTGACGGAGTGATCCACTACATCAATCTGTTGAGCATGGGCTTTTCGGCGGATGTGGCAACTCTGCGTGCCCGCAGATTCAGTCATTGGGGAGAACTGGGCTACGTGACATCCATTTTCCTCACGCTGGCTCGATTCAATCGCCGTCCGTTTCCGGTTCGACTCGAAGGTGAGAATCGTTTTGACAGCCGCAAGTGTCTCTTCCTGACCTTCAACAACAGCAAGTTCACGGGCGGCACCATGATGATCGCTCCCAAAGCCGAAATCAACGATGGCATGGTGGAATACGTTCGATGGGGACCGATCGGGCGATTGGGATTGATTCGGAATCTGCCGACACTTTACGACGGCACGCATATCGAGCACCCGCTGGCCGAGCGCAGAGCGGTTCGTCGGGTGGAATTTCAGCTCGATGCTCCGGTTGATGTCATGGTCGACGGCGAAGTGCTGACGCTCCATTGTGAAGAAATCGATGTTCTTCCGGCCGCTCTGAAGGTGGTGGCGTGAGCCGCATGTTATAAGGTGATTTATGTCTGACGCGCGGAGAGAGCAGCAAAGCGGAAATGACAAGGGCGGGCCGAATTATCTCAAGTGGATCGGTATTGTTCTTTTATTCGCACTCGCCTACGCCGGCGGCTGGTACTACAGAAAGCCCAAAGCCGCGGCCGCCGAACCCGCTGCTCCGCCCATCAGGAGCGGTGAATACGATGCCTTCGCTAAGTGTCTCGCCGCGAAGCAGGCGAGAATGTACGGGCTCTACTGGTGCCCTCATTGCGCAGATCAGAAGGCCATGTTTGGCGATTCGTTTCAATCCGTGCCTTACGTGGAGTGCGCGATTAAAGGCGTGCCCCACGAGCTGGCGCCGGAATGCAAAGCCGCTGGCGCGAAATTATTTCCGAGTTGGCAGTTCGGGACGGATCCGCCGAAGGAGGGCGTGCTGTCGCTTCAACAGTTGAGTGAAAAGACGGGATGCAGCCTGCCATGAGCCGGCTGGCGACGGTCGTCCGGGCCAGAGCGTAAAACGCGCCTCCCGTTGTATTCTGATAGTGCACTTTCCCGCATGGAACAAATCCAGAAAACTGGGGGGCCGCCGTTAGGAGCAGTTCCGGGTTTCATTCGCGCTGAGGCCGCCACGGGAGACTTGCGCCTCCACGAATTCCGCAGCCGGGTATTTCGCAATACCCGCTTCGTGCGGGTCTGGCTCCCGCCCGGATACGACGAATCTGTTAATTCCAGCCGCCGCTATCCCGTCCTTTACTTGAATGACGGTCAGAACCTTTTTGAGGCTGCGGCTTCGTTCACCCACGTGGAGTGGCAAGTGGATGAGACCGCGGATCGGTTGATTCGGGAAAACGTGGTCCCGCCGATGATCATCGTCGGCCTCGACAACACCGGAAAGAATCGCATTCGCGAATACGTGCCGCACCGCTCGCTGCATCCCATGATGTTGCGGGTTCGCGGCAGCCGGTATCCCGACTTCCTGATCAAAGAGGTCATGCCGTTTCTGGCCCGCACCTACCGCGTCGCCACGGGCCCTGAGAATACCGGCCTTGGGGGATCGTCTCTCGGCGCGCTGATTTCCCTGTATACAGGCGCTATGCGCCCGGATGTCATCGGGCACCTGCTGCTGGAAAGTCCGTCATTGTGGGTTTCAAACCGGCAGATCATCCGAGAAAGTCACGAGGTGAAACGCTGGCCGCAGCGAATTTATCTCGCCACTGGAACCGCTGAAGCGGGCAGGGAAGACCGCGATCGCAGCATGGTCGACGATGTCCGCGAACTCGCCGGGATTTTGCGCCGTGCAGGCCTGGACGACAGCAGACTGAAATTAGTTATTGAAGACGGCGGTCCACATCATGAAGCGGCGTGGGCGCGGCGTTTCCCCGATGCGCTCACGTTCTTATTCGGCAGGTCCTGAGGCGGCCGGAGCTTGTCTACTCTGCTTACAGACGAGGTACAGCAGAGCGAACATGGCTACGACGGAGAGTTGGACGTGCGTCCAGCGGGCGAACGGTCCGAGTAGTGGAAGTAAGTAAGCGAAGTAGAGAAGCGTCGCCGTCCAATCGGTAAAAGCGCTCTTCGGCTGACCCAAAAGCCATTCTGCCAGCAGAAGGAATGCTGGGGCCAGGATCACCAGATCGTAGACCGTGAGGTGCGGCGCCACCAGCACCGTTGCCAGAAGTAGCGCCGAATACCGCAAGGCAAGCGGCTGAGACGTGCTCCGGCGCCAGCAGGCAATGAGCAGAGCCAGGACGACGAACGCGGTTAGAACATAGAGTCCGAAGGCAATCTTCCCCGGCAGCATCAAGCTCCAGAAAGTTCGCAGCGAGTGCGTTTGATAAGGCTTGGGCTCGAGAGACGGCAGGAGGAGCCGGACGCTTCGCAGTACATTAATCCAGCGCCGCAATGGCTCTATGCCGTAATAGAGGATTCCCACTGCGAGCTGTGCCGTACCAGAAATGGCTGCGCCTGCGATCATCTTCCACGACCCGAGCGCGATAAACAGTACGGCGGCCGCAACTCCCAACTGCGGCTTGAAAATCAGACAGCCGAGAGTAATGCCTGCAAGGAAGTCTCGCCGCTCGCGCAGGAAGAAAAACATGAGCGTAAAGCATGCGAGCGCAAGAGCCGAGGTCTGTCCCCACGCGATGAGGTGAAAGAATCCCGGGAAGGCAACGGCGAGCAATAAGACTAGCCAGCTCACTTCGCGCAGGTTCGGACAAGCGTGCCAAATCGCGTAGCAGCAAATCCCGTAAATAGCCGCAGTGCACGCCCACCAGAGAGCCAGCGCCCACCCGTAGGAGAAATAAGCCAGCGGAGCAAACAGAATTGAAACTTGCGGCGGATACAGCGGCAAATATCGAATTCCGGCAGCCTGGGGGACGCGCTGGGCAGCGAGGGCAGCTTGCGCGTCGATGTCGTACAAATCCGCGCCGCGATGTTGGAGAGCGAGCGAGCCGAGTGTGTAGAAATGGAGGAAATCGGTGCCCTTCAGATTTCCATTGCGGTCGCGTAGTCCGGGAGTTGCAATCGTCCAGAGGTAGAAGGACCAGAGGCAAACGGCCAGAATGGTTCCGTGCGCCCGCAAGCGCCTTCGGGTCATCCAGAAGCTTGTGGCAAATCGCTGAGCCATCCAGCGTGACATCATATCGTGTCACGGGCCGCGACGGCCTCAGGAGTTCGCGTGCCGGCGCCTATTTGCTGGCAGCTTCCCGGGCGCCGATCTCTTCGAAGAGTCCATCCACGATCTGAATCATCTCGCTGTCGACCGTACGATTCTTGGCGATGGCTTCTGTGAGGGGAATCGTGACAATCTTGTTCGCGCGTAGCGCCGCCATGCAGCCAAACTCGCCGCGATGCACCATGTCGATCGCGCCCAGGCCGTAGCGCGTGGCCAGAACACGATCGAAGGCGCTGGGTGATCCGCCGCGCTGAATGTGTCCCAGCACGACCGCGCGAGTCTCAAAGCCGGTGCGCTTCTCAATTTCACGTGCTAGAACATTGGCGATGCCGCCCAGTTTGGCGTGTCCGAATTCGTCCTTTCCCATGTCCTGAATCACGGGCGCGCCTTTGCCGCTCTCGGAAAACTTTGCACCTTCGGCGACCACGACGATGGAAAAATACCGGCCGCGCTCGTGCCGCTGCCGGATCGAGTCGGCCACCTGGTCCACGTCGAATGGCCGCTCCGGAATCAGAATGACGTCCGCGCCCCCGGCGATCCCGCTATAGAGCGCGATCCAGCCCGCATCGCGACCCATCACTTCCACCACCATCACGCGATTGTGGGCCTCAGCCGTGGTGTGAACCCGGTCGATCGCCTCGCACACGATATTGCACGCCGTATCAAAGCCGAAGGTATAGTCGGTGCCGCCCAGATCGTTGTCGATGGTCTTCGGTACCCCGACGATTTTGACGCCTTTCTCGTGCAGCTTCTGCGCGATCGACAGTGTGTCGTCTCCGCCAATCGCCACCAGCGCATCGATCCCATGCTTCTTGATTGTCGAGATGCAGCTTTCAAAGCCGTCCGGGCGCTTGGAAGGATTGGTTCTCGAGGTCCGCAAGATGGTTCCGCCGCGCGGCAAAATACCGCTGACCGCGTCCAAGTCCAGTGCCATGTTTTTGTCTTCAATCAGGCCGCGCCACCCCTCCATAAAGCCGACGAACTGGTCGTGATAATGAAACACGCCCTTGCGCACCACGGCGCGGATGACCGCATTCAGGCCGGGGCAGTCGCCTCCCCCTGTCAACATGCCAATTTTCATCATGTACTCCTAAGAAGGGAATGGGATGAACCGATGAATGCACCCGGAGCGAAGGGCCGGTAAGGCCCGGACGCAGTGGCACTCGCTCGGAAGGATTAGGTTACCATCAAAAGAGGCGAAGTCGAAATCAACGAAGTATATGAAGACGGTTCAGCTGGGGCAGCCGCCTCGGCTGTCAGGCGAGCGTCGCGAGCCCTCCCGTCAGAGTTAGCTTCCCTGCTATAGGACGCAGAGCCCTTGCCGCGCTACACTGCACTCAATGCGCGTCCTCGGAATCGACTGCGGTGGAGAGTACACCGGCTACGGCGTGGTGGAAATGCAATCTGGCGGGAGGCTGTATTGCCTGAGTTGCGGCGCGATCAAGCTCTCGCCCCGCGAAGCCCTGCCCCGCCGCTTGTCGCGCATCTTTGCGGAACTCGGCGCCATCATTTCGGAACATCGTCCCGACGAAGTTGCCATCGAAGATATCTTCTACGCGCTCAACGTGAAGTCCGCCCTCAAACTCGGGCAGGTCCGGGGAGTGGCCATGTTAGCCGCCGCCACCGCCGACTTGGAAGTCGCCGAGTACTCGCCGCTCACCATCAAGTCCTCGGTGGTCGGCTACGGACGGGCCGAAAAACAGCAAGTGCAGCAGATGGTGACCCGCCTGCTCGATCTCCCCGCCCCACCGCAGCCTCTTGACGCATCCGACGCTCTGGCAATTGCCATTTGTCATTTGCATACTGCAGGAACATTGAACCGGCAGCGGGCCTGCGCACGAAAGCCTGCCGTTCCTCCGGCATAGTCCCCGCGAAATGATCGTAAGAAACATGAATCCGAGTTCGACCTTCGATTGCGGTGAGACGGTGATACCAGACCGCTGGCCTGGATTCCGAGCACTGGTGCTGGCCTCCCTGCTTCTGTGCAGTCTCTCGCTGCGGGCCGCCGAGCCTGCCAGGGTCACTTTCTCGTTCGACTTCCCGGGTTCGGATCCCGACCACTATTCCTTAGTGGTGAGCTCCGACGGCCACGCCAGCTACGAATCCCGGGGAAGGATCTCTACCGAGGCCAGCGATCTGGAAAGCTACCAAACCGAATTCAATCTTTCCGAAGCCACGCGCGCAGAAATTTTCGACCTCGCTGCGCGAGCGCACTATTTTTCCGGAAAGATCGATTCCGGAAACAAGAAAATCGCTTTTGGCGGCGCTAAGAAACTGACTTACACCGATGGCCAAAGGAATTTCTCAGCCGAGTACAATTACTCGCCGCAGCCTGCGGTCCTGCGGCTTACAACTTTGTTTCAAGACATCTCGGCCGCGATGGAATTCGGCCGCCGGCTCGCCTACGACCATCGCTACCAAAAGCTCGCGCTGGATGAAGAACTGAAGCATATGGAGAATCAGGCCAAGTCTGGCGATTTGGCCGAATTGCAGGCGGTGAAGCCGGTCCTGCAGGCGATCTACGAGGACGCCTCGGTAATCAACGTGGTTCGCGTCCGAGCCCAGAAAATCATGGAGATGGGTCCAACCGCCTCTGCCAGCCGCTGACCCCAGCGCGCATTCGGCCAAGTACCGATTGGCTTTCGGACACCGGGCCGTATGGCCCTAATTTACAACCCCCAGTCGCGATCCATGTTCTAATAGGCAAAGCAAGACTCGGAGGCCGTCATGTCCCTTCGCTCCTTCTCCCCATTCCACTCCGCTGTCCTGGTGATCGCAGCCTGCGCCCTCTTCGAGCTACCCGCGTTCGCCGACTCGCAGGTGCGAATTGTCCGTCTGAGCGACGTGCAAGGCTCAGTTCAGATCGACAAGAACTCCGGTCTTGGCTTTGAGAATGCCTTTCTGAACCTCCCGATTACCCAGGGAACGCAGTTGCGCACTCGCGACAATGGCCGCGCCGAGGTCGAATTTGAGGATGGCAGCACCCTGCGCCTGGCGCCGAACACGACCGTGGATTTCAGCACTCTCGGCCTCAGCGAAGCAGGGAATCGCCTTTCGACGATCAATCTTGCGCAAGGGATGATGTACGTCAACTGGCTCGGAAAAGATGGCGACGCCTTCACATTAAACTTTTCCCACGAGAAGGTATCGCTCGACCATGCCGCTCATTTTCGCCTCGAGGCGTCAGCCGCAGCCGTCAAACTCGCGGTCTTCAAAGGGGATGTAGAGGTGGAAGGCCCCGCCGGCAAGGTTGAAGTCGCAAAGAAAAAGACCGCTACCTTCGATGTCAACGACGACGACAAGTCCACTCTCGCCAATCGCATTGAAGAAGCGCCGCTCGACGCGTGGGACAAAGAGTCCGTCAGCTATCACGACCAGTATGCGAAAAATGCGAACTCGTCTCCCTATGGCTACGGTCTGAGCGATCTCAACTATTACGGCTCCTATAGCAACATTCCCGGCTACGGCATGATGTGGCAGCCCTACTTCACCGGCGTCGGCTGGGATCCCTTCATGAACGGCGCCTGGGGATGGTATCCCGGTTTCGGCTACATGTACGCCTCGGCGTATCCCTGGGGATGGTTGCCCTACCGTTACGGCAACTGGATGTTTGTCCCTGGCGGCGGCTGGATGTGGCAACCCGGAGGCTGGAATGGATGGCTGACCGTCCCGCACTACACGGCCACCAACTTAGTCCACATCACTCCGCTGGTAGCGCCGGCCACAGGAACGGTGAAGACTGTCGTGGTCGGCAAGGCGGCTCCGCACTCGATGACCACACCGCAGCGCATTTCGGTGAACGCCGGTTCCGCTGGACTGGGTGTCCCACGAGGTGCGGTCAGCAATTTGCATCACGTGAACAGCCAGGTGGCTAAGAACGGATCTGCCGAGGTCTATCCATCGCACACCTTGGCGAGCGGAGCAGCATTTAGCGGCGGCTCGGCTTCGCATGCAAGCGCGGTGAGTTCCGTCGGGCACACTTCTTCCGCTGGTCACACATCCAGCGCCGGGGGACATCGGTAGATCTGGACTACCTTCGCAATGTCACCGAGGTGATCACCTTCTGGCACAGGCTCTGAAGTTCTGCGGGTGACCCGCGGTCCCAACTGCAGCTCACGGGCACGACTTTTCCCCACGGTGTGAGCAGCAATCCGAGCAGGCCGTGGATATCGGCGAGATCGCGTTGGGTGGCGCTGAAGTCGGCAACCATGCTGGGATAGCCATCGAGCGTGGCATTCGAAAAGCTGGTCCCAATGCCAGGTTTTGCCGCCAGCCAGACGTAGTTGGCGAGATACTGCTCCACCTGCCTTCGTAGCTCTTCCTCCGCGGTCAGGCCCCGGTCATGACGATCCAGCGCGGGCCCAATGGCCACGCTTACCAGGGAATCTCCGGTTTGCGCCAGGTAGACAGTTCGCAGCGGAGTGTCGTCGGATACCTTCACTGCTCCAGGTAACGCGACTGAAACGCTGGCGCAGAACCAGGCGTCGCGGCACAGCGATTTTTCGTAGCGTGTGAATCCCAGGGGAGTCGCGACCAGCGAATCCGAATCCACCACAACGCGAGTCGTTCGTTTCACGACCTCCGGTTTGGCCGCTTCAATAATCGGGTTTGGCAAAAGCGTTTTCGTCGCCGGCACCGGGATGGTTCCACTCTCCGGTTCCGGCGTTGCTTCAAAGCGCTTCAGCGCGGCCAGCCATTCGACGGAACCTTCGTCAGGCAAGAGCCGCGCCCGCGCCTCTTCCTGAAAATGAAACGTCATGAACGGATAGCGCCCTGGATTATCCGACCGCATGCTCGATAAATCGGGCATCGGATTCTGCCAGTCTTGCGGGTCGTTGTCGGGCGGATCGTCCGCGGGATCGTCTGCTGCGTCGTCGTAAGGCGAAGCCAGCGTGAGCTTGTTGTCAATGGTCTGCGAGCGATGCAACCAGGCCACATGATGCGACGCCGGATCAAGCAGCAGAGAAATGCGCACCACCGCTGCCACGGCGTTGTTGCCCGCCGCAGGAAGGATGCGACCGCCGCTCGCCGTGCCCGCAGCCGGAAGATCAATCGGCGAGAAAACGTATTGCGAGGTCACCCAGGCGCACCGTTTCCCATCCACTGGAACCAGATTGCGGAAGCGTAAATCCGCTCCGCTCAGTTCCAGATCTTTCAGCGCACGGTCATGCGGATAGGCAAATTGTCCGCGCGGCTTCCACCCCTCGCCCGGCGCGACCGGCTGCGGCGCGAACTCGGTTTGTAGCAGATCCTGGGTAGCCTTCCGCAGAAGTACGCCGCCGTCCCAATACTTGAAATATCCGTCCTGCGTGTGGCTCAGTTCGGTCTCCCCGTGTGGACCGACGCGGAACATCACTGGCTCCGATTGCAAGGCCGCCAGTCGCTTCTGAAAATCCGCAGGAGAAAACAGCGAACAGCGCACGCTGGTGACACGCGTCTCACTGTAGCGTGCTTCGACCGGAGTGTTGCCGTCCTTATCGGCGGCCAATGGACGCAGCGTCACAATTGCCCTAAGCGCGTAGTCGCAAGGCCCCCGTGGAGGAAACAGATTCGCTCCGCTTGCATCCGCAATCGGCAAGAAGGATGCCCCCGCTTCAATCTCGTAGCGCAAGACCTCGCCCGGCTTCACTTCTGCCTGCAGAAGAATCTTCGGAGCGGCTGCCGCAGCTTTCGATTGCGCATGCAGCCGCGCTGACGCGCCAAACGAAAGCGCGCCGACTGCGACCGAAAATAGCACGAGGGCTCTAGGGCTTCTCATTGCAGTTCTTGAGGATCATCTGGAGGATCGTCCGGTTCGTATGCTGGAAGTGGAGCCGGCACCAGCGCCTGTGCCCTGGTCGATTTGACGATCGCCTCGCAAATGCTGAGAGCGGCTGACAAGTCCTGCTCGCGGAAGGCGCAGGCAAATCCATAGGCCCCATTCGGCGAACTTGTGATCACGCTAACTCCGCGATACTTCGGCGTCGTAACCACAGTGAAATAGCTCAGAATTCCGAAGGCCCCGTCGACCGAGACATGTTGGTCAAAATCGATGTGGGCAGCGCGGCCAAAATATTCCGGCCGGGCGAACCATCCCTGCAGGAAAGTTCGTTTGGCTTGGTCCGGCTGCGAATAGATCGAGCCCGGCGATTCGGCCACATACACACGAATGACGCGTCCCGCGTCCTCTTGCACTCCGGGCAGAGGAATGAGTACGGCCCGAGGTTCCTCTTTCTGCCGCGTCCACTTCAACTCCCGGGGCAGGACGATCGAAAGCTCATAGCACGGAGTTCGCGTGCACAGTCGCACTCGCCATACCCCGGTGGTGTCCGGCCCGTCATTTTCTTCGTCCTCCAGGGTTTTTCCGCGCACGTGCCCCGGAGACGAGTTCTCGCGGCGGGTCTTCCGCGCGAGGTCGCCTAAGGACGGCGCTGGCGTCGTCGAATCCTGTGCCGGTGCCAGCAAGCAGGCGCACCCGATCGCCACGATCGCGAAAACTACCCGAATTGTTCCAGGCGATCTCATGGTAGCCGCAGAGAATTCACTAACGTCGTGCACAGTGCTTCCGCATCGGCGAAATGTTCTTCAGGTGCGGTGCAGGCCAACATGAACGCAGAGGCCCCGACGTTCACCAGCACTCTCTCTCCCATCCACCATCTCTTCTGATCGCGCTGATAACGGAACCGTGTCATCACCGAGTAGTGCCCCTCGATCATGAGTTCCTGCGTGCTGGCGCCATCGGTCTTCTCGCGCGACCATCCTTTCGGGTTGGCCAGATCCCGCATGCGGATGTAGTCGGGATCGCTGAGCCCGCGATACGGAGCGTTCACATCCGCGGGTCCAGCGTAGAGGAACATGCTTTCGCCATCGAGTGCGGTCTTGAAAATGTGCTGTCCGTTCACCCGCGACGTTACCTCAGCCTTCTCCGGAATAACAACCGATGCCTCGGAGCACTGCTGCGGGTTTTGACAGGACTGCACCACGAAAGACTGAAAGCCCGCCGGAGCCACGCTCATTCCTTCCGTGCTGTCGAGCGTTGCCTCAGGTCGGACACGCGGCGCCGCTCGAGACGCCCGCGCCAATTCGGCCACCGACGCCGTTTGTGCGCTATATGCCACTGACGTATCTTGCAGCACGGGCCCAGCGGGTTTTGCCACTTTCGATTCGGCGATGTTCACCGGATGGACGACAATGTCTTCCTTCAGAGCGATCGACGGATAGATCACCTGCTCGCACATCTGCCACGTCGTCCGCTCATCGCGATCCCGCGCCGCGTTGGCGGCAATCGCCTTCTGATCCCAGTAGGGGTGGTACTGCGAGCAAACTCGGTAGACTGACTGGCTGTAAGCCGGACACTTTGCCGCATAAGAAACCAGTTCGTCCGGGCTTACGCACATCACCGGAATCAAGCCGCCGGCTGCAACCACAATCACGATCGAGCCCACGACTTGGTGGCCCAGCAAGTTTGGGACACTGTTCCAGCCGCAACGAAAAGCTTTGTGCGATCCCAGCCTCGTCGGTGAACAATACGCGGCCTGACCGTGGAATCCAGCGATCTGGCGGGCATAGTTCATCAGCTCCGAGTCGTTCAGCCCGGCCGGAATGGGATAGGGAGTGCCCGCTAAGACTTCGGTGTTGGTGATGCCCAGTTGGGAGCCGAGCAGAACCGCCCCGCCATTCTCACGTCCTTCGAGGCTGTAAGGGAAAGGCACAAACAGGCGGTACTCGCCGGCGTCATAACTCTTGAATCCAGTCGGCGCATTATCTGACGCCTCCTGTTCCTGCTGCATCTCGTCGACGAGTTGCTGAGCCTTGCCGGGTTGATCCTCGCGGGGAGCATGTTGAGCGCGATTCTGTCGCGCCAGGTCGCCGAGGGACGAATCCGGCGCATGGGAATTCTGTGCCTGCGCGCCGTACGCGCTCGGAAGAAGAGCCGCAGCCGCGACTCCGACGCGTACTGACCGGCCAAGGCTCATGGCAATTGCAAGGACCCGATCATCGTGGAGCAGACTGCTTCTCCGTCGGCGAAGTGCTCCCGCGGCGCGATGCAGCCGACGACCAGGGGAACTCCGTTGCTCTCGACTTCGACTCGTTTGCCCATCCAGTCGTCCAGCCCTTTGCGGAAGCTCAATGTAGTGATCGCGGCGGCCCTACCTCCGAGCGTCGTCGTCTGGCTGCTGATCGTGGAATACGTGCCTGGCGCGCGTTTGTTTTCCGGATCCACCAGTTGTTTCCAGCGAACCAGATCGTTCGCCGCCGGAGTTCCACCCTCGCAGCCCGCGGGGCCTGCCATCAGCAGAAAAGACGTTCCTTGAATCTTGCTTTCGAAAATATATTGCTTGCAGTTGGAACTCACTAGCTTAGCCTCAGAAGGAACGAATAGCGATGCGTCCCAGCACTGGTTGGGGCTTTTGCAGTAGTTGAAGGAGTGAATCTTGAAGCCATCGGGCGCGGTGCTCTGCGGTGGGCGGAGAGGTTGATTCTGCCGTGCGACCGCAGGGGCAGACTGTTTTGCCGATTGCACGACTTCCGGTTGCGCGCCCGCACTCTCTTTGAGCCGGATCGATCCAAAAACCGTGTCGCACCTTTGCCAAACTTGCCGGACGTTCTCTTCTTCCTGGGCCAGAGTTTGCCGCGCGTGGGCCTTCAGGTTGTAGTTGATGCCAGGAGTATTAACAAGGTCGCGCGAACGGCTGTCGGTAGTGGCGAAGCACATTAAAGGATAAACGTTGTCGGCAACTCGCACAAAAACCGCGTTGCCGCCGACCGAGTGTCCCTGCAGGGTTGCTTCCGCGAGGCCGCATTGATAGGCTGCGTGCTCCGCGATGGTGGCCTTGGTGCATGTCACCGATTGCGCATATTGCTTGGCAAATTGCATCGCCGCATCATTGAAGGCGTCATCGCCGGCAGCATGCAGCACGATCGCATTGCCCACGAACACGATGGGTGTCGTGTTGGAAAATCTGGGGCCCGAAAGAATGATCCCCCCGTCGTCCTGTCCGCTCTGCGAATAAGGCGCAGGCACCCACACCTTGTAGGCCGCCGCGCTGTAGGTCTTGAAGCCTCCTGGCGCATTGTCGTTCTGATCTTCCGACAATTCATTGGCGACCTGCTGCGCCTGGTTGACGTCTCCAGATTGCGACTGCTTCTGCGCACGAGCCTGCCGCGCGATGTCGGCCAGCGATCCGCTTTGCGATCCTTGTCCCCAACCCGTTGACGAGATCAGAAGCAGGCAGGCCGCGATCGTCGATTCACGCAGGATCGAGCCGCGTACAGCACCCCGAAAGTTCTTGCTCATAAATTGTTCTGCATTACTCATCGATGTAGGCTCCTCAATTTGAGTTGGTCGGCGCGGCTGCAGGCTGCACCGCCGCTTCCGGCAGATCAAATTGAATTGTTGTGTTGTAGTCGGAAAAGCTGGAGTGGGAGCCCTGCCAATCCACCGTCATTTCGTAGGGCAGATGATCTTCGAGCCCAATGCACACCGTATCATGCTCCAGGTTCGCCAGCGGGCCCTTGATGGTGACCAACCACTCGCGGCAGCGGACGCCATTGACCGTCTTTTTGTCGCCCTTTTGCAGAATGCCCCGTTGCAGCATGGTGGCGATTGGCGGCAACACGTCGCTGTCCGCGCCCTGGCCTAAGTTGACGCAATACCATTTGGCGGACCCGCCCTGCCAGGCAACCCTCATTTGAGACCACGCGCCATCGCTCATCCGCTCGTACTGCTTTCCTGCAACGTAGAATTCGTCCTCTTTCATATCAATGGGAGGGTCCGTCGACGCCGGCGTGGATCGAATGTGCCGTTGCTGGTGAACGATCTCGCGCTCGCAATCGACCTCCCACAGCAGGTCGTTGTGCAGATACCCGCTGGGCATTCCAGAGTAGGACGCTCGAAAACTGTGGACTTGTTTCAAGGCATCGAGAGTCTTTTGAAACTCTTTCTCCCCGCTGCCTTTCCCAAAAAAGCTTGCGCCCCATAGGCCGAGAATCAGTATGGCCAGAAGACGACCTACCATCCAGGCCCAGCCATGTTCGCGCATATACACTGCTCCCCGAGCGCTCCTGAGTCAGCGTAACCGTGCCCGGAGAATGGAGAAAGTTACCGACGTACTTGGGCGAACGGCTGGAATTGCCGTGTTTTGTGCAGGTTTTCTGGAACTTGTAGCTTCGGGCTGTCATCCTTCGCGAAGCGAATAGCCTGCCCTGAGCCTGTCGAAGGGACCAATGCAATTGCCCGCGGCGCCGATTCTGCTGGCCAAGTGCATGGGTCCTTCGGCGCCAGGAAAAAAGGCGCCTCAGGATGACAACCAAGGGTTAGATGCTAAGTTACAGCACAACGACCCCGGCGTACCCCACCACCATCTCCCGGTCGCCGGAGATATCTCCCGAAGTTGCGTACTTCACCAGTTCCGCCGACTTTGCCCCCAATTGTCGAGCCGCAGTAAGCATTACCACGGCAGGACCAAAGCCGCACATGCTGATGTTTTGTTCGGTGATCACATCGTAAAGACCCCGTGCATCGAGCGTAAGAATCCGCTCCAGTGCCCGGTGATCCTTGATCCGAGTCAACGTATCCGATTCGTAATGATTCATGTCGCTCGAGGCCACGATCAGCACTTCGTCCTGCTGTGCCGCGATCACTTCTGCGATGGCTCGGCCAAGCTGCTCAAGGATGTCGAAATCCCGCGTGCCCAACACGATGGGCACAAAGCTGAGTTCAGGCTGTCGTAGTTGCAGGAAGGGGAGCTCCACCTCAGCGGCATGCTCCGCCTTGTGCGCCGCGGAGTCATCTTGCAGAACAGGGAAGCGCTGCTTCAATGCGGCCGCGAGTTCGAGGTCGATCGAAACATCGCCCAGCGGAGTCTCCCACGCGCCTTCGCTTTGCAGGGCAAGCGCCCGGCCCATTCCCGTGTGGTTGGGGCACATCACAATGCAGCGCCGCGGAATCTGGATACGTCCAAATACCGCGCCCGCCACGTGTCCCGAATACATGTATCCCGCATGAGGCGCGATGCAGCCGATGGCTCGCTCAGGTTCCAGGTGCGCTTCAGCCGCCTGCGAAAGATAGCTGGACGCCTGGTCGCGCAATTGCTCGGGATCGCGCGGATAAAATCGTCCCGCCACCGCGGGATGGCGAAGGGTGTGCGTACTCATTGGCCCTCCTTCCGGTGAGCCTCTTGGAACCTTACCGACGGAAACTTCTGATGCGAAAGCCTTCCGGTAATTTCCGCGCCCGCTCCTTAAGAGTCGGCACCCGGGTTGCTCAAGGCGCGATACACCGCCGCGCTCTCCTCCAGGCTCAACGTCTCCGCGCGTGCCGTTGCTTTCACGTGTGCTTCACTCAGAGCGCGTTTCAAATGGGCATCTCCATATTTCGATTTCAGATTGTTCCAGAGCGTCTTACGCTTTTGCCCAAACGAGAGCCGGAGGAAATCAATGAACCCATCGCCTGCCACTCCCAATGCCTCTTGCCGCGGCTCAATCGTCAGCCGTAGCACCGACGAATGCACTTTCGGCGGAGGCGTAAACGCCGCCGGCGGCAGCGTAAACAGATTCTCCACCCGGGCGAACAACTGCGCCGTCGCAGACAACACGCCGTAATCACGGCTTCCTGGCTCAGCCGCAATTCGATCGGCAACCTCCCGCTGCACCATAATCACCAGGCTCTCGAAGTACTTCGAAAACTCGAACAACCGCAGCAGGATGTCCGAGGTGATGTAGTAAGGAAGATTTCCCACAACCTTCACCGGCTCCGGCTTGATGTCAATCCCCGGGCGCCCCAGCCCCGGCTTCGGCCCAAACAGCGAATCGAAGTCCATGGCCAGCACGTCGCCTTCAATAATTTCTACATTCCTCGCCATCCCGAACTTCAGCCGCAGTTGCGCCGCCAGCACCCGATCCAATTCCACCGCGATCAACCGCCGCGCGCGCTTGGCCAGCAGGGAAGTCAGCATGCCGCGTCCGGGGCCGATCTCAAGCACGGTACTCTGCGAGAGATCGCCCATCACATCCACGATGCGCAGCGCAGTGTCTTCGCTGGCCAGGAAATGTTGTCCCAATTTAGGCTTGTTTTGCGGACGCCGCGCAGAAGCAACCTTTGGCACGTTGACCCTTCCTTTCGCCGGGAAGTAGACTTGCAAGTCGGTCCCGGCATCTGATGCAGGGGACGCCGGTCCCCAGTCTTTCACAATCCATCTGCTTTCATCATAGCGTGCGCCGCGGGAATCGGCGCACGCCGGAGGCTTCCGCCGTCATGCACATCGCATTCGCTGCATCCGAAGGCGTTCCATTTTCCAAGACTGGCGGCCTTGCCGACGTCGTCGGCGCCCTGCCCCGCGCCCTCGCCGCTTTAGGGCATCAAGTCAGCGTGTACCTTCCGCGCTATCGCCAGACCAAGCTAACCGAGCCTGCGCCTGTGGTTCGCAGCGTGACCGTGCCGTTTGACGATCAGTACCGCTTTGCCTCGGTTGTGACCGGAGGCAGCCAGGGAGGCGTGCGCTTCTATTTCGTCGAATATCCTCCGTATTTCGATCGCGATGCGCTCTATGGCACGCCTGCCGGGGACTATCCCGACAACGCCGAGCGCTTTGCCCTGTTCTCCCGCACCGTGCTCGAGGCCTCAAAAATTCTCGGCGTGCCCCACATCTTTCACTGCCACGATTGGCAATCAGCGCTCATTCCAGTCTTGTTGCGAACCATCTACGCCGAGGACCCCGCATTCCGCGACGTTGGCACCGTCTTCACGATCCACAACATGGGCTACCAGGGCCTGTTCCCGCCGGATACGCTTCCCTTGCTTATGCTGCCCTGGGATCTCTTCACCATGTCGAAGATGGAATTCTTCGGCCAGGTGAATTTCCTGAAAGGCGCTCTCACCTGCGCCGATTACATCACCACCGTCAGCCGCAAGTACAGCCAGGAGATTCAGACCGCCGAATACGGATTCGGCCTCGAAGGCGTGCTGCGCGATCGCGCCTCCACCGTGACCGGAATTCTCAATGGCGTCGATTACGACGAGTGGAGCCCGCAGACCGACAAGTTCACGACCGCCAAGTATTCCCCGCAGGATCTTGCCGGCAAGGCAAAATGCAAACAGGATCTCCTGACCGCTTTCGGTGTGACGAATGTGGACTCGAAGCTGCCGGTCATCGGCATCGTATCGCGCTTCGCCGCGCAAAAGGGATTCGACCTGATCGCACAAATCATGGATCGCCTTGCCCGCGAAGAGATGATCGTGGTTGCTCTCGGCGCCGGTGACAAGACCTACGAAGAGCTGTTCGTTCGCCTCAACAAGCAGTTTCCCAACAAAATCGCGGTCAAAGTCGCCTATGACAATGCCATCGCACACAAGATCGAAGCCGGCGCCGACATGTTCCTCATGCCCTCGCGTTATGAGCCCTGCGGCCTGAACCAGATCTACAGCCTGAAATACGGCACCGTCCCCATCGTTCGCGCCACCGGCGGCCTCGACGACACCATCGAACCCTGGGACGCTCGAGCCGGCAAAGGCACCGGCTTCAAGTTCACCGAGTACAACGGCGAATCGCTCCTGTTGACGATCAAACAAGCGCTGCAAGCCTACCGCGATCAGACTTCGTGGCAGGTGCTCATGCGCAATGGCATGAACAGGGACTTCTCCTGGAATGCCTCCGCCCGCGAATACGGAAAAATCTACGAACGCGTCAAGCAGATCCGTGCAACGCCACCCGCGGTTGAAAAGGCGATGGCCTGACTTGCCGGTTTCAGAGCACAAAACGCCGCGCTCCGTTGAGCGCGGCGTCACTCCATCTTTACCACCGGAATCTGTGGATCGGAGGGTGATCCCGGTGTGGAGGCCGGTGGCTGTCGCTTCGAATGTTAGAACGCGCGGCAGTTCCGCTGCCCGGGCCGTTATACCACCATTCGGACATGCCATCGAAGAGCGTGTTGTTGGTTAGTCGGGTGAGCCCGGTGCCGTCAGTCCCGATGCTGTAGAGATCGAAGCCGGCGCCAGACGTAATGCTCAAGTTGTCTCGATTCGAATTGAATACGATTGTCTGCCCCATACCCGCAACATTGAGCAGCAAGGGATCCGAGTTAATCCCGACTCCATCCGTAAGCTTGGTCACGTTCGTGCCGTCGGCGTTCATGATGTAGATATCTGAGACGGATGGGGATTGGGTGTAATTCTCACGGCTAAATGCGATCTTGCGGCCGTCGGGCGAGAATGACGGCATCTGATCCTGGCAGTAGTCGCACGTGTCGGAGAACAGAGGATTCGTAAGGGCAATCGCGTTTGTGCCGTTGAGGTTCGTGACCAGTATCCCGGAAAAGGGAACGCCATCGATGGTGCCAGTCGCTTGAGTCGCGATCATGGTCCCGTCCGGTGAGAAGGTGGGGGCCATCTGGTAATCGATCCCCATTGGGATTGGTAGTATCTGCTCAACGCCGCTCCCGTCAGTATTCACCAGCGCAATTTGCCACTGCCACTCGCCACTCGTGCTGCCAGGTACAGGCCGAAGAGAGGCGAAAACGATCTTCCTGCCATCGGGAGAGAATTGCGGCATCAGGTCGTCGTACACATCATTGGTAAGTGCCACCGGGTTGAGGCTGCCATCTGCGTTCACCACATAGATGTCCATCTGATCGTTATTCCCGTCGATACCGCCGTACAGATCGATAGCGGCCTTGGTGCCGTCGGGAGAGAGGACGATTGAAAAGAACTGCCCGGTAATCGGTTGATTTGTCGAAGCATCCACCACTGAGTAAGCAGTGAACACGGTGCCGCTGCCGGCGCTGGTAAATTTTCCTACCATTGGGGTGAACAGATAATTTCCGGCATCCTGCAAAAACAAGAACTGGGTTTTCTGCGACTGTGGGGGGCCAACCTTGCTGCCAGAACTGCCGCAGGAGATGAGCCAACCAGCGGAAAGGGAAATAGCGAGAATGAGAAGAAGAATTCGGCGCATAAAGCGATCCCTTGGGAGGTGAGGATCACAAGCCTGCATCGCGAAGTGGGGGAACCGTTGGCGACGGTCGGAGGAACCCGTCGTGCGATCCTCGTGCAGGCAGTGTCTGCCTTACTCTTGCAGACCATTACCTCGACACTATGCTTTTCTTATAGTTCCAAATCGGAATGAGGGGCAAGAGGAATTCCGCCCAATCACAAAGATGCGTGACCATGAGCACATCAATCATCCGGGGCTCGCGCATTCGAGGCTCTGACGTCCTCCTCCAGAATTCACCAACAATTTACTTTACGGGAACTCGCCGAAGGGGCAACATTGACGGCCACCCTTGGCTGAAGGAGCAATCATGTTCAGAAGATCAGGATTCATCTTCGTGTCCGCCCTCATAATGCTGTTGGCCTTCACCCTCCAGATCGCTGCGCAATCCGAACCGGATGCCCCAGCGCAGCGCACTGCTGCGGTCCCGTCCGCATTCACCACTCCCGGACAGGCTTTCTTTGTTTCCAATGGAATGCTTTTTGTTCCGTCGAATGTGACTTCGGCCTCTCCGTCTTCCAGCGTACTGGCGAACCAGGTAGCTGTATTTGGCTTTGTACTGCCAATCAAAATCACCATCGATCACGTTTCCATCCAGGTTTCCTCGCCGGTGGCGGCTTCAACCGCCAATGCCGGAATCTACAATGCGGCCGGGTCTCTACTGATCGATTCGGGCTCTTTCGATACCTCCACGAACACCCCTCAGTACAAAATCAATACTCTGAAGAAAGCCGTCGTCTTGTCGCCAGGCTTTTACTACTTTGCCTACAGCTTAAGCAATGAAACCGTCCATTTGGCCACGCTCTCTCCTGTAGATGGAACATCCACCGCCGCGAACGCATACAGCCTCTCGTTTACCACCACGCAACAGCCGCGTTACGGGGTCGCAGCCAATTTGGTGACAAACGGCGGTACATCCACCTCGGCGCTGCCTGCGACCCTGGGTGTCGTAACCAGCAACGAGAATCCAGGGATCCCGATCGTGATTTTCGAGCCCTGATTTGAGGTCGTCACAAGCAGCAGGGATACAAATCCACTCGCATGATCATGATGCGGACATTTTGCTCCACGCGTTCCCTTCAGGTGGTTTAACTTGGTCTTCGTTTGCGGAGGGCCAGCCACGCGTATCCCAAGGTGAGGCCGAGTGCGCCGTACACCGCAGCGTTCATGGGAGCGAGCAGGAGAAACGTGGCCACGAGCGAAGGATCGAACATCATCTTCACCAGATACATCGGACACAGCGCAAGCATGAGTTGTGGATCGAGATTCCAGCTGTGCGGAGCGAGATAGGCGACCAGCGCCAGGAGATAAGAAATTGCCGCGAAGCCGGCGAGCAGTTTGACGGGCGCAAAAAACAACTGTTCATCGTCCCGATCCGTCTTGCATGCTCTCGCAATCCATGAGCGGGGCAGCACCGCAAGCGTCACGCTGAAAACGCCCACCAGTGCTAAGGCAACCACAAATATGACCCATTCGCTCTGAACCGGCAGCTCGGCACCCCGCAGCATCGCGTAAGGAACGGCTGTAAGAAGCGAAATCAGGCCGCAAAAAAGAAACGTGATGCGAGATGTTGTCCTGACAGCGCGTCCGGGCATGGGGCGGATTCTAACATCGGCTCCGAGTATGAGATCACCGTTTGCGCTGACCGGCCCATGCCAGAGCGGCTGCTAGAATTCATTCAGCATGGCGGCCGCTCCGCAGTTTGGCTTGACGCGCACCATCTTCCACGTGGATATGGACGCTTTTTTCGTTTCCGTGGAAGAGCTCTACGATTCTTCGCTCAAAGGCAAAGCAGTCGTTGTTGGCGGCCAACGCGACGAGCGCGGCGTCGTGTCAGCCGCATCGTATGAGGCCCGCAAGTTCGGCGTGCATTCCGCCATGCCGCTGCGCACCGCGGCGAAGATGTGCCCGCACGCCATTTTCGTGAACGGACATCCCGAGCGCTATCGCGAAAGTTCCGAGAAGGTTTACCACGTACTCGGATCGTTCTCACCACAAGTTGAGATGGCCTCCATCGACGAGGCCTATCTCGACATGACCGGCACCGAGCGTCTGCACGGGCCACCGCTGAAAGCGGCGAACGCATTGCATGAACGCATGAAAGCCGAGACTCGCCTGAACTGCTCGGTGGGGATCGGAACCTCGCGGCTCATCGCTAAAGTTTCCTCAGCCCAGGCCAAGCCGAACGGAGTTCTCTGGATTGTTCCCGGCGAAGAAGCGAAGTTCCTCGCTCCGCTCGATGTGCGCGAGATTCCCGGCGTCGGCAAAGTCATGGAGACCCGCCTCCACGAACTCGGAATCAAGAAAGTCGGAGACCTCACCAAGCTTGACGATTCCGAACTCGAACAACGCTTCGGCAAATGGGGGCTCGCCCTGGCCGGCAAAGCCCGTGGCGAGGACGCTGGAGGATGGTTCGACAATGCAGTCGGCGCCGATCTCGACGCCAAATCCATCAGCCACGAGCACACCTACAACGAAGACACGGCCGATCCGAGCCAGCTCGAATCCACGCTGATGCGACTCTCCGAGATGGTCGGACGCCGCCTGCGTGAATCTCATTTTCACGCCCGCACCATCCAGTTGAAGCTGCGCTACAAAGATTTCACCACGATCACTCGTGCCCACAGCCTGGCATCCCCGACTCAACTCGATAACGAAATCTTTGAGCAGGCGCGTGCGTTGTTTCAAAAGAACTGGAAAAAAGGCGCACAAGTCAGACTGTTGGGCGTGCAGGCTTCGTCATTCTCGACGCAGCCCGGTCAGATCGATCTGCTCGAAGGCGCCCGCCAGCAGCGCTGGAAAGACGCGCTAGCCGCTGCGGACCGGCTGCGCGACAAGTTCGGCGAGTCCAGCGTCAAGCTGGCCACCGGCATGCGTGGGACATTCCGGGAACGCACTCATGAGAACCCTGCGGGCTTGCCGGGAAAAGGCAAGCAACGTAACTCCTAGTATTTGCAACGCTCCCCGGTTGCAAAATCCTTCACATTGACAGTCGTTCCCAATGGTAGGACGATAAGAACCCCGTCGTTTTCTGTGTTGCTCCAACTTGCGGGATGTTCGTTCGCAGCGGTCCAGTACCGCCTGCTGTTCTGGGGTTCGATTCGCAATATAGAGGTCGTTCAATGTTGAAGCTCTTTCGCCTTGCGGTTTTCGCCGTACCGTTGTTCTCCGTTCTGACCTGCGCTGCCCAAACCCAGGACACACCCCCGCCGACCAACACTCCGAACATCAGTCAGATTCAGCACGTCATCTACATCATCAAAGAGAATCGATCCTTCGATAGCTATTACGGCACGTTCCCCGGCGCGAACGGCGCGACGTCAGCCACGATCTCGACGGGCCAGACCGTCCAACTGAGTCACCAGGGCGACCAGATGCCCCACGACATCACCGGGCATGGCTGGTGGGACGCCATCACGGGCGAAGACGGCGGCAAAATGGATCGCTTCGACCTGGTCGTCGCCGGCAGCACCAACGGCGACTTTCTTGGCTTTTCTCAGCTGCAACAACAAGACATTCCGAACTATTGGAAATACGCCACCAACTACGTTCTGGCTGACAACATGTTCTCGTCGCTGAATGGGGCCAGCTTCCCGAATCATCTCTACACCATCGCGGCACAGTCTGGCGGAGTCTGGAACAATACGCTGCAGATCAACGGTCACGGGCAGCTCTGGGGATGCGACGCCAATCCCGCAGCCCAGGTCCCCGTTCTCGCCCTTAACGGCGTGGTCACAAAGCCGTTCCCCTGTTTCGATTTTCAGACGCTCGCCGATCTGCTCGATGGGGCTGGATTGACTTGGGCTTTTTACGCTCCTCCGGCGGGCACTGCGGGATACGTTTTCTCCACGTACGATGCGATCAACCACATTCGCAATACTGCTCTGTGGAAACAGCACGTTTTCCTGGACACACAATTCGCCTCCGATGCCGCGGCCGGCAAACTGCCCAACGTGGCCTGGCTGGTAACCACCGGCAAGTCCAGCTTTGGCAGCTCCGGAGGTGGCGGCACTTCGGTTGACAATAACGAGCATCCGCCCGGAAGCGTTTGCAACGGCGAAAACTGGACCGTTGCCCAGTTGAATGCCCTCATGTCTGGGCCGAACTGGTCCTCGTCGGCGGTCTTTCTTACCTACGATGATTTTGGTGGTTTCTACGATCACGTTCCGCCCCCGCCGGTCGATATCTACGGCCTTGGACCGCGCGTTCCGCTTCTGATCATTTCGCCCTATGCCAAGCAGGGCTACATCTCCCACACTCAATATGAACTCTCTTCGGTGATCAAGTTCGCCGAGGAAGTGTTTGGCCTGCCTAGCCTCGGCCAGCGCGATGCGGTCGCGAACGACACCACCGACAGTTTTGATTTCTCCCAGACCGCGCGTCAGCCATTGACGTTGACCCCGAGCCTCTGCCCGCTGCTTTCTACGGCCCAGTACTATTTCGGCTGGGAGCCGCTGGGCGGCACCAGCGCCGCGCGCAAGGTCACCATCAACAACGATCAGACCGCGACCATCACCTTCAAGAGCATCACTCCGACGGGAGATTTCACCATCACCTCCAACAGTTGCGGCACTTCGCTCGCTGTGGGCAGCTCCTGCGCGGTGCAGTTGGCATTCAAGCCGACCGCCCTTGGACCGCGAACCGGAGCATTGACCGTGACCGACTCTGGTATCACCAGTCCGGAAACCGTGAATCTCTCCGGCATTGGCACGGCCTTGCAGGTGTCGCCGCTGAACCTGATCTTTGCCAGCACCTTTGTTGGCAGCACCACCGCCGCGAAGACCATCACGGTGAAGAATCTGGGCACAACTACCATTAGCATTTCGAGCCTTGCCGCTGTCGGCCCCTTCGGTCAGACCAACACCTGCGGCAGCAGCCTCGCTGCCGGCGCGTCGTGCTCGATCCACGTGACTTTCTCGCCACCTAGTTCGGGAACCCTTTACGGCGGAGTAAGCATCCAGAGTAACGATCCGGCGAACCCGGTGACTATCGATGTCAGCGGTACGGCCACGGCGGTGAACCTCTCGCAGACGACGTTGACTTTCCCCACGACGAAGGTCGGCACGACCAGCAGCCCGATTAAATTCACCGTTTCGAATACGAGCGCGACTCCGCTCGCCATCGGCACGACCGGCACCACCGGAGACTTCGCTCAGACCTCGACTTGCGTCAGTCCACTTGCCGCGGGAGCGAATTGCACCGTGAGCATTACATTCACGCCGACCGCTACGGGAACACGCACCGGCGCATTCAGCATGTCGGACAGCGACTTCCAAAGTCCGCAGAACGTTACGCTGACTGGAACCGGGAACTAGCCGGAGGCCGCGAAGCGGCGAAAGAATGCAGCCCACGGCGCCAGCCGTGGGTTTCGTGCGCGAACAGTGGAGCAAGCCCCCAGAGGGGCGAAAGAAGAGCAAGCGTATTTGACCATCCGGCTCCGCCCAAACTACCATTCCCGTTCGCTTAAATTGACTGGAGCCCACATGCGCAAATCCTCGTCTCTGTTTTTGTTCACCCTCGCCTCCATCGCTCTGGCGATGTTCGCCTCGTCTCTCTCTGCCCAGTCGGACCCTCCACTCCTCCTGCGCTTCCCTACAGTCAGCAAAACGCAGATCGTCTTCAACTATGCCGGCGATCTCTGGATCGTCAGCCGCGACGGCGGAGACGCCCGCAAGCTGACGTCTGGAGTCGGAGTGGAGGTTCTGCCGCATTTCTCTCCCGACGGATCCATGATTGCCTTCACCGGCGAATACGACGGCAACCGTGACGTCTTCGTCGTTCCCGCGAGCGGCGGCGTACCACGCCGGCTCACGTATCATCCCGCCGAGGAATACGTTACCGGCTGGACTCCCGACGGCAAGAACGTAATGTTTGACTCCTGGGGTAATAGTTTCATTCATTTCGAACAGCAACTCTATACCGTCCCCGTCGATGGTGGGTTCCCCACGCCAGTGCCCTTGCCCATCGTCGAAGAGGCCAGCTATTCGCCCGACGGAACCCATCTCGCCTATGTCCCTCACCCCCAGTGGCAGCCTGCCTGGAAGCGCTACCACGGTGGCCAGACCACTCCCATCTGGATCGCTGATCTCAAAGATTCCAGCGTCACCAAAATTCCGCGCGACAACTCCAACGACCACCATCCCATGTGGGTCGGCGATACGATTTACTTCCTCTCGGACCGCAACGGCCCGGTCGGCCTTTTCGCTTACGACACCAAAACCAAGCAGGTTTTGGAGGCTCTTCATAGCGACGGCTTCGATTTCAAGACAGCCACCGCCGGTCCGGACGCGATCGTCATCGAGCAGTTTGGCGCGATCAAGCTCTACGACCTGAACACGCACCAGGCGAAGAACATCAGCATTCACGTGGCCGGAGATCTGGAAGCCGTCCGTCCGCACTTCGCCAAAGTCGAGCCCAAACGCATTCAGAATTTCGGCCTTTCTCCAACCGGTGCTCGCGCTGTGTTCGAAGCCTGGGGGGAGATCTTTACCGTTCCAACAGACAAAGGTGACATCCGCAACCTGACGCATAGCCCCGCGGTTGCGGACCGCGATCCGTCGTGGTCGCCCGATGGCAAGTCGATCGCTTATTTCTCGGATGAATCTGGCGAGTATGAACTCGCCATCCGTGATCAGAACGGCATGGGCACGGTCCGCCACATCAACCTGGGAAATCCGCCGTCATTTTTCTATTCGCCGGTGTGGTCGCCGGATAGCAAGAAAATCGTTTACTACGACAAGCGCCTGCAGTTGTGGTATGTCGATCTGGAAACTGCGGCGCCGAAGCTGATCGACACTGACTACTACTGGACCTTCGGCGCGCTTGCGCCCGGGCAGACGTGGTCGCCGGACAACAAGTGGATTGCTTACACCAAGCAGCTCCCCAGCGGCCAGCATGCTGTCTTCGTCTACTCGCTCGATCAGGGCAAATCGTTCCAGATTACCGATGGCATGAGCGACGCGCTCAATCCAGCCTGGGACAAGAACGGCAAATATCTCTACTTCACCGCCTCGACCGATATCGCCCTCGCCACCGCCGGACTCGACATGTCGAGCGACGAGCATCGGGTCACGCGCAGCGTCTACGTCGCGGTGCTCGATAAAGACGAGAAATCGCCGCTCGCACCGGAAAGTGACGAAGAGAAGCCCAAAGACCAAGCCAAGGCCGACGACAAATCCAAAGCAGAGGAACACGGTAAAGAGAAGGACAACGCCAAGGAGCACGGCAAGAAAAAATCAGGGGAAGAGACCGCCGACAAGAAGGAAGGCGATAAGGAGAAGAAAGCCGAAATCGTCGTCAAGATCGATATCGATGGCATCGGCCAACGCATTCTCTCCCTCCCCATCCCGGACAAGAACTACACCAACATGATGGCGGGCAAATCGGGCGTGCTCTTCATCTCCGAAGCCCCATTGGTCGTCACGGAAGAAGACCAGCAAAACCTGAGCCAGACCATCCAGAAGTTCGACTTGAGCAAGCGCAAGGTCGACAAGTTCGTCGAAGATGTCAACGACTTCACCGTTTCCTTCGACGGCGAAAAAATTCTCTATCGCAAAGGAGAATCGTGGTCGACGGCCGCGGCCGACGAACCGCCAAGCCCGGGAGGCCCGCCCAAACCCGGCATCGGCCCGCTGAAACTCGATGGATGGGAGGTCTACGTTGAGCCTCGCGCCATGTGGAAGCAGATCTACAACGAAACCTGGCGCATCGAACGCGACTTCTTCTACGATCCGCACTATCACGGCCTCGATCTCGAGAAGGCGAAGAAGAAATATGCGCCGTATCTCGACGGCATCGCTGCTCGCGGCGAACTCACCTATTTATTTGAGGAATGTCTCGGCGAGATGACGGTCGGGCACATGTTCATCGGCGGCGGCGAAACTCCCGAACCGAAAAAACTGAAGGGCGGTCTGCTCGGCGCTGATTACAGTCTCGAAAACAATCGCTATCGCGTAGCCAAGGTCTATAACGGGGAGAACTGGAATCCCGGCCTGCAAGCGCCTTTGACGCAGCCCGGCGTCAATGTGAAAGCCGGGGACTACATCCTCGCCGTGAATGGTCGCGAACTGCACTCCTCCGACAACATCTACAGCTTTTTCGAAGAGACTGCGGGCAAGCAGGTCGCATTGAAGGTTGGCGCGAATCCCGACGGCAAAGACTCGCGCGAAGTCACGGTCGTTCCCGTCGAAAGCGAAGAAGGTCTCCGCCATCTTGCTTGGATCGAGAGCAACCGTCGGCGTGTCGACGAACTTACCAAGGGTCGTATTGCCTACGTGCACGTTCCCAACACTGCGGGTGGAGGCTACACCAGCTTCAATCGCTACTACTTCTCGCAGGTTGGCAGAGATGGAGCGATCATTGACGAGCGCTTCAACGAAGGTGGCCAGCTCGCCGATTACATCATCGATAATCTTCGCCGCCCGCTGATGAGCAAGGTGGTCACTCGTGAGGGCCATGACTGGGTGAGTCCGTCCGAGGCCATTTACGGACCGAAGGTTATGATCATCAACGAAATGTCAGGCTCCGGCGGCGATGCTCTTCCGTGGTACTTCCGCAAGGCCGGAATCGGCCCGCTGATCGGCAAGAAAACCTGGGGAGGTCTCGTCGGTATTGGCGGTTATCCCGAATTGATCGACGGTGGCAGCGTTACTTCGCCGCGCGCTGCAATCTACGGCCTGAATGGCGAGTGGGAAGTCGAGAACCACGGTGTCGCTCCGGATGTGGAAGTGGATCTCGATCCCGCGGCATGGCGTCAGGGCCACGATGCTCAGCTCGAGAAAGCGATTGAAGTGGTGATGCAGGAATTGAAAGATCATCCGAAGCCGGAGATTAAGCGTCCGCCGTATCCGAACTATCACGAGCACGATGACGTAGGCGCGAAGTAGGGCGCAGCGGCTTGCTTGACTATTTCACTGCGGAAGCCAGCAGCGATCCGACTCCCGGCTTGTAGCCGTAGTAGTCGCCGATCGCCTGCAGGTGTTCGATGATTTCTTCGTCGTAACGCTGCTTCAGCGCCGGGGTCAATAGGTTGTGCTCGGCGTTGGAGTCGGCAGAGAGATCAAACAGATAACTCTGGGCCGGAGAGTCGTAGGTTGTGTAGAAGTAACGGTCGTCGGCGCTGAGAATTCCATAGACCGCGTGCACATCGGACGCCAGCAGCAAATCTTTCGCGGGATACCGATCTAGTTCTTCTCTGGATTCGGCAAACAAGGGTCGTCCGTAGAGCGGGTTCTGCCGAATCGGACGGTGACCCAGGAGATAGAAGAGCGTCGGCGCGATATCGGTGAGCGTTGAGATGCGCGTGTCATCGTAGACCACGGACTCCCTCATCTTCGCCGGCAGACGCACGATCAGCGGCACTCGCATGACCTCCGGCCAGATCAACGTCGAATGGCTGACGCGGCCGAATTCTCCAGTCGCATCGCCATGGTCGCTGGTCACGATGATGATGCTGTTGTCGTACATGCCGCGCTGTTTGAGATATTGGAAAAACTGCCCCAGGCACGAATCCACCCAGTGCACTTCATAGCTAATGCGCGAGTTCAACCCCGAGGGCGATTGCCAGTGTTGCGAGGTGGGGGATGGAACCGGGTTGCTCGCGAACTGATGCACGTTCTTGGGTTGAGCGTAAATAAATACCGGTCGTGAGGCGTTCGGCTGTGAATCAATGGCGGTTTCAGCCTGACGCAGCGAGTCTCCGAGTTCGAACTGGTTCCACAACGGCTTGTCGGTATCGAGTTTCACGTCGACATCATCGGCCGGCAGAATCAGGCGCAACACTTCATCCATGCTTACGATCGTGCGGTAGTGGTCAGCATGCAGCATTTGATCGAGGCTATTGAGCCGCGAAAACGGCTGCACATAATGTGCGTGCAGCATCATTGCACCGGACCAGATGGCCGGTTCGGAAAGGGAAGTCCCGGCATATTGCGTGTACGCATGGTGAAAGGCAATGCCCTCGCGTGCCAGGGCGTCGAGATTGGGCGTGTAAGTTGCGCGCGGATTGTAGGCGCCCAGATAATCCGGCCGCATCGAGTCGATCACAAAAACGAATATGTTGGGATGCGTCTCGGCCGACGTCGAAAGCTGATCGACGAGTTTTACGTCCGTGCGAGCGTGCGTATCGCGGACGTTGGTGTACTCGCGCAGAATCCGGCAGAGGTCTCCGCAAATTTCGTGCCGCCCATTGCCCAGAATGTGGTGCGCCAGCTGGAACGAGGCGTCGTTCCCAGCGTAGGTTTCGAGCGACATGGAAATTTCATCGTCGGTCGAGCCCAGCGGCCTGCTCCAAAAAATCTCACTGGCGAGCAGTGATTTATAGGCGGCCGCGCTGATCACCAATACTGCGACTACGGCGATGGCGGAATACTGCGCGCGCGTTGGCCGCAGGCGGAACAGACACAGGCTGACCGCGATCCAAATTGCGATGGTGACGACGCCGCTGAAGAATCCGCTCCAGTCGGCGCCGCCGATCAGATAGGGAAACGCCCCAGCGAGCGCCGCGGCTGCGGCCAAGACCATCCATGTGAGCATGGGAAAAGCAGAAAAGCCGCGCAGATGTTCAAGGAATGGCGAAACGAGAGCAAACCCCCACAACGTCAGCGCCAGCGCCAAGGCGGCTGCGTAGAGATGGGCTTCCCATCCGCGAAAGCTCAGCGCTCCCTCCAGGAATCGATACAGCGCGCTCCAGAGGCAGATGAACACCAGGGCGCCAACCGCTAGCCGGCGAACCGACTGCGGATTCGGAGTACGGGCGGCAAGCAGAACGATCAGGTTGACCAAGGACAGAACGGCGATTGCGAGCGTGAGATGGGACAACAAAGTCCACAACGTCAGCTCGGCGTCGGTGGTATGGAACGCGAGTGATCCGTTGGAGAAGTAGAAGTGAATTTTCGCTCCTACCTGGTAGATTGCGCTTACGACGAGTGCGATCAGGATCGCGGCGGAGTATGCGTACGGCCGGTTCTCGCTTTCCGAGCACGATGGTGAGGAATCGGCGGTCGGCTTCCAGAACTGCAGCGCGATCATGAACAGCAGAGCCGTCAGCCCCCAAATATAGGCTGGGCGATTATCTTCGAGGGTCGGCAGAAAAGGCCGAAAGCCGAGATAAATGCCAGCAGTGCCAAGCAATGAAGCGCCAACGAGCAGACGCGGGCGTATGTTCTTCCACTCATCCAGAGGCCAATTCGCTGCCGTTGCCGCAGCCGCCGCGAACCAATACAACGCTGCCTGATGCCGCACGAACCAGGGCATCCACGAGTATGCAGGCGACTTCACCAGGAAGAAATAGGTGTAAGGCAGATACGCGAGCAGGCAATAGAGAGCAGTGAGAACCAGGTATGTTCCCGACACCAACCGCAGCAACGTGTTGAACCAAAGCTTCAAGCGCGCATTTCCTCGGCCGTGACAATTATGCAGATTCGATTCTGCGCGACCTGCTTGGCGGGCTGCAAGTTACGGCTGTCGTGCATTTTGAGCAGGATGGTGTCGCGAGTCGAACGTCCTGCGGCGCGGATGTTTTTCTGGATCGCAGGAGAGCTTCCCATGGGCTGGACTTTTTTTGGGGGGGGCACCCCCCCCTCCCCCTCGGTCTATTAAAATCATCAGGTTAGTGGGAAAATGTGAAGTAATCTCTCGCCTGCAATCACTTAGGGGCAAAATCTTGAGCCCCAAGGGATTAGCGCTTCCGGGATTCTCCCTGGCATCTTGGTAGAGCCATCATCATCCAAATTGGATGAGGATGACAAGGTTAGATGTCACATGCGGCTGTGGATCGTGACGGGCAGCTGCGAGGGTCAATGAGGTAAAGACGATATTTCAGCCTACTGGTTCTCTGCGTACTCTGCGGTCAAAAGGCTCTCGTTTTCGCCTCTCAAATCAAAACACTTGAACCGCGGAGTACGCGAAGAAAATCCGCAGAGGTCGCGGAGAAACTAAACTGAGCCACTACCGATTGGGATTGGGTAGAACACTCGCTGAGGCCGC
>Ga0075029_100000207_pt1 | contig 31416 bp, 27 predicted proteins | sample LitLauG_LLR_2013_FD_71391 | JGI IMG/M metagenome (GOLD analysis project Ga0075029, IMG submission 71391) | Freshwater sediment microbial communities from North America - Little Laurel Run_MetaG_LLR_2013 | ecosystem: Environmental > Aquatic > Freshwater > Creek > Sediment | place: USA... | reverse complement strand
CCTCTTCTCCATGGTTTCGGGAGAGACCCGCAACCCCTCCTCGCCAACCCACACCCGCTTTTCCAGTTCGTTCCATGATCTCTGCCACTGCCACCATCCCAGACTGGCCAAAGCAAGCGTGCCGACGATCAGCGCATAAAATCCGCGCCGCCCAATGCGAATTCTGCGCCTTCGCTTTGCAGGTCTTGCCGCCACACCCGGCCCTTCGTCCACTGCGGCTGGGCCGTTTTCTGCTGTGAGAATCGCCGTGCCCACCACCGGATGCGACGAGAGCTGGACCCAGTACCGTATCATCTCGCGCTGCTCCGCCCGCAGCCCCACAAACTCAAGCCCGCAACGAAGCCGCGATTGGTAACGGACCAGAGCATGCGTCCGCACCGGCACGCCGACACTCGGAAGACGGAGTTCGACGGCCACTTGCTGGCCCGCCTCCATTTCCCCGGCCACGACCGCACCCACACCGGCTTCGCTGATGTCGGTGCAGCGCCCGGGCAAAGTTTCGGCGACTCCGGAACGTAATGCGATCAAGTCCACGGGCACGCTGATGGGTTGCCGGGGGAAATTGCGCTGCGCCGTTTCGAACGCCGGCGCCGTAGCTGCACTCATCAGGCTGCCTCCGCAGGATCGAGCATCTTTACGCTATGTGGCTGGAATCAACCGGCTGGAATAAACAACGAACGCGGCGCTTGCTCCATCTGTTCTGGCGAGTATATCGGAAATGCGAGAATAATTTTCCTCAGCAACGGACTTCATCTTTTAGCTGTCCCGCCGCCTACTCCATGTCCCGCCAGTTTGGTCCGACCCCAATTTCCACCAGCAACGGGACCGCCAGCGCATGCGCCTCTTCCATGTGCTGCCGCACCAGCGGCTTCAATCGGTCCACTTCATTCTCCGGCGCCTCGAACACAAGCTCATCGTGCACCTGCAAGGTCATCCGGGACTTCAGTCCACGCCAGCGGATCTCCTCATCGATACGGATCATCGCCAGCTTGATCAGGTCGGCAGCCGTTCCCTGCAGCGGCGTGTTCACCGCCGTGCGCTCTGCAAACCCGCGCTGGGTGGCGTTCTTGCTGTTGATGTCGGGGATGGGGCGAATGCGCCCGAACAGTGTCTTCACTTTCTGCTCGCGCCGTGCCTGCTCCAGCGTGGTATCGATGAACGCGCGGACGCCGGCATATTTTTCGAAATAGGCATCGATAAATTTCTTCGCCTCGCCGGTCGTGATCCCCAATTGCTGCGACAAGCCAAACGCCGACAGACCGTAGACAATCCCAAAGTTCACAACCTTCGCTGCCCGGCGGTGCTCGGGAGTCACCATCAACGGCGGCACGCCAAACACCTGCGACGCGGTCAGCGTGTGAATGTCATCCCCGCGCCGAAACGCCTCGACCAGCAGCTTGTCTTGCGACAAATGCGCCAGCAGCCGCAATTCGATCTGCGAATAATCCGCCGCCAGCAGAACATTCCCCGGCTCAGCGATAAACGCCGCGCGAATTTCACGCCCAAGTTCAGTGCGTATCGGAATATTCTGCAGATTAGGATTGGTCGAGGACAGCCTGCCCGTCGCTGTGCCCGTCTGCCCAAAAGTCGTGTGCACGCGGCCGCTGTGGCTGCGAATCAGCGCCGGCAACGCATCCACATAAGTCGACTTCAGCTTGGTCAACTGCCGGTACTCCAGCACCAGCCGCGGGACCTCGTGGTCCGCCGCCAGTCCTTCCAGCACATCGACCGCCGTCGATATCTTTTTCCCTTTCCCGTATTTCACCGGCATGGGGAGTGCCAGTTTGTTGAACAGCACATCTCCCAGCTGCTTCGGTGAATTAATATTGAACTCCGAGCCGCAACGCTCATAAATATCTCGTGCCTTGGCCGCGGCCTCCCGCTGCAACTCTCCCGACATCTGCTCGAGCGCCGCCAAGTCAATCTTCACGCCCGCGTCTTCCATGCGCGCCAGCACCGGCACCAGCGGCGCATCGATCCCTTCGTACACGGATGTCAGGCCCTGGTCGTCGACTTCCTTGCGGAGCGCGCTTGCCAGCCTGCCCGTGACATCCGCCGCTTCCGCCAGATTGCCGCTCAGCTTCAAGTTGAATCTGCGCAGCGCAACCTCCGCCAACGAATGCGACGAGTAAGTAGGATCTAGCAGGTAGGAATACAGCATCGAATCGTGCCGCACTCCTGCCAGCGCAATGCCATGCCCGTCAAAATGGTGCAATGCGGACTTGAAATCGTGGATCGTTATCGGGACAGCGGCATCTTCAAGCAACTCCTTCACGCGATCGGCGAGGGCCCTGTCTTCCAGCACGACCATCGCCCCGGCCCCCGGAGCATTCGAAACGGCGATGCGCTGGACAACCTCGCTTTGACCATCGGAATCTGCGGGCTGCAGCGCCAGCAGCCCCGACTGTGCCGGCTGAGGCTCGTCTTCTTCGGCAGCGCTCTCGGCGTAAACATCTTCGCGGTGCTCCGTCGGAATCGCCAGCGCCAGCGGCACGTTCTCGCCCAGGCCTCTCAAGTACTCTTCGAATTCAGCCGCTGACTTGATCTCCCCGTAGTCGCCCTCCTTTACTTCGACCACTGGAAGCAGTTCTTTCAGCAAAGAAGTAAATTCGAGCTCGGCAAACAGAGCGCGCAGAGATTCCACGTCCGGTTCGCCCACTTTCATCGCCGCAACATCCAGTTCGACGGCCACCCCGGTATCGATGGTCACCAGCTGTTTGCTGTATAAAATGTTGTCGCGATTGTTCTGCAGCGATTCGCGATAGGTCTTCTTCTCCACCTCCGCGGCGCGATCCAACGCCTGCTCCACGCTGCCAAAGCGCTGGATCAGCTCCACTGACCCCTTGTCGCCGATTCCCGGCGCCCCCGGAATGTTGTCCACCGAATCTCCGCGCAACGCCATCACATCCACCACTTTCGACGGGGGCACGCCCAGAATCTCTTCGACTTTCGCGGCATCGCAGATCAAATTGTCCTTCGGCGGATTCAGTACCTGCACTTTGTCGTTCACCAGTTGCAGCATGTCTTTGTCGCTCGACACCACAAACACGGGATGCGATTCCGCCGCCGCCTTGCGCGCCAGCGTGCCAATCACATCGTCGGCCTCGTAGCCTTCGAGCTGCAGAATTGGAATGCGATACCCATCCAGTGCCCGCCGAATATAGGGAATCTGCTGCACCAGGTCCCCCGGCATCTCGGCGCGGTTCGCCTTGTAACCGCCATACTGCGCTTCTTTGAACGTCTGGGTCTTGATGTCGAATTTACGGATGGTCGTGATTGCTTCCGCCTGCTGATTGCGGATGGTTGGCGCGCCTACATCGAACACCGCCGCCAGATACTCGGGCGAAAAATCGTCCCGGAGCTTGCGCAGCATGTTGACGAAAACGTAGGTCGCTGCCGTCGGGACCCCGGTCTTGGTGGACATCGGCCGCTGCCGCGCCATCGCGTGGTAGGCGCGGAAAATGAACGACATCGTATCGATCAGGAAAATCCGGCCCTTCGCGTCAGCCGAGGTGGACTTAGGCTCAGGCGCGGCACTCGCTTGCGGCGGCGATTTCTTTTTGGGAGGCAATCAGCCAAGTTTAGCAGCTAGGGAAATCTTCACCACAGGGGGACACAGAGAAACACAGGGGACAGCACTTGTTTCGAAATAAGTTTGCTGATCAGGCAAACAATTCCCCTGTGTTCCTTTGTGTCCTCTTTGGTGAAAGCCCTTAGGCAGCGAGACCGCTCCCAACCCCGCAAGCCGTCACTGCGAAAACGCTGCAATCCGCGTATGATATGGCGTTTTCGGTCCCAGGCCTTCAGCTGCTGAATCCTGAGTGCACATGCTGCCCTTCAAGCTTGTCTACAGCGACGACTACTATCTGCCCATCGGCTCCCACGTTTTTCCCGCGGAAAAATATAAGTGCATCTATGACCGGCTGCTGGCCTCTGGAATCGCCGAGCCTTCCGATTTTGTCGCTCCTCGCCCGGCCACTGACCAGGACGTGCTGCTCGTGCACACTCCCCAGTACGTTCACAAATTGAGGACAGGCACTCTTACTGCGCTGGAAGAGTTGGAACTGGAAGTGCCGTATTCGGCAGAGTTAGTGCGCGCCTTCTGGCTGGCAGCGGGCGGCTCCGTCCTGGCCGCCGATCACGCCCTCGACGACGGTGTGGGCATCAGCATCGGCGGTGGCTTCCATCACGCGTTCCCCGGCCACGGGGAGGGCTTCTGCATGATCAACGACGTGGCCGTCGCCATCCGCTGTATGCAGCGTGACGGCAAGATTCGCACCGCCATGACCGTCGATTGCGACGTCCATCAAGGCAATGGCACGGCCGTGATTTTTTCCGGCACGCGCGTGCCCAGCGAACCGCTGTCCCAAACGTTTGCTTCTGCGCTCAATCCGCCGCGCCCGGTTCGGCCCGGCACAAGGCCGCCCAGCAGCCGCCCCGTCGATGTTTTCACCATCTCGCTCCATCAGCAAAACAATTACCCGATGTTTAAGCCCCCTTCGTCGCTGGACCTCAATTTGCCCGACGAGATGGGTGACGGCGAGTATCTGGCGTGTCTGGGCGACGCGCTCAGTTTGGGATTGGGCAAGTTCAAGCCCGACCTCATCTGTTACCTCGCCGGCGCCGACCCGTATCGCGAAGATCAGCTCGGCGGATTGTCGATGACCATCGAGGGACTAAAGGAACGAGACGCCCTCGTGTACCGGATCGCCAGAGCCGAGGGCATCCCGGTGATGGTCACCCTCGCCGGCGGCTATGCAATGAAACTCGAAGACACAGTGACCATCCACTGCAATACGGTGGTCGCGGCGAAGGAAGTGTTTGAGAGATAGCTGGTCCCATACTGAGCGCCGATGCACGATGGCTAAGAGTCTGAGTCGTTCTTCCCGCCTGTTAAAATAATGCTGGTCCCGCATGTTCGAGAATCTTCAGGAAAAACTCCAGCGCGCCTTCAAGTCTCTTCGCGGACAGGCCGTCCTCACGGAAGAGAACATCTCCGAGGCGCTGAAACAGATTCGCCTGGCGCTGCTTGAGGCCGACGTCAACTTCAAAGTTGTCAAAGAGCTGATCGACCGCATCCAGGCCAAGGCGGTTGGGCAGGAAGTGCTGACCGCGCTTTCGCCCGGTGAGCAAGTCATCAAGATCGTCCGCGACGAACTGGTTACGACTCTTGGCAAGGACACGGCTAAATTAAAGTTCGCCTCGCAACCTCCGACCGTTGTGCTGATGGCGGGGCTACAAGGCTCCGGCAAAACCACGACTTCCGGCAAGCTTGCCAACTGGTTGAAGAATGGCGGACACCGGCCGCTGCTGGTCTCGGTCGACGTTTACCGACCCGCTGCTCGCGAACAACTTAAAGTGGTTGCGGCGGCGATCAAGGCCAACCTTTATGAAGGCGAGGTCGGCGAAGCGAATACGGCTGCCGTCGAACGGCTTGCCAAGGAAGCGCGGCGCGAGGCGATCAACACTGGCTGCGATGTGCTTATTGTTGACACTGCGGGACGCCTCCACATCGACGACCAGCTTATGGACGAGATGCAGTCGCTCAAGCGGCTGCTTAATCCGCAGGAAATCCTGTTTGTCGCCGATTCGATGACTGGGCAGGATGCGGTCAAGTCGGCTGACGAATTCCATAAGAAGCTCACACTTACCGGCGTCGTCTTAACCAAGATGGATGGCGATGCTCGCGGCGGCGCGGCGCTCTCCATCCGGCAAGTTACTGGACAGCCCATCAAGTTTATCGGCATTGGAGAAAAATACGATGCCCTCGAGCCCTTTCATCCTGACCGCATCGTTTCGCGCATTCTGGGCATGGGCGACATCATGTCGCTCATCGAAAAAGCCGAATCGCAGATTGACAAGAAGAAAGCCAACGAGCTTGCTTCCAAGATGCTTGCCGGTGACGGCTTCTCGCTGGAAGATTTCCGTGACCAACTGCGGCAAGTGCGCAAGATGGGATCGCTGCAAAGCCTGATGGGCATGCTCCCCAGCGTGGGTGCTTTCTCCGGCATCCAGAAAGCGGCCGACAAGGTTGACGAAAAACAGATCAACCGGGTCGAGGCCATCATCAATTCGATGACCGGATACGAACGCAACCATCACGAGGCCATCAACGGCAGCCGCCGCAAACGCATTGCTCGCGGCTCCGGCACCAGCGTGCAGGAAGTCAATAACCTGCTCCGGCAGTACGCGCAGATGAAGAAGATGTTCAAGCAGATGGGCAAGCCCAGTTTTGCGCGCCGCATGGCGGGGATGAAATTTCCGGGAATGTAGCCGGTCGCTGGCCGCTTGTCGTTGGCCGTTCGCAGGTCTCAGAGGTTCTCGAAACTACGCTGGAAAGTAAAATGTGCGAAGTGTTTCACGTGAAACACTGTACTTGTATTTGTGTTCCTATGATTGTATACGTACATAATGACTCAAATGAAGCGGCGTAAACGAGTTACGGGGCGGGCGAGAGCAGCGCGAAAAGTGACCAAGATTGAGGCAGCCGCGGGGCCGAGACGGCGTCCGCGGTACCTGCCGGCGGAGTGGGAAGGGATGTACAAGCCGGTGAAGAAGCCGGTGACGTTGCGGCTGGACGCCGATGTGATCGCGTGGTTCCAACGGGGTGGTCGGGGCTACCAGACGCGGATCAACCGCGCTCTGCGGAAGGTGATGACCGACGAGAGGAAGAAGGCGCGGGAGTGAGGCATTTGTAAGTGTTTGATAATGTTGATGGTCGATTGTGGCTAGACAGAACCTGGCGGGCACTTATTACTCTGTACTTATTACCCGCCCCGTTATTTGGCGGACGGCAGCGCCGTAGTCGTGAAATGCCCGGTTTCGTCTAACATCTAGAAGGCTTCCGGCCATTGTTGCGCGCCGTGGTAGACGGCGAGAACTACGATGCGGTCATTATCAAGATCAGTGGCGTAGGCTGCCATGAAGGGAGTATTGGAAATGACCAGTTCACGAGTGCCTCGAACCCGTCCCGATCTGCCCGACATGGGAAAAGCTGTGAGCTGTTGAACGCTCGTTACGATCTGCATCACGATCCGGGTGGCAAGATCTTCGCTGTTTGAAAGAGCGATGTAATCGTGGACGTGATCGAGTTGCCGGGCCGCTTGCTCGGTCCATTCGATCGCTGACCGGGTCATTGCTTCGACAAGTGCTTCGACGGCCGGCTCGCTCGCCCAGTCTTCTTGAGCCGCTTTACGACCTCCTGATGGCTTACGACGCGGCCTTTCCGCGTCTCTTCCATCCCCTGGCGGACGAGCGCATCCTGATAGGCGTGCAGATCGATGTAGTTAGCGATCGCCTGGTTGATGAGATAGCTGCGGGAACGGTCCTGGGCGGAGGCGAGCGCGTCGAGTGTGTCGATCTTTTCGGCGACGGCGCGGAAGCTGATGGTTTTCTCGGTGGTGGCCATAATGCAGGATAATACCACGCATTATGAGATATTACAGTGCGTTACTCTCAGTGCAAGGATGGGGCACCCGGCCCCCAGACGCACATTCCAGAGGTGATCCCTGCGATCTACTCAAAAGGTTCGTCGGACATCTCCTCGGGCCAACGACGAGCACCATGTAAGGATACGCAAAATTCGAACCGATTTGCCAGCAATGCGATATGCAACGATGTAGGGCGTGCGCTGAATTACGAGTTCGCGCGTGCCTTCGACTCGGCCAGTGCGACCGCTTTCCGGGAACTGCGCCAAGCTCTCGACCTGCGATCGAATGCGGTCATCTACAGTAATGGCCGCTTGTGGACTGTCCTGTTCTATATAGTCGAAGATTGCGGCACGATCGGCCTGGGCGAAAATGGACCATTCCAACCGCATGATCGGCGTAACTGCGTGACTACCGGGTTTTGCGCAGAGCGGCGGCTCGCCGTTTGGCAAAGTGGGCTTCAACCTTTTTGTGAGGAATGGCGGGGCGCCGGTCGCGCAGTGCCTCCTGCACTTTCGCGCGGAACCAAGCGTCATGGGCGGCGTTATTGGACCCAGTCATTTCGAACGGGAGCGCGCCCTCGTTGGCGGTCCGTGTCAACAGAATACGTACCGCATCCGACACCGTGATCCCCTGCTGTTCGAGTACCGCGGCCGCCCGCTTTTTGACAGCGGGATCGATGCGCGTTTGCACTAACGAGTTTGCGGCCATATCAAGGATGTCTTCGTTGTTCCAATGTACTTCAAATGAATTACAGCAGGGAGATGTTTTTGAAGTCAGCTCACAGGGCGCGGAATCCCAGGTCTCGAAAAGCGCAAGACCCTGGGGAATCCCGGCTGATGGGGTTGAGGTGGGGATAGGAAGTCAAAATCCCCGCCCTGTCGCAACAAGCGCGACAAGAGCGGGGCACCCTGAGGTTAGGGGAAAGGGTGGGCCAGCCCCGGGGACCCAGGGTTGGCGATGTTGCCCACCGCGTCGAGCATCAATTGACCGGAATACTGGTCAAACTGTTGCTAGCTACATTCGACACCCAAATGTTGGCTCCGTCGAAAGCCATTCCCCATGCATCGCTACCGACGGAGTATGTACTCACAATGGCGCCGCTGCTTGCCAGCAGCTTGGTTACGGTGTTGCTTCCTATATTCGATACCCAAATATTGGTTCCATCGAAGGCCACTCCGACCGGGCCGCTTCCAACAGGGTACGTGCCCACAATTGCGCCGCTGCTTGCCAACAACTCGGTCACGGTGTTGCTGCCGTAGTTCGACACCCAGATGTTGGCTCCATCGAAGGCCACTTTGAACGGCTGGTATCCAACGGCGTACGTTCCTACAACCGTGCCGGTGCTTGCCAACAGCTTGACCACGCTGTTTGAGGTGGGAGTCGTCACCCAGATGTTGGTTCCATCGAAGGCCACACCGTATGGCTCGGAACCAACGGCGTATGTACCCATAAGTGCGCCGCTGCTTGCCAACACCTTGAACACGGTGTCACTCCCTTGATTCGTTACCCAAAGATAGGTTCCATCGAAGGCGGCATCGTAGGGAACTTCCCCAAGGTAGTACGAGCCCACGACCGCGCCACTGCTGGCCAATATTTTGGTCAATGTGCCTGCCGTCGTGGTCACCCAAATATTGGTTCCATCGAAGACTATTCCGTACGGCCCGCTTCCAACCGGGTACGTACCCACAATCGCTCCGTTGCTGGGCGACAATTTTGTCACGCTGTTGTTCTGGGGATTCGTTATCCAGATGTTAGCCCCATCGAAGGCTATTTCGTATGGCTTGTTCGCCATCGAATAAGTCTGGGAGTACCACCGTAAAAGCGCGGCGTTCATTGCGCCCAAAGAAGCCGGGCCCGGAGGTCCGGCTGGGCCTTGCGGCCCCTGTGCGCCGGTCGCGCCTTGCGGTCCCTGTGCGCCCGCCGGGCCTTGCGTCCCCGTCGCACCCTGTGGACCTTGCGCTCCGGCGGGACCCGTCAAGCCAACCGGCCCCTGAGCACCGGTTGCACCCTGGAGGCCTTGCGCTCCGGCGGGCCCTTGCGGTCCAACCGGTCCCTGCGGTCCGCTGTTGACAAACACCACATCCAGTTCTGGCGGATGACTCATGTTTGAGTTTTCTTTACTGTCGAAGTTAGCATTCAAAGGACTATTGCCCACCAGCGCAATGCCATCGTTGGCCTGGGTCCCGTTAAGCCATGCCTGCAGCGCGGCAGTGATGTCGATGAGAGTGTACTCGTTGACACTCGCAGAGGTGAGCGGCACCGCGGTGGCAATCGTGCCTCCCAAAGGGGGAGAAGACTTAGCGGTGATCGTCCCCTCGGACCAGGCGCCGTTGACGTAAACAACATTGAAGCTGCCCGCCGTGGGCACCGCATTCACATAGAGCTTAAGCGTGGCCTTGGCGACATTGGCGCTGGTATAGCCAGCCGGAATCGACGATAAATCGAACTGAATGTAACTCACTTGCGAGCCGCTCTGAACATTGAGCTGCGGATTGTTGCCGTAGTTATTGTTGGACGAGCCAGTGTTCGTGTAGGTGTCGCCGCTGGGTGTAAGTTGCCCATAGGCGCTAGTCGCCAAACATATTGCGGAAAGTACAAGTACCGCGAGTTGCGTCTTCGATTTGTTCACGGCTCTCCTTAGAGTCTTCTTCTGTAATGTCGAAATATCTTTTCGGGAAATATTGGGAATCGACCACTTCCGGGTTGTGACTGTCGCGCGGCCGGTTGCCGACGAAATCAATCTGACCAGACAGCGTGAGAACTTCGCTAGTTACCAAAGTCAAGAATGGACGTTCACGAGAACGCTAGTCGGGGGCGGATCTGTCCTCAGCCGCCTGAGGGCGGCGCAAAAAAAGCCAGGGTGCGGTGTTGGGGTCCGTTTCGACTCCGTCGAGTCAGGCGCTTCGGCGATCACCCGGCAGCTCTCAGGATGACTCGTTGGGAAGGGCGGAGAAAAATGGCCGAGCTTTGCTTTGCTTGCACGGGCGATTGCGCCGTCCCCCACATTTGCAAGAGCAAAGTCAGTCGCAACTTCTTCACTTCCCTAAGCATCTAAAACTTGACAATGGTTCGCTCAGGTTATAGCATGACCGGAAGCGTAATCATGATACCATTGATTATAAAGCACTTATTTTATCGGAGGATGCGTTATGGGAAAGATTATTGGAATTGACTTGGGCACTACCAACTCCTGCGTGGCGGTTATGGAGGGGGGCGAGCCGAAAGTTATACCGAATGAAGAAGGTGGGCGGACTACGCCATCGGTCGTTGGGTTCACCAAGACCGGCGAACGGCTGGTGGGGCAGGTCGCCAAACGGCAAGCTATTACCAATCCGGAGAACACCGTGTACTCGATCAAGCGCTTCATGGGACGGCGCTACGACGAGGTCAGCGAAGAGCTGAAGATGGTCCCTTATAAGGTTGAGCGGGACGGCGACAACGTTGTCATCGTGGCTCAGGGGAAGAAGTTCACTCCGCCTGAGATCTCGGCGATGATCCTGCAGAAGCTTAAGAAGGCGGCGGAGGACTATCTGGGCGAGAAGGTCACCGAGGCGGTCATCACGGTGCCGGCTTACTTTAACGACGCGCAGCGGCAAGCTACCAAGGACGCGGGGCGGATCGCTGGGCTGGACGTTAAACGCATTATCAACGAGCCTACGGCGGCGGCTTTGGCTTACGGGCTGGACAAGGGCAAGGACGAGACCATTGCCGTTTACGACTTTGGCGGCGGGACTTTTGACATCTCGGTGCTGGAAGTGGGCGAGGGCGTCATCGAGGTCAAGGCCACCAATGGCGACACGCACCTGGGCGGCGACAACATCGATCAGCGGCTGGTGGATTGGCTGATTGATGAGTTCAAGAAGGATGAAGGGCTCGACCTGCGCGGCAAGGGCAACGAGATGGCTTTGCAGCGTCTGCGCGACGCGGCGGAGCGGGCGAAGATCGAGCTTTCTACCACCATGGAGCACGAGATCAATCTGCCGTTCATTACGGCGGACGCTTCCGGGCCTAAGCACCTGGTCAAGAAGCTGACTCGGGCGAAGCTCGAGTCGATGGTCGAGGATATTCTGCAGCGGTCGGTGGGGCCTTCGAAGCAGTGCATGAAGGATGCGGGCGTCGATGCTTCCAAGATCAATGAGGTCGTGCTGGTTGGTGGACAGACCCGTATGCCTCGCATCCAGGCGATTGTTAAAGAGCTGTTTGGACGCGAGGGGCATAAGGGCGTCAACCCGGATGAAGTTGTTGCTATCGGCGCTGGGATTCAGGGCGGCGTTTTGGGCGGCGAGGTCAAGGACCTGCTGCTCTTGGACGTTACTCCTTTGACTCTGTCGATCGAGACTTTGGGGGGCGTGGCTACTCCGATGATTCCTCGGAACACCACGATTCCTACCAAGAAGACGGAGACGTTTTCTACGGCGGCCGACAGTCAGACTTCGGTTGAGGTGCATGTGCTGCAGGGGGAACGTCCTCTGGCGGCGCAGAACCGGACTTTGGGCAAATTCCATTTGACGGGATTGCCGCCGGCGCCTCGGGGGATTCCGCAGATTGAGGTGACGTTTGATATTGACGCTAACGGCATCCTGAACGTGACGGCCAAAGACATGGCCACGGGCAAGGACCAGAAGATCACGATTACGTCCTCTTCTGGATTGTCTAAAGAAGAAGTCGAGCGGATGGCTAAGGAAGCCGACGCTCACTCGGCCGAAGACAAGGCTCGGCGCGAAGAGATCGATGCCAAGAATCAGCTGGATTCGATGGTTTACAACATCGAGAAGATGCTGAAGGAGCATGGCGACAAGATCTCGGGCACGGAGCGCGGGGACGTCGAAAACGCTTTGGCCGACGCCAAGAAGGCCATCGAAGGCGGCAACAAGGCGGCGATGGACTCGGCTCGCGAGAAGTTGACTGCGGCTTCACACAAGCTGGCGGAGCAGATGTATAAGGCTACGCAGGCGGCGCCTCCTGGCGGAGCACCGGGTGCGGGGCCGACGGATGGGCACGCGGCGTCCGGCACGAACGGTGCGGGTCAGAAGAAGGACGAAGGCGTGATTGACGCTGAGTACGTGGATGTGGAGGACAAGAAGTAACGGGTGGGAACAGCCGCCTAAATCCTCACCACAGGGAGCACAGAGGAACACAGGGGCAACCACGGTGTGGCTGAGGGGTGGCACTTCGGTGGGGGCGCAAATGCGCCCCCTTTGCATCAAACTTAGCGACGGATCATTTCTTGGGTGCAGGAAAGAGGAAGCGACTTGAGATTCGAAGTCAATGGACAGATGTTTTTCGTGAACTTTGTCCCCGAGGAGGGACGGTGGTACTGCTTCGCTCCGACTGCGACCGGGCTGCAGAAGATCCCCGTGTCGATGGATGCAGCGCCGTTTGAGGCGTTCACGGTGGCGCTGGATGAGCAGGCCAAGGAGATTGTGAATTAAGTTGTGAGGTAGAGGGTCCTTCGACTCCTCGCGGCCCTCGGCTTTGCCGAGGGCCGTGCTACGCTCAGGATGGCAAGCCTTAGGAAGATAATGGCTGACAGCTGACCATGGCCACTACTACTCAAAAAGATTATTACGGCGTTCTTGGCGTTAAGAAGTCCGCCTCCACCGACGACATCCGCAAGGCATTCCGCAAGCTGGCGCGCAAGTATCATCCCGACGTCAATCCCGGCGACAAGGCCGCTGAAGAAAAGTTCAAGACGCTTTCCGAGGCCAACGACGTTCTCAGCGATCCCAAGAAGCGGAAGATTTACGACCAGCTGGGGTTTTACTCCGACAATATCGATCCGGCTACGGCGGATGCCTACGCTCGGGGCGGCGGACAGCCTGGGGCCGGGCCCGGCGACTTTGGCGGAGGCTTCGCGGGCGGACGCGCCGGCGGACCTGGCAACGTTGACTTCGGCGGGTTTGATTTTTCCGATTTGTTTGAGGGGACGCGCTCGGGCGGGCGCAAAACGTCCAGCGGTTCGGGCGGGTTCCGCGATATTTTTTCCAGCATCTTTACGGGTGGCGGACACGGCGAAGCGGCTGAGGGGCCGGAACCGGGCAGCGATCTTGAGTATCAGGTCAATGTGCCGTTCTGGACGGCGATCCGCGGCGGGGTGATGAAGCTGAATATCGCGCGGCGCGATGTCTGCGGAAACTGCCATGGGAATGGCTATGTCGAATCGCCGGGGACCTGTCCGCAGTGTCATGGCAAGGGGACGATCGAACAGACGGGCGGGCGGATGAAGTTCAACGTGACTTGCCCGCGCTGTCATGGGACGGGCAAGAATATTTCTACCTGTCCGGTGTGCCATGGAGAGGGGAGCATTGAGCGGACCGACCCTTTGGAAATTCGCATCAAGGGTGGGACCCGTGATGGGCAGCGCATTCGGATCGCGGGTAAGGGCAATGCGGGACTGCGCGGGGGCGGAGTTGGCGATCTTTACGTCATTATTCGTATTGGCGAGCATCCTCTATTCCGGCGTGAGGGCGACGACATTCATATTACGGTGCCGGTGACGGCGGTGGAGGCGGCTTTGGGATCCAAGATTGAGGTGCCTACGATTGATGGACGGAGCATGCTTAAGATTCCTCCGGGGACGCAGTCGGGGCAGAAGCTCCGGCTGCGCGAGAAGGGCGTGCCTTCGGCTACGCAAGACGGCGTGCGTGGAGACGAAATTGTGGAGGTCAAGATTACGGTGCCTATGCCCCGGGATGAGAAGACAAAGGAACTGCTGCGGGAGTTGGCCAAGCTGAATCCGGAAGACCCGCGGGAGGAACTTTGGAAACACGTGTAATTGGTCCGCCCGCGGCTCTCTCAGGCCTTCACTTCTTGCTTGGATCGTCCGCCGGATTGACATAGTTGAACTGCACCGGCGCCATGCCGTGTACCTGAACGACGGTGTCTCCGGAGGCCATTACGTAGTGGTGCATGTCGGGATCAAGATAGGCGAAACTACCCGCGGGGAAGGTCATCATTTTTGACTCGTCGAACTTGTCACCCATCCCGACCTTGAGGCCACCGGAAATCACCGTCACATTTTCGCGCTTGGGATGCCAGTGCGGAGCGATCTTATAGCCATCAGGCATTTTCAGGCGGATGGTAAAGTCGCCTGAGGTCGCGGTTGGATCTCCCTCAATTACGGCAAACTGCGCACCGGAAGCGACGAACGGCGGCGGTGGTCCGTACTTGATCTGGTCGGGGGTGAACGCATTCTGATGTGAGCCCGGTTGAGCGAGCAAGACACCAACGCAAAGCAATAGAACTCCGAGCATCATTTTCCTCATTGCTGACTCCTTCGATGTTGATTGAACAGCCGAGGCTGCGGGCAAATTTATACATCAAGTTACGGAAAATGACCATCCGGCTTTTCCTCTAGGAAACAGTTTGCCGGGGACAGCCTTCGCAGGTCGTTACCTCGGTGCCGGTGGCGTTGACAAGATTTTTCAATAAATCACAGAAAATTCTTGCATCTGCTGGAAATTCCCGTAATCTCACACATGCGAACTAACTTCGCCGAAATGCCCGGGAATCGCTGCCCAACCTGGGAGCCGCGTAAACGAAAGTCGTTTTTGGGAAACTCCGGAGACGCGGTGGTGAGAGTGAGTCGCCCTGAGGAGGAAGCCATAGAAATTGGCAACAGCTATCCGCACCGCCAGCATTTCGCAGCCTAGCTCCATTCCTGCCGTCGCTCCCCAGACGAAGAAGAAGTCTATCCGCCTTACGCTCTGGCCCTTGGTCGCGGCCACCTTCTTTATGGTTTCAGGCGGGACCTATGGCACTGAAGACATCGTGCACGGGGCCGGCTATGGCAAGGCGATTCTCATCCTGTTGCTGACACCGCTTCTCTGGAGCCTGCCGACGGCGTTCATGATTGGCGAACTCTCGAGCGCGCTGCCTTTTGAGGGCGGCTACTACGCGTGGGTTCGGCGCGCTATGGGAAATTTCTGGGGATTTCAGGAAGCCTGGCTGTCGCTGGTCGCGTCCATTTTCGATATGGCGATTTATCCTACGCTGTTTGTCGCCTACCTTACGCGCATGTTTCCGTGGTTTCAGCAGAACCATCGCGGCGTGGCGGTGGCGCTGGGTGTGGTGATTGTCTGTGCTGCCCTTAATATTATGGGTGTGAAGGTGGTCTCCACGACTTCGCTCTGGCTGTTCTTTGCCTTGTCGGCGCCGTTTGCGGCCATCTTTCTGCTGGCTCCTTTCAAAATTCACGCGCTGGCGAACGCGGTGACCAAGCCTACTACCTCGAATGTCGACATTCTTGGAGGGCTGCTCATCTGCATGTGGAACTACATGGGATGGGACAACGCCTCTACCATCGCGACAGAAGTGGAGCGTCCGCAAAGGACTTATCCTCGCGCCATGCTGGCTGCGGTGGCGATCGTCTGCGTTAGCTATGTTCTTCCGTTTGCGGCCATGTGGATCACAGGGCTTCCGGCTAGCGCCTGGGAGACGGGCGCTTGGGCCGACATCGCGCAGTTGATGGGTGGTCCGGTGCTCCGGATCGCGTTGGTGGCGGGCGGTATGATGAGCGGCTTTGGCATGTTCAATGCGCTGGTAATGAGTTACTCAAGGTTGCCGCTGGCTATGGCGCAGGATGGGATGCTGCCGAAGGTCTTTGGCAAGCTGCATCCGAAATCGCGCGCGCCCTGGGTTGCGATTCTGGCGCTGGCGGTGGGTTGGGGACTGGCTTTGAATCTTGGCTTTGAACGGCTGGTTACGCTTGACATTATGATTTATGGGGCGAGCCTGACGCTTGAGTTTGTGGCTTTGATCTGCCTGCGTATTCGGGAGCCAGAATTGAAACGGCCATTTCGCGTGCCGGGAGGGTTGTTTGGGGCGATTGCGGTGGGCATTCCTCCGGTCTTGTTGCTGGGGTTTGCCATTGCGCGCAGCGAACATGAAGTAGTGCTGGGGATGAGTTCGTTCTTGTTCGCGATGATCGTGATCGGGGCGGGAGTGGTTGCGTATGCGATCAACCACGCGCTGAAGCCGGCGGGCTGGGCGGCGGCGAAGTCGGAGATGGCGGCATAAGGAACCTTTCACCACAGAGGGGCACAGAGGAAGACTTTTAGGCGGGATGAACCTTTAACAACGGGGTATACAGAGGAACTCGGGGAAAACCGAATCGAGACGCGGCTGGCCGCGTCTTTTTTCTTTGGGAGGTGGGCTTTTGTGGCTGGGCTTGCACCTTATACACAGAATGCATGGAAAATGGTGTATCTTATACCCATGGGCAGAACCAACATTGTGATCGATGAGAGCCTGATCCGGAAAGCGCGTAAACTGACCCGCCTCCGGACCAAACGGCAGATCGTCGACCGGGCACTTGATCTGCTAGTTCGTTCGGAAAGCCGCAAGGGAATCCTGAAGTATTACGGAAGCGGCATCTGGCAAGGCGATCTGAAGGCCTCACGGAGAAATCGATTGTGATCCTGGTCGACAGCTCGGTGTGGGTCGATTTCTTTGGTCGGTCTTTCTCTGGTCCATCGCGGGGACGCGGTGGGGCTGAACTGAAAAGAATGATTGAGGAGAGTGAGCCTTTCGCTCTGACCGGGATCGTGGTTGCCGAGGTTTTGCAGGGCTTGACGCGGGATGCGGTCGTGATTGAGCGTTTCCTGTCACAGTGGGACATGCTGGAACCCAAGGGATTTGATACCTACCGGAGCGCGGCCGCGATTTGCCGCGCTGGACGAGGAAAAGGCATCACGTCCAGCACAATTGATGCCCTGATCGCGGCCATTGCGCTGGAACACGGTGCCAGCGTTTTTACGCTCGATCGGGACTTTGTGCGAATTGCGCGCATGACGGGTCTGGAGCTGTACTCGGCGATATGACCAAGCGTAAATCCAAAGGCGCGTACATGATCTCGGCGGTGGCCGAGATGTATGAGATTCATCCGCAGACCTTGCGGCTCTACGAGCGCGAAGGACTGCTCAAGCCTAGCCGCACCGAAGGCAACACACGGCTTTATACCGATGAAGACTTGCAGCGGCTCGAGTTTATCCTGTCGCTGGCGCGCGATCTGGGTGTCAACATCAGCGGCATTGCCATTATTCTGCAAATGCGCGAGCGGATGGAAGAGATGCAGCGGCAGATCCAGGAGTTCGTGCAGTACATTCAGCACGAGGTGCTGGCCCGGGCCTCGGCCGCCGCCGATCCTTCCAAAGGAGCGATTGTGCCGCTGCGACGGCCGCTCGTGCCTGCCGTGGATTCGTCCCGGCGGAAGGATTCCAAGTAGTTCACTGTTCAGAACTCCAGTGCGGAAGTCCTCACCACGGAGGTCACAGGGGAAATCCACAAGGGAATACTGGACCTCAAATTTACCTAACTTTCATCTTCGCGCAACCAACGGTTTTCTGTCTGGGAATAGCGTGTAGCCATGAAGCCCGAGAGCGCAATCGCAATGCCGGGTGTTTCGATGGCACGAGTGTCCTTGTCGGCCGACAAGCGAGGTGATAAGAAGCTGCAGTTGACGCTGGACGCGGGACAGCCGGGGAGCGCATTGGTGCTGCATTGCCAGGGCCGCATCATCTTCCGCAGCGAAGCGCGGGCACTGTCGTCCATCGTGGCCGAGTTGCTGCCTTCCGCGCATCGCATGGTGGTGGATCTGGCGGGAGTCGATTCGGTGGACAGCGGCGGATTGGGCGAGCTGGTGCTTACGCATATGTGGGCGGAAGCGGCTGGATATGAGCTGAAGTTTGCCAGTCCCAGAAAATCGGTTCGACACCTTTTCGAAATCACTAATCTGGTATCGGTTTTCGACGTTTACGGCAGCGTTCCGGAGGCTGTGGCGGCGATGGGGCAGGAAGAAATGCGGCCGGCGTAGGCGCCCAGCCAGCGCCTAAAGGCGCGTTTCTAAACACCGGCACTTACGGTATGCCTAAAGGCATACCCTGATACGAATCTTATTCCGATACAGATCTTATCCCGATACAGGTTGTAGTCGCCCCACGGTTTGATAGCATTTCTACTTTTCGCGCTGGAAGCGATAGCGGCCGCCTCTTTCTTTTGCCACCTGCTCGGCCACTTTCAAGAACGCTCTTCCGGCGTGCGACAGGCCGGATTCCTGGCGGTAGACCAGGCGCAGTTTGCGCTGAAAGTGCAGATCGCGCACCTTCACGCATACCAGGTCTCCGCGTGCGATTTCATTTTCGACGCTCATCTCGGGCACCAGCGCCACCCCTTTCCCCATGCACACGAAGCGCTTGATGGCTTGCAGCGTGGGCAATTCCACGTCCATGTGCAGGGGCGTTTTGTGGTGGCGGAAGGCTTCGATCACCTTGTCGCGATAGGGCGAGGCGACGATGTGGGCGACGAAGGACTCCGCGCCCAGTTGCCGAATGGTAACTTCGCCCGCCGCGGCCAGCGGATGACCGGGAGGGACGATCAGGGCCAACTCGTCGAGATAGACCACCGTCGATTGCAGCTGCGGCTCCTGGGGATCGTAAGAGAGCATTCCCAGTTCCACGTTGTGCTTGAGGACATCGTCGGGAATGTGGCTGCCGAGCGAACGCAGCACGGTGATCTTGATGGTCGGATGCAGGCGGCGGAACTCGCCCAGCACGGGCAACAGGTAAAGCGCGGTAAATTCGTTGGCGGCGATCACCAGCTTGCCTTTTTGTAATTCGCGCATCTCTACCAGAGCGGTCTGCGCGTCCTGGCGGAGGTTTAACAACTTCTCGGCATATTCCTGCAAGACGCGTCCGGCATCGGTCAGGACGCCCTCGCGGGAGGAGCGGTCGAAGAGGGGCTCGCCGATTTCCAGTTCTAGTTTGCGGATGGTTTGACTGACGGCGGATTGGGTGCGGAAGAGCTTTTCGGCTGCCCGGGAGAAGCGGCGTTCGCGGGCTACGGTCAGGAAGACTTCCAGTTGCGATAGGTCCATGGGGCTCTCGGCTTAGGTCAAGTTCAAGTTCAAAGTCAAAGTCAAAGTCTTTACCACGGGGAGCACAGGGGGACACAGGGAAACACAGGGGTAAACCGAACCGTTATCAATCGTGGGTGTTGCATAAGTCGTTCTAATAGTATCACTGGCGCTAATGCTTTGGTTACGATAATAACCTTTTCTTTCGGCCCTAACCGCCGATAGAGTAGGGAAGCTAGACCTTGGGAGGGACGGAATCAATGGATCGAGCGCGCATCACCATCTTCGACACCACGCTTCGTGACGGCGAGCAGTCGCCGGGCTGCAGCATGAATGTACAGGAAAAGCTGCGACTGGCCCAGCAACTCGACCGCCTCGGCGTGGACGTGATCGAGGCTGGATTCCCGATCGCCTCCGATGGCGACTTTGAAGCGGTGCAGCGCATTTCGGCCTCGGTGCGGCGTCCCATTATTGCCGGACTGGCTCGCGCTTGCAAAGGCGACGTGGACCGCGCCTGGCAGGCGTTGCAGGGGGCCGCACGCCCGCGCATCCACGTTTTTCTCGCGACCTCGGACATTCATCTGAAGTACAAGCTGCGCATCACCCGCGAACAGTGCCTGGAGCAGGCGCGGGAGGCGGTGCGGCACGCCAAGTCGTTATGCGCCGACGTTGAATTCTCCCCCGAAGATGCCACCCGCACCGATGTCGCATTTCTCTGCCAGGTGGTGGAGGCGGTCATCGCGGCGGGGGCTACCACCGTCAACATTCCCGATACGGTGGGCTACAGCATGCCCGAGGAATACGGCCAACTCATCCGCACTCTGCGGGAAAGAGTGGCCGGTATCGAGAGAGTAACGATCTCCACGCACTGCCACAACGACCTTGGGCTGGCGGTGGCGAACTCGCTCGCGGGAGTGCAGCAAGGCGCGCGGCAGGTGGAGTGCACCATCAACGGCATTGGCGAGCGGGCAGGCAATGCGTCTCTGGAAGAGATTGTCATGGCCATGCGGGTGCGGCCCGACCGCTATGCATACGAAACCACGGTCGCCAGCGAGCATTTGTATTCTTCCAGCCAGATGCTGGCGGAGATTACCCGGGTTCCAGTGCAGCCGAACAAGGCCATCACCGGGCGCAATGCGTTTGCGCACGAGGCCGGGATTCATCAGGATGGCATGCTGAAGAATCCGCTGACCTATGAAATCATGACGCCGCAATCGGTGGGCGTGCCGGATTCGCGGCTGGTGCTGGGCAAACACTCTGGGCGGCACGCGCTGGCACTGCGCTGCGAACAACTGGGACACCAGTTTGAGCGCCGCGAGCTCGATGAGGTCTATCGCAAGTTTGTGATTCTTGCCGACCGCATCAAGAAGGTGCAGGACAGCCACTTGCTCGAACTGATTCAGGACGTCGTGAACGGCAACGGCGGCCACAGCGACGCCGCAAGCAGCCAAGCCAAGAAGTTTCCACCCGCGGCAGCGAGTCTGCCATTCCCACGCGCGGCCGTCGTAGGAGCCAGTGGCAATGACGCGCATTCGGCCCACATCCCCGGCAACGCCGGCCAGGCGCAGGTGTCGATTCCTTTCACCGAGCATCATGGCGACCAGGAAGACTATCTTTGGGGTGTGTAGCAATCAGGTGTGGCTAGCTGAGCCCGATTCGTAAAGAAATGTAAAACCCGGAAAACGGGCCTACCCGTGCGGCTGGTGCTGGTTTATTCTGACCAAATCCTTTTCGGAAACAAATCAAGGCGAATCGAGCACTCCATGCAACTCCGCGTCATCTCCCTCCCCGGCGACGGAATTGGGCCTGAAGTAACGTCCCAAGCCATTTGTGTGTTGGAAGAGGTGGCGGACGGCTTTGGCCACGATCTCGAACTTGACGAGAAAGAAATCGGCGGCGTCGCCCTGGCGAAATTCGGCAACCCCTTGCCGGACTCGACCATTCAGGCCTGTCTCGCGTCGCAAGCGGTGCTGCTGGGAGCGGTCGGCAGTCCTGCCTTCGATCGCAATCCTCGGGAACTTCGTCCCGAAGCCGGACTGTTGCGCTTGCGGCAGGAGCTTGGAGCGTTCGCGAATCTGCGTCCGGCGGTCTTTTATCCTTCGTTGGCCGCGTGTTCGCCCTTGCGGGAAGAGATCGTCAAGGGCACGGACATCTTGATCGTGCGCGAACTGCTGGGCGGACTGTATTTCGGCCAGCCTCGCTCGATCGATAGTGAAGGCGACGGCGCGCCGGGCGCGCGAAAGGCGATCAACACCATGCGCTACGGTGAGCCGGAGATCGAGCGCATTGCCCGCGTCGCATTTCAACTCGCGCAGACTCGGCGCCGGCGCGTGCTCTCCGTGGACAAGGCGAATGTTCTGGAGTGTTCGCGGTTGTGGCGCGAAGTCGTCACTCGCGTCGGCAGCGAATTCCCCGATGTCCAACTCTCCCACATGTATGTGGACTCGGCCGCGATGTCGCTGGTCCTTAAGCCGGCTGAATTCGACGTCATCCTCACCGAGAACATGTTTGGCGACATCCTGTCCGACCAAGCGGGGGGAATTGTTGGGTCGCTGGGCTTGCTGGCTTCGGCCAGCATTGGAGGCCCGGTGGGTATTTATGAGCCGGTGCATGGATCGGCTCCCGACATTGCCGGCCGGAGTGTGGCTAATCCGCTGGGCGCGATCCTGTCGGTGGCCCTGATGCTACGGCATACTTTTCATCTGCCTAACGAAGCGAAGTGCGTGGAGGCTGGGGTCATTTCGACTTTGATGGGAGGATTCCGCACCCGCGATCTGGCGCGTCCCGGAGAGCGAACCGTATCGACTGAAGAAATGGGCGCTCAGATTGCCGAGTTTGTGCGGCTGGCGGCCAGTGCAAGCGGTCACGCCGCCTCTTAGGCCTTTGTTTCACAGTGCCCCGGGTGGCGGAGATACTTCTGCTGCGAACTCAAGGGAGCTGACTTATTTCTTACAGTTTCTCTGGAGAGGGCACCGCGCCAGTAGCGTACTCTCCGGTCATTGCGTACCACCGGATCCGCACAACCTCCCCAAACATGCGCAGGCCGTCGCGGAAAGGGTGCAGCCTGGTGCCCTCGCTGTGCGCCCACAGCACCGGGACCTCTACCACGGCCAATCCCGCGCGCCGGGCCAGAAATAAAATTTCAGGATCGAATCCCCAGCGTTCAATTTTCTGCGAAGGGAAAATGCGTTGTGCAGCGTCCCGCCGGAACGCTTTGAATCCACATTGCGTGTCCGCGAAGCTCAATCCCAGAATCACTCGCAAGATAAGATTAAAGATTCGTCCAAAGGCTTGCCGGTAGAGCGGCTGGCGTTCGGTCTGCAGGTCGGTCCGCAGCCAGCGCGACCCGATGGCGATGTCGGCGCCTTCACCAAGGGCATCGAAGAGTTTCTGCGCCTCGGTGATCGGCGAAGAAAGGTCGGCATCCGTGAACAGGCAAATATCGCCGCGCGCGTGCAGCATCCCGTTGCGCACGCTGTAACCCTTGCCGCGGTTGCCCGGGTTCTCGACGAGCAGCACCTGCGGATGCAACTTGCCATACTCGCGCACGATTTGCGCCGTATCGTCGGTGGAGCCGTCATTCACAACCAGGACTTCGGCGTCCCAGTTTTGTTCCTGCACGTGGCGGAGAATCTCATGCAGCGTCGGCCGAATGCGCACGCTTTCGTTGTAGGCGGGAATGACGATGGAGTAAGTCAAAGTCTGATCCGGTGATCGGGCGATCGGGTCATCGGGCGATTGAAAGTCAAAAGGTTTCGGCATTCGAGTTTAGATCGCCCGATGGCCCGATGATCCGATCACGCCACTTGCCGGCGCTGGTCGAGCATGGCGAAGAACTCAGCGACCAACTCTTCGTCCCAAAACCCACTTCGGGCCTCGGCCCGCATGGTCGCGGCGGCCTGCTCGTGGCCGAGCGCGGGTTTATAGGGACGCGCCGTGCGCAACGCATCGTAAATGTCCACTACCTGCAGAATGCGTGGCAGCAGGGGAATCTCGGCCGCCCGCAAGCCATCCGGATAGCCGCTGCCGTCGGAGTGCTCGTGATGATGACGAATGATCGGAAGCACCAGCCGCAAGGACTTCAACGGACGGCAAATTCTCTCGCCGGTAATCGGATGCTGCTTCATGATCTCCCACTCTGCCGGGGTCAGGTCGCTTCCTTTCTTCAGGATTTCATCCGGGACCGCGATCTTTCCCAGGTCATGCAGGTAGCCGCCACGGCCCAAGGCGACAATACTTTCTTCGTCCACGCCGAGAAAACGGCCTAAATCGTTGGCATTGCGCGCCAGGCGCTCGCAGTGGCCTTCGGTGTAAGGGTCGCGCGCCTCCACGCTTAGGCCTAATGTGCACAGCACGGAATCCGCCGTTTCCAGTTCGTCGGTGAACTCTTTCAACTTGAGCAGCGAAGTCACGCGCGCGAACAATTCCTCGGAATAGATGGGCTTGGTCAGAAAATCGTCGGCGCCGGCTTCAATTCCCTTCAGGCGGTCTTCTTGATCGCTCAGGCCGGTGATCATGACAATGGGAATCAGCCTCGTCCTGGGATCCTCTTTGAGTTCGCGGCACAACTGGTAACCGCTCTTGCCGGGCATGATTACGTCGAGCAAAATCAGGTCCGGAGCCTCGCGCCGGATCTCCGCCTCGGCAGCTGCGGCGTTCTGCACGGCAACCGTGGGATAGCCGCGGCTCATCAGCATTTCTTTCATGAGCGCGGCGTTCACGAGATTGTCGTCGACTACCAGAATCGACTGCTTGCGGCGTCCAGCCAGGAGATCCCCCATACCCGCGTAAGAGTTGGTGAGCGGGGAAAGGGTTGTCTGGCGCGGGCGTGGCGGAAGGCTCATGGCTTCACTTTGCTCAAACGGCTCAATTCAATACGGGCTAAAGATGCCCCCACCTGCTACTTCACCGCAACTTTGGCTGCTTCTTTCTTGACCGGCGCCGCGTTCTGACTGGCCTCGCATTTGTGCGCGTTGAACTGCTGGTGAACTCCCGACTGCCCCAGCTGACGAGGATCGGCGGAGAATTGCGCATCGCACGACTCACAGACTCCCAGCGACGGGACGTTGCTGACTCGCTTCAGGATCCGAAGACTACGCTTGGCCATGATCCCAGTCTCCCACAGCCCCGGAAAGTGCGCCAGCACCGGTTCGCGTAGGGACAGCCGCCCCGGCTGTCCAGCCACGTTTCAGCGGACCGCCGCAAAACCGAACATTTTCCCTGTTCAGCCGTCATAGCGTCGTCATCCGCGCCCGTGTCAGTCTTCCATCATGCGGCGGAAACTCTTGCTGATATTGGTCATGCTCTCCTTCGCCGGGAGCGATTGCCCAGCGGTCCCGAAACCGCATGTCGTCGCTTTCGGGAAATGGATCTCCGCCAAATGGCCCAACGCTACCGGACAGAAGCTGCTCGACTTGAAAGTGCGTGCGTTGTTTGTCGATACGCGGCTCCGGGAATACACCACCGGGCCTATGCATGAGCTGACCGACCGTCTGTTCGTGGTGCGGCGCGCTTTTCGCGTGAACGATGCGCTGCCTACGGAGACGGCCAACTCCAATTCCAACCCTCCGCGCTGGCAGTGGCAACGCGGCGGCTGGTTGTTGGTTGACCGCCTCACTGGACGCGTTTCTCAGCTCAACCTGCCTGAGTTCGATCCCTTCTATTCGACCGCGAGTTGGTATCGCGATTACATCGCTTACTGCGGCGTGTCTGACGACGGCAAGAAGCTTTTTGCGGTAGTTGCGCAGGTGGGGCGGCGGAAACCGATTCTGAAAAAAGACGCGGGCGAACCCGGTGGAGACGACGATCCCGACTCCGAGTGTCCACCTCCAGTCTGGGAGCGCACGCCGTTGCGCGTCACGTTCCAGCCAGATGATGACCATAAGCTGGTGTTCTCTATTCGAGGCCGCGTCGTCGACGTCGTAAACGACGGCGAGCAACCAGAAGAATAAACTCAAGGACGGGGCACCCACCCTTAGTCTCCGGCAGCTTCGACTGCCGGCAACTCTTCTGCCGCAGTCCGAGTCGAGACTTTCGCGCTCGTCACCAGCACCACCGAAGCTACGATGATCGCGCTCCCCATCAAAATGTAGCGGTCGATGCGCTCGTGCAGAACCAGCCATCCGAGAAACACGGCGACCACAGGATTGACGTAGGCGTAGGTGGAAACCTTCGAGGTCGGAACGTGCTGCAGTAGCCAGATGTAGGCGGTGTAGCCGATCCAGGAACCGCACACTACCAGATACAGGATCGCGGCTACTCCGCGGAAGGTCCACATCACATTCGACGGTTTTTCGACGAACGATCTCTCGACGAGCAAGGCGAAAATCAGATTCGCGATTCCCGCGAAGACCATCTGCCACGCCACGGCGCTGAAGGGATCGACTGCCGCGGTCTGCCACTTCCTGGAGAGCACCGACCCGAACGCCCAACTGAACGAGGCGAATTGCAATGCCAGCGACCACCAGAGTTCGCGATGGCTGAGGGAATTGGAGTGTCCCCAAGCAGACCAAAGATCGGGCCAGATGAGCACCACCATCCCGGCAATCCCGATCACCAGCCCGATCTTGCCGCGCCGCGAGATGTGATGGTCGCCCAGCAAGAGGCTGTCGAGCACCAGGAACCAGAGCGGGGTGACCGCAATCAGCAGGGCGGCCAGGCCAGTGGGAACGATCCGCTCTGCGTAGCAAAGCGTGAGATTGCCGCACATCAGAAGCAAAATACCGACCGCGGCAAGATGGCCGAATTGGCGAGCTGAAAAACGAATGCGGCGTCCGGTGAGCGCACAGTAAGCAAGCATCAACGCGCCCGCGGTCAAGAAGCGTGTGGCGCACATGATCGCCGGAGGAATGTGCTTGACCGCGATGCCGATGCCGAGATAAGTCGAGCCCCAGAAAACATAGACCAGCCCGAAGGCAACAACGATCTTCCATCGGCTTGCGGAGGCAGCAGTGGTCATGGGAGTGGGCGGGAAGAATTCAGAATAGCAGAGTAGAGCGGTCGAAGTGTGCAGGCATATTTAATGCAGCGTGAAAGCGTTGGACGCCGCAAACAGAATGCATAGGTCCTTCGCTTCGCTCAGGATAACAGAAGAAGTTATGCTGCAAACCTATGCGACACGACACTAGCTAGGCAGCCGACCACATTCCCATCTCGGCCAGGATCTTGCCGGCGGCTTCAGCGCCGGAGCGCACGCAGTCGGGAACTCCGATGCCGCTGTAACCGTTGCCGGCGAGCGCCAGGCCGGGTAGTTTCTGGCGGAGGGATTCGATGCGCTGCAAGCGTTCGAGATGGCCGACCGAATACTGCGCCATAGCAGACTTCCATTTATAGACGCGCGCAAACAGGGGTTCGGCATTGAGAGCAGCGCCGACGATCTGACGCAGTTCGTCGCGAACAATTTGCAGAATTTCTGCTTCGGTCGATTGCAGGATCCGCTCGTCGCGCGCGCCGCCCAGAAAGCAGCGGACTAGGGCTCGATTCTCGGGCGCGCGGTGGGGAAACTTGTTGTGGACAAAGGTGGCCGCTAACATGCGGCGGCCTGCGCTGCGTGGGACCAGGAAACCGAAGCCCGGTGGAAGCGCGCGGCGCACTGTTTCGTCGTAACCGAGCGTGACCGTCACCGAAGAGCTGTACTGAATCTCGCGTAGATCGCGGGCCAGGCCCCCATCCGCCGATTGCAGCGCCGCCGCCGCGGCATGGGTTGGGGTGGCCACGATCGCGGCGTCGAAGTGGTCGGTCTGATATCCGGCGCAAACCGTCCAACCGTTGTCCTGCCTGATCACCGACTGCACGGGCGCAGAGGTCTTGAGTGCTTTCGCATCGAGACGCGCTACCAGGGCATCGACCATCTGCTGCATACCGTCTTTGAGGGAAGTAAACAGCGGACGCGCCGGGACGTTCGCCGCCGCGCCCATTTTCTTGCGAGCGTCTTTACGAGCTGTGAGCATGGCGCGGCCGAGGCTGCCATGTTTCGATTCCATGTCGGCGAAACGCGGCAACACCGCACGCACGCTTAGCTGCGAAGCCTCTCCACCGTACACGCCGGAGAGCAGGGGATCGGCGAGCAGGTCAACCATCTCCGAACCATAGTGGCGTTCGACCATTTGTGCGACAGTTTCGTCCTCGGATGCCTTGTGCGGCGGATGGAACCACTCGGCAGCCATGCGTATTTTGGTGCCGAGCGAGAAGAGCGGCGACAACACGGTGGGCATGATCTTGGTGGGCACCATGAACATGAGGCCGTCGGGCATCGCCACCAGCTTGTCCTTGGCTACGATGTAGGTCTTGCGCTCCGAGTCGTTCGAGCCGATGAGTTGGTCTCCCAACCCGATCTTGCCGCAGAGATCGGCAGCCCAGGGCTTCTCGGTGAGAAACGAATCGGGACCCGCTTCAACCAGGCAGCCATCGACGCGATCGGTCACGAGCACGCCTCCCAGGCGGGGGCTGGACTCGAACAGAACGTATTCGACGGGCGTCCCCGCCCGCCGTTTTTCGTCGATCGTGTACGCGGCCGAGAGGCCGGAGATTCCGCCGCCGATGATGGCTATGCGTTTCATGGAATGCGGCTGTACGCTGTTGGCTCTTCGCTAAGAGCTTAACGCCTTCACTCGGCTGGTTACTAGCTCCGCTAAGGCGGCCGTTAGTGTCTTGGAGCCGTTCAACGACTCGGCTCGCCATAGGCGCATGCCTTCTTTTTCTGCGAACTGTTTGAAGGCTATGTCGATATCGTAGAGCACTTCCACGTGATCGCAGAGAAATCCGATGGGATGCACGAAGACACCGCGGGGGCCTTTCGCTCTTAGATTCCTGATCGTGTCCTCTACCGTGGGGCCGATCCACGCGCCTCCGGACATGCCCTGGCTCTGGAAGGCGAAGGTCCAGTCGTCGGGTGCGAGGCCCGCTTCTTTCGCTACCAGTTCGGCGGTCTCTTTAGATTGCCGCTCGTAGGGGTCGCCTTCGGTGATGGTGCGCTGCGGGACGCTGTGCGCGGTAAAGATTACCGGGAGCTTCGCTCCGTTTTCGGCGCAGGCCTTCTCCCAGCCTGCGCGCAGTTTTTCGGCGAACGCTTTCACCAGCAGGGGCTGATCGTGCCACTCCTCGACGAAGTCCATCTTGAAGGGAAGATTGCCGTCGCCGACCACGGCGCTGCGGTAGAGTCCGACGCTGGTGCGCGAATTTTGCGGCGCGAGGCAGATAGCGATTACGCGTTCGTATTTCTCACTCGCAATTTTCTTCACTGCATCGCCGATGAAGGGCTTCCAGTTACGCATGCCTGCGAAGACCGGCATCTGCAACGATTGCGAAAGTTGATCGGCTTGCAAAAGGGTCCAGCAGGCGAGCGGCGAGAAGCCGATCAGCGAATAGCGATGGCGGATCTCTTCGATCACGGCCGGCGGCAGGGGGCGTCCGCCGGTTACGTAACTTAAGAACTCGGGGATTTGATCGGGGTTCTCGGGGCTGCCGTGGGCCAGCAGCAGCACGGCGGCTTTCGCGGGCAAATTCGACGACGCAAACGAACTCAACCGATTCGCGCAATAGCACTGGCCGGCGAGGCCCAGCGGGCAGGGCGTCATTTCGTTCCCTCAGCGCCTAAAGGCGCATTCATAACGCTGCTGTTGCGGCATGGCTAGAGCGATGCCCTGATACGAACCTCATCCACGCTCACTCTTGGGGTCGTGCTTGAAGTCGGCAGAGTGGTCGCGGATGTAATCGCAGAGCGCTTTCACATTTTCCACCGGAGTCTCCGGAAGAATGCCGTGGCCGAGATTGAAGATGTGGCCGGGGCGTCCGGCGGCTTGGCGCAAAATATCCTCGGCCCGGGATTTGAGTTCTTTCCAATCGGCGAAGAGCAGAACGGGATCGAGATTGCCTTGCACCGCGCCTTTGAAGCCGAGACTCTGCCATCCGGTATTGAGCGGAATACGCCAGTCGAGGCCGATGACTTCGGCACCGGTCTCTTGCATCGAGGCCAGAAGCGTCGAGCTGTCGGTGCCGAAGTAGATGACGGGCACGGCCGTCTTTTGCAGGCGTTTTACCAGGTCGGTCACGTGCGGCAGAACGTAGCGGCGATAATCTTGCACGCTCAGGCAGCCCACCCAGCTATCGAAGATCTGGATGGTGTCGGCGCCGGCGCGCACCTGTTCGGCGGAATACTCGGCGGTGACCGCGACCAGCTTCTTCATCAACTCATTCCACGCGGCGGGCGCGGAGTACATCATCTTCTTAGTGAAAAGATAATTGCGCGAGCCTCCGCCTTCGATCATGTAGCTGGCGAGCGTGAAGGGCGCGCCGCAGAAACCGATCACGGGGAGCTTGTCAGCGAAGTGCTTGCACACGAGTTTCACCGCCTCGGAAACGTAACCGAGATCGGCGGCGCGATCGGTGCGCAAGCGGGCAACGTCTTCGGCGGTGCGCACCGGCTTTTCGATTTTCGGGCCCTCTCCGGCGGCGAAGTGGAAGGGCAGCCCCATGACTTCGAGCGGCAGAAGAAGGTCGGCGAAGATGATGGCCGCATCGACTTTGAGAATCTCGGCCGCCTCAATGGTGACCTGGGCCGCCACCTCCGGCTTCTTGCAGATCTCAATCAGGGAATATTGCTTGCGGACGGCGCGGTACTCAGGCATGTAGCGCCCAGCTTGTCGCATGAACCAGACGGGTGTGCGTTCGGTTGGCAGCGCTTTGGTGGTCCGGATAAAAAGAGAATTGGGAGCAGACATGAATCTTCTAATTTAGCATCTTCGAGGCGGACTGTGGCCGGACCGAGGCCGCCGCTATAATGGCGTCTCTAACATGGCGTCTCTAACATTGAGGAGCTTCATGCGACCGATTCTCGCGATTGCGCTGATTTTTACACTGGTTTCCCCATCATCGTCTTTCGGCGCCGACCAAGCCGCCGCAACTCAGACCGCGCTGGTGGGATATTCGCCACGCGCTAGTCAGACTGAGCGCGGGTGGGAGGCGAAGTTCCGGGCAATTCCCGATCCTGCAAATCTGCGTGAGTACATGCGGCGGTTGAGTGCGCGGCCGCATCATGTGGGCTCTGCCTACGACAAGGACAATGCCGAATGGATTCTTGCCCACTTCAAGCAATGGGGGCTCGATGCACACATTGAACGGTTCGACGTGCTGTTTCCGACGCCCAAGGAGCGCTTGCTGGAGATGCTGGCGCCTACGAGGTTCACGGCCAAGCTGGAAGAGCCGGCGCTTGCGGTGGATCCGACTTCGAACCAGAAGTCGGAGCAGTTGCCCACCTATAACGCTTACTCGATTGATGGCGATGTTACCGGGCCGCTGGTGTTTGTGAACTACGGGTTGCCCGAGGACTACGAAAAGCTTGACCGGCTGGGCATTTCGGTGAAAGGCGCGATTGTAATCGCCAAGTACTATCACAGCTGGCGCGGAGTGAAGCCGAAAGTCGCGGCCGAGCATGGAGCGATCGGCTGCCTCATCTACTCCGAGCCACAGGACGACGGCTATACGCGCGACAATGTGTTTCCGCTAGGGCCGATGCGCAACCCGGACGGAGTGCAGCGCGGCAGCGTAATGGATTTTGCTTCCGCTAGTCCAGGCGATCCGCTGACCCCTGGGGTCGGCGCTACTCCCGATGCCAAGCGGCTGGCTCTGAAGGATGCTAAGAGCATCACAAAGATTCCGGTGCTGCCGATTTCCTACGGCGATGTTCAGCCCTTGCTGGTCGCGCTGGCGGGGCCGATGGCGCCGGACGAGTGGCGCGGCTCGCTTCCGATCCCGTATCACGTGGGGCCAGGGCCGGCGCAGGTTCATTTGAAGGTGGCGTTCAATTGGGACATCAAGCCGGTGTATGACGTAATCGCGAAGATTCCGGGAAGCGTCGCTCCGGACGAGTGGATCATCCGCGGCAATCATCATGACGCCTGGGTGAATGGGGCCGAGGACCCAGTTTCAGGTCAGGTTTCTTTGCTGGAAGAAGCGCGTGCTCTGGGTGAATTGTTGAAGCAGGGTTGGAAGCCGCGCCGGACAATCATCTACACCGCGTGGGATGGCGAAGAGCCCATGCTGCTGGGGTCGACGGAATGGGCGGAAACACATGCCGATGAATTGCGGGAACATGCGGCCATTTACATCAACACTGACGCCAACGACCGCGGCGTTCTG